>Ga0116186_1000067_pt1 | contig 115558 bp, 100 predicted proteins | sample AD_JPNNA4_MetaG_FD_89806 | JGI IMG/M metagenome (GOLD analysis project Ga0116186, IMG submission 89806) | Active sludge microbial communities of municipal wastewater-treating anaerobic digesters from Japan - AD_JPNNA4_MetaG | ecosystem: Engineered > Bioreactor > Anaerobic > Digestate | place...
AGTCCTACGCGCGTTCAATCGTGAGATCGACGGCAGTGGGGTCCTACACGTCCTAGGGCGTTGAGATCGTCCTCCCAAGAGGACTTGGGCCTTCCTGTGGTCGCGTTGTTCGTACACTCCTGTTTGACATTTGCCATTAATTATTTATCCTTATATTAGGAGGTGCTGCCATGGAAGCGATTTTGGATAAATTTGGTCGGATTGTTATCCCGAAAGAAATTCGTGATGCCCTGGGTCTACGACCGGGCTCATCATTTCAAATTGAAGAGAAGAACCAAGGAATTATATTAAAGCCGATAGAAGGAACTCCTCATATAAAAAATGAGAATGGATGGCTCATTTTTACCGGCGTTCTTCAGGCTGATATTTCCAATATCATCAATGATGTCCGTAAAGAGCGATTTGAACTTGTATCAGGAATGAAAAAATGAAAATATTTGCTGATACTTCGTTCTTCATTGCGGCACTCATCGAAAGTCATCCTCATCACTCCAGGGCCATGCCATGGATTGAAAAGCTTTCTCACAAGGAAATAGACCTGGGTATTTCCAGTCATTCAATTGCTGAAACATACGCAATCCTTACAACGCTACCAATTGTCCCAAGAATTCCTCCTGGCACAGCGTTAGAAATGATTAACAATAACATTATACAAAATTCTCGAGTCATTGAATTGAAAATCTCTGATTACTTAAAATGTTTACATTTTGCCACCGAAAGAGGCCTCCACGGTGGTATAATTTACGATATATTAATTGCTTATTGTTTCGATAAATTCAAAGGCGATGGCATTCTCACATTTAATCACAAAGACTTTTTGAGAATCTTACCCGATAAAAAAGAGTTCATAATTGTCCCATAAGGCAACATACCAAAGCGATTGAGCGGATCGTCGGAGGTGATGTTGTCCATCAGGTCGACGGCGGTACCGATCAGTTCGTGCCAATTGGTTATTCCGTCCTCCGACGCCCAAAGAAATTTCGTACGTTATATAATACGCAGGAAAGGGAACGGGAGCAATTGGATTCACGGTTATTTTGATATTTGCTGCCTATTGAGTCCTGCATATCAAAAACCAGCTTCGTGTCTCCGTTCGTGCTGAGCTTGTCGAAGCACGAACGGCCGCTTGCCGATGGTTCCTCATTTCGCCCTTCGACAGGCTCAGGGCGAACGGTTGGTTTTCATTCTGCAGGACTCAATAAGAATGCCTTGCCGATAGGGGTCTGCTACGGGGTCCCAACCAATACCAGGCCAACGCCTACATTTCCGGCAACATCTCCTACATCAGCCATAACATTGTTTTCGTATGTTGTGCCGCCCGCCACTTGTTGGCGCGCATTTACGGTCAACACCTTGTTCGTTCCATCCCAGGTATATCCCGAGGGCGGAGTTGCCGAGCCATTCGTCAATGCATTTTCAACTGCCGTTTTGCCGGCAGAAGATATCGGTTCATTGAATACAATCGTTGCCGTTGAGCCTTTCGGGATATTGAACGGCAACGGGGAACCGTCGTTCAAGGTTTTCGTTACAACCGGAGGCGAGTTGTCTATAACGTAAGATATCTTTCCGGTTGCGGCGGAATTTGGATTCCCCGAACGGTCTTTTGAGGTTATCGAGACGGCATAGGTTCCATCGTTATCGGCCGGGACATTCCAGACGTAGGTCCAGTGCTTGTTATCGGTTTTCGTCATGTTGGCGGTCACAAGAGCACCGATCGTGATCGCGGGCGGGGTGGATTCAGAGATTTGATCGGCTTCGGTGAATGTCGCGGTTATTGTGACGGTGTCGGCGTCGCGAACGATCGCATCGGGGTGGTCATCCGACAGGACGACGGTGGGGGCAACCGAGTCGAGGCCGTAGGTCTTCACCACGCTGGCGTGCGTCGACGGGTTTCCCGCAGCATCGATGATCCATGCTTCGATTCCGAGATCACCGTCGATGAAGGCGTTGATGGCGCCCGACACGAAGGTTCCGGTATCGGCCGAACCCGCGCCGGCCGCGATGGCATCGCCCGCCGTCGTGGAGGTATGGGGAGTGGGATTGCTGTCGGAAAGCTTGATGAACAGGGTTCCGGCCTCATTTCCGCCGCCCGTATTGGCGATCGAGACCTTGAAGTTGTTGAACGCAGCCTTGAGAGCGGCATTGATATGGTCCGCGGCATTGCCCGTTCCGCCAAGGTTGGCCGAAATGGCGGGAGAGCTTATCAAGGGTGCCGCCGGGGCGACATAATCGACTACCAGCGTCGGATTAGCCGCCGTGCTCACGACGGGATTTCCAGCAGCATCCTTGAGCCTGACGCTGATCGTGCCGCCGGCGGGGAACTTCGTTTGCACGGCCGCGTTGTTCAGAAGACCGAAGTCGAACGTCACCGTCGAATCACCGGCGGCGATCTCCGTATCTTTCATGGCAGGATCGAAGGAGTTTCCACCGATCAGCAGCTCCGCTTCGCCGCCCGTCGCCTGGCCGGGAGTTATCGTCGCGGCGGCCGTGAGGTTCGTGTTCGTCGTATTCAGGGTATTCGCGACGACCGTCCCGCCGACCGGCGTGAGGGTCACGGCCGTGGGCGCCGCCGGCGTTATATTGTCAATCGTATATACCGTCTTTCCTGTCGCCGGAGCGTTCTTGTTGCCCGCCCGATCCGCGGCCTTGATCGTCACCGTATGATTCCCGTCGCTGCCTGCCGGCACATCCCAGGTATAGGTCCAGTGCAGATTATCTGTCTTCGTCATGGGCGCATCGGTCACGAGCGATCCGATCGAGATCGTCGGAACGGGGGTCTCGTCGATCTGGTCGGCGTCGCTGAACGTTGCCGTGATGACGACGGTGTCGGCGTCACGCACGATCGCATCGGGGTGGTCATCTGACAGGACGACCGTCGGCGACGCGGAATCCAGCGCATAGGTCTTTTCCACGCCGGCAGAAAGCGACGTATTGCCTGCGGCATCCACGATCCAGGCATCGATGACGAGATTTCCGTCGACGAACGCATTGACGGCGCCTGCCGCAAATGTGCCGACATCGGCCGCCGCCGCGCCCGCGGCGATGGCATCGCCCGACGTCGTGTAGACGTGCGGCGTTCCGTTCGCGTCGGACAATCTGATGAACAGCGTTCCCGCTTCGTTCCCGCCGCCGGTGTTGGCGATCGAAACCTTGAAATTGTTGAACGAAGCCTTGAGAGCGGCATTGACATGGTCCGCCGTGTTGCCCGTTCCGCCGAGATCTGCCGTAATGGCGGTCGCGCTGATCTCGGGCGCGGCGGGAGCAATATAATCGACGACCAACGTCGGGTTGCCGACCGTGCTGACGTTCGTGTTTGCGCATGCATCACGGATTCTGACGCTGAACTCGCCGCCCGCGGGGAGTTTCGCCTTCAGGTCATCGTTGTTCAGAATCCCGAAATCGAATGTCACGGTCGTGTCTCCGGCAGCAATGACGGTATCTTTCACGGCCGGGTCGAATGGGTTCCCGTTCAGGAGCAGTTCGGCCTCGCCACCGGTCGCCTCCCCGGCAACGATCGTTGCGGAAGCGGTCAGGTTCGTGTTCGTCGAATTCAGGGTATTCGCCACGACCGTTCCGCCGACCGGCGTCAGGGTCACGGCCGTCGGTTTCGACGGGGGGGTGTTATCGACCGTGTACGTGGTCTTGCCGGTCGCAGGCGTGCAGTTGTTGCCAGCCCGGTCTTTCGCCGCAATCGACACCACATGGTCTCCGTCGTTTAAAGCCGGCACATTCCAGGTATACGTCCAGTGCAGATTGTCGGATTTCGCCATCGCGGCGCCGCTCACAAGGGCACCGATCGTAATCTTCGGAGCCGATGTTTCGTCGATCTGATCGGCCTCGGTGAAGGTTGCGGTGATGACAACGGTGTCGGCATCGCAAACGCGGGCATCCGGGTGGTCATCCGACACGACGACCGAAGGGGCCGTGGAATCGAGACCATACAGTTTCGTCACGGTGTCATGAGCGGAATCGTTGCCGGCCGCATCCGTGACCCAGGCCTCGATGACGAGATTCCCGTCGATGAACGCATCGATGGCGCCAGCCTGGAACGTTCCGGAATCGGCCGCCGCCGCACCGGCAGCAATCGCTTCCCCGGCCGTCGTCCAGGTGTTGGGCATGCCGTTGCTGTCTGACAGCTTGATATACAACGTGCCGGCTTCATTTGCCGGCCCCGTGTTGGCCACCGACACCTTGAAATTCGCGAACGCGGCCTTGAGAGCCGCATTGATATGGTCGGCCGTGTTGCCCGTTCCGCCAAGGTTGGGGGGAATCGCGGTCGCACTGATCACCGGGGCCCCCGGCCCGACGTAATCGACGGTCAGCGTCGGATTGCCGACGGTGCTGACGCTCGTGTTGCCGAAGGCATCGCGCAGGCGCACGCTGAACACGCCGCCGGCCGGGAACTTGGCCTGCACGGCTGCGGTCCCGGCCAGGCCGAAATTGAACGTGACGGTCGTTTCGCCGTTCACGATGCTCGTGTCTTTGACCGGAGGATCGAACGAGGCGCCGTCGAACAGGAGTTCGGCCTCGCCGCCGCTCGCCTGGCCCGCGACGATCGTTGCCGAGGCCGTCAGGTTGGTGTTCGTCGAGTTGAGGGTGTTCGCCACGATGGTTCCGCCGACGGGAAAGAGGGTCACGCCGGTCGGCGCCGCGGGCGGCACGTCGGCGAACCAGATGCTGGTCGCCACCGCGCCCGATTCGTTCCCGGCCGCGTCACGGCATGCCACGCTGACGACATTTTCCCCCGACGTAAGCGCCATGGCATACTGCCAGGTCGTCGCGGACGGGAACGTCACCCCGAGACTCGAACCGTTCACCAGCACTGTCGCCGCATCGGACGGTTTCGTCCCGGAAATGACCTGCGGCGTCACGTTCGTCGGCGTGGTGACGGCATTGATGGTGGGAGCAGCCGGGGCGATTCTGTCATAGACGATGTTCGCCGTCACGACACCCGACTCGTTCCCGGCAGCATCGCGGCTTTTCACGGTAACGGCATTGGCGCCCTCGACCAAAGCAAGCGAATACTGCCAGGACGTCGCGGTCGGATACGTCACACCCGTGGCCGAGCCATTCACCAGGATGGTGACCGTATCCGCCGATTTCGTTCCGGAAATGACCTGGGGCGTCACGTTCGTCGGCGTGGTCACGGCGTTGATGGTCGGATCTGCCGGCGGCGTCGTGTCATCCGGGACGGACACCCGGTTCGGCACGGTGATGGCAGTGGCAGCCAGGTTTGCGTTTCCGCCGTTGTCGGCGACGGCGGCGGCTGGGAGTCCGAGGCCCACGTCTCCGATGACCGTCGGGGTGATCGTGGCGATGAAGACGGTTCCGGGGGTGACGGCGGCAAGGTTCGTGACGGTTCCGTTCGTGACGGTCAGATCGCCGGCGGCGAATCCGGTGATTACCTCGGAAAACGAGATCCGCACCTGGAACGGAGCGTTATCGAACGTTTCGCTCACGAGGGCGGCCAGGGTCGCCGTCGGCGGGGTGAGGTCGGCTTCCGAAGGCGAGTTGATGCCTATGAGCAGGGGGAGGTTGATGGTGCCGGTCGCGCCCCGCGGGTCGGTCACGATGACGCTGATCGTGGCCACGCCCGTGTGGTTCGGGGCCCTGAATGTTTTTTCCTTCGGTGTCGAACCGGCTTCGAGCGTGCCGAGAGTGGTCGACCACTGGTAGAGAAGCCGGTCGGTTTCGCCGGCATCGGGGTCATACCCGTTGGCGGTGACCGCCAGCGTTCCGCCAACGCCCGTCGAACTTGCGATTCCCGACGCGTTTCTCGCGATGAGCGTGCCTGACGGCGGATGATTGGAAGCCGTTCCGGCCATGTCGATCCTGAGATCGACGAATGCGGGCATCACCCCGGAAACGAAGGGGGCGGTGATGACGGCAACCTGGCCCGCCGGACCGGTCTGCACGAGGATGATTTCTTCGTAGATTCCGCCAGGGAGCGGAGGACTGGTGAACGCGCCGTTCAGACCGACGGCGAAAGCTTCGCCCCAAAGTCTCAGGACAGTTCCATACGGCAGATACGCCCCGCTCGTGTCGCGGAGAATGCCGGTGACGTAGTTTTTGGCCGGCTCGAGAACGAGGGATTCGACCACGGTGGTTTCGGCCCCGATCGGCACGGAAACGGGATACGAGCGGGTTTTCTTCACGCCGGACGCGTCGGTGAAACGCGCAACGACCCGGTGCGGCCCTTCGGGAACCCCGTGGAACGCGTATTCGCCGTTCGGGCCGCTGACGGTCCAGAATTGGGCATCAGCGGCGAGATCTTCGATCCAGACCTGGGCGCCCGGGACGCCGACGAGCGTTCCCGCGGCGCGCACCGAAGCCGGCGCGGATTCGTCGAGGACGCGGCCGGAAAGGGTGTTGAGGATGTTGCTGGAGGAGACGGACGAGCCGCCGCCGCAACCGACGCCGATCAGGGCGCTCACGCACACGGCGATGACAAGACCAAGAAGTATTCTAAAGCGCGAAAAAGCGCCGGATCCAGCATTCATATAGCCACTCCAAATGGGTAACTCAAGCTTGCATGCTACCACGATTCCAGACGGGATTCGAGCATGACGCGCCGTTCTTTGTCAGGGATAAAGCAGGCATACGGAACAGGCATCGGCAATCGGCGAGGGATTCCGAACCCCCGGTACGGGGCGGGAGGATCTCGTGCTTCGACAGGCTCACCACGAACGGGTGCGGATCACTGGTCTTTGATGTCCAGCGAATCAATCGTTCGTGCCGATAGGGACGGGCGGGTTTCAAATCCACCCCTACACCACAAATACATCAGATACTACATTATACGCATCCAGGGGGATGGCGCCGGCGGCGAGGAGAGCGCGGTTGCCCGACCAGTCGGGGGTTTCGGCGGGAGGATCGACGACAAACAGCGGCCGGCCGAGCCTGGCGGCCCATTTCGCGGTGATGAGGGAGCCGCTGGCTTCGCCGGCCTGGACGACGAGGACGGCGTCGGCGAGGGCTGCGAGGAGGCGGTTGCGGGTCGGGAAAAAGCTGCGGCGGGGCGGGGCGCCCGGCAGGAGTTCGGTCAGCAGACCGCCGCCGGCGGCGATCTCTTCGATGAGAGAGGCGTTGCAGGCCGGGTAGGCGATATCGATGCCGTTGGCGAGCACGGCGGATGTGCGCATGCCGCTGTCGAGCGCCGCGCGGTGGGCCGCCGCATCGATTCCGAGGGCGGCGCCGCTGAGGATTTCCCACGCGTGGCCGCTCGCACGGGCGCTCGCGGCGACGCCGGCAATCAGGCTTCGCAGGCTTTCGAGGGCTTCAGCCGATGCCCGTCTCGCGCCGACCACGCAGAGGCGGCGGGCCGCGGGCGGCTCCATCCAGGCGCCGCGCATGAACACGACCGGGGGCGGCTCGGTGAGATCGAGAAGGCGGGCCGGATACCCGGGGCCGCCCGCCCAGGCGGCGGTGGCCCCGGCGCAGCGGGCGCGTTCCGCCCAGCCATCGACGGGGCCGGCCTGTTTGGGCTTCTCCCCTGCCCTGCGGCCGGGCCGGGAGGTTTCCGTCGCGGTCCATGCCGCGAGCGCCGTCGAAGGTAGACCGTGTTCCCGAATCAGGTCGATGAATCCGCGCGCCCCCACCCCCGGCAGCCGGCTCAGGATGACAGCCGCCTCGAGCTCCGCAGCCGGCTGGATCACGAGCGGACAGGTCCGCCGACCGTCACGATGACGACGGTGATGTCGTCGGCCTGCGGCCCGGGTTTGACGATCCGTCCATGCCATTCCCGGATGGCGCGCTCGGTCGATTCGGCGTCATCGCGCATCAGCCCGGGAAGGGCATCGATGAAACGATCGTAATTGACCGGCTCTCCGTCGATCGCCACCGCCTCGATCAGGCCGTCCGTATACAAGACGAGGCGGTCGCCGGCCTCGAAGGCGAACTCGGTCGGCGCGAGGCGGTTGCGCTTCGAGGCGCCGAGCGGAAACGCCCGTTCCCCCTGGATCTGGATGACGGTCTTCCCCCGCACCACGAACGGGTCGTTGTGACCGGCGTTCGAGAAGGCCATGCGCTTCTTCTCTCCGTCGAGAAAGCCCATGAAGCACGACATGATCCGCTGGCGCTCGAGCACTTTCAGAAGCGTCGTGTTGATGCTCGCCAGAATGACCGCGGGGTCGGCCGACTGGCTCACCATGTGCGCCACGAGGGACTTGGCCATCGCCATGACCATCGCCGCGCCCACGCCGTGGCCCGAGACGTCGCCGATCAGGACCATCAGCCGGCCGTCGGGCATCGGGAAGAAATCGTAATAATCGCCGCCCGTCTGGGTCGCCGGCACGCAGGAGCCGCAGACCCCGAACGGCGGCAGGGAGAGCGACTTTTTCGGGAACAGGCTTTCCTGGACGATGCGTGCGACTTCGAGGTCGGCCATGCCTTCCATCATCTCGTTGAATGTCTGGGAAAGGTCACCCAGCTCGTCCCGGTCGAGGATCGGAAGCCGCTTCTCAAACTCGCGCCGGCGCAGCGACGCCACGCCCTCGGCGAGGTTGCCGATCGGCTCGAGGAATTTGCGGGCCAGAAGCGTGCCGACGGTGGCCCCCGTCAGCAGGATGGCCAGACTGACGATACCCACGGCCCACTGCAGCCGCCCGATCTCGGTCCGGATGAACCGATCGGATGTCACCGCGATCAGGTCGAAGGAGGACAGCTCCTGCCCGGGGACGCCCGTCAGAAGATACCTGTGACCCTTGATCTGGAAGCTGTCCCGCAGAGCCTGCGCGCGGCCGCGAAGTCGCGAACCGAACGCGTCGACTTCGGACGGTATTCTGATGCCGCGGGGAACGAAAACGCTCGGATCGTCCCGGTTGACGGCGACCCAGCGAGTGTCGTCGAGTTTTCTGAACGTGGGGATCATATATTTATATAGATACATATTTTCTATTTTATTCCGTCCCCACCCGGCCGAAAGCAGGAAGCGGACTTTTCCCGCGACGTCATACAGCGGGAGGATGATCTGGACCGTCCGTCGTCCGGTGAAATTGAACTGGGTGATCCGGCCGAGCGAGGAGACGATATCCGCATACAGCGCATCGACGTCGATCCCGCCGGCGGAGCCGATTTTGTACAATGGGGAGTCCTTGACGTCATCGACGTCGGGGCCGTGATTGTACTGTCTGAAGAGATTCAGGTAGATCGGCCTGAGGAGCTTGCGATTCCGCTCGTCGTCATAATCGACCCTTCCGTCCGTGTATCCGATATCGCCGTTTTCATCCACGGCGACGCCGACGTCCAGCCCGGTCAGCGATCTGAATTTCGCCATGCGATCGGCAAGCGTCCGGTCGAACGGGACATCCGTCGGAAGGGGGCGGCCGATCACCTGTTTGACCAGGCGATCCAGTTCGCCGATGGTCACCGGCATCCCGCGGTCGAACAGTCGGAGGGACTTTTCCATCTCGTCATGCACCTGCTTTTCGAGAACGATCCGCTTTTCGCCGAGATAATCGGAAGCGACCAGACTCATGAACGCAAGTGGCAGCCCGACCATATACAGGAACAATCCGACCAGTTTCTGCCGAATCGAAATGTACGGAAGCCATTTTCCGCTCATGACCATCCATGTAGGAACCGACAGGGCAAAGAAAAGGGCCACGAGGAAGAACGAGAGCAGCCGTTGTTCGACGGTGCGCTCGCGAGATTCCGCCTCCGGCATGCTGACGAGGAGCCGGACGGACGGGCCAATGACGGCATGTCCCCACAACGATCCGCCCAGCCGCAGATGCATGCGGGGGGTGACCCTGAACTCGGTCAGCAGGCGTTCCATCGTATCGATATCGGCTCGGCGACGGGCATCACGCTTTCGCCAATCGCTCATTTCATCGATGACGTATGCCCTGGCCGATCGCGAATGCCGGTTGAAAAAGGTCGCCCGATCCTTCACGGCGATCGACTCCCAGGTCGGAATACGGTTGACGTGGGCGACCAGCATCCCACCGGCATGCCATCGCGAGATGATGACGAAGTGGCGCTCGTCGGTATTTGCGGCGACTTTCAGCGCCCCGTATCTCAGCTGATCGGGCCTGAGCATCCCCCCGAGGAACCCCTGGAAAAGCCGCCACTGGTCTTTCAGCGGCCTCGCATTTTCACCGATGGCGTGGGCCTTCACGGCGGAGGCAAATCTCCGCAGGACGGCGAGGGGCGGTTGCCTGTCGGACAGTTCGGGGCGTGGTTCGCCTCTTCCGTCGATGAACGTGAACGTAAACAGCCCCGGGAATCGGCGATGCAGATGTCGCCTGTATATCTCGAACGACCGCATCGAATCGCGGCCGCTTCTGAACACCCGGGTCACCAGGATGTTGAAGAGGCGCTCCACGAACACGTCCGGCGAACGGAACTGGTCGAAACTTGACGTTATGCGCTCGAGTCGTTCCTCGAGCTGCCGCCGATCCTTCTCCTCGGCTTCGCGCCAGAGGTTCCCGAAGGCAAGCCAGACGAGAAACAAGGGAATGCCGAAAAACACCAGCGAAAAGGTTGCCCACCGGAGGCCGGGAAATTTCATCTCTGCCCTGCCATTGGTCACTGTCATCCTCTTCTATATACCATATCTGCCAACGGGCGACCCGGGAGGATCGCGTGGTTGACCAAACTTTCCGTTGGTGTTATACTAAGCAATCCTCAATTCAACTTTTTACAGGAGGTTCTATGGCAGGGTTAACGTTGAACGCTGAAGTAAGAACGAAAACGGGGCAGGGTCCGTCCCGCCGCGACCGCGTTTCCGGACAGGTTCCGGCCGTCGTGTACGGTCGCGGTGTCGAGCAGCCCATTCACTGCACGCTGAATCGCCGCGAGATCGAGGCGATCATCGCCAAGGCGCAGCGCAACACCATCTTCAAGCTGGCTTTCGGCGGCAAGACTCAGGAGCGCGAGGTCATCGTTCGCGAGATCCAGCGCCACCCGATCACCCGCCTGTTCTCGCATATCGATTTCCAGGCCATCGATATGACTCACCCCATCAAGATCGACGTCGATCTCAAGTTCGTCGGCGATCCGGTCGGCAAAAAATCGGGCGCGATCTTCACGACGCAGCTCAAGACCGTCCGCATCGAGTGTCTTCCCACCAAGATTCCGACCGAGCTCACGCTCGACATCTCCCCGCTCGACGTCGGTGACTCGTTCCACGTCGCCGATCTTCCGAAGGGCGATTACAAGATTCTCACCAGCCCGAAGTTCACGGTGTGCCAGATGTCCATCGTGAAGGAAGAAGTCGAAGCCGCTCCTGCCGCCGCCGCCGAAGGTGCCGCCCCCGCCGAGGGTGCCGCAGCTCCCGCCGCCGGCGCAGCCCCCGCCGCCGGTGCCGCTCCCGCCGCCGCTGCAGCCGCAGCTCCGGCCAAGAAGGAAGGCAAGTGAGGGTTTCCCTGAACAGAACTGCAGCCGCTTCCGCCGTATGGCGGAAGCGGTTTGCTCGTACTTTTGACCTGACCTGACCTCCGCCCTGTCCTGTCCGCGCTCTGTCCTCCTGCTAGTACCTGAAGCACAGGAGTAAGCGTGCATGAATTTTGAAATCGGTTCTCCCATCGTCCATCCGATCCACGGCGCCGGTGTCCTGAAGCAGATCGAAAAGCGCCAGGTGCGTGGTCGCCTCACCAGCTACTACATCATCGATTTCCCGTACAGCGATCTGGGCCAAGTCATGGTTCCGATCGATATGGCCGACAAGGTCGGCCTCCGGACCATCAACGGCCACTCGAACATCGACACGATCTTCCAGACGCTCAGCGAGAGCTTCTCCGACTCCGACGAAGAGGAAAGCAAAAGCTTCCATCAGCGGTATCGCGAGCATCTCGAAAAGATCCAGAGCGGCGACCTCCGCCAGGTGGCGCACGTCTACCGGCTCCTCTATCGCCGGAGCATGATCAAGCCCCTCGGAACGAAGGACAAGGCTTTGTTCGAGACCGCCCGTCAGCTTCTGATCTCGGAAGTCGTCTACGCCAAGAAGGTCGGCGATGACGAAGCCCGCTCCCTGATCGACGAAGCGATGGAGGATATGATTTTCTGAATCCATCCGGGACTCCCGCGTAACGCATGTTTCCGATGCATGCGCGGGAGTCCCGGAGAAGGTTCATTTTCCGGGATAATGACCGCGCCAGATCGGCGTGTCGAAGACCGCAGGGTTGACCGTCAGCGCGGGCCGCCTTCCCTCGAGCGCTTCTATCAGCGCGCGGGCCGCCGTGGCAGCCATGGCCGAGCGCGTTTCGATCGTCTGCGAGCCGATGTGGGGCAGGAGAACGGCGTTCTCCGCCGTGAGCAGCTCGGGATGGATCTCGGGTTCGCGCTCGTAGACGTCGAGTCCGGCTGCGTAGATAGTGCCGTTGTGAAGGGCCGCGGCGAGCGCGGCTTCGTCGACGATCGGGCCTCGTGCGGTATTGATGAGCACGGCCGTCTTTTTCATGCGCTTGAGTTCGGCCTCGCCGATGAGGTGGCGCGTCATGTCGGTCAGCGGCAGGTGCAGGCTCAGCACATCGCTCTCGGCGAGAAGCGTTTCGAAGGAGACGTGGGGATACGGCAGGGAAGCCTTGCCGCCCGATCGGGTGTGATACAGAATCTTCATGCCGAACGCTTCGGCGCGTCGGGCGACGGCCTGGCCGATGCGGCCCATGCCGAGAATGCCGAGGTTCTTGCCGGCCAGGTCGAGGCCGAGCTGGACGTCGGGCTTCCAGCCCTTGAAGAGGCCGTCGCGGAGCAGCCGTTCCGATTCGCGCACGCGGCGCATCGTCATCAGGATCAGCACGAGCGCCGTGTCGGCGGTGGCGTCGGTCAGCACGTCGGGCGTGTTCGTCACGACGATGCCGGCGCCGGTCGCGGCGGCCAGGTCGATGTTGTTGAAGCCGACCGCGTAGTTCGCGATGGCGCGCAGGTGGCCCGACTGCCGGATGATCCGCGCGTCGAGCGTGTCGGACAACAGCGGAATGACCCCGTCGGCCTCGGCAAGGGCAGCCTGGAACTCTTCATCCGGCCGGTGCGCATCGAGCACGCGGACGGTGTGGCCGGCCTGCTTGAGCAGCTCGACGGCGGCCCCCGGAATCGGACGCGAAATGACGACCTTCATCGAATCTTTCCCTCCTCACTCGTTTTCAGCGGAAGGGTAGCATGAACCTTGTCTCATGTATAATGGGAAAAATCGCTCAATCGTCTCGCGAGAGGAAGTTTTTTTCACATGAACAAACTTACATATATAATACTTATAAGTATTGTATTTTTCACCCCTTCATTTCTCGGCGCCTGCGATCCGGAGCCGGGGGCGCACCATTTTCCGCCGCCGAAGGCGCCGAACCCCGTGTTCAGCTCGGGCTACTTCGAGCTCCACAACTCGCTCAGCGGGCTTCCCTGCAACCATATCAGGTCGGTCCTGGCTCTCAAGTGCTACGTCCTGGCGGGAACGGAAGGCGGAGGGCTGCTGGTGTTCCGGAACGGGACATGGCGCGCCTTCACGCCGAAAACCCAGCCCGCGTTTCCCTCGGAGACCGTCACGGCCCTCGCCCACGACGTAGAGCCGGGCTGCGTGCTGGCCGGAACGCCCGGCGGGCTGGTCAGGATATCGAACGTCGATGATGCGATTCGGTTCGAGACCGTCACGCGGCCCACGCCGGAGGGCGCGAACACGCTCTCCGTCGCGGCCGCGGGCCGGACGATCCAGGCCGGCACCGACGCGACCGCCGGCGTCGTGTCGGACGGCCAGCTCGTTCCCTACAGGATCGACGGCGACCGCCAGCCGACGGGTTTCGGCGCAGCGACGCACCACGACGGCGTGACCTGGTTCGGAACGAGCCTCGGGCTATACTGGGCCCGCGACGGGATGCTGTTCCCCGTCCTCGTTCCCGGCACGGATCTCGGCTGGGTGCAGGGGCTGTCGCCGATCGGCGAGTGGCTTCTCGCGGCGAGTTCGAAGGGGCTGTTCGCCGTGAAGGGAAACACGGCCGTCGACATCCTTCCCGGCATCTGGACCACCTGCGTCGCCGTTCCGCCCGATGCCTCCGAGGCGCTGAACCGGGCGATGAGCCCGGCCGCGGGCGACGAAGCGCAGGAAGAGGGCTTCGCCGGTCTCATCGGCCGGACCGAGGAAACGGCGAGCCTTCTCACCCAGATGCAGGCCGAGTATTCGCGGGTCAGCAGCCTCTACCAATCGGGGCGGGCGCCGACCTGGGATGATCTGATCGCTTACAATGAGAATCTCATGAAGCTTCAGACGCAGGTCATGGTCCTTTCCGAGCCGCTCCAGCGCGGGATCTGGGCCGGCACACAGAGCCAGGGCGTGGTCATGTTCGGAACCGACGGGAAGCGCCGCCACCTGACCGCCACCAATTCGAAGCTCCCCGAGAACCGCGTCACCTGCGTCTCGTGCTGCGACGACGGAGAAACCTGGATCGGCACCTACGAATCGGGCCTCCTGCGTTACACCAGATACACGACGTCCCAGCCGGCCGAACCGATCCCGGTGTGGCAGGGCGAAGCCCTGACCATGCGCGTGATCGGGGAATACCTGTACGTCGGCACGAAGGGCAACGGCCTGCTCGTGTTCGACGTGAAAACGCTCCAGCAGGTCGCCTCATACGAGCCGAAAAAGCCGGACGGTTTCCATAGTCATGTATATACGATAGCCGCCGACCAGCAGGCCCGCGTCTGGACGGGCGGCAACGCCGGGGTCTGGATGCTGGACGACGCGGGCTGGCACCGGTTCACCACGCTCCAGGGTTTGCCCGACGAGACGATCACCTGCATCGAGGCCGACGCGGAAGGCCGCGTCTACGCGGCCGGCGGAGGCGGCCGGCCGCTGTCGGAGCAGCTCGCCCTCTTCACCGGGTCCGGGTTCACCCGGTACGAGATCGCCACCCTGAAAGAGATTCTCGCCAGCCGGGGGAAAGCCGCTTCCGACGGGCTCCGCGCGATGCAGATGGGGGGCGGGTACCAGCGGAGCTTCGACGCGACCCAGGCGACGCAGGCCCTTTCCCTGTTCGATCCGAACCCGGTCGAGCAGCCCATTTCGCTCATGCTCGGCACCGACCGGTATCTGCTTGTCGGCACCGAGGACGGCCGCCTGTATATCTTCGACGGGGAATCGTTCAAGCCGGTTTCGATGAAGGGAACGGGCGAACTGCGCGGGCTGGCCGGCCTCGCCCGGAAAGCGGGGGGCGATCTGGTCATTCTCGGCCGGAAGTCCTGCGTGCTCTTCGACGGCGCCACGTTCAAACCGACGATGCCGCCCGACTCCGCCGTCGATACCTTCACGAGCCTGGCGCTCGACCAGAAGAACCCCGATCTCTTCTGGGGTTCGTTCAAGAGCTCGACGGACGACGGCGGCTTCGCGCTGTATCAGCACCCGCTCTGGAAGGTCTTTCCCATGAAGAAACCGGTCCGGAAATTCGTCATTTCCGAACCGTTCGGGTTTCTCCTGACGCCGGACGGCGTCTACCGGGTCATGCTTTGAGGAACGAGGCGATCTCGGCCTCGAACAGCGGGGTCTCGTAGAGGCACGACAGATGCCCGTTCCCGCTGTCGTAATACACGGTCTGGCCGTACGGCAGCATCGGGGTCGCCAGTTCGGCCTGCTCGCGCGTGAACAGCAGGTCCGACTCGTCGATGATCATCTTCACCGGCATCTTCAGCCGGCCGAGCGCCTGTTCGAGGGACTGGCCGGGCTCGCAGAGGTCGAACAGCGTGTTCGCCTTGGCGATGTAGATATACGAATTTGCGTCGAAGAACTGCATGCGCTGGATGACGGTCTTTTCGATCTCCTCCTCGACGAGGAAGCGGCCGGCGAAGCTTTTGAAGGGGTCCTTCCCCGCCCCGCTGCCCTCGGTCGCGAGCCGGCGCCCGAAGTTCGCTGCCGCCCAGTGATCGGTCCTGGTCGAGGTCACCAGGATCTTGAAGGCCAGCAGGAGGCCGTTGCGGGGCTGTTCGCCACCGTAATACTCGCCGCCGTTCCAGCGGGGGTCGAGCATGATCGCCTCGATGCCGAGCTGGTTCGGCACCATCAGGGTCGCCGGCCTGACCATCGGGGTGGCGACGACGGACAGAACCTTCTCGACCATATCGCCGTACATTTTTCCCCATAAAAACGCCTGGAGGCCGCCCATCGACGGCCCGATCACGAGGCGCAGCCGCTTCACGCCAAGGTGGTCGAGCAGCATGCGCTGGCTTCGCACGACGTCGTCGAGGGTGAAGATCGGGAAGTTCATCGCGTAGGGCTTTCCCGTCTCGGGGTCGATCGTGGCCGGCCCGGTCGTGATGACCTTCGGATTGTGCGCGTTGATGTTGCTGAACGAGTCGCTGCAGATCACGAAGTATTTTCGGGTGTCGATCGTCTTGCCCGGCCCGATCAGGGCGTCCCACCAGCCGGGAAGCGGATCGGTTTCGGCGAATTTCCCGGCCGCATGGCCGGTTCCGGTGAAGAAGTGACAGACGAGAATCGCGTTGTCACCCGCGGCGTTCAGCGTTCCGTAGGTTTCATACCCCAGTTTCACCGGAATCGAACGCCCCGCGTGTTTGAACTGAAACTTCGAAACGGCAAATTCCCGCTTTTCTACGATCATGTTCTTCTCCTGGTCATGCTGATGCACAGTGGTATGGAATTGTATCTCGCCACCCCGAGCGCGTCAAAATTTCTCTCAGGTGGAAACCGGAGACGGCCGATGTGCATTGAAGAGAAGATGCATATGAACCATCATCGCCTGCTGGTCGGACTTCTGCTTTTCGGCCTCTACCTGTGGCCGACGGCACGCGCAACCATGACCGACAACAGGGCACCGTTCCTGTCGGCGCCCCAGCCGCCTTCCGCCGGAAGAGCCGCCGAGCGCCGCTGCCAGGCGTATCTCACGGCCGCCGACACGACGTATGCCTCCTGGGTGTCCAAGGGGCGCGCCTACCTGGGCCGCAAGGAATACGAGCAGGCAATCTGGGCCTTCCGAAAGGCGCTGCGCCTGAAACCGCTCTCATCGGAAGCGCATTTTCTGCTCGGATACGCATTCGAGCGACGGGGACTCGAAGGCCTTCCCGGCGATGTCACGAACTGGGACGAGCTTGCCGAGGCCGAATACCGCGCCTCGATCGCCCTCGACGACCATCTCCCGGCCCGGTACAACCTCGGCCGCATGCTGGAACGGCTCGAACGACACGACGAAGCCCGCCGCGAATTCGAGCATATCCTGACCGTCTCCCCCCGGGGCCGTCTCTCCGCGCGAGCGGCCGCGGGCCTCGACCGGACGATCGACGCGGACCTCGAACCGGCGCGTCGCCTGTCAAACCTGCCTGCGGCCGACACGCAGCGCGGTCGTTGAGGAGCGAATCATGCGAAGCAAGATTCCCATTCTCTTCGGCGCCCTCATCGGCCTGGCATCGCTCTCGCCGCTAAGCCTCGAGAGCCCCGTCGCCCGGGCGCGCGATCTTACGGTCGAGGAGCGGCTGTTCCAGAAAGCCGAGCCGCTCTGCAGGGCCGGAAAGATCGAAACCGCCATGGATGACCTGAAGCGGGTTCTGAAGCTCAACCCCAGCCACGCCGGCGCCCTCTACTACGCGGGCGTGTACCGTGCAGGCAAGGGAGACCGGAAAGGCGCCGCCGCCGTTTTCCGCAAGATCCTTTCCGACCCCGCCTGGGGCTCTCTCGCCCGGGAACGTCTGGCCGAACTTTCGGTCAGGAACAGGCAGGAAGATCTCGCCCGTTCGATCAAAAGCTATCTCGAAGGCGAGGCATGGCCCGAGGCGCTTCAAAGCTGCAAGACGGCCCTCCAGCATGCTCCAGGCGATCCGAACCTCCTGTTCCTCACGGTGTATTCGGCCGTCATGGCGGGCGACAAGCGGTATGCCGAGGCCGCCTGGAACGCGTTCGGCGCCACATCCGCTCCTGCGACGGAGCGCGGCGACCTTCGCGATTTCATCGACGGCTGGTTCTGCCGCGACCATTCGCCCCGAGAAGGCCTCCAGCGCCTGATGGGCATCAAGGACGAGAGACTGCGGACGAAGGCGGTCCGCCGGACGATCCGCCGGATTCTCCTCGACCAGCAATTGTTCGACGAGTATGAGAAGATGCTGCTCGCCGAGCGCGACCGGCCCAATGCCGACCCCGCCTCGATCGAGCGCGAGCTGATCAAATTTTACGTCGATACCGGCCGCTATGATAAAGGCATGCAGCTGCTCTCGCGGCGCCCGATCGATTCGATGGCGGACAACCTCCTGTATATCAGGCTCCTGTCGGCTTCCGGCGACCATCTGAAGGCGATGACCGTCGCCCAGCAACTGATCGGCATGCAGCCCGACCAGCCGGAACCGCACGAGGCCTTTCTCAACGCATATATCCCGTTCGCCTCCCGGAACGGCGGTCTCAGCTCGCTCAAACCGGCCGAGCGAGAAAAATGGCAACGTCTCGTCAGAGAGGAGATCGACCGCTTCAAGGCTTCGCTCAACCCGTCCGAAACGCCGGCCACGGGCATGACCCTTGCGGCCCTGCGCAGCGCGGTCACGCTGAACGATTTCGGTATTGCCAGAAGCCTGCTGGAAATCGCCGGCCGGCTCCGGGTGGACGATTCCAACATCCGCGAGTTCCGCGCCGCCGCCGAGGATATGGCGGATAACGGCTTTCGGGCGGAGAGCACGACGCTGCTCGAAGCCGCTCTCGGACAGTATCCCGAAGACACGGGGCTGATGACGGCGCTCGCGAACAATTATTACCTCGACAATCGGGCGGCGGAAGCCGCCGTCATGCTCGAAACCGTCTTGGAAAAAGATCCGCGGAACATCCACACCCTGTTGCTCCTCGTCGATTGCCTGGCCGCTTCCGGCCAGCGCGAGCAGGCCAGGAACAAGCTCGTCGATGCCATTTCGCGAACCGACCTTCCGGACATGCTCCGGAACCAGTGCAAAGCCAAGCTGAACCTGATCGATATCGGCGCCGTGCCGACGGCCGCCACCGGAAGCGAACCGGAGTCGCCGCAGGCCGAACCCCTCCCAACCGACACCGGGGTGCAGGATACCGGCGACGCGCCCCAGACCGCCACCGAAGGAGCCTACGCCGGCTTCGAAGGCGTATCCGCCCCATGATCGTGAAAACCGCTCGACCGGCTGTCCGGCGAGCCTGCACAAAACCGAAAGCCTCAAGGAGGTCGAATGCTGATCGAAATCTTCACTGACGGGCGTGTTCTGATGGATGGCCAGGAAATGGGCCCTGCCTACCGGGCCGAGCATGCTCTGTACGAGTATCTGACGAACCCCCAGAAACTCCTGAACCAGGGCCAGGTTGCAGCCCGCAAGAAAGCCGCCTGACCGGCCTCATGACGAGAGCCCCCGTTCCGGACCCGGAACGGGGGCTCTCGCTCTGTGAGATAGCGATAGTTATCGAATTCAGACGGCTGGCAGTTCCTTGTCGCCGCGCATTTTCTTCTGGACGTATTCGAACAGCAGTTTCCAGTCTTCCTTGCCCTCGGTGAGCTTGTAGACGCGTTCGAACAGCGCCTTGGCCTCGTCGGGCTTGTCGAGTTTCTCGAGAAGCTCACCCTTGGTGCAGAGGGCCGGCGGGTATTCGGGCTCTTCCGCAAGCACGATCTCGATCTCCTTGAGGGCCTCGTCATACCTGTTCAGCTGCAGAAGGGCATCGCAGTAGTTGTTCCGGGCCTTGGAATCCTTCGGCCGAAATTTGAGCGTCAGCGCCCACTCCTCGGCGGCCGTTCGGTAATCGCCAAGATCGTAGCTCGTGTTGGCGAGATTGTAGTGATAGTCAGGATCTTCGGGGGAAAGCGCGATCGCTTTCCGGAACTCCTCGACGGCGTTCGCGAACTGGTTCGTGTTGTGGTAGGAGAGGCCGAGATAATGGTGCGTATCGGCAGCCTCCGGCTTGATGCGTGCGGCTTCGACAAGGGCACGGATGGCTTCGCGCAGAAACCCCTTCTGGTAATAGTGGTATCCGAGATTGAAGTAGGCGTGATCGAAATCCGGCTTGACTTCGATGGCCAGGTGCCAGTAATGCACCGCTTTTTCCTGCTGGTCCATTTTGTAGTATGTGTTGCCGATATTATAGAGAGCCTTGAAATATTTCGGATCGAGTTCGAGAGCTTTCTGGTAATACTCGATGGCCTCATCGTACTTTTCATCGCGGAAGTAGATGTTACCCAGCTCTTTGTACAACTCCGGATTTTTCGGGTCGGCCTTGATCGCTTCGGTCAGTTGAGCAAGTTTGTCGTCCATCATCCAATCCTGTCTGTGGGGATAGTAAAAAGCATAATGTGTACCCATTTTATCTGAAATGAAACGTATTGACAACACTCTCCCGTCCGGGAAAATGCTTCCGTTTCCCCCGGTCCCCTCCCGGGTCCTGTCCGTTCTTCTGCTGATGCTGATTTTGGCTTTGCAGGCGTCGGCAACGGAGATCGAAATATGGGATTATCCCCGCTGGCTCGAACCCGGCGAAACGATCGACCGGTTCGCATGGATGAAAAAGCAGATCAGGGCCTTCGAAGCCGAGAATCCCACGATCAGGGTGAAACTGACCGAAATGACGTGGAATCGCGGCGACGAGAAGCTGAAGATCGCCGCGATGGGCGGCAGGTATCCCGACATCGCGCCAGGCACCGTACCCCTGCTGTTCATCCGGGAAGGCCTGGTCGAGCCGATGGACGCATATCTCGAGCCGGGTGACCGGGAAGACTACCTCCCCGGTGCCCTCGAGGCCTACACGGTGGACGGGAAACTGTACGGATGGCCTTGGTATATGGGCGGCCAGCTTCTCTACGTGAACCGCTCGATCTTCGCCTCGGCCGGGGTCGAACTGCCCGGCGACGGGCGGTGGACCCCGGAGCGTTTCACCGAGGCGCTCGGCCTGGTTCAGCAGTATCAGAAGGGCCAGAACGGGCAGTATCCGCTCGGCATCTACTTCCAGAAAAACGAGACGGCGAACTTCCCGTTCATCCTCCAGTTCGGGGGCACCTGGCCGGGGTTCGGCGCCTCGGAACCCGGCGAGGCATCTGATATCGTCCGTGGTATAGAATGGCTCAGGGAGCTGATCGCAAAAGGGCTGATACCGCCAGACTCGGGCGGCCGCCAGTCGAACGACATCTGGACGGCGTTTGCGCGAGAGCACCGCATCGCGGCCGGCGCGTTCGGTCTCTGGGGGATCAAGGCGCTGACCGACAAGTATCCGATGGATTTCGATCTGATGCACTTTCCCGCGCCGGCCGGCACGCGGTCGGGCTCGTTTCTGGGCATCTCCGGCCTGTATCTGTTCCACCGCGACGATCCGGTCCGCATGAAGGCCGCGGCGAAATTCGCCCGGTTCGTCACCAGCGCCGAGCGTCAGCGCGACCTCGTGCGATACACTCAGTTCCCGACCCGTCGCAGCGCCGGCAACATCTACGCCGGCAACGCCCACATGACCCGAGCCTGGGAGATCCTCCAGGAGGGACGCACCGTTCCAAGCGACCCCCGCTGGCCGCAGATCGACGAGGAGATCGAACAGGCGGTTCAGAACGCCCTTCTCGGGAAGCAGGCGCCGTCCGCGGCGATAAACGCCGCCGGAGAGCGCGTTCGCGCCCTCATGCAACGCGCGCAGGGCTCGGTCTGCGAGGACATCCGAGGCGGCTCGTGGTTCGGAAAGGCGTTCCTGTGGCTCTTTCCCCTCGTCATCGCGGCGGCCCTGGCCGCACGCCAGGCGCACATGATCATGCTGATGCCCGCCATAACCGTTCTTGGGCTGTTCCTGGCGTATCCCCTGATCGACGCCATCCTGCTGGCGTTCCGCGACTACCGGCTCGGGGAAGTCGGCGGCTTCACGTTCGGCAACTTCACGCGGGTGCTCGAAGACGCCAGGTTCATGAAAGCCTGCTGGAACACCACGATCTACACGCTCGTCACGGTCAGCGTGAACACCGGCACCGCCCTCATCGCGGCGAGCCTGATCCATGCCCTGCCGGGTCGCCTCAAATCACTATATCGAGCGCTTTACTATCTCCCCGGCGTCGCGTCGGTGGTCGTCGTCGCGATGGTCTGGCGATGGCTGTTCAACACAGAGGTCGGCCTGTTCAACACGATCCTGCGGGCGATCGGCCTGCCGACGGTCGGCTGGCTGACCGATCCCGATGTCGCCTTCGCCTCGATTCTCCTGACGGGCGTCCTGCGCTCGCCGGGCGGGGCGATCCTGATCTACCTCGCGGCGCTCGGCAACATTCCCAAGTCGCTCTACGAGGCAGCCGATCTGGAGGGCGCGACGCCGATCCAGCGCTGGTGGCACATCACCGTTCCGCTGCTGCGGCACACGACGATGTTCCTGCTCATCACCGGCGCGATCGACGCGCTCCAGGTATTCGCCCAGGTGCTCATGCTGACCGACGGCGGCCCTGGCATGTCGACCGAGGTCATCGTCCACCGCGTCTACACCGCAGCCTTCCGGGACTTCGACTTCGGCCTCTCGTCGGCGATGGCGCTTCTTCTCTTCATCGGGATTCTCACCGTCACGGTCCTCCAGCGCAGGTTCGGCGGGAAGACCGAGATGGAACTGGCCTGAACGGAGGCTCGCATGACATCCGGCCGCCGCATGACCCCCACCCTGCTCTCCACCGGCGTTCTGACCGTCGGCCTCGTCCTGACGCTCGGGCCGCTCGCCTGGATGCTCGTCACGGCGTTCACCGACCCGGCGGCGCTCGAGCAGAGCCCGCCCCGCTACGGGATCTGGTCGCTCGAGAATTTCCGGCTGCTGCTGAGCGGCGGCCGCATGTTCCGTTGGACGCTCAACTCCCTGGTCATCTCCGCCGTCATCACGGCCGGGCAGCTTTTGTTCAACGCCCTCGCCGCCTTCAGCTTCTCGGTCGGCAGGTTCCGGGGCCGCGAACTGCTGTTCTGGCTCGTCCTGGCCGCCATGATGGTCCCGGGCCAGATCGTCATGCTCCCGCTGTTCCTCTTCCTCGCCCGCTGGGGCCTGATCGACAGCCTCTGGGCGGTCATTCTTCCCTCGCTGGCCGCACCCTTCGGCATCTTCATGATCCGCCAGTACATGGATTCGATTCCCCGACAGCTCCAGGAGGCCGCCCGCATGGACGGCGCGGGTGAATACGAAGTCTTCCGGCACATCTACCTGCCGCTTTCGGCACCGATCATGGCCACGTCGGGCATCTTTATCTTCATCGCCCAGTGGAATTCGTTCCTCTGGCCGCTGATCACCCTGAATTCCGAAGCGAGTTACACGCTCCCGGTCGGGCTCGCGACGATGCAGGACCAGCAGATCATGGATTACGGCCTGCTGATGGCCGGGGCGACCTTCGCCGCCCTGCCGATGGTCCTGGTATTCATGCTGTTCTCGAAACATCTCCTCGAAGGAATGCGAAGCGGAGCCGTGCAATGATGGAACCCACCTGGATGATCTCCCTCGACATCGGCGGCACCGCCGCGACGGGCGTCGCGGTTCTCTGGCCTGACGGTCCGGTCCTCGAACTCTCCTGCCCGTCGAAGAACCTGAGAGCCATGAGTTCCGAAGAACTCGCGACGCTGATCAATACTATATTTACTAAAACATATGAAACCGGCGACGTCGAGGAGGCTGTCTGGCTGATCGGCGCCGCGGGCGCCCGCCCGGAACCGGACCGGCAACGATGGGCCCAGGCCATGGCGGGGCTCGGACTCGAAGCGGCGGAGATCGTCGTTTCGCGCGATTACGAAGCCAACCATGCCGCCGCGTTCGGCGGCGAGGAAGGCATTCTCAGCGTGAACGGGACCGGCTCGGTCCTGTTCGGCCGGAGGAACGGCACGGACCGTCGCCGGGGCGGCTGGGGGTTCCTCCTCGACACGTCTCCTTCCGGAGCGGAGTTCGGCCGACTCGCCATGCAGCAGGTGCTCGGCGCGATCGAGGACAACGCACATGGAAACAGCATTCTTGCCGGTTTTCAGAAACAGTTCAGGCATCTCGACATCGACCGGGCGGCCCTTCTCGATTGGCTCTACGCCGATCCGGCCGCGCAGCGCAGGCTCGGCGAGATCGCCCCGGTCCTCACCATCGCCGTGGATGAAGGCGACCGCACGGCCGAAGCGCTCGTGTCGGCGTCTCTCCGCCGCTGGGCATCAGACGTCCGGGCACTTTCGGGGGAACTGGGTTTCGGAAACCGGGTGCCGCTGGCGGGCGTCGGAGGCCTCTGGTCGCGCTGGAAGGCGTTTCCCGAGCGGGCTCTGGCCGTCCTGAGCGAACGCGAGCCGGGAAGATTCACCCTGAAACAGCCGGCATTTCCGCCGGCCTGGGGCCCCCTGGTCCGATATCTCGCGGGATCGCCCCGCGGCCTCGACCCCGACGGCCTGCGGCACCTGCGCGCCCTTGCTGACAAGGTTCACTGAGCATCATTCGCCACCGGAGGAGTCATGACGCAATCGACAACCCAGGCCGCAGCAGCCTCGCTGCCGCTGACGGAAAGCAGAAACCCGCGGTCGGTCTATATCGACCGCCAGCCCACCCGTGACGTCGTCAAAACGTTCCTGCACGAGGATCGCGCGGTCTTCACCGCCGTCGAGGCGGCGGCCGACAGCATCGCCCAGGCGGTCGACCGGATCGTCGCCTCGTTCAGGCAGGGCGGCCGGCTCGTCTACATCGGGGCGGGGACATCGGGCAGGCTCGCCGTTCTCGATGCCTCGGAGTGCCCCCCCACCTTCGGCGTGCCGCCGGAGATGGTCACGGCCGTGATCGCGGGCGGCTCGGCGGCCATCCTCCAGGCAGTCGAAGGCGCGGAGGACGATCGGGACGCGGCCGTTGCAGATCTGAGGGCGGTCAACCTCTCGCCGGCCGATACCGTGGTCGGGATCACGGCTTCCGGAACCACGCCCTACGTCATTTCCGGCCTCTCGTTCGCGAAAGGGGTCGGCAGCTGCACGGTGTTGCTTTCCTGCAACCCGTATGGGCGCCCCCCCGACGTGGATATTCACATCAACCCGGTCGTCGGACCGGAGGTGATCACCGGTTCGACCCGGCTCAAGAGCGGAACGGCCTGCAAACTGGTGCTGAACATGCTGTCTTCGATCTCGATGATCAGGATCGGCAAGGTGTATCAGAACCTCATGGTGGACGTTCGGGCCACGAACGCGAAACTGCGCAGACGCGCCCAGCGCATCGTGATGGAAGGCGCCCGCACGACGCCCGAACACGCCGACACCTGCCTGTCCCGCGCAAACGGGGAAGCCAAGCTGGCCATCTACCTGGCGAAGAACGGCGGAACGGCCGACGAGGCAAGAAAGGCTTTGAACGCGGCCGCCGGCCGGCTCGCCGTCGCCCTGGGAGAAATCGACGCAGATGAGATCTGATTTCAAACGGCTCGCCCGGGTTTCCCTTCTCGCCGTGAGCCTTCTCGGGGCCCCGTCGCTGGATGCAGCGCCCGCGCCGGTCGTGAAAGTGAAAACGGCGGAGTATGCAAAAAGTCTCGAATGCCGCCTTCCCGGCGGGGGAACGTGGCGGCTCGGCAACGCATCGGGCAAAATCGGCGGGAAGGACGCGGTTTCAATATCAGGAACGATCCTCTCTCCCGCCAGGAAGCGATATCACGTCATGGTGGAGTCGGCGCCGCGCAGAGAGCCCGATCGGCTCGAAGCGGCCCTTCGGAAGTGGCGCTCGAGCGGCAGGCCGATCCATACGTTCGAAGCCGGGAAGATCTCCTATGCCGCTGACGGGAAGACGGTCGCGTGGGACGGCCGGGTCGTGTATATCGGGGTCGGCGTGTTCGACGCACGCGATGCCGCATCGAAGCTCGCTGACGAGATGGCCGCGGCCGGCAGTTCTAGCTGGATCTTCGAGGAAATTCTCGCCCGGGCGCGAGGCACCCTCACGCTTCATATCAATGGGAAACGCGTTGCCGCCGGGAACACGGAGCTTCAGCTCGTTCCGGGCGACGTGGTCGAACTGAAAAAGGTCGAACATGCCAGAGGGTATGCTTGGCACGGCTTCGAAGACCGGTCTTACCGCGGCCCCGTAAGTATCCACTGGGGGGCACAGGACGCGCTGGACGCGATTTTCACGACCGATCTCGAGACGATCCTCGCGGGGGTGGTGCCCTCCGAAATATCTGCAAAAGCCGCGCCTTCAGCCCTTCAGGCGCAGGCCGTGGCGGCACGGGGTGAAATTCTTTCGAAGATCGGCCTCAGGCATCTCGGCGAAGGCTTCGACTTCTGCGCAGAACAGCACTGCCAGGTGTATGCCGGCGAGAACGCGGCATCCCGCAAACTCGCTCCCGTCATTGCAAAAACACGGGGCGCCCTGCTTCGCAATGCCGAGGGAGCGATCGTCGATGCGGTATATGCGGCGAACTGCGGCGGCCGCGGTGAACCGAATCATCTCGTGTGGACCTCTCCCCCCGACCCGTATCTGAAAGGCGTCTGGGATATCCGGGGAAACCCGGGGAATCTCGATCTGAGCCGCGAGGAAGACGTCTCGTCGTTCATCCGGAACCCGCCACCATGCTGGTGCGGCGATGCGACGGTGGAGGGCGGCGATAAGTTCCGATGGAAGAAAACGCTGACGGCAGACGACTGGAAAAAGGTCGAAGAAACTGCGGGAATCGGGAAGATATCGAGTGTTTCCGGGTTCGAACGCGGTCCCTCCGGCCGACTCTACAAAGTTATACTGACCGGAGAATCCGGCACGAAAACCGTCATGAAGGAACTCGCCATCCGCAAGCTGTTCGGGGGGCTGAGAAGCGCTTGTTTCATTGCGGAATGGAAGCGCGACGACCGCGGGTTCATCGCGGGCGCCGAGATAAGCGGAGCCGGCTGGGGACACGGGGTCGGCATGTGTCAGACGGGTGCGCAAGCCATGGCCAAGGCCGGAAAAACCTTCGACCAGATTCTCGGACACTATTTTCCTGGCGGAAAAATCGAAAAAGCCTACTGACCGGCATACGGAAAAGAGGACATCCTGCCGACAATGTATGACGAACCTGGATTGAAGGGGGAAAACGATGAATTATCAGAAATTTGTTTTGATCTTTGTGGCTCTCGCCCTGTTCCTGTTGCCTGCAGCTCTCACAGGATGCGGTGCAGACAACGAATATACAGGCCAAAGTTGCAATACGATCGGCCCTGGCGCTCTGAGCAGTTTCGATGCTACAGGATCGTGTAGCATACGCTAACTTATCACATTTCAGATAAATAAATAAATATCTGAACTCAAAGCTAAACCGCCTTCACGCCATGGAAAGGGCGGGATTCAACTGACACCGCCGTCCAGAGCAATCCGGACGGTTTCTTCTTCGGGAATATTACTTGCGGGTGCGCTTCTGATTCGTCGTACCGCCGGCAAGGTGGCCTTTGAAAATCATACTGAGAACCATTCCGGCACCGTTTCGGGTGAGGATGTCCTCGACCGCCGTCTTGAGCTTGGCGATACTCTGCGGCAACTTGTCGAATGAGCCACCCTGGCTGGGAAGAACGATATTCAGGCGTTTTGCCTCGGCCAGGCGGTATTCGCGCCGCTGAGCCATTTTCGCAAGCGGTCCGGAGAAGAGGGCGAGCTTCGCGGATTTTTTCTGGAACACGACGGGTGCCTCGGTCAACGGGGGAGATGTGACGGTCGAAGCCGGCGCAAATGTTTCTTCCCTGGGTTCGGGGACGCTCGCCGGCTCGGCAGAGACCATCTCGATCTTGGATGCGCCGGTAGCGGCCTCGCTTTTCTCGAGGGGTTTGACAGACGACTGTTTTCCGGGCTGCTGACGAACGATCAGAGGCTTTGCCTGATCTGGCATCGCAAGAACGTTTGGAGTTTTGCCTGCGACCTGAAGCTCCTCATCGGTATTGTGAATTTTCAGCCAGAAGTCACGAACTTTGGAGGACAATTTCCGGTCGCCGGCAGTCGTTTTCTTCGCCGGAATTTGGGGAATCGACTTCGGTTCTTCAACGGCGGCTGGGGTCTCTTCAGGAACATCCTTACCGGCTGGCTTTGAATCCGCAAGGACCGTCATGTTTTTTTCGACGGAAGGCTCGGTTTTTTCGACAGAAGGCTTTTTTTCAACGGGAATCTGGCGAACAATGGTGCCTTCTCTGCGGGGTTCGACGGAAGGGGCGGCTGATTCATTCCGGACATCGTTTGCAGGAGCCGAGATCACGTTTGCTTTTGGAGAAACGGCTGCCGCAACGTCTTTTTTCTCGACGGCGCCTGCATCGGAATCAGCATGGATTTTCAACCAGTATTCGCGAATCCTGCCGGAAATTTTCCGGTTCCTCGGATGGCGACCGTTTTCCGCCTTTCGGTCTTCAATTTCGCTTCCAGAACGCGCCTGATCGACGGCCGGCTCGGTATTGGCAACCGCAGATTTCGTCTCTGGAGTCCCGGGTTCTTCTCGAGCGCTCGTCGGCGCAGTTTCTCTGATAACCGGTTTGGGCGCTTCTTCGACCTGGGCTGGAACGAAATCCATTTTGGGAAGCTCGTAAGCAGAGGCCTCAGGGGCTTCCACCACGTCCGCTTCAATCGCATCACCTTCGAGCCGTGCAGCCGGAACGTTGGCGGCAAACGCAGGCATGGCAGCCGTCACGCCAAAAAAGGCAATACAACAAAGGATGCTCCAGAAGACCAGTCTAGAAACGCTTTTCATTATTCCTCCAGCAATACGGGACATATTTTTTCAGAAATGACCGGGCATAAATACACTCACCGAATGAGGGCCCAAGTGTATCACATCTCTGCACCGTGTCCAAGACTCAGGCTCGTTTCTCAATTCATTGTAATTGAATAATTCCACCAAAATTGCTTGCTTTAGTGATTATATTATTCTTGCAATAATAGAATAATCATAATAATGATCAATCGCTTCTTTCTTTTTTGTGGTAGAATGGATCACTCTATTATGTGCGTCCCGCAATCTCCAAAATACTTCCTCACCACATTCGGGTGCCAGATGAATCAGGCTGACGCTCAGCGGATTCGCGGCATGCTTACGAGCATCGGGTATGAAGAGTCCGCCTCGGAAGACGATGCCGATCTCATCCTGTTCAACACGTGTTGCGTTCGGGAGCATGCGGAACAACGGCTCATCAGCCGCATCCAGTCGCTTCAACGGTTGAAGAAATCGAACCGCGAACTCCTGATCGGCATTGCGGGTTGCGTGGCCCAGGCAAAAAAGGAGCGGCTGTTCGAGATGCTGCCGCATGTCGACCTCGTCTTTGGGCCGAACGACATTCCGAGCCTTCCTCTTCTGCTGCAGCACGCCCGCACTCGGAAAGCGACGGGGGCGTTCGCCGCCATCGGCGGCTTCGACGGCGAGCAGGCCGACGGCATCATTCTCGAGAAGCCATTTTCGGCCTTGGTAAACATCATCAGGGGATGCACGAACTTCTGCTCCTACTGCATCGTCCCGCATGTGCGCGGCCCGGAGGTTTCACGCCCGTTACCCGAGCTCGTCGATTTCATCACGGCCCTCGCCGGCAAAGGCGTCGTCGAGGTCACCCTGCTCGGCCAGAACGTGAACGCCTACGGGAAGGACATCGGGTTGGAGGAAGGGTTCATCACTCTTCTCGAACGGGTCGAAGAGATCCCGGGAATCCAATGGGTCCGGTTTCTGACCTCCCACCCCCGGGATTTTTCCTTTCAGGCCGTCGAACGGATGTCGCGCCTCCGGAAACTCTGCGAGATGTTCCACCTTCCTGCACAGGCGGGGTCAGACCGCATTCTTAGACTGATGAACCGGGGGTATACCCGAAGGCGCTACCTGGATCTCGTCGAACACGTCCGAACCGCCGTTCCCGGGGCATGTATAACGACGGATTTAATATGCGGTTTTCCAACCGAGACCGAGGCGGAGTTCGAGGAAACCCTGTCACTCGTCCGAGAAGTCCGGTTCGAGTCCGCGTATACGTATTACTATTCACCCCGCGAAGGCACCCCTGCGGCTTCGATGGAAGGAATTCTCCCCGAAAGCGATCGCAAGGCGAGGCTGTCCCGCCTGATCGAGGTTCAGAACGCCATCTCCGAGGAGGAAAGCGCGAAACAGGTCGGCCGTACGTTCGACGTTCTGGTCGACGGAAGTTCCGACCGCTCGCCCGGCCATCTCCTGGGGAAGACGCGTACCGGCCGGGTCGTCGATTTTCCCGGCTCATCCGACCTGATCGGACGCTTCGTCCGGGTGAAGATCGATCGGGCGCGCCTCTGGACAATGTCCGGCACGCTCGTCTGAAGGCGGTTTTGCATGTCGCTTCTGCTTCACACCTGTTGCGGTCCCTGTCTGAGCGGTGCCTGGCCGCACCTGAAGCGCAACGGCATATCCGATATCGTCCTGTTCTGGGAAAACCCCAACATCCATCCGTACGTCGAGTATCATTCCAGGTTCGAATCGTTCAAAAAGATGGCGGGCGTGCTCGGCGCCGAGATACGCCGGGGCGACGTCTCCTACGGTCTCGAACGCTTTCTCGTGGCTCTCGGGGGCGACTTCGGGCCTTCCCGCTGCGCCGCCTGCTTCCGCATGCGCCTGAACGCTACGGCTTCCCGGGCCCGGCAGGACGGATTCGAGTCGTTTTCGACCACCCTGCTGATCAGCCCCTTCCAGGATCACGACCTGCTGGTTGCGATCGGCCGAGAAGCCGGCCGCGAGCACGGCGTCGCCTTTGTTGAGACCGACCTGCGCCCGGCGTTTCCCGACACCCATGCCGGAGCGCGGGAGAATGAATTATATCGCCAGAAATATTGCGGCTGCGTGTTCAGCGAGCGTGACCGTTTCGCCCCGAAACTGCGCCTGGCGCTTTAGTCCCGCAAAAGCCTCCCGCTCGCCCCGAACCTGCCGAAGGCCGAGAATTTCCCGTGCTTTGACACCTCAGCACGAACGCTGACCTTCGATTCGGCGCGGGATCGATGCCCGTCAACGATCCTGGCTCTTCCACGGACCGAATGGTGCATTTCACTGGAATCCGCCGCCGGCGCCCCCCCCCCGCAGGGCGAAAACCCTCACCGTGCGCTCGAGCGCGTTCTCCTCGTCGAAATATCAGGCACAGCAGGATCTTCACGAAACGATCGAAAAACCGACATCCGCCCCTCGCGGGACATCACGCCCCCGGAACGTCCAAAATTCCGCTCCATGCGCGCTTTTTCGCCGGAAGACTCATGCGCCGGGCCGTTTCGGTCGAAACATCAGTATATGGGCAACGTATCTCTTCGCATAACCATTCTGGCGCTCTGCTTTTCGGCGTGCGTCATGACCACACTCGCGACGCCCGAGGCAACACTCAGGATCGGGATCGAAGCCGCCGTTCCGACGGTGACGATCCTCATGCCGGGGGGTGGAGACCTGGTCGATGAAAAAAACCGGCGGGTCAAATCGTTCCGTTCCGGCGAACGCTTTTCCTGGAGCGTTTCTCAAGAGACGCCCCCGTCGAAAAAGCAGGATCGCCGCGCGTCACGAAAAAAAAGCGTCTTCTCTTCCCTGGCGGGCCGCAGCATGCGTTTTCAGCCGAAGCAGGGAACGTTGTCGCTGAACGGCCGGGCCTATCGCGGCGTTCTCGAGGTTTCCTTCGGGAGGAGCGGGGCTACCGTCGTGAACCTCGTCGGCATGGAAGACTACGTGAAAGGCGTCGTCGGAAGCGAGATCGGCTCACTTTCCCCCGAAGAAAGCCTCAAGGCCCAGGCCGTCATCGCCCGCACCTTTGCCATCGCGAGCAGAGGCAAACACCAGAAAGACGGGTACGATCTATGCGACCGGGAACACTGCCAGGTGTATGGCGGGGTAAAGGCGGAACGGGCGAGCGTCTCGAAAGCGGTCGACGCCACGCGCGGCATCATCATGATCAGCGACGGCGTTCCCATCTCCACGATGTATCACGCCACGTGCGGGGGCATGACGTCCGACAACGAAAAGGTCTACGGCGGCGCCCCGACGAAGTATCTGCGCCGCGTGCGATGCGATTACTGCAAAGCCGGAACGAAATACCGCTGGCAGCAGCACATCGACCTCGCCAGCCTCCGAAAGGCTCTCGCGTCTGAAAGACTCGGTTTCGAACGCCTGTATGCCGTCGAAGCGATTGCCCCAGCTCCGCTCGACCGGGTCGATCTGGTCAAGCTTCAGACGGATCGAGGCGAACTGCGGGTGAAAGGAACGACGTTCAGGCGCCTGTTCAATCTTCCCAGCACGACGTTCGTTGTTCCTGCCTTGGAGGCAGATCCCCGCCCGAGAGTTGGACACCCGTCGCCGTCAGTCGGATCAGGCGCCCCCCCGAAAACCGCTCTTCCCGTCGATTCGGTAAGCATCTTCGCAGGCGGGAAGCAGTCCGGGCCTCCGCAACTGATCGTCCAGACCGCCCAGGGAATACGTCGCGCGAAGAGGCCCTCTTCAGGCTGGATTGTCGTCGCGGGCCGGCGGCAGGCCCTTGACACCTCTCTCCGCCGGGGTCTACTCTTGAAATCAGGAACTCGTGAACTCACCGGCATCGACCTTTCGGGTCGCGGATTCGGTCATCAGGTGGGACTCTGCCAGTCGGGCGCCATCGAACTCGGTCGACGCGGCTGGTCCTATCGCCAGATTCTCGCCTTGTATTATTCCCACGTCGCCCTTCGACAACTGCGCTACGAAGCAGTTCCCAGACGCAAATGACGATTTCGGGGAAAAAAATCTGTTTTCACTCTCAGGAAATTACGCGATGACGTCGATACAGAACTGACGTTCTGTAGAATCATCAGTTCGCGGCCCGGACAGACCGGCGGTCAGGCCGACCTTGGAGGAACCACGCATGGGCTTGTTTACCTTCGGGACAAGCAATACCTCGGTGGGCATAGACATCGGCACCTCAACGGTGAAGATCGTCCAGCTCAAGAAGACCCCCTCGGGTCCGGAACTGACGGGTTACGCGATAGCGCCTGTTCCCCCCTCGGCAATCGAGGAAGGCAATATCAGAGACCCGCAGTCGATCGCGGCAGTGATCAAGGACATGTTCAAGAGTTCCAAGATCAAGCCCGACCGTTCGTTCGCCTCGATCTCGGGCCAGAACGTGATCATGCGCTTCACCAAGCTGCCGATCATGAGCGACGAGGAACTCGAACAGACTGTTCGGATCGAGGCCGAGCAGTATGTTCCCTACGCCATCGACGAAGTCAGCATCACCCATGCGAAGCTCGCCGAACTGGCCGAAGAGGAAGGCGGCGGCAAGTATTCGATCCTGCTGGTCGTCGCGCAGAAGGAACTGGTCAACAGTTATCTCGATGTCCTCAGGGGCGGCGGCTCGGCGCCTGAAGTGATCGATGTCGACACGATCGCCGCGATCAACGCCCTCGAAAACTCGATCCTGCTGACGGCCGGTTCCCAGGAAGGCGGCGAAGTCGTCGCCATCATCGATTCCGGCGCGCGCACGACCAACATCTCGGTGCTCAAGTCCGGCGTGCTGATGTTCACCCGCAACATCCCGATCGCCGGAAACAACATCACCCAGATGATCATGAACGTGATGAAGCAGGAGTTCGAGCAGGCCGAACAGATCAAGTTCAACGAGGCCGAGGTCAACATCAGCGATTCGGGCGGCAATGAGGTCGCCGAAGTCGTGAAGACGACGGTCGAGGAACTGGCCTCAGAAATCCGCCGCTCGTTCGACTATTTCAAGGCCCAGTCCCGCGAGCCCCTGATTCACCGCATCATTCTCTCGGGCGGCTCTTCGAACCTGAAGGGGTTCAACACCTACATCAGCAACGAACTCGGCGTCGACGTGGCCATGGGGAACCCCCTCGAAGGCATCTCCGTGACCGTGCCCGACACCGACATTCTCTACAACAACCTGCAACGATTCACAGTCGCCATCGGCCTGGCGCTCAGAGGGGTGGTGGATTAACCGATGATCAAAGTAAACCTCATCACCATTAAGCGGCGTAAGCCGATTCAGATTCCGTTCGCCGCGATCTTCCTCGTCATCGCGCTGGCGGGCATTCTCGTCCTGTTCTACTTCGGAACGATCTGGATCGAGTCCTACAACAAGGATCTCGAGGAACAGAAAACGAGACTCGAGGAAGAGGTCCGCAAAGACAAGGACAAACTGGAACAACGCGACCGTCTCGACCAGGACAAGCGGGCCCTGGAAAGCCAGATCGAGCAGCTCAAACAGCTTTCCGGCGTGAACCTGCTCCAGTGGTCGGAAGTGTTCTCCGCCTTGACCACGGTCGTTCCCGAGAAGACGGTCTGGATCACGAGCATCCGCATCGATTCCGACCGGCGCGTCCAGTTGACCGGGTATGCCTGCTCCGAGCAACCCGACAAGAAGAACGACCGCCTGACCCTGGGCATCCAGAACTTCATCAAGGAACTGCAGAACCACTCCTACTTCGAAGAAGTGTTTCTCAGCAATGCCAACAAAAATACCTTCGAAAAAGCTCCCGTGTGGCGGTTCGACATCACCTGCCGCATCAAACGGGATCTCGGAAGAAACTGAGGGAGCGAACAAATGAACAACTTTGCGGTCGTCATCATGGTCATCGTGTTCGCTGCAGCCGGCGCCGGCGGTGCGTTCTGGATGTACTACTGGGAACCCACCATGGCCACCCGCGAACAGCTCGAGAACGACATCAAGGACCTCGAGCGGAAACAGGAAGAGATCAAGAACGTTGCCGACGAAATCGCCCGCATCAACGAATCCATCGCCAAACTGACGGAAGAGAAGAAAAAGCTGGAAATGGAATCCAACCAGCTCGGAACCGTCGTTCCAAAGCTTCTCGACTCGACGGAAGCGATCGCCAACAAGTTCAACGTCAAGTTCAACGACATCCGCATCTCGCCCCTGGTGCGGGCCGAGCAGTGGTCGGAACTGCCGATCGAAATCGGGCTTCTGGGCACATTCCAGGACATCGGCAACTTCCTGCTCGTGATGGAAAAGCGCAAAATCGTCAACCTGGCGGCCGGCTCGATCAACATCTCGGTTTCGGCCGAGCCCGATCCCAAGACCAAAGCCCCGCTTCTGACGGTGAACCTGAACGCCAAGATCTACATCATGGGTGGCGCCTACTAAACGGCAACAGGAGGCATATATGAGAACAGGAACTGGTTCCAGACTGATTTTCGTCCTCATCCTGTCGGCCCTCCTCTCGGCCGGCCCAAGGATGGCATTCGCTCAGGGCGCTGATGACTTCAACATCCCCAACACGGATACGAGCGCTCCGGCAGAGACTCCCGATACGGCTTCCGGGGCCGAAACCCCCGCTAACCCGGAAGAAGCGCCCGGAAGCGCTCCTGCCGACGCAGCCGTCGGCAACATCGGAGCGGAAGCTGGCGGGGCCTCCGCAGCGGCCGTGGACGAACCCGAACAGATCGAAATGCTGGCTGCCAATAACAAGTTCTCTCCCAGCAACAAGAACAAGGACCCCTTCAAGCCCCTCATCGAAAAGAAGGTCGTCCTTCCTCCCCCGCCCCCGCCGTCCACGACGGCGAAGCGGGACAACGCTCCCCCGCCGCCCCCGCCCCCGAAGCCGATCCAGCTCGTCGTGACCGGCATCTGCGGCAATGACAACGAGCGTCTCGCGATCATCACCTTCGAGGGCAAGCCCTACACGGTTCAGAAAGACCAGGTCATCGACGGGAAGTTCAAGGTCGTCGACGTCATGACCGACCGGCTCGTCATCTATTCCAACAAGGAACAGATGCGTCGCACCTTCCAGATCGGAACCGGTGGCGGTGGCGGCGGTGGCGGCGGTGGTGGCGGCGGCGGAGAGGATTGACAGGCATCATGCGCGTGTCCAGACGATTCAATTTCAGGATTCTCGGCCTTTCGCCATTGGCTCTGGGGCTGCTCGTGACGGTTCTTACCGCCGCCCCGGCTTCCGCACAACAAGCCGGCCAGGAGGACCTCGAGGAAACCGATCGGGTAGGCGAGCTTTCCCAGTCGCACCAGTTCAGGCCCGCCGTTTCCGAAAAGGATCCGTTCAAGCCCCTGATCACCAGGCCGAAGCCGCCGGAGCCCGACATCCGGCCTCCGAAAGAGGAACAGGCCTCCAGGCCGGCAGAGATCAAGCAGGTCATCCCGCCGCTCAGTCTGAAAGTTACAGGGATTTGCGGGAACGAAAGCGAACGGCTGGCCATGATCGAGTTCAATCAGAAATCGTACGTCGTTTTTAAAGAAATGACGGTGGACGAATCATTCAAAGTTGTCGATATCTTTTCTGACAAGGTCGTCGTTTACTCATTCAAGGAACAGATGCGTCGGACATTTCCGATTGGAGGTGGAAAAGAATGAATTCCACAGGTAAAACCAAGAATGGCCTCAAGTACACGGTTGTAGCCGCGGCCATGCTGGCGTCTCTCTGGGGACAGCCGGCGGCGGCGGAGGACAACATCTCGCTCGACTTCCGCGACACCGACATCCGCGAGATCATCAAGATCATCGCGCAGAAGTCGGGCACGAACATCATCGCGGAAAAGACCGTCCGCGGCAACGTCACGGTTCGCCTGACGGACGTCTACTACGAGGAGGCCATGAACCTCATCGCCAAGACGAACGGGTTCGCCGTCCGCAAGATCGGCAACACCTGGATTCTGGCCGACGAGAAGAAACTCATCGAAGCCTTCGAAAAGGGCCTGACGATCACCAAGCGTCTGCAGTATGCCAAGGCCGCCGACGTGAGCAAGATCATCGCCCAGACCATCAAGAAGGACGTCAAGGTCGCCACCGACGATCGCATCAACGCGGTCATCGTGTCGGGCGGCAAGGACATTCTCGACGAGGTCAAAAAGCTGATCGAAACGATCGACACGCCTGTCCATCAGGTCATGATGGAAGCGAAGATCGTCGAAGTGAAGACGACGGCCGCCAAGAAGCTGGGCTTCGCCTGGAAGACCGGCACGAAGGATGCCGCCGGCGAACTCGACGGCAGCCCGACCGTGTTCGCGACGAAGGAATACTTCGCCCAGAACCCCGACTCGAGCCTGTATCAGAACGGCTTCTCAAACCCGCAGGGCGAGTTGTTCGGGCTCGGCGACTTCTATCGCGACACCCTGCTGTTCCAGGCCACGCTGAACGCCCTCGAGCGGCACAGCGAGACCAAGATCCTCAGCAACCCGAAGATCTCGGCGGTCAACGGCCAGGAAGCGAACATCGTGGTCGGCACAAAGGTCATCTACCCCGGCGGCGCCGATCAGCCTCCGAAGGAAAAAGACACCGGCATCAAGCTCAAGATCACCCCGCGCATCAATGATGACGGCTACATCACGGTCGATGCCGAACCCGAAGTCTCCTTCGTGGAATCCTGGTCGAACAACGGCATGTATCCGGTCATCGGCACCCGCTCCGCCAAGACCCAGGTGCGCGTGCGCGACGGCGAAGAGATTCTCATCGGCGGCCTGATTCGCGACGAAGAAGGCCGTGAAAAGAGCAAGATCCCGCTGCTGGGCAACATTCCGATCCTCAAGTCGCTGTTCAGCTACAACGGCAAGAACGGCGAGTCCCAGGAACTGATCATCCTGATCACCCCGCACATCATCGCGCAGAGCATCGAGTCCGCCGCCCCGACCAGCATCGTGCCCGAGGCCGGCAGCGAGATGGAACCTGCCCCCAGAGCGGCCCCGGCCGCCCAGCCCCAGCCCGCCGGCAACGCGGGTGACGCGTTCGACAACGCGTTCGACACCACCTTCTGATCCAATCTCCAATGTTCACGCCCCGGCTCCGGCCGGGGCGTTTTTTCATGTCGGCTCGTAACGACCGGCAGCTGGGGCGGTTCGCGTTCCGTCCCTGCGGAAGCGGGGGATGGAGGCTTTGACCCTGAGGAGGGTTTCGTGGTGAAATGGAACCGCTTCTATGACGAATGGAGAGGATGACGATGGCCGAAACCCGATATTTTCACATCCCGCGCAAGGGAAAGATCGCACGGCTCGCTTCGCTCGGCGAGGCGCTTCAGTTCCAGAAGAAGGGTGAGTATGTCTGGATCGACCTGATCGATCCCGTCAGGGAAACGTTCGACGAGCTGATCGAACCCTTCGGCATTCACCAGTTGAGTGTCGAGGACTGTCTCGACGACGACCAGATCCCCAAGACCGAGAATTTCGAGAAGAACACCTTCATCCTGTTCAATTGTTATACCTATACGAAAGAGGAACTGACGATCGACGAGGTCGATTTCCTGATCGGGGCGAACTACCTGATCACCGTCAGAGGCTTCAAGGCCCAGAATCCCTCGTTCTTCGACAAGCTCGACGAAGCCGTGTTCCGTGGCATGTCAGATGTCAACCGCGGCCCCGACTTCCTGCTGCAGCTGATTCTCGATTATATCGTCGATAAAAAATTTATCGCTATAGATTCAATTCAGGAAGAGGTCGAGCGCATCGAGGAGAGTATTCTGGGTGAAAAACCCGATTTCCAGCCCGAGCATCTGATGCGGCTTCGTTCGACCCTGCTGACCCTCCGGAAAAGCCTGTTCAACGAACGCGAAATTCTGATCAAGATCTGCCGCCGGGACTCGCCGTTCGTCAGCGAGAAGGCGATCTATTACTTCCGCGATATTTACGACCATCTCGCCAAGTTCTTCGAGTTCATCGAGATCAACCGCGAGCAAATCACCTCGCTGATGGAACTCCATCTTTCGCTCACGAACGCGAGAATGACACAACTGTCGAACCAGACGAACCTCGTGATGAAGCGCCTCACCGCCATCACGACCGTTTTCATGCCGCTCACCCTGATATCGGGCATCGGCGGCATGTCGGAATGGTCGATGATCACCGGCCCCGAAAACTGGATGATCTCCTACCCCGTTTTCTTCGGTGGAATGGCTCTTTTGGGCTGGTTCAACTGGTGGCTTCTCCACAAACTCCAGTGGATTTGACTCCGCTTTTCACGAAGGCCCGCCAGGCAGCAAACCCTCGACGAACTCTCACAGCGGTTCCAGATTCACCCGAATCAGATCACACAATCGAAGAAAAAACTCCCGAAGCGAGCTGGCGAACTTTTCGATAAAGGCCGCAAAAGCCAGATGTGAAGGAGCTTCACGCGAAAATCGGAAAACTCACCATGGAGAACGTTTTTTATCATGTACGCTCGATCGTATCGGGCGACCGGGCGGAAGCAAATTCAAGGCAGAAGCAGGCTTCCTCCACCGAAGCAAGACTCGGCCATTACTGAATGAGATCAGAGTATTGAGTCCTGCAGAATGAAACCAACCGTTCGCCCTGAGCCTGTCGAAGGGCGAAATGAGGAACCATCGGCAAGTGGCTGTTCGTGCTTCGACAAGCTCAGCACGAACGGGACCGAGTCTGCGAGTGATTGTCGTGTTCCATGTGAGACAAGGAGTTACACCGATTATCGGGTGTTTGGGCGTGGCATCGACTCGGCAATTTGCGGCAGGGAGTCGCCGCCGAAGCGCTCGAGGATGGCGTTTGCCAGTTCGAGGGCGAGGGCCGATTCGGCAGTAACGGCGAGGGCAGCGAGGGCGACGGTGTCGGAGCGGTCGGCGGCCAGCGGAACAGATGTGTGGGACGGCTCGATCGAGGGGGTTTCGCCGGGCATGCTGCCGGGAAGGGGCTTCATTACGGCACGGAGCACGAGTTGGGAACCGTTCGACATGCCGCCTTCGAGGCCGCCGCACAGGTTCGTGGGCCGCACCCAGCCGCGCGGCTCGTTCCAGAGAATCGGGTCGTGGGCCTGAGATCCAGGCAGGCGGCTCTGTCGGACGGCCTGGCCGATCTCGACGGCGTGGACGCCCGGCAGGCCCATCACGGCGGCGGCGAGCCGGGCATCGAGGCGGCGGTCGGCCTGCACGTGGCTGCCCAACCCTGCCGGCAGGCCTTCGAAGCGAATCTCGACCTCTCCGCCGAGCGTGTCGCCGGAGGCGCGCGCCTTGTCGATCAACAGCGTCCAGGGGATGACGACGTTCGGGTCGGGTGTCAGGAAGCCTTCGCCGACCTCGTCGATCAGAGCCGTCAGCTCCGCGACGGCCGCCGTTTCGGGAATCGCGGCTTCCTGCGTTCCGATGCGCCGCACGAAGGCGGCCGAGGTCATGCCGAGTTCCGAGAGCAGGGCCCGGGCGGGCACGGAAAGCGCGCACCGCATCGCCGTTTCCCGGGCCGAGGCCCGCTCACGGATATCACGGATGTCGCCGGTTTCATACTTCAGCGCGCCGGCGAGGTCGGCATGGCCGGGCCGCGGTGCCGTGACGGGCTTCTCCCCTTCCGGTCGGGGCCCGAACACCTCCATCGCGGCGGCGTGTTTTGAATAGTCTTTATTATATATCGCCATCGAGATCGGGCTGCCGGTCGTGCGGCCGAACCTGATGCCCGAGAGGATCTCCACGGCGTCGCGTTCGATCGAGGCGGCGCGGCTGCCTCTTCCATAGCCGCTGAGGCGGCGGGTCAGGAGCTTTTTGAACGCAGCCTCGGCAACAAAAACCCCGGCCGGCATTCCCTCGAGAATGCCGACCAGGGCTTTTCCGTGCGACTCACCCGCGGTCAGCCAGCGCAGGGCAGCCATTCAGGGATTTTTGTGGGTGATGCCCACCCAGGCGCAGTAGTCTTTGTAGAGCTGTTCGGCCTTGGGACCGATCCTGGGCGAAAAATAGTGATTGAAATCGAAACAAATGAAACGGTCGACGAACGGCGCAGCGCCCTCGATCTGCCGGGCAAGAATCTCCATCGTCGTCGGTTCGGCTTCGAAATCCTCCGATAGGGGCGACGTGCGATGGAACACTTCGCAGTTTCCCCAGATCTGGATATCGAGTTCCCGGGCCGCCGAGGCGATCGGAGCCAGATCGTGTGGAATACGCGCGATCTGATTCGTGGTGCCGCCGACGCCGTCCTGCCAGGCGATGATGTCCACCTTCGCCTTCGCGAGCATCGACTTGAAATACTGCCTGAGCATCCAGGTCGGGAGCGATTTTGCCATTCCCGGGCGGGGGGTCGTGAACGGGGATATCATCACTTTCAGCTCGGGCTTCTCCGCCCGCGCGGCTTCGGCGATCGCGCCGTAGAAGGCACCCATCGAACCGGGAAGCGAGAGCGTGTTGTCCTCATAGGGAATATAGAGGCCCCGGAACGACGTGTATTCCTTGAACCGCCTCACCAGTTCGGTCGTGTATGCCGCCACCTTGACCCGCTCCTTCGCCAGGAAAAGCGGATTCAGCTTTTTCAGATACCAGCCCTCTTCGTCGAGCAGCGTTCCGATGAACACCTGCATCTTCAGTTCGTCCGCGACCTGCAAGATCAGTTCGACGGCGGGCGTCAGATCCACGCCGCTGCTTTTGGAGTATTGGGGGATGACGATGCGCATTCCGGCAGCGCGCATCGCTTCAAGCTCGCCGCGCCAGAATTCGAGGGAATTGTCGTTGTCGGATTCCCAGATCTGGAGGAAGGCGCCCGTAATGCGCGGCCTCATCGAAGTCGTCGCCAGCTCGACATCGGCGGTCTCGGCCACAGCCTCGTCCGTCGCATCGTTTCCCGTCACCACGACGTGGCCGGCATCGAATGGGCCGGCTGACGCAGAGATCAGCGTTACGAAAAGGAACATGGCGATGTAAGCGAATGTTGCCGCACACGATCGAATTTTCATGTATTTCCCCATTCTGACTGCATTTCCAGCTTCACTTCTCAAGATACTCTGATCCCGTCACCCCCGCAACACCGGGCGCATCGAGATATGCCCGCGTTTCCCCGAACAAATGCTTTTCGAAGATTTCATCGGGATGTTCTCAAAGGCATGTTCGTGGTTCGATACCTCACCACGAACCGAAATCATGATTTTATCCACAGGCTGCTAAGGGATGGGCGGAAACGTGCCGAAGATTCGAGAGAGTCAGAAAAATCGAAAAAAATGTCGTTTTTCCCTTCGGGGAGTCTTCGCGTTTGCCGATGTCCTGAGTAAGGATGAGCAAAACTATGCCTGTTCGAAACGAAATGCCGACACCGGAAGAAGCCGCGATGGTCGAGACACTGCTCGGCCGGCCGGCCAAGCTTCCCTACCGCATCGCGACTCGGTGCGGCGACGGCACGCCGCAAGTTCTGCAGGCGGATCCGGTGTATCAGGAAAACGGCCGGTGGAAGCCGTTTCCGACCTTCCTCTGGCTCGTCTGCCCACGCCTTCGCTACGAAGTGGCAAAACTCGAAGCGGCACAGGAGGTCCAGATGTTTTCCAAGCGACTTGCTGAAGATGCGGGGTTCCGGGAACGGTTTATCGAGGGGCAGCAGCTGCTGCAGAAGCAGCGTTGCGACCTGGCCGAGGAAATTGCGGGACATCCGCTTCCTGACGATGTCGAATCGGTGCTTTCGGCGACGAATATCGTCGGCAGCCGCAGCATGTTCGGGGTGAAATGTCTTCACGCGCACGTCGCCCAAAGCCTCAGTTTCGGTTCGAATCCCATCGGAGACGACGTCCTCGCGCGCGTCGGCCCGTGCGACAAGTCCATGAACTGCCGTCAGGTGGTTCCACCCCGGTCTCACGGAAAGGCAAAACGATGATACGCGGCATTTACACGTCGGCGTCCTCGATGCTGGTGGAGACGATCCGCCAGGACATGATCGCCAACAATCTTGCGAACGTCGACACCGTCGGTTACAAGCGCGACCAGGGGGTGTTCAAGGAACTGCCCACGATGGTGCTCAACCGCGTCAACGACGGCGAGCTGTATCCGCCGCGGCCCTTCGAGAAGGCGCCGAAGATCGGCAAGGTCGGAACCGGCGTCATCCTGGACGAGTCCTACACGGATTTTTCCCTCGGGAAGCTGCAGTTCACCGACAACGAGCTGGACTGCGCGCTCGAGAACGCCAAGGCCTTTTTCCTGATGGAGACGCCGAACGGCATCCGCTACTCGCGCGACGGGGTGTTCACGCTGAACCAGGACGGCTACCTCACGAACATGAACGGCGATTTCGTGATGGCCGAGCCCGAGCCACCGCGAAGCCTCGAGGACCGTCTTCTCGTGGGGGAAGACGGGACGCCGAACGCCGCGCTCGAGATCGCCCGCGTGCAGGTCGGGCCGACCGACAAGGTCACGCTCGACACCGAGGGCCGCGTGCTGGTGAACGGCGAGCCGCGATTCAGGCTCGTTCGCGGCATGGCCTCCGATCGCAAGGCGTTCCGCAAGGAGAACACGAACAATTTCACCCGCGCGTACGGCGACGTGCAGCGGGCGGACGGGAAGGTGAAGGTCGGCTACGTGGAAAAGCCGAACTTCAGTCTCGTCGAGGAAATGGTCAAGATGATCGAGGTCTCACGCGCCTATGAAGCGAATTCCAAGTGCATTCAGGCGCACGACTCCCTGCTCGACAAGGTCGTCAACTCCGTCGGGCCGACTCGCCGCTGATGAAACACAAGACGGGAGGTAACCAGCCATGATGCGTTCGCTGTGGTCCGCTTCGACCGGCATGAAGGGCCAGGAAATGAACATCGACGTCATTTCCAACAACCTGGCCAACGTCACGACAACGGGATTCAAGAAGGATCGCGTCGACTTCCAGGACCTGATCTACCAGACGCTCAAGGAGCCCGGGACGCCGATCTCGACGGGGAACAACTATCCCGTCGGCATCCAGCTCGGCCACGGCGTCCGGCCGGTCGCCATCACGAAGATTTTCACGCAGGGCGAGTTCCAGCAGAGCGACCAGCCTCTCGACGTCGTCATCACCGGCAAGGGCTTCTTCCAGGTGCAGCTGCCCAACGGCGACGTCGGCTACACACGCGACGGCGCATGGAAGCTCGACAGCAACGGCATGATCGTGACCAGCGACGGGTATTCCATACTGCCGAACATCACGATCCCTCAGGATGCGTTGGGCATCAACATCACGCCGTCGGGCATCGTCGCAGCGAAGATGCCGAACCAGGCCGATCTCCAGGTGCTCGGCCAGATCGAGACGGCGGATTTCATCAACCCGGCCGGCCTCAAGTCGATCGGCAGAAATCTGTTCACGCCCACCGGCAGCTCAGGCGAAGCGATCGTCGGCATTCCCGGCACCCAGGAACTCGGCGAGATCGAACAGGGCTACGTCGAAATGTCGAACGTGAAGGTCGTCGAGGAGATGGTGAACATGATCGTGGCGCAGCGCGCCTACGAAGCGAACTCCAAGACGATCCAGACGTCCGACTCGATGCTCCAGATCGCCAACAACCTGCGCCGCTGAGGAGCTTCTGACTGATGGCCCATCTTCGTCAGCCCACTGATTCCGGCTTCCTGAAGCCGGCTGCCCACCTCGCGGGAACGGCGCTGCTGGCCCTCTTCCTCTCGTTCGGCCCCGCCCCTCTACCGGCCCGGGCGGCGACATCGCCGATGTTGCCGGTGAAATCGACGGTTCTCGTCACCGACGGCCGCGTCGACGCGTCGATGCTGGTAGGAAGCGACGCCGCGCCGTCGGTGAAGGCGGCGCTGGCGAAAATCCCGGTCGGATTCATTTCGGAGCCGCTCGGCTCGATCACCCTCCACCGGAACGAGCTGAGCCGCAAACTGGGAAGCTTCGCGACGATGTTCGAGCTTCCGCAGCGCGTGCAGGTGCTGCGAAAAGGCGCGATGCTCTCCGGCGAGGAGATCGCAGCGAAGGTGCGCGAACTCTGCTACGAGCGCATCGAAAAGGACGTCGCCGGCGACGTTCAGGTCGATCTGTCGAATCTCCCGCGCCACGTCGTTCTGCCCGAACCGCCTGAAAGCTGGACGCTGACGCCGATGTCTTCCAACAAGCTCGGCATGAGGGTGTTTCAGCTCGAAGCCCGGTGCGGGGAAACGACGGTCCGGCAGATCATCCAGGCCGACGTTTCGAGAACCGTCCGGGTCGCCAAGCTCCGGCGGCTGGTGAAGCGAGGCGAATGCCTGTCGGCGAACGACCTGATCGAGGAAACGATCCGTCTGCGGAACGACCAGCCCAACCCGGTCGTGGCGATCGGCGAGGTGGTCGGAAAACAGCTGGCGAACTTCAAATCCCCCGGCACCATCGTCCGGGCAGGCGACCTGGCCTCGGCGTGCATCCCCGAACCGAAACAGAACACACTATCGAATATGACGCACGTGTCCGAGAATACCGACTCCGCCGACCACGCCGAATCACCGGCCCTCCCCGGCGAAACGGGCCCCGAGCCGGAGCCGATCGGGAATTCATCGGGCGAATATCTGGTTAAGAACGGAGAGCAGGTCGAATTCACGGTCAAGAGCGGCAGCCTCTGTCTGGTCGTCCCGGCGAAGGCGCTGCAGAACGGTCGCGCCGGGGAATCCATCAGGCTCCTCAACCTCCAGAACAAGCGCCCGATCAAGGGCATCATCACCGCGGAAGGAAAAGTGGAACATGTCGCGAACTAACGTTTCCCGCCTGCTCGTCGTCGTTCTCTTCGCCCTGGCGGCATCGACCGCCCCGGCGGCCTCGCTGTGGCTGAACGGCCGCGACCTGTATTCGTCCCAGGGCGCCCACGAGTTCAGGGCCGGCGACATCATCACCGTCGTGATCTCGGAAGAGGCGACAGCCCAGCAGGCGGCGACGACGAACGCGCAGGACGACGCGTCGGTCGAGGTGAAGTCGGAGCCGCAGATTCCCTTTTTCAAGAAAGTCGTCAGCGAGTTCATCGGGAAGAACGAGATCAAGAACGCCTGGAAGGGCAACGGCACGACGACCCGTTCCGGCAAGCTCGCCGGGACCGTCACGACGACGGTGATGGAAGTGTTGCCCAACGGCAACCTGCTTCTCGAAGGCAGCCGCTCGATCCGGGTCAACCGCGAAACGCAGATTCTGCGGGTGAAGGGCATCGCCCGGCCGCGGGACATCAACGCCAGCAACCAGGTCAAATCGAGTCTGCTCGCGAACGCAGAGATCAAATACGACGGCAAGGGATCGGTCGGCTCGACGCAGAAGCCGGGCCTGATGACCCAGATAACGCAGTTCGTTTTCTAACGCCTCCTCACTCGGTGAATCGGGCTTCCCTCGGGGGGGCCCGATTTTTTTCGGCCGAAAACGGCGTCCGGCTCTTCGGCAGGAGCGACCGCGTGCCGATACATTTACTGGAGCAGAGTATTTCGGCCCCGATCGATCATCTTGTTTTTCGAGGAACAGACCGTGAAACGATTTTCTGGTGGAAGATGCGGTTCGGTTGTCGCCCTGGCCCTGGCCGGCGTGCTGACGTTCGGCGACGTGTGCCCTGTATGGGCCGAGGCTCAGGTTCGCATCAAGGACATCGCCCGCATCAACACGGCCCGTGAGTATCAGGTTCTCGGATACGGTCTGGTGACAGGTCTCGACGGCACCGGCGACAAGACGGCCATGAGCACGGAAATGATGAAGGGCATGCTCCAGAACATGGGTATGGAGATCGACGCTTCGGCCATCCAGACGAAAAACTGCGCCGCCGTCATCGTGACGGGGATGCTTCCGGCGTTCGGCAGGACCGGTGAATCGTTCGACGTGACGGTCAGTTCGATCGGCGACTGCAAGAGCCTCCAGGGCGGCGTTCTGCTTCCGACGCTGCTGAAGGGCGGCAACGGCCAGGTGTATGCGGTCGCGCAGGGCAACATCTCGATCGGCGGGTTCCAGGCCGGAACGGCCGGCGGTGGGGGGGCTGGCGGGAATACCCCGCAGAAGAACCATCTCACGGTCGCGCAGATTCCGAACGGAGCCATCCAGGAGCAGGAAGTCGGAGACGTGTTCGGGCAGGACGGCTCGTTCAGCTTGGTTCTCCAGCGGAAGGACACGGCGCTTTCCCGCAAAGTGAAAGAGACGATCGAACGCAAGTTCGGCGAGGGCTGGGCGCGGATCTCCAACCCGGGCACCCTTGAATTGACGATTCCGAGCAGTTTCAAGGACGATCCGGTCAGCTTTGCGGCCGCTATCGACGAACTGACCCTGACGATCGAGGAGCCGAATCGCGTCGTCATCAACGAGCGCACGGGAACCGTCATCGTCGGCAACAAGGTGCGCATCAACAAGGTCGCCATTTCCCAGAGCGGCCTGAAGATCGAGATCGGCGACAATGCACAGCGCACCCCGGCAGGCGGCGGCGCAAAACAGCAGCCCAAAAGCGGAAGCCTCGTGGCGATACAGGGCGAAACGACGGTCGATGACCTCGTTACCGCCCTCAACAGTATCGGGGCATCCCCCAAGGACCTGATTGCGATCTTTCAAGCCATTGAAGCAGCTGGAGCCCTGAACGGCGAGCTCAAGATCATGTAACGCAGAAAAATTTTCCCGTGCCTTGATCTTTTCGGGAGGGTATGCTATGGTTTGTCGTCTTTTGCTTCCCCCCTCTCCCCAAAAGGGTTGTATCTTGGAAATTTTCCAGGAGATGAACGCATGATCAATATCGAGGATCGGGATCTCGCCAACCAGCACTTTGACCGCGGCCTGTCGTTCGACATGCGCGGCAAACTCACCGACGCCATCACCGAAATGGAGAAGGCCGTCAAGCTCGACCCCCTATTCGCCGAGGCGTATAACAAGCTCGGCGACTTCTACATGAAGAAGGGGCTCATCACGCAGGCCGTCGATATGTTCAAGAAGTCGAGCGAACTCAAGCCCGAGGTCGAGAACTCGCATTTCGATCTCGGGTGTGCCTATGCCCATCTCGGACGTCATTCCGAAGCGCTCTACGAGTTCCAGAAAGCGCTGAGCATCGACCCGAAGCATTTCGAGATCTACGGCCGCATGGGCCACGTGTATCTCGAGATGGCGATGTACGGCGAAGCGATCGAGAATCTGAAGCGGGCCCTCGTGAAAGATCCGGGCGACGTCATGGCCCGATTCATGCTCGGTCAGGCGCTGATGCAGGTGAACCACCCGATCGAGGCGATCCAGCAGTTCGAGAAGGTGATCGAGCATTACTCGAACCTGATCCGGTTCAAGAACCGGTATGCCGAGGGCCACTACTACATCGGCCGCAGCTATTTCTTCCTGCAGCAACACGAAAAGGCCGTCGAATACCTGCTCAAGGCCGTCGAATACGACACCGACGAGATCGATTTCCATTACAGCTTCGGCATGCTGTACAGCGATGCCGACGCGTTCTTCGCCCTCGCGGAAGCGCAGCAGGCGACGGGCGATTACGCCGGCGCCCGCGAGAACCTCCGCAAGGCCGTCGAGCTCGAGCCGAAGAACGAACGGTTCCGGGCCCTTCAGCAGAAACTGAGTTAGGAGCGTCGCTTGGAAAACATTCGCCGGTTGTCGGCCCCGTCGGGCGTTTCGGCCAAAGCCGCCGTGCCAGGCTACGACCGGCTGTCGGACGACAAGAAAAAAGAGCTGAAGAAGCTCGAAACAGCCTGCAACGACTTCGAATCGATCTTTGTCATGCAGATGATGAAGGAAATGAGGAAGACGGTGCACAAGACCGGTCTCGTAAGCGGCGGCATGGCGGAAAATATATTCACCGATATGCTAGACCAGGAACGGTCGAAGAACGCACCGGTCGGCGTCGGACAAATTCTGTTTAAGGAACTGGCACGCGCCATTGTCCCGCCGACGAGAAAACCCCGCTGATTCCGGGAAGGATACATCGATGCAACAGGTCACCGCGCCAATTCACCCGTCTGAACCCACGAAAGGGGAAACCGTTGTGGACGAGTCCGCCCTGACGTATCTCAAACTCTGCGAAGAGCCTGTCAAGGGCCTTCGGCTGATCGCCAAGGAGTTCAACATCCTCGGCGCAGAGAAAATGAAAAAGGACCAGATGATCCGGGCCATCCTCCGCGAGCATCTGAACCGTCAGGGCCTCGCCCTCTCCGAAGGCACTCTCGAGGTGCTGCCGGACGGCTACGGGTTCATCCGCACCCGCAGCTACATCCAGAACGACGACGACGTCTACGTCTCCCCGTCGCAACTCAAGCGGTTCGGCCTGATGAACGGCGATCACGTCATCGCCCAGGTGCGCCTGCCGAAAGATGACGAGAGCTACCATTCGCTCCTGCGCATCGAAGCGGTGAACGGCCTCAGCCTCGAGCATCTGTCGAAGCGCAAGAATTTCGAAGACGGCGTGCCGGTCTTCCCGACGAACCGGTTCACCCTCGAAACGAGCGACCTCGATACGTCGATGCGGGTCTTCGACCTCATCTGCCCCATCGGAAAAGGCCAGCGCGGCCTGATCGTCGCCCCCCCGAAAGCCGGCAAGACGGTTCTGCTCAAGAAGCTCGCCAACGCGATCATCGCGAACCATCCCGAAGTCCTGATGCTGATTCTGCTGATCGACGAGCGGCCCGAGGAAGTCACAGACATGCGCCGCTCGGTCGATGCCGAAGTCGTCGCTTCGACGTTCGACGAACATATCAGCCACCATATAAAAGTATCCGAACTGCTCCTGGAAAAGGCGAAACGGTACGTCGAGCTCGGGCGCGACGTCGTGATCCTGCTCGACTCGATCACGCGGCTGGCCCGCGCCTACAACATCTCGGTTCCGTCGGCCGGCCAGACCCTCACCGGCGGCGTGAACCCGTTCGCCCTTCACAAGCCGAAGCGCTTCCTGGGCGCGGCCCGCCAGATCGAAGGCGGCGGCAGCCTGACGGTCATCGCCACGGCGCTGATCGACACCGGTTCCAAGATGGACGAAGTCATCTTCGAGGAGTTCAAGGGCACCGGCAACATGGAGCTGCACCTCGACCGCAAGCTGTTCAACAAGCGCGTCTTCCCCTGCATCGACGTGAAGATGTCCGGCACGCGCAAGGAAGAGCTGCTGATGAACGCCGAAGACCTCAACAAGGTCATCATTCTACGACGAGCCTTCGAGGAGAAGGGGAACCAGGAAGTCATCGAAATGCTCGTGAAGAGCATTTCGGCCACGAAGAGCAACGCCGAGTTCCTCTCGCTGATCAACCCGAACTACAAAGGCTCAGGGAAGAGCGGCAGCTGATGCAGGAACCCGTTATCCGCCCCTTGCCCGGCCGCGTACGGTATGCGCTGATTCTGGTCGCGTTCATCGGCCTCCAGATCCTGCCGCCCGATCCGGCCGTTTCGTCGTTCGAGGCGAAAGGGACGTTTTCCGTGACGCCGCTCTGGCGGCTTGTAGCCTCGGAACTCTTCCGGCTGGCCCGCCGCCATGCGCCCACCCTGGATGAGACGCTGATGGCGCTCGCCGGCGAGCAGGACGGCGGCGCGAAAAATACGAAAAGCTATAAAATAGCGAGCGTCTCCAGCCGCCAGTATTCCGACTCGGATCTCTTCTGGCCGGTGAACGGGGAGATTTCGTCCGGCTTCGGCATGCGCAGGCACCCGATCACCCGGCGCTCCTCCTTCCATACCGGCATCGACATCCGGTCGATGAACGGCACGCCCATCGCCTGTCCGATCGACGGGATCGTCGTTTCGGCCAGCCGGGCCGGCGCCATGGGCCGGGAAGTCCGCATTCAGAGCGGTAACATGACCCTCGTGTTCGGCCACCTTTCCGCATACCGGTGCAAGGTCGGCCAGCGAATTCGCGCGGGACAGCTTCTCGGCCTGGTCGGCAGCTCCGGACGCACGACGGGGCCGCACCTGCATTTCGCCATCAAACACGACGGCCGCTGGGTCAACCCGCTGCCGTATCTTACGGCGCGACGCCTTGCCAGCCGTTGAGAAGGCTGGTTCGGAGCGAACCGGCATGACCGGCTCTCGACGGGAGGCGCACGCGAAGAATCTCGCGTTCCTGCTCCTTTTCGCCGCGTGCTGCGCCGCCGACGCCGTCGAACCGGCACACCCTCTCGAGCCGCGCGGACTCCACGAGGCCGCGGCGATTTCCGAAAACGCCCTCACGGCGTATGAGAACGGTTATCGGCATTACCGCGCCGGACGGTTCAGCGACGCGATGCGTTGTTTCCAGGAGGCGCTCAAGCGCGAACCGAACCTCTTGAAGGCCCATTACTGGCTAGGCAAGGTGTATCGCGAAATGGGACGACTGCGCGAAGCCGACTTCCACTGGGAGGAAGTGCTGAGACTTCAGAAACTCGTCCGAGAGCGGCGCGAAGCGCTGAGCGTCCAGACGAACGAGTATCCGGCGCTCAGCCAGTTGAAACAAACACGGAAGCGCGAGGAGGAAGCCGAAGAGTCGTTCCAGGAGGGAAAACACCTTCTCAAGGAAGGCCACTGGGAAGGCGCGGTCGCCTGCATCAAGAAGGCAGTCGGGCTGTATCCCGCGAATCCCGACTACCAGAAACTCCTCGCCCGTCTTCTGTGGGACCGCAACGACCGCCAGGCCAGCGCGAAAACCTACGTCGACATGCTCGATCTGCACCGGGACACGGATCGGGACCTCGTCGAAGAAGCGACCGACCGGCTCGTGAAGGCTGGCTGGCACAAAGAAGCGGCCCGTATTCTTCGGGAGGCCACGCGACGTTTTTCCGGCGATGCCGTCTTCCAGCAACGGCTTTCTTCGATCGAGGATCGCGGCGATGCGAAGCCGGTCTCATCCGGCACCGTCATCGACCGCTCGCGCGGACTGGCGATTCTGGATATCGGGCTTGAATCCGGGCTGACACTTGCCGATGAATATACATTGAAGCTGCGTTCGTTCCGGCCCGGCGAGTCGATTACCGACCCGAAGACCGGCCGGGTCATCGGGCGGCACCCCGACACGGTGACGGCAGATCTGCTGGTGACCAAGGTGTTCGCACGATCGTGCTGGGCATTGATCCGACAGGATCACGGACGCGGCGTGAAAGCGGGTGATTTGATTGAAGTCCAAAGCGGCGAGCGGTGACGGCACCAAGCTGATAGCGGCCAACAAACGGGCGTTCCACGAGTATTTCATTCTCGACAAGCTCGAAGTCGGCATCGTCCTCGTCGGCTCGGAGCTCCGCCCCTGCCGGGAAGGCCGGGTCAACCTCAAGGACGGGTATGCCGAGGCCGAGAACGGCCAGTTATGGCTGAACGAAGTCCACATCGGCTCGAACCCCTTCTCGAACAGGCTCGATCATGCCCCACTGCGCCGCAGGCGCCTGCTCGCGCACAAGCGCGAGATCCTGAAGCTTCAACAGAAACTGAAAGTCACCGGACACACCCTCATTCCGCTCCGGATGTATTTCAAGAAAGGGAACGTCAAGGTCGAGCTGGGCCTGGCCAAAGGCAAAGCCCAGTATGACAAGCGGGAAACGATCGCGAAGAAAGACCTGAAGCGCGAGCTCGACCGCGAGATGAGCGAGAGAAGGCGATGATATCGAACCGTTTCCGGCGCTCCTGGCGCCATACCCTTGCCGCGGGCGCGGCGGTCGTCCTGTTCATGGCCGGGCCCTCGTTCGCCCAGGAAAACGAGCGCTCGAAGGGCTACATCAACGCCCGCGAGTTCGCCGAATCGCAGGGAATCGCGTACCAATGGTTTCCCATGCAGAAAACCCTCGTGCTGACCCGCGGCGGCCGGACGATGCGCCTGACGGTGGGCAAAACCGATGCGCTGGTCAACGAACAGCCGTTCGCCCTTCCCTCGCCGCCGGTCCTGGAGAACGGGCAGGTGATCGTCCCGGCAAGATCGATCATCAATGCGTTCGCTTCCCAGCAGGCCTCACAGAAGCCTCTCCTGACGAAACCGCCGCAGGTGAAGATCGAAAGTCCCGAAGAGACGACAGAGGAAGAAGAATCGGATGAACTCGGCCCGGACACCCCCGCCGACGAAACCCCCGCCTTGCAACCGGCGCAGCAGCGGCCTGCGGCCCCGCCCCCCCCTGTCGTTCTGACAACCGCCCCGGCGGAGGAGCCGACGGTCGAGGAAGAGAAGGTCTCGACGCTCGTAACCGTCCGTCATTCGGTTCGTGAAGATCATACCCGCGTCGTGCTGGAGTTCGACGGCCCGATGCAGTTCACGACCGAAAATCTGGGGAAAGGCAAGCTCAAGCTTCGCATCAACGGCTGCCGGAACATCATCCCCACGAAGCGGTCGAATCCGGCAGGTCGCGACCTGAAGAGCGTCACCTTCCACGCGGGCCCCGACCGGAAAGGCCTCGTCGTGAATTTCGACGCCGTTTCCGGAGAATCCCCTCCGGTCATCGAAACGGTTGCCAATCCGTACCGGATCGTGCTGTCCTTCAAGGCTCCCCCCGATATCCTGGCCTCCGCCTCACAGAAACTGGCGGCTGCAAGCGAAACGACCGAAGTGCCGCCGAAACCAGCTTCGGCAGCGGCTGCGATTCCGGCGTCCGCATCCGGCCAGGTCGCGGCGGCCCCGTCGCTCCCCCCGGAGCCCGTCAAAGCAGAAAAACCCGGGACGACGGAGCCCGCCCAGGCAGAGCCTCCCGCGCGCGAACCGGCAAAGAACGTCAAAATCGACGTTCCTCTCGAGACGCTGACGCGAACGGTGTTCACGGGGCGAGCAATCGTCATCGATCCGGGCCACGGCGGCTCGGATATGGGGGTCACCGCGAACGGCCTCTCCCCGGAAAAGGAAATCACGCTCTCCATCGCCGCGAAACTCAGGCAGACGCTACGCCAGATGGGTTTCAACGCCTACCTCCTGCGTTCCCAGGACACGACGATGTCGCCCGCCGACAGGCTCGCTGCGGCGAACAAGGCCGGGGGCGACCTGGTCATTTCCCTTCACGTCGGAGGCTCTTCGGACGAAACGATCGAGGGAGCAGCCTGCTTCAGCTACGACAGCGCAGGCATCACGTTCGAAGGAGAGTCCGGCGGAAAGATTTCCCCGCATACGGTCTACGGAGACTGGGCGAAATCGACCCGTTTCGATCTGGCGCGCTTCCTGTCGGGAAAAATTCGCGATCGGCTCGTCCAGCACCTCTCGGCCCGGGATCGGGGCGTCAGGCCCCTCCCGCTTCTTCCCCTCAGGTTCATGGTCTACCCCGCCGTGCTGGTGGAAGTGGGGATGCTCTCGAATCCCACGGAAGGGCCGAAACTTAGCACCAGCGCATATCAGGAAGCCGCGGCGCGTTCCATCGCCAATGGGATCGTCGACTTTTTCAACAGCATCAAGCTGAATCCGTAAACGGAGGCCGGGAATGCAGCCAGTCATCAAAAAGCGTCAGCGGCATCAACCCGAGAATTTTCTCTTCATCCTGATGGGTTTGATTCTCATGGGGCTTCTGATATCGGGATACTTCCTGTTCGTCGACAAGGTTCTGCCCAGCCTGACGGGGACGTCCGGAAGTCCGGATCCGTCTCAGACGGCAACCAGATCAGGATCGGAGAGTTCCTCGGCGGGGAGCGCCGAAACAGTCATCCCCGAAGGGGAAGGAATGGCCGTGACGCTGTATTTCGGAGCACGCGGCGGCGAGCATCTCGTGAGGGAAGTACGGAAAATTCCCGAGCAGAAGATGCTTCTGAATCAGGCCACGGATCTGGTCAAAGAACTCATCAAAGGCCCGTTTTCGCAGGGATCGCGTGCGTTGATTCCGGGGGGCACCCAGCTTCGATCGCTCTTCTACAGCCAGGGCACCTTTTACGTCGATTTTTCGAAAGAATTCGCGGAAATGCATCCCGGAGGAGCTATCGAAGAGACCTTGACGCTGTATTCCGTCGTCAACACTCTGACCGAACTCGATCGGAAGGCCCGGGTCAGATTTCTCATCAACGGTCTGGAGCAGGAAACGCTGAAAGGCCATGCAGGCCTGAAGAACGCTTTTTCGAGATACGAGCAGCTCCTGCTCTCTCCCGGGTCATGAGCCGCAAACACGAAACAGCCCCGGCTTCAAAAAAAGCCGGGGCCGCAGTGAACGCCTGATATGGAATCAACCGCCGTAGGTGGAGCTGGCACATCCATGATTCGGATAGCAATGAACCTTCTTCTCATCTGTAGAGGGGAGCCATTGATACGTGCCCCCCGAGGGGCAGACAGGGAGAGAATTCCCGACGAGGAGAGGTTTCAGATCATCGATCGTTCCGGGAAATTCCCCGCGTTCGGTATTGTACAACTCGGTCATGCGGGTGAGCAGGGATGAGTTTTCCCAGCACTTGTTCTGCCGGGCTCGCTCGCGGACCCTGTTGAAATGAGGAAGTGCGATGGCCGCCAGAACTCCGATGATCGCGATGACGATCATCAGTTCGATGAGCGTGAAGCCTTTTCTTTTCATAGAAATCTTCTCCTAACCCAAGTATACTGCTTCCATAGAGATTTGCAAGAAAACAATCACCGGGGGCTTTGGTTGCAATTGCCCCAGAGGATACATATAATGAAAATCATGAACCGGCTGACACCGCTCGTCGTATCACTTCTCGCCTTGGGCTTGATGACCGGATGCGTGCCCGACAAGTATGGATTCTCTACTGAATTCGGCAAACCCGGCTCCGGGAGAGGGGAATTTCTCAGCCCCGCCGACATGGATCTCAGCCCGGACGGCGATCTGGTCATTTCCGATTCCGGAAACAACAGAATCCAGGTCGTATCGCCGAAGAACGGTGCCTATAAACTGGCCTTCGGCGAGTATGGCACGAGCGGCTTCAAGATATCCGGCATTGCCGGCTGCGGCGTGAATCCCCTTACCGGCGACATCTGGGTGTGCGACATGCGCGGAAACAAGCTGGTGAAGTTCTCGAAGACGGGCGCCCCTCTTCTGAAAGTCGACAAGAAGATGAAGTCGCCCATCGACGTCGCCATCGACAGGCAGGGCAACATTTATGTCCTAATGTCCAAACAGGCCGATATCGTCAAGTTTGACGGCTTCGGAAACCACATCGGGAATATCGGAGGAACCGGCAAGACGGCCCTCGTGTTCCCCACGTCCATCACCGCCCGGGAAGACGCGCTGTATGTGACCGATTACGGCGGCAAACGCATCCTCAAAATGAGCCTCACCGGCGAACTCATCAAGGAATACACGAAGAAAGGCGAGTATGAAGATCTGAAGGGACCGTCCAACATCTTCATCGACTCCCGCGGAAATCTCCTCGTTCTCGATATGGGCGAGGTTCCGATCGCCATTCTCGCCCCCGACGGACAGCTTCTTTCGAAAATCGGGGAGTTCGGTAACGAGAAAGGGCAGTTTTTGTATCCCCGGGGCATCGTCTCCACGTCGAACGGCGAGATTTTTGTGCTCGACAACAGCCGCAACTGCGTTCTGACGTTCAAAAATGCATCGAAATAGCGGAATTGTCCAGCAGGCCATATGTCCCTTTTCCGTTCGCTTCTGACGTTTGGGATTCTATTCGGAATCGCTGCAATAGGGTTTCTGGCCGGAGGATTTCTCTGGTTTCACGAGCAAACCCTGTCCCGCGGCTCATCGTCGCGGAATGCGGCCCCGATCGACATCGAGATAAAACCCGGCAACGCTCCCAAGGAAATCGCTTCCCGTCTGAAAAGCGGCGGCATCATCCGGAGCGCATTCGTCTTCCGCTTTTTGAGTTCTCTCTACGGTGTCGATACGCGGCTGAAACCCGGAAAATACAGTTTCAACGGCACGGAATCCGTCGAAGACATCCTGAAAGCCCTGATCAAAGGTCGGGAAGAGCTGGTTCGCGTCACCATTCCCGAGGGTTTAACGCTGGCGGCGATATCCCAGTTGATCGAAAAAGCCGGTATAGCGTCTTCGGCGGCGTTTCTCGAATTGACGCGCTCCAAGCGCATCTCGGACGCCTTTTTCGGAGATTGGGGGACTCTTCCTTCCCTGGAAGGCATGGCCTTTCCCGAAACGTACGCCTTTTCCAAAGGCGTCGACGTCGAGGAGGTGCTCTCCACGATGCTCCGCATGACCCGCGACAGGGTCGACCGTCTTATCGCCGGGCCCAAAACAAGTTCGGGCCTGACGAAGTATGAAGCCTGCATCCTCGCTTCGATCGTCGAGCGAGAGGCGAAACTCGCCTCCGAGAGGCCGCTGGTGGCCTCCGTGTTTCTGAATCGCCTTCGGAGCGGCATGCGCCTGGAATCCTGCGCAACGGTCCAGTTCGCCCTCCCCGAGCATAAGGAGCGGCTTACGTTCGATGACCTGAAAATTATCTCTCCTTTCAACACCTATCAGATCAACGGCCTTCCGCCCACGCCGATATCAAATTTCGGCGCGTCCGCCCTGGCGGCAGTGGCATCTCCGGCAGTCACCGATTACCTTTTTTTCGTCTCGGACGCGGCGGAGGGCCACCGATTCTCCACCACGCTGGCAGAACATGAACGATCGCGAAAAGACTTTTTCCAGATCAGAAAGAAAAAAAACCGGTAATGAGTCCTTGTCATTCCATGAAAATTGCGCTCCGCCTCCTCGTTCTGGGACTTCTTCTCGCGGTTCCCGGTTTTTGCGGCGAGTCGCGAATCGTCTCACTGGCACCGGAAATAACGGAATTTCTGCTGGAATTGGGAGGAGGAAGCTCGATCGTCGGCGTCTCGGATTCCTGCTCACTTCCTGCCGATGCCTCGCTCATTCCCCGCATCGGGACTGTCGAACTGAACATGGAGCGGCTTGTCAGGCTCAAGCCAACGGCCATCCTCGATCTGAACGGGGCCCACAGACGATACGAACTGCTCTTTCGCCAGTTATCCCTGAGATACGTGAATATCGGAATCGATCAACTGGCCGACATTCCCTCCGCCGCCGTTCGTCTCTCGAACGAACTCGGAACTCCCGATCGCGGCACGGCATTCACAGCCACATGGGAACGGCAATTATCCCGCCTTGTCTCGAAACACGCTCATCCCAAACCGAGGGTCTATATCGAGACCTGGGATGCTCCCCTTCAATCCGCCACGGAAAAAAGCTTCATCGGACAGCTCGTCCAGCTCGCCGGCGGTGAAAACGTCATCAGCGATTCCTCCAACAGATACCCGGTCGTCACGGACATTCAGATCATCACAAGCAATCCGGAAGTCATTTTCATCGCCTACCCGATCGGTGATATTTCCAGAATCAGTTCGCGGCCAGGGTGGGGGGACATAGACGCCGTCAGAAAAAAGCGCGTGTATCAACTCGGCGACGAACAAAACCGGCTTGGCTCAGCCGCGCTGAAAAATCTTTTGGCCCTCTCCAATCTACTAAGAACCAAATAACATTATTATTATTCTGTCTTATTTATCACTAATTCGATAAACTCCTACTCGATTCTGGTTGCTTCTTGCTGCAGAATCAAGGAGTTACCCGTTTTCCGAGGAGAGATACGAACAAGGGACGCAATATGAACATAGCCACGAAAGGCCGGGCAAAGGCGGCTACAATTTTCCGATCATGCATTCTGTGGGCAGGCGTCCTTTTCATGCTCGGCGCCGCCCCGCCCCCTGTTTTTTGTATAGAGACGTCTGCAAAGACCGCAACAAATGCGGCGGCGACGGGAACGGCGGCCACGTCCGGCGCGAAGCAACCGGAAACAGCTTCTCGACAAGAAGCATCGCTAACCATCGATGTTGCGACAACCACGACCAGATTCATCTTTCACGTTCCCCGAGCCGGTTGCGTATCGATTCAAAGCCGATCGAAGACGAAAAGGCAAAACGACCGACTTTGGGGGCCGTTCTGGTGCGAGCCGGGGCGATACGTTGCAACTCTTCCCACGGATCTCGTATCGGGGCGGAAGGGAATCCTCGAAGTCTTTTCGGTTTCCCTCGCGCCGACCTTGGTCATCGGACGCTCGGGGAAAGGGGAACGTCAATTCATCAGGCCGATGGGTCTGGGGTGGGATGCGACGTCCAGAGAACTCTACATTGCGGACACAGGAAATGACCGCATCGTTCGGCTCAGCTCCGACGGGAGGTTCGTTTCCCAGTATGGCGGGTTCGGCGTTGCGTTCGGCGACTCTTCGGAAGAGCGGGAAGACAGTCTTGACGAGCCTTGGGACGTCGCCCCGGGCGGGTTTTCGAATTTTTACGTCAGCGACCAGAACAACAATCGGATCTGTGAGTTCGACGCCTACAAAAACTACCGGGGGACGACCTACCCTCGCGAAGGGGATCGTGCCTCCCGGTTAAATAAACCGCGAGGCATCATGGTCGACGGCGAGAACAACATCTGGCTGGTCGACAGCAGAGAAGACCGCGTGTTGAAGCTCACCCCCTCAGGCAACAAACTGTTCGAACTGGGCGGCTTCGGCTGGAGTTCCCAGAAATTCAAGGAACCGACCCAAGTCGCCGTCGACGACACCGGCCGCATCTTCGTCTGTGACCGGGGAAACGCCCGCATCGGCGTGTTCGACCGCCTCGGTTCTTACCTGAACGACATCAGGACCGGCCTGAAAAGTCCGACGGGAGTCGCCGTCGATCCCGACGGCCTCGTCCACGTCTGCGACGAGCGAACGAACGAAGTGCGCGTGTTTCTTCCCGGCGGGAAACTGTTGAGCAGTCTTCCGGGCGTATCGGAAACCGATCGTTTCCGGTATCCGGCGGATCTGGTCGCGATCTCGGACGTCGTCTACGTTCTCGACTCCGGGAACAATCGAATCGTCGTCCTAGAGCGGCGTAAAGACCGGCAGGAAACGCCTTGGCAGGTCGGCATCCCCATGATACAATGAGTCTTCCGACCGACACGGCCGGAGGGTTCCTACACTCAGAGTTCAGGGGGCACACGTTGATTCGTTCGATATTCCGGCTCGGGCTGAGCGCCGCTCTGGCCGTCGGTCTCACCTTTTCCCTCGGCGGCTGCAAAAAAGGCAACCGGCAGGAGAAGCAGCGCTTCAAACTGCACATGACCGACGAAGTCAAAAACACTCCCTTGTCGCAGCTTCTTCCGAAGACCAATGTCAAGACCGGCAAACGCATCGCGGAAGTCGATGATAAGGTCAAAAACGATTACATGTACGGCACTCTCGCCGGGCAGTATGGAAAGTATCCGACGGCGGTCACGTATCTCAAGGCCGCCCTGGCCCGCGAGCCGAAACTCGTCGACGCGCATCACAACCTGGGACTCGCCTATTACAAGATGGGCCGGGTCGACGATGCGATAAGGGAATGGGCCCAAACCCTGCGCCTCGACCCTACGTATGACGAGACGTATTACAACATCGCGATTTTCCTGCTCGACAACGGACGCAAGGCCGATGCCCAAACGGCCCTCACCAGGTGCATTCAGGCGAACCAGTTTCACCTGAAAGCCCGTTTCGCTCTCGGCAAGCTCGCCCAGCAGGAGGGCAAAAACCAGGAAGCGATCAGGCATTTCCGCGCCTACCAGATGCGCGACCGCGGCGATCTCAAGGTTCACCTGGCCCTCGGCGAACTGTATCTGCTCGAAAACCAGGTCGATGCCTCGCTCAAGGAGTTCGAATCCGCCGCACGTATCGACGACAAGAACCCCACCGTCCACTACCAGCTCGGCGTCGCCTACCATCGGCGCGGCCAGCTCGATCAGGCCATCTTCCAGTACAAGCGCACGACCGAACTCGCTCCCGACCACGTTCATGCCTACATCAACCTGGGCGACGTCTACAGTTACCGCAAGGAGTATGCTTCGGCTCTGGCCGCCTACAACGCGGCGCTCGGCATCGATTCGACCAACGTCTACGCGCAGAAGAAGGCGGCCCAGGTGGAAAAGAAGCTCCTGGAAAAGGACCAGTGATCCACGCCAAAGCCCGGACAGGCATGATCGGGCCGCGCCCCCCCGGTGGTGAGCCCGACGCCGTCGATGCCGTGAAGCGGGAGATTCTCAAGGATCGTCTTGCGTTGTCGGACGTCGAGGCGATCGACCTGTTGAACCGTCTCAAGGCCGACGCCGCGAAACAGCTGGGCGTCCCTCCTTCCACCATCGAGATCGATTTCGAGTTTTACGGACGCGAACTCGATTTCACCATCACCGCCAACATGCAGAATCTTCCACCGACCAGGAGCACCAGATCATGACCACCGGCATTCCCGGCATCACCCATTGGGACCTCCTGAGCGTCGAGAAGCCGTCGCGCTACATCGGCGGCGAGATGAACCAGGCGCCCGGCAAGCCCGGCGCGGCGCTGCGGGCATGCCTCGCGTTTCCGGACGTCTACGAACTCGGCATGTCGAATATCGCGATCAAAATATTATATGAAATATTGAATGAGATCCCCGACATAGCCTGCGAGCGCGTTTTTTCGCCCTGGGTCGATTTCGAAGACCTCCTGCGGCGGAAAGGACTTCCGCTGTATTCCCTCGAGACGAAACGGCCGCTTTCCGAGTTCGACGTGCTGGGAATCACCCTGCCGTATGAGATGACGTTTACGAACGTCGTCAACCTTCTCGAGCTCGGGGGCATACCGGTCGACCGACGCGACCGCACCGACGGAACGTTCGTCATCGCGGGCGGTCCCTCGGCCTCGAACCCCCTGCCGGTCGCCGATTTCTTCGATGCGATCCTGATCGGCGACGGCGAGGAGGCGCTCCCGGAACTCTGCGAGCTGATCAAGCAGTCGAAGAACCAGCACGTGGTCCGGCCGAAGGTGCTCGCAGCAATCTCCGAACTCGAGGGCTTCTGGGTCCCGGCGTTTCCGAAACCGGTGAAGCGCCGAGTCTTCAAGGGATTCGGCGCGTCGCGACCGCCGCTGACGCCGGTGGTTCCGCACATCGAGGCGATTCACAGCCGGGCGCCCCTCGAGATCTTCCGGGGCTGCATCCAGGGCTGCCGGTTCTGCAACGCCGGCTTCTTCTACCGGCCGAAGCGGGAACGGCCGGCTTCCGCCCTGATCGATTGCGGGCGGAGTCTTCTGGCCAACACCGGCAACGAGTCGCTGGGCCTCGTGTCGCTTTCGACGTCCGATTACACGGCACTGTCCGAGCTGATCACGGGGCTGGATAAGCAGCGCATGTTTCCCGACCAGACACTCTCGGTGCCGTCCCTTCGCATGAACGACAAGACGCTCGCCCTGCTCGAGACCGTTCCCGAACTGAAGAAGGGCGGCCTCACCTTCGCGCCCGAGGCAGGAAGCCAGCGCCTGCGCGACATCATCAGCAAAAACATCACGGAAGAGGACATTCTCAAGGTCGTGGCCGCCACCCGAGAGTCCTGCTACCGGGTGATGAAGCTGTATTTCATGATGGGCCTCCCGTTCGAAACCGACGACGACCTCACCGCGATCGCGGAGCTGGTCGAAAAAATCGAAAACACGGCACGACGCGAGAAAATCAAAAAGGACATCAACATCAGCCTTTCCGGCTTCGTCCCGAAGCCGTTCACGCCGTTTCAGTGGGCGGGCCAGAACGACACGGAGACGCTGGATGCGAAGCGCCGGCATATCTGCAATGCGATGAAGAAGAGCCGTGCGCGCCTCTCGTGGCGGGACTCGTATCTCTGCCAGCTCGAAGGCGTTCTCGCGCGCGGGGACGAGCGGATCGGCGCGCTTCTGAAAGCCGCCCGGAAGCGCGGCTGCCGGTTTGACGGCTGGAGCGAGCATTTCCGCGCCGACGCATGGCGCGAGGCGTTCGCCGAGACCGGCATCGATCCCTCATCGTATACCCGCGAGCGACCGCTCTCCGAAATGCTGCCGTGGGAGTTCGTCGATTTCCGCACCCCGCGCGAGTATTTCGTGCGCGAGTACCGCGAGGCGGCCGGCCTCGCCGGAGTGCAACTGCCATGACCCAGAACAACCCGCTTCCGGAATACCGGTACCGTATCCATTACCGTCGCCACGGAAACTCGATCTACCTCGCCCATCTCGACGTCATGGAATCACTGCTGCGCGCACTGCGCAGGTCCGGGCTGCCGTATGCCCTTTCACAGGGCTGTCATGCGCGGCCCAAGAGCAGTTTCGGCCCTCCCCTCCCCCTCGGCCACGCCAGCAGGTGCGAGTTTTTCGACATGTATCTGCGCGAGGCGGTCGATCCCAGGGCGGTTGCGGCAGCCTTCGCAGGCCTGCTGCCGGACGGCATGGCGGTCACCCGTGCCGAGCCGGTCGCAATGAACGCCCCGATGCTGTCGGGGGATCACAAGGTCCGCTACCGTTTTCCGTTCGCCGCCGACGGAGCCGACATCATGGCGCGCGTCCGCGGATTTCTCTCCGATCCCGCCACGCCGATCGTCATCAGGCGCGGCAGGGAAGAACAGCGCTACGTCATCGGCACGGCGCTCCTGGCCATTCGCGAGGAGTCGGAAGACGGCGTTCCCGCTCTCGTCGCGGAATTTTCTCAGGGCGGCAAGGGGCAGCCGTCCGTTTCGAAGATCGTCACCGCGCTCGTCGAGCATCTCGGCGATGCGCGGGAAGCGCTGCTCGGCGTGGAGCGCATCTGCTTCATCGAATGACCGGGCGGCCGCAACCACTTTTTCTATTTCAAGGAGTATTGATTGTCCAAGCGAATTCTCATAAACAGCGGACCGTATGAAACGAGAGCCGCGCTGCTCGAAGACGGTCACGTCGTCGAGGTGTTCCACGAGATCCCCGATTCCGAAAAGATCGTAGGGTGCATTTTCAAGGGACGGGTTTCAAACATCCTTCCCGGCACCCAGTCGGCGTTCGTCGACATCGGCATCCAGAAGGATGCGTATCTCGCCCTCTCGGGCGTCGACACGGGCGGCGACGACGACGATCTGCAGGATGTGTTCCGCGCCCCGATCCAGCAACTCCTCAAGGTGGGGCAGGAGGTCATCCTGCAGATCCTGAAGGAGCCCACCGGGGCGAAAGGGCCCCGTTCGACGATGAACCTCTCGTTCCCCGGGCGGTATCTGGTGCTGACCCCGACCGTCGACCACATCGGCATTTCGCGACGCATCGGCCCGGACAGCGAGCGGGAGCGCATTCGGGCGATCGCGAAGAAGATCTGTCCCAAAGGAATGGGCATCATTTTCCGCACGGCGGCCGAAGGCCTCGAAGAGCGGGAACTCGCCGCCGATCTGAAGCTCCTGCTCCGTCTCTGGGAGCAGGTCGAACGGAAGATCAAGTCGTCTCCCCCGAAGACACTGCTCCATCGCGACATTCCCCTGCCGCTCAAGATCGTGCGCGAGTATTTCAACGACGACGTCGACCGATGCATCATCGACTCGGAGGACGCCTACCGCAACATCCTCGACATGTGCGACTTCCTCTCTCCGCTCCAGCGGGCGGGACTCGAAATGTACAAAGGCACCGCACCGATCTTCGAGGCTTACGGCATCGACCGCGAGATCGAGAACGCGCTCCAGCCGAAAATCGTGATGGAATCGGGCGCATCGCTAATCATCGAGCGCACCGAGGCGCTTTCCACGATCGACGTCAACTCGGGGCGTTTCGCCGGGGGCATCGACCTCGAGGAGACGGCGTTCAAGGTCAATCTCGAGGCGGCAAAGGAGATCGCGCGTCAGATCCGCCTCCGCAACCTGGCCGGGATGATCGTGATCGATTTCATCGACATGAGCGATGCCAAGCACCGCGCGAAGGTTCTCAAGGCGTTCCGCGAGGCCATGCGCAACGACCGGAACCGGCCGCACATCCTCGACTTCTCCGAACTGGGCCTCGTGCAGATGACCCGCCGGCGCACCTCACACACGCTCGAGGAGATCCTGAAAAGCCCCTGCCCCTGTTGCGGCGGGCGGCGGATGACCCTTTCGCTGACGACGCTGGTGAACCGCATCCGCACGAAGGTGCTGGAGGAGGCGGCTCGGTTCGAAACCCCGACGATCACCGTCAGGGCGCATCAGCAGGTGATCGACGCCCTGCGCGGCCCGGGCGAGTCCCGGCTGAAGGAGCTCGAGCAGCGGTGCGGCCGCAAGCTCGTGCTTCAGGCAACCTACGGTCTCGATCTCGAGACCTTCACCGTCGATACCGGTGCCGGCCGTGGCGGCGGGGAAGAGAAGCGAGACAGGCCGGCCGCGAAGGAGGCCGATGCCCGAGGCTCTGAACCGGGACCGTCGCGCCCGCGGCTGGACCAGAAGCCATCCGACGTCGGCAATGAGACCGCCAGGCGGGGCAGACGCCAGCGAGGGAGCCGCAGCGGAAGGCGAAAAGCCACTCCGGCGCAAGGATGAGGAAGCGAGGTTGACGTCGTGATGAAGAGGATCTGTGTCGTCCTAGGGCTTCTCTGCGTTTTCGCCGGGCCGGCGCCGGCCGTTCCGATCGAATACAAGCTGAAAGCGGGGTCGACCTACACCTACGAGGTCGTCCAACGCTCCACCGGCGAAGCAAGGTCGAACGATATCCGGACGTCACATCCCGCGGAGCGGACGTCGAAGCTGGAAATCACCGTCCTGGCATTCCGCGACGGCGTCTACGTGCTGGAAATCTCCTGCGGCGATCGCCGGCTGCGCCGTTATATGCGACCGAACGGGGCGATCATCGCCTCGCCGGGGGAAGCCGGTCCGATGCTGCCGCTGTTCGCGACGTTCGCCGACGGCGACTGGCAGACGGGCAAACCCCAGACCACGACGGCAACGGTCACGGTCGGCAGGGAAAGCGTCCCGGCCCGCTGGACCACGACCCTGGGCGGTCTCGACGGGTCGAAAAAGAAGGCGACGATCGCCATCGCCGGCGACGTGACGCTCCCAACCGACCGGGTGACGAGGCGGGCGCTGTCGGTCAAAGGCTCGATGGTCATGAATCTCGAAACCGGATGTCCGGAGAAGGCGGACTGGACCGTCTCCTACGAACTGGCATTCGCCAACAAGGAGATCGCGGTAACGCGGGAGCTGTGGACGATCCGCGAATCAACCTCGACATCCTGCAGGCTGACGGGGGTGAAACCATGAAAGGGGCGGCTCTCGGCTCATTTCTATTTCTCGCAGTATTCTTAGGCAGCTGTATCGCCGCTCCCGCGCTGGCGCAGCAGGCGCCGGCCTCTCCCGAGGCGCCGTTCACCGCATGGCTGATGAACAACGAGGCCCGCACCATGGCGATCCTCGCCGGCGACCGTCTGGTGGCGGAACGGTTGTCGCACCCCCTGGGCTTTCTCGGCGCCCCCTCCCTGCCCCCGTTCCGGGCGGAACTCGACCTCTGGAACATCCATCTGCAGTTTTACCGGTTCCTTCCCGAGGCGGTCGAGGTCGCGCGGCTCGCGCGGCGGTTCGGAAGCGGCGAATTCGCGAAAGTGTTCGAGCGGGCGTTTCCCGGGAACTGGGTCACCATGCCGATGATCGGTGTTCCCACCTTCAACGTGCGCGAACTGTCGCTTCCTCTCAATACGAGCTTCCGGGAAAGCGTGCTTGCCTGCATGGGCATCGACAAGAACCGCGACGCCGACCTCACCGAACGACTCAAGCGAAGCCAGGGCGGCATCAGCCCGGACGACCGGCGGTTGCTCGGCCAGTATCTCGAGACGTTTCTCGCCCTGTATCCGAACAACCGTTCCGTCCGGGCCATCGACGGGTTCCTCAAACACGGCATGAAGAAGAGCACCGCCCAGAGCGTCGCTTCCGCCCTTGGCCTCAACAACGCATCTGCGGCGGCCGAGGTCCTCGACTTCGAGGAAGCGGCCGGGAACGTTCCCGACACGGGCACGGCTTCGGCCGCGGAAGCGGGGACGCTGCCCGACGACGCCTTCGACATTCTGAAATGACGGCGCGAGCCGTCCGATCAGCCGCCGTCGGCGGCAACGGCGCCGGCAGGTTTTATATCAGCGGTTATAATAGTCCTTGAGATGGGCGCCGGCGGTCCTGAGTTTTTTCAGGGCCTTCTCCTCGATCTGGCGGACGCGCTCGCGCGTGATGTCCATGATGCGGCCGATCTCTTCCAGGGAGCGCGGAACGCCCGTATCGATGCCGAACCGCAGCTGGATGACCCGACGCTCCCGGTCGGAGAGGGAGCTGAGAACGTTTTCGATCTGTTCCTTGAGGAGAGTGTCGACGACGGCTTCTTCGGGACTCGCGGCGTCCGTGTCGGGAATGAAGTTTTCGAGAGTGCTGTCTTCCTTGTTGCTGACCGTCAACCCGAGCGAAACGGGCTCCTGGGTCTGCCTGATGACTTCCTCGATTTTCTCGATCGGCAGGCCGCTGCACTTCGAGATTTCCTCGATGGTCGGCTCCCGGCCGTGTTCCTGGGAAAACGTGCGGGTGGTCTTGCGGACCTTGTTCACGATCTCCATGATATAGACGGGAATTCTGATGACGCGCGACTGTTCGGCGAGTGCGCGGGTGATGGCCTGTCGGATCCACCAGGTGGAGTAGGTCGAGAATTTGTAGCCGAGCTCGTAGTTGAATTTTTCGACGGACCGCAGCAGACCGAGATTGCCTTCCTGGATCAGATCGAGGAACAGCAGGCCGCGATTCGTGTATTTTTTGGCGATGCTGACGACGAGCCGCAGGTTGGCTTCGACGAGCGCCTGTTTCGCCTCGGGATCGCCCGCCTTCGCGCGGGCGGCGAAATCGAGTTCCTCCTCCCGGGTTGCGAGCGAGAGTTTGCTGAGACGCTGGAGATAGAGTTTGACCGAGTCGTCAAAAATGGACTGCCGCTCTTCCTCTTCGTCGACATCGGGCTCGTTGACGTCTTCGGGCGGCGGAGGCAGTTCCTCGGCGTCCTCCTCTTCGGGTTTTGAAGGAACGGGAAGCTCGACCGGCGTTTCCTGAGCGACGCCGCGCCGGCCGCGTTTCTTCGGTTCGGCGTCGGTCTTGCCGGGGATCTCGGCGGGCTGTCGTTTTTTCTTCTCAGGCATCGATGGCGTCCTGTGCGACACGGAATTGTCCCATGGCCCTGAACTTGGCGTACCGCTTCTCGATCAGCTCGGCGGGCGACATCTTCAAGAGCCGCGGAAGATGCTCGTCGATGGCGCGGCGGATGGCCTCAGCCGTGACCTGCGGTTCGCGGTGCGCTCCTCCCAGGGGTTCGGGGAGTATGCCGTCTATTATACCCAATTCGAGAAGATTTTCAGACCGAATTTTCAGGGCGGCGGCGGCATCCTTCGCCTTCGCCGCGTCCTTCCAGAGAATCGCGGCGCACCCTTCGGCCGAAATGACCGAGTAGATAGCGTATTCGAGCATGAACACGCGGTCGCCGACCCCGAGCGCGAGCGCCCCGCCGCTTCCGCCCTCGCCGATGACGAAGCAGAGGATGGGCACCGAAATCTGGGACATTTCGGCGAGATTCCGGGCGATCGCCTCGCTCTGGCCGCGTTCTTCGGCGCCGATGCCGGGGAACGCGCCGGGCGTGTCGATGAGGACGACGACCGGCAGGTTGAACCGCTGGGCGAACTTCATCAGCCGCAATGCCTTGCGATATCCCTCGGGATGCGGCATGCCGAAGTTGCGATGCAGGTTCTCGTCGGTGTCATGGCCTTTCTGGTGGCCGATCAGCACGACGCGATGGCCGCCGATGAGGGCCGGACCTCCGACGATCGCCGGATCGTCGCCGAACAGGCGGTCGCCGTGCATCTCGACGAATTCGTCGCCGCAGAGCAGTTTCGCGTAATCGAGCGTCGAAGGCCTGTCGATGTGGCGGGCGACCTGCGTCACCTGCCACGGTTCGAGGCCCTTGAAAATTTCGGCCCGAACGGAACGGATCTTGTCGGCAATCGCATTGATTTCCTTCGAAAGGTCGATATGCCCGCCAACGGAGGTTTCCTGCAGTTCGATGAGCTGTTTTTCGAGTTCGAGGATCGGCCGTTCGAATTCCAGGTCACGCGCCATGCTGCACCTCCGCGGGGCCGAGAACGATGTTGAGGAAACGGGAAATCGTCTGTTTCAAGGTCCGCCTGTGGACGACCATATCCACCATCCCATGAGCGAGGAGAAATTCCGCACGCTGGAATCCATCGGGCAGCTTCTGGCGGATCGTCTGTTCGATGACGCGCGGGCCGGCAAAGCCGATCAGGGCGCCCGGCTCGGCGATGTTGATGTCGCCGAGGCTCGCGAAGCTCGCGGAAACGCCGCCCGTCGTCGGGTCGGTGAGGATGGAAATGTAGGGAACGTTCGCCGCGTTCATGCGTGCGACGGCCGCGGAGGTTTTCGCCATCTGCATCAGCGAGAAGATCCCTTCCTGCATGCGGGCCCCGCCCGAGGCCGAGACGACGATCGCGGGAATCCGCGTCTGCGCGGCCCTTTCGAGAAGTCTGGTAATCTTCTCGCCGACCACCGATCCCATGCTTCCGCCCATGAATTCGAAATCCATGACGCCGAGGAGGACGGGACGGCCGTCGAGACGGCCTTCGCCGATCGTGACGGCGTCGAATGAGTCGGTTTTCTTGAAGGCCTTTTTCAGGCGCTCCGGATAGGGGGCGGTATCGACGAACGACAGGGGGTCGACGGATTCGACCTCGCGATCGGTCTCGACGAACGAGGAACCGTCCGTCAGGAGGGCGATGCGGTCCCAGATCGGCATGCGCAGGTGTTGATCGCACTTCGAACAGATGTACAGGGCGCGCGCGAGATCTTTGGTGATGAGAACCGCGCCGCATGAAGGGCATTTTTCCCACAGTTCGGAGGGAACCTCCGACTTTCGCGGGCCAATCAGCCTCTCGAGGAAATTCATCCTCTGCTCTTTCGTTCTGACGTGCGTTCAGGCGTCATGAGCAGAGGTTATAACAGATTTTCCCGGCCATTTCAACCTGCGGGCGGGAGGAATGCGGAACGGCCGGCAGAACCACCTCTGCCGGCCGTCGCGGTTTCCCTGCAGGTCAGGGTTTCTTGAGGGTGAATGTCACTTCCTTCGATGTGTATTCGACATTTTCCGCATCCTTCGCGATCACGTAGACGGTGTAATCCATTTTCGTATACGAGAAGTTTGGTTCGACCGAGAAGGTCGTGGCGGGCGTCGAGAACTTGATCGGGGTTTCCTGGGAGGTGATATTGCCCATGGTATATTTTCGATAGAGGGTGCAGGTGGAAGCCGTTTTGGTCGTCCAGCTGATCTTGGCGGTGAATTCCTTGATGTCTTCGACCTTGATCTCGCCGAAAAACTCCTGGGAGGGCGAGCCGGTCGTCGTGCCCGTCGTGGTGGTCGTGGTCGTCGTCGCCGCGAGCGTCGTAAAGTTCAGCGTTGCCATGGATGCCGTGCTGGTCACGTTCCGGTTCTTGTCGGTCGCGATGATCTCGTACGAGTAGGTCGTATTGGCGAGAAGCCCGTTCACCGTATACTTATGCGAGGTCACGTATTCCGTGCTGACGGGAAACTCGAGGCGGTCTCCCTCCTTGGTCCGGACGATCAGGCGGCTGATGCAGGGTTCGTCGGTGGTCCAGCGGATGGTGACGGAGTACGGGGTGGTGTTCGCGACGATCCCCTTCACGATGGGCGGCGTCTTGTCGTCGAAGCCGGGAAGCCCGTTCGTGCCGTGGCACAGATAACAGAGGCTGGTGTCGGCATAACTGTGGTCGGGAATGCGGCTCTGGTCGGTGTGGCAACCGAAGCAGTCCCCCTGCTGCCATCCGGGGTGGTAATTGTTCAGGAGGGGGGCGTTGGTATGGTCCGTGTTTTCCCCGTCGCCCGGAACGCTGACGATCGGCGAGTCGATCACGCCCACGCCGGTGGTCTGGCCGTTGGTCGGCAGGGAGGTCGAGGTGCCCGACTGCTGGTAGGCGCCGAGAGGGTTGCCGGTGGAACCGCTCTCGTTCGTACTGTCGGAACACCCCAGGGACGTTATTGCAGCCGCCAGGACGAAAACGAAGAACGTGACGGAGCGTATAGGCAGCGTCTTGAATAGCTTCATGCGGGGCAGGACCTCCCATGCAGAGATCTTGAAATAGTTTGTCCTTCGGTGTATCGGCACGTCATGGCGAGTTCCTGAGACGAGAATTTCGCCTTTCCGCGGCAGCCGTTTCCGATGCCATTCTCTTGAAAGAGGCCTGTTTCTCGTTCCCGGTTCGTGTCGAAGGTTTGAAATACGAGCGGCTCTCGCCCCTTGGGCAGGCTCTGGATACGTTTCGCGAGGCCGGGGAAACGGCTGGCCGTCACCTTGCGGGACCCACCGGCAGACGTTTACGGGCCATTTTCACCATCACAGCGATCCGGCCCGGATCGTCCGGAAATATTTTTCTCGAAAAACTCATTCGGGATTCGACGCCGCGTGCCGAAAGCAGAAATGGCATCATACTACCTTCACGCCGGGGATGACCGAGCCATGAAGAAAATCACCGATTTCGCCCTGTGGAGCATTGCAACGGCGGGCACCGCCCTGCTGGTTGCCCTCGTGTATCCGCTGTTCCTCCTGAAGAATATCACGTATTATCTCCGGGCCCCGTCCGTTCTTCTGTACGCCGCCATTTTTTTTGTGCTCGACCGCGTCACCAAACTCGCCATCCTCGCCAATACCGGCGAACTGCCGATCCCGGTGATCAAGCAGTTCTTCACGCTCACGTTCGTGAAGAATCCCGGCGTCGCGTTCGGCTGGTTCCCCGACTGGAAGCTGCCGCCGATTCTGATGGCCCTCGTGATGGTCATCATCATCACCTATTACAGCTTCCAGCTGCCTGCAAAGGAGCGTCTCACGCGCTGGTCGCTCGCCCTGCTGGTCGGCGGGGCGCTGGGCAATCTTTACGACAGGGTGATCTACGGCTACGTCGTGGACTTTTTCCTGTTTCATCTCTGGAAATTTGATTTCCCGGTCTTCAACGTAGCCGACATCGCGATCGACCTAGGGGTCTTCCTCCTGTTCGTGGATATTTTCATGCTGAGTCAGGACGAACAGCAGAGCGAGGTGGAAGAGGCGGATCCGGCACCGCTCATGGCCTGAGCGACATGAAACCGATCCTCCTCGCCACGCCCTGGTTCAATGTCTACAGCTACGGGCTGTTTCTCGCGATCGGCTATACGATCGCCACCTTCTGGATCATCCGCGAAGCCGTCAGGAACGGCATGCCCGGTGAAACCATCTTCGACATGCTCCTGCTCCAGCTCGTCGTCGGCGTCTTCGGTGCGCGCCTGCTCTACGTATCCGAATACGGCGTCGGAACCGGCCCCGGAGCCGGATTTTTCGCGTTCGAGCGGGGAGGGTTGACCTTTTACGGAGCGGTCATCAGCAGTTTCGCGTTCGACATCCTGTATCTGAAATGGCTCCGCCTGCCGTTCTGGCGGGTGATGGACGCGGTCGGGTTCGGTCTGCCGCTCGGCATCGCGATCGCCCGCCTCGGCTGTTTCTTCAACGGGTGCTGTCACGGGATCGAGACCGGCCAGCCCTGGGGGGTCGTCTTCCCCCGGGTCGGCTACACCCCCGTACATCCCACCCAGATCTACGAATCCATCGCCTGTCTCGGGCTGTTCGTCACCCTTCAGCTGCTGCGGCGAAGGCGGCGGGCATACGGGGAAGTCATTCTCGCCACTCTCGGCGGATACGGCATCCTCCGGTTCTTCATCGAGTTCTGGCGGGGCGACAACCCGATCTTCGCCTTCCACATGACGCTGTCGCAGGTGCTCGGCATCGTCATCGCCCTTTGCGCCGCGGCCGGGATCGCCCTTTTGCGGCAGAGAACGGACATGCTCATCATCCCGTCGGGCGCGGCCGTCGAGATCACCTCGAAGTCCTCCCCCACCGGCGAGATCGAGCCGAAACAGTCGGACTCCTCCGGGAACGCTCCCCGAGAGTGAATGCGTGAGCATGTTCGGCTTCCAGATCCATCCCTACGGCATTCTCCTCGCGCTGGCGTTCGCCGGAGGCATCGGGCTGGCGCTTTTCCACGGCAGACGACTCGGCATCACCCCGGAACGTATCATTGACCTCGCGATCGTGTTCATGTTCTCCGCGATGTTCGGCTCGAGAGTGCTGTATATCATCCTCTATCCGCAACAGTTCGAGAGCGTCTGGGCCTGGTTCGCGCTCACCCGCGGGGGACTCGTCTTCTACGGGGGGTTTCTCGCGACCGCGCCGGCGGTGATCCTGTTCGGCCTCCATCACCGCATCAGCCTGAGAATCCTCGGCGACCTCATCGCCCCGTGCCTGGCCATCGGCCACACCGTTGGCCGGATCGGCTGTTTCGTCAACGGGTGCTGCTACGGCGCGCCGACCGAGCTGCCCTGGGGCTGCAGGTTCGCAACCGCCGGCGACACGCTGGCGAGGCATCCGACGCAGCTGTACGAGGCTGCGTTTCTTTGTACGGCGCTGGTCACGACGCATCTTCTGCTGACGAAGCGGGCGACAACGGGAAAGCCGGCCGCTGGTTTCATCTGGGGAGGATACATGACGTCGTACGGCCTGTTCCGATTCATGATAGAATTTCTTCGCGACGATGATCGGGGCGGCTTCTTCACCCCGCTGCATCTGTCGATATCCCAGCTGGTCGGTCTCGGCGCCGTGGCGGCAGGTCTCATCTGGCTCTTCATCTGCTCGCGTCGGGCACCGCCGGCCTCGCCGGCCGGTTTTTCCGGCACGAATGGAGCGATCACGACATGACCCCGATTCTCGAATTCACCCTCGCCCCCGAAGCGAAAGGCGAACGGCTCGACGCGGCGCTGGCCGGCAGGACGGGCAACCTTTCCCGCACGGCCCTCCAGGAGTTGATCAAAAGCGGGGCCGTCACGGTCGACGGCAGAGCGGCGAAGCCCAGCCAGAAAATGAAAGGCGGCGAGTCCATCCGCGTGGAACTGCCGGAAGAGTCGGCGCCCGAGACGATCGCGGCCACGCCGCTTCGATTTCCGATCGTGTTCGAGGATGAGCATCTCGTCGTCGTCGACAAACCAGCCGGCCTCGTCGTTCACCCCGGCGCGGGCCACGAGTCGGAAAGCGTCGTTTCCGGCCTTCTGAGCCGCATGTCGCTGAGCCCCGTCGGCGCTCCGTTGCGCCCCGGCGTGGTTCATCGCCTCGACAAGGCCACGAGCGGGCTGATGGTGCTCGCGAAAAACGAAAAGACGCACCGCAAGCTCACGAAGGCGTTCGCCGGCAGAACCGTGACCAAGGAATATCTGGCGCTGGTCCAAGGTCGCATCAAGGACGAGCGGGGCCGGATCGAGGTCGCCATCGAGCGCGACAGGCTCCACCGCAAGCGCATGAAGGCCACCTACGGCGAGCGCGGCCGGATGGCGGTCAGCTCGTTCGAGGTCGTCGAACGGATGCGCGGGGCAACCCTCGTGCGCGTCCGGATCGAAACGGGGCGAACCCATCAGATCCGCGTTCATATGGCGTTTCTCGGGCATCCCCTTCTCGGTGACGTGTTATATGGCGGCCGCCGGTTCGAGGGGAAAGCCATCCATTACCTTCACAGTGCGAAACTTTCGATGTCACACCCGGTCACGGGAAAGCACCTGACCTGGGAGCAGCCGGTTCCCCCGGCGTTCGCGGCGATCATCACCCATCTTCGCGGCGCACCGGGAACCTGAAGACGGCGTTGACAGGGGCCGGCAGCCGTGGTACGTTTGCACGTTCCCGCACTATCGGGATGAGGAGGACTCCAGCATTGCACCAGACGACAGGCGGCATCCCCCTGCCGGATCCGCGCCGGGGAAGCCTCGGGCTGTATGCCATGGCCATGGCGCTCGTCACGCTGTTTCTCGTGCTCGCCTTTTTTTTCCCCCAGTTTTTCCGCATGAAATCCGGGATCTACCGCATTTCATGCAAGGAGATCCGCCGCAAAATCGAAGTGGCGGTCACCAACTACGATTCCAACAACACCCGGAGCATCGTCCAGGCGGGCAAGGCGATCGACATCGATCATTTGAAGGCGACCGGCTTTCTGAGCGAGGTCCAGACCTGCCCCGAAAAGGGGAAGTTCTTTTTCGGACCCCAGGGCGAAGTGCTCTGCACGATTCACCGGCCGACCGCGAAACAACCGGCCGACATCGACACGGGCTCCTGACCGGACCCGGCCGCACACGACGGAGGATCAATGAGCAAGCATCGAAGGCGCACGTATCTGATCAAGTCCGGCCTGCAGCTCCGCTACATGGGAATCATCGTTTCGACGATGCTGCTGGTGGCATTCGGCGTCGGCTGGATCATCTATTACACCTCGTGGAACCGCATCATCACGACGCCCGACCTGACGATCGACAGGCTGGCCGAGATTTTCGACGGGGTCAACCGGGCCCTGCTTCAGTGGGTGGCCGTGTTCGCCGTCGCCATCGCGACGCTCTCGGTGTTCGTCTCGCACAAGATCGCCGGACCGGTCTACCGGCTCGAACGCTCGGCCAAGGCCATCGCCTCTGGCGACCTGACGCAGAGTGTCAAGCTGCGGCACGGCGACGAACTGGCCGACCTGCAGGACGCATTCAACACGATGAGCGAGTCGTTGCGAAAGATGGTCGCGAAAGACCGCGAAGTGATCTCGCGGCTCGTGACGGCAGGCAACCGGCTCAACGAGCAACTGCAGAAGAAAAAGCACGACACCGAGTCGATCGAAGCCGTCGCCCGCGATCTGTACGGCGTTATTGAGGAACTCCGCCAGGTGACCGCCGGCTTCAAGATCGACCGCGACCTCCCGATCGAGGGCGGCTCGAACGACGCCGCCGCGCCGAACGGCACGGCCTGACCCGGGCCAAGGCTCCGCGTCTCAGGATTTCGGCGATTCCTGCCGATATTTCGGCTGGAAGGAGCCTATGACGTCACATCGCATTTCATCACTCACGCGGTATTTCATCGCCGTCTGCTCCATCTGCGTCGCTCTTATGCTGATGGGTGCGACCACGAAGGCGACGTCGCCGTCCCCGAAAAAGAAGGCGAAGACGTCATCGTCGCACGTCGCAAAGAAAAAGAAAACCCGGGTCGGCGACGAGCATGCTCCCGCGAAAGATCCGCCCCGAAGGCATCAGAACACGATCTTTCCCGGCCGGCCCTGGTATGAGAGCATGTTCGGGGACAACATCCTGAGGATCGCCGTCTTCTGGGGATGGGACCACCCCCGGGAAGCGGTCGAAGCGACGTTTCCGGCGTTCGAGACGCTCAACGGCAAACATGTGTATTACCGCGGTCGCAAGGCCCGCATCGAGATCGGCGTCATCACCCAAGTGTCGCCGAACCCGAAGGCCCTCTTCAAGTCCGCGCTCGAAGACCCGAGCGTCGACGTGATCATCTACAGCGGCCACGCGCGGTACGGCGGCGGGATGGCCTTTTCCGACCGGGACGACATCTTCCGGAGCGGCAACGGGGAGATGATCGAGGACAGGCATACCAAGCCGTATAAATACTTCAAGGCCTCGAGCGAGGATCTGGACGACACCCTGTTTCCGAACTCGTATCGGATCATCATGCTCAACTGCTGCGACTCCGAGGCGCATTTCCGTGAAAGCTGGACGCGCAGAATCCGCGAGACGGGCGGGGTCGCCGACCTGGTCCTCGTCGAATACCCGGTCTTCAACCTGTACGACAATCGGCGCGTTCTCAACCTGATCCAGGATCTGCTGTCGTTCGCCGACTGGAAGACGATCAAGCAACATTACGATTCCGAGATTCACAAGCGGCGCAACTCTCTCGTCGTGGAGCCGGTCTTCGTGCCTGAGGAAGAGGTCCGCCAGGAACCCCAGGAAGAGGACGAGGCGGAATGGTCGGGCGAGGAAGCGACATGCGATCTTCCTGGCGTGAAGCCCGTTTCCGAGGTTGCCGCCCGGCCCTGATCGTTCTTCCGCATTACCTTCGCGATCCTGCGGCCTCGCCCCGCACACATCCCTGTTGCACGCATGCGGGTTCGGCGGTACACTTGGTTCCGCCATATGGAGCACAAACGGTTTTTCACCACGCTCGTGCTGTTCGTTCTTCTGCTGGGGTGCGGCACGCTCGGGTACAGGGTCATCGAAGGGCCGCAATGGACGGCCCTCGACGGTCTGTTCATGACGGTCATCACCCTCGCGACGGTCGGCTACGGCGAAGTTCATCCGCTGAGCCCGGCGGGGCGGCTCTTCACGATCCTGCTTCTCATCACGGGCGCCGGCCTGATGGCGTACACCGTCACGGCGCTCGGTCAGTTCGTCGTGGAAGGCAAGTTACGGGAAATCTGGGGGAAACGGCGCATGAAAGATCGCATCAACGGTCTCAAGCATCATTTTATCGTCTGCGGAGCCGGCAACACCGGTCTCGCCGTCGTTCACAACCTGCTGGGGAAGCAGACGCCGATCGTCGTGATCGACTCGAACCCCAAGGTGGTCGAGGAGCTCATCGAGGAGCAGATTCCCGCCATCGAAGGGGATGCGACGGCCGACGAGACGCTGATCGAAGGCGGACTGAAGCGCGCGGCCGGTCTCGTGACGGCTCTGCCGCACGACGCCGACAACGTCTTCGTGACGCTGACGGCGAAGGGAATCAACCCCGACGTTTTCGTCGTCTCCACCGCCGGCCAGCTCGAATCCGCGCCGAAACTGAAGCGCGCCGGCGCGAACTACGTCGTGACTCCTGCCATCATCGCCGGAGCGCGCATGGCCGCCGTGCTGATGCGGCCATCCGTCGTCGATTTCGTCGATGCCACCATGGCCGGCGACGACCAGGGGCTCCAGATGGAGGAGTTCAGGATCAAGGACGGCTCGTTTCTTGCGCAGAAGGCCCTCAAGGATTCGGATATCCGGAAACGTTCCGGCGCCATCATCGTTTCCGTGCGGCGAGGCGAGAAAACGATCATCAACCCTGAGCCCGGATACGTGTTCGATGCCGGCGACATCCTCGTCGCGCTCGGAACGTCGGAACAGGTCATGCGTATCGGCGAACTGGCGACGATTCCCGAGAAAGTCTGACGCCGGCGATCGTCGACCGCCCGGGAGCCGGCTGATCAGGCCGGAAAAACGACGGTGAACGGCGCTCCCGTTCCCGGATGAGATGTTGCATGCGCATCGGTTCGGGGGTACACTCGAGGGGTATCGCCGACGCATGAAAAGACGGGCTCTGCGGCGCCCGGCCGTGTCGGAAGGACGTGAAAAATCAGCGAACGGGGGCGACCCCGCCGTTCGTCACAGGAGGGTGGATGATGAGGATTCCGGTACCCGGCGCCCGTCGTTTGTACACCAGGCATTGTATATCGTATATTTTATTCATTGCGGTCCTCGTCGCGGTTTTCCTGCCGGCCGTTCAGGCTCAGACCGCCGGAACCCCGCAGGAGACGGTCCGCACCGTGCGGACCCTGATGCCATACAAGGATCTCGGGGAAATGCTCGAGAACCGGGCCGCGAAGTATCTGATCGTGCCGGTGACGGAGTATGAGAAGATGCGCTCCGCCAAGGAAGCCTGGCTCGCGTCGGCGACCGCGCCCATCACGGAAGTCCCTCCCCGGCTGCTGAAGTTCGCCTCGGCGCGGATCGAGGGGAGACTCGAAGGCTCGTTCGCCGATCTGAACGTCGAGTTCGTGCTGGAGAGTTTTTCCGACGAGTGGCATGACGTGCAGCTCCTGCGCGGGCCGCTGGCCATCGCCTCAGCGACGATCGACGGGCAGCCGGTCAGCCTGACCCCGAAATGGGAAACGGCGGACGAGCGGATCCTGCGGTTCGGCAGGAACACGAAGGGGCTGGTCGACGTCGGCTTCAGGCACTCGCCGCTCGCCGGCGAGGTGCTGAAACAGGAGCACTGGACCACGACGACGTATTCGCTTCCCATCAAGGGGGTCGGCCGGCACAGATGTGCGCTGCAGGTGCGGGTTCCGATCGAAAAGGTCGACGACCTGTCGCGCCTCGAATTCTCGATGCCGCGGATTCCGCTGACCTTCGTCCGGGTCGCTGTCCCCGACACGATCGTCGCGGTCGAAGAGTCGAGCATGCGCGATTACGCCGTCGAAGCCGACCTGTCGCGCCCCGAGCGCGGCTGTTACGTCACGGGCTGGCTCGGCGCGGAAGCCGACGTCAGGCTCCAGTGGCGCAGCAGGCTGGCACGGCAGGCCGACGAGACGGTTCCCGACGTCATCCCCGTCCAGGAACCGACGCCGGAGCCTGCATCGGCGACGGTCGCCGTCGAGCCGAAAAAGCCGGCGAAGCAGCCCGCACGGCCTCTCATCTACGCGCGCACCGAAACGCTGATCACCCTCGGCGAAACGGCCCTGCAGGGGCGGATCGACGTCGAATACTCGATCACCAAGGCCCCCGCCTCCAGCTTCACGCTGATCCTGCCCGAAACCGTCAACGTGCTGGGCGTGACGGCCGATCGTCCGCAGAACTACCAGATCCTCCGCGATGGCGGCCAGAAGCGCCTCGTCATCGACTTCATGACGGGCCGCGAAGACTCGTGCACGCTGAGCGTCGCGTTCGAGTCGCGGATCGACGAGACCACCGGCGAGATCGAGATTCCCGAAGTATATCCCGCCGGCGTCGAGCGCGAGATGGGCTCGCTCGCCGTCCAGGCGCTCACCTCGGTCGAAGTCCAGCCGGCCGGGGTCACCGGGAGCCAGGTCTACCCCCTGGCCCCGCAGCAGCTTCCCGAGAGCCTTCGCCTGAAGACGAGCCGGCCGATCCTCCTCGCCTACCGGCTCGCCGCGAGGCCCGCCGGGCTCACCATGTCGGTCAAGCGCTTCGCCGACACGCCCCAGCAGACCGTCGTCGCCGACACGATGGACGTGAAGACGACGTTCACGACGAACAAGAGCAGCCAGACGCTGCTGACGCTGCGCATTCGGAATAATAACAAGCAGTATATGACCCTCCAGCTCGCCAGCGGGGCGAAAGTGCTGAGCACCTTCCGGAACTCCGAGGCGATCGAGATCGTCGAGGGGCGCAGCACCAGCAAGGTGCAGGTGCCCCTGGTGATGAGCCGGACGCTCGGACGGCCCGAGCAGATCGACCTGCGTCTGCTGATCCAGGACTCGGTGCCCGCGATGTCGACGATGGGCCGGCTCTCCTTCGAACCGCCGCTCGTCGACATCCCCGTATCGCATTTTTCCTGGACGCTTCACGCGCCGGTCCAGTATGCCCTGTACGATTTCAAGGGCACGGTCCAGCCGCCCGTCAGCCTGCGCGAACCGTTCCTGTTCCGCGGGTTCCTGCGGATCTTCGATCTGGGCTGGATGGTCCTCACCGATCCGGCCGCCGCCTTCCTCGGCGGCTTCGCCCTGCTCATCCTGTTGGCGTTCATCTCGCGGGAACTTCTGTTCCGGCTCGCCGGCGGCCTCTGGCAGGTCGTCTGTTCCATCTTCGGCTGGATCTTCGGGGGTTCCGGCTTCAGGCTCGTCGAGCTGATGATCGTCATCATGATCATCGGCATCCTGGCGGCCCTGGCCATTCCGAACTTCCGCAAGGCCCGCGAGCAGGCGCGCGACAAGGCATGCTACGCCAACCAGCGCGTTCTCCTGGGAGCGGTCGAGATGTATAACATGGACAATAAAACGCTCATGACCTCGCTCGACATCCCGCTGCTCACGAAGGGCAGCTATCTCAAGGGCGGGATCGGCAAGCCAGATTCCCGCTGTTCGTATGACAGCGCCGGCAATCTGACGAGTGGCGGCAAGATCTACTGCCGGTTCCACGGGCCCGTCGAAGGCGACCTGAGCGATATCGAAGGCCAAGGCAGGGAACAAGAGTACGCGCGCGGCGTATCGTTTTCGCATGGCGCGAACGAAAAGAAATCCCGGTTGGCCGCCTCGGAAATCGCCCGGGATGAGTATGAAAGCATGAAGGCCGCGGGCCCCGGCGTGAGTGCGCCGTTCGCCGGAGCGAAGGGCACCGCGAATCTGCCGATCGACACGAAGTTCGTCATCACGCCGAACTTCTACCTGCTCGAGCGCGATCTCGTCCTCGCCGAGGCATCCGGTCCGGCGCTCGTGGCCGATGCGACCTGCCCGCGCGTCTCGACCTCCTACATGCGCTGGGAAATCCTGCTCGCGATGAAGATCGCCGGCTTCGTCCTCGGCCTGTTCGCGGGCCTGTATTTCATCGCGGGCGCCTGGAACGCCTCGTGGCACAAACTGGCTGCCGCGGCGGCGCTGCTCGCCCTGGTCTCCGCCTGGGACGCCATGTTCCAGGTCGTCGGCGACTGGGCGAATCTCGGCCTGTGGCTGACCCTCGCCGGCGGCGTTTTCTGGAAGCTCGGCATGGCGGCGAGCCGCAGACTGAACGCCCCCGAAGAGCCTCCGGCCGGCGGCCTGAGCGCGTCGGGCATGACGCTCACCGTCCTGGCGCTCACAATCGGCCTTTCCGGCGTTTTTACGCCCGCCACCGTGCAGGCGGCACAGATCACCCAGCCCTGGACGCATGAAGTGCGCGTCCTGGTCCCCTTCACCGACCTGTCGAAAGTCGTCGAGACGTCGGACCAGGTAGTCATCCTTCCCGAAAGCGATTACCGGTATCTTCTCGACCTCGGCATGCCGACGGCGACGGCCCCCGTGCGGGCGCCGTTCGACCATCTTCTGCGGTCGGCGCTGTATCGCGGAAGAATCGAGGAAAAGGGCGTCCGGTTCACCGGCGTCTTCGATCTGGAAATCTTCAACCCCGGCTGGAAGACGATTCCCCTGGTGTCGAAGCAGGTCGTTCCCTCCAGAGCCGTGATCGACGGGGAACCCACGGCCCTGGATCTGCTGGAATCGACGGCGGACGGGAATGCCGGCTACGGCATCACGACGAATGCGACCGGACCCCACCGGGTCGAGATCGACTTTTTCGTGACCGTCAAATCGAGCGAGTTCGGCGCGCGGGCGTTCGAGCTTCCGATGATGCCCAGCGCGATCACGAGTCTCGAGGTCCAGACGCCCGACACCGACGCCGAAGCCTGGATAGACCCGGGCGTCCTGCTTCCCGCGGCATCCGGGACGAGCGGCACCCTGTTCCGGGCCCAGGTGCCACCGGCACGCCAGGTGAAGTTCGAGATCTACCGGCGGCTCGGCACGCCTGCCAGGGAAGAGAAACTCCCGATTCCCCAGCCGGAGACCGAACTGACGGCGTCGGCGCCTGTCGCCGAGCCGGCCACGGCACCGCAGGCGATCGTCGAGGAAACGCGCATCACGGTCCGCGAACACGACCTGCTGTTTTTCGAAGAGGGCTTCGTCAAAGGCCGCAACGTCTATACGCTCGACGTGACCGGCCAGAACGGCATCGCCACCTTCACATTCCTCGTTCCGCCCCAGGTCAGGATCCTGAAGGTCGAGGACCGGAGCGTCGATGACTGGAAGGTCGAGGAGGCGTCAGGGGACACGACGATGAACCGGCTGAACATCGCCTTCACCTCGCAGATGCGGGGCCGGTTCAGCTTTGCCGTCGAGTTCGAGGAAGTCGCGCAGAACCTCCAGGAAAAACCGTACAAGGTGCCAGAGCTGGTTCCGATGGGCATCGACAGGCTGTTCGGCCTTCTCGGCATCGCCTGCCTGCCCACTCTGGCGCTGTCGGTCGAAGAGACGCCGAAGGGCTACGGCACCATCGACGTCTCTGCGTTCATGGCCGAGCACTCGGGGCAGGCTCCCGAGAAAATGCCGTTCGCGTTCAACTTCACCAGCCACGTGCAGAACTCGCTGACGCTGACGGTGAGCCGGCCCCGAAGCATCGAGCAGCGGTCGGCCACGATCGACACCGCCGAGGCGATGTCGGTGCTGAACGAGGAGGGCTGGCTGCTCACCCGGGTGATCTACGAGGTGAAGAACAACTCCGAGCAGTTCCTGAAAGTTCAGCTGCCCTCGATCTCGAGCCGGACGGCGGAGCTGTGGAGCAGCGAAGTCGGCGGGATGGCCGTGAAAGCCGGGTTCGACAAGGAGCACGGGGTGTTCACGATCCCGATCATCCGGTCGGCGATGGTGGACAGGCAGGCCCAGTCCTTCCCCGTCGAGCTGATCTACGCATCGAAACTCGATGCGGCCCTGGCGCCGGTCACGAAGGTGAAACTGGAGCTGCCGCGGGTCCATCTCGCGGTCAGCGAGCTGAGCTGGACGCTGTACATGCCCGAGGGATACGAACTGATGCGCGGCGAGGGCAACGTCGACCGGCTGCTGGAAAAGCCGAACCAGCCGATGCTCAACGGGGAAAAGACCTTCTCCGGCATCAACGCGGACGTTCTCGCCCCTCCCCGGGCTTCCGGTTCGGGCGGTGGCGAGGAGCGGGTGTTCGGCATCATGGGACTGCTTCCGGTGAAGTTCCGGATTCCGACGACCAACTGGTCGATCGGGTTCATCATGCAGCAGATCGAGCCGACCCGCGATCCGCCGTACATCAGCGGTACGCTGGTAACGCCGCGACGCGGCGCAGGAAGGCTGCTGGGCTGGACGATGATGCTGCTGGGAGGCATCGCCGGCGTGATGCTGTTGATGCTGCTGAGCGGAAAACGGCCGATGATGGCCCTCGTCGTGCTGGCCACCTTCGCCGCGATCGTTGCGGCGGCCGTGATGATGAAGCTGTATCAGGCCGATCACGCGTTCAAGATCGGTTTCCTGATCACGTTCATCACGGGCGGCCTGTATGCCGTCTTCCAGTGGCGACCGGAGGAGACGAAACCGTGAACGGGCCCGGCCTCGACCTGACGCAGGCGCCGCTCCCCGCCGGATCGGATCCGGCGGGGCGGCTCCCCCTGGCAGGCATGGGGATTCCCGTCGTCCTGTTCGTGTTGTCGCTGGTGTTCTGGGACAGCATCCTGGTGTTCCCGTTCAAGATCCTGACGGTGTTCTTCCACGAGCTTTCCCACGGTCTCGCGGCCGTCGTGACCGGCGGTTCGATCGAGGGCATCTCGCTTTCGACGGACCAGAGCGGCTTCTGCATCACGCGCGGCGGCAGCCGGTGGCTGGTCCTGACAGCCGGGTATCTGGGCAGTCTGCTGTGGGGCGCGGCGCTTCTCCTGGCGGCGGCCCGCACCCGCCACGACCGGGCGATCACGCAGTTCCTCGGCGCTGGCATGCTCATTATCACGGCGCTCTACGTGCGGAGCCTGTTCGGTTTCCTGTTCTGCGCCGCGTTCGGAGGCGCCCTTCTCTATCTCGGGAAGAACGGCAGCGAACTTTTCTGCGACCAGTTTCTCCGGTATCTGGGACTGACCTCGTGCTATTATGTACTTATCGATATTAAATCAGACCTCATAGACAGGACGATCCCGATCTCGGACGCGTACAGACTGGCCGAGATGTGGCACCTTCCGCCCATGCTCGTCGGCATCGGCTGGCTCGGACTGGCGCTGTTCATCTCATGGAAAACGATCAAGGCGGCCCGGACGGTTTGACAGGCGCCCCGGCGCGCATTAAGATGCGGACCTGCACGGGATTCGTGCATGAGGAGGAGTTATGATCCTGAAGGGAAACATCCGCGCCTGGCTCGCCGCCGGCGCGTTCGTCTGCGGGACGGCCCATGCCGCCGTCGATCTGACGACGTCGGAGCTGATCAAGGTTTCGGGCAAGGTCGAAGTGAAGAAGGGGCAGGAAGCCCCGTTCAAGCCCGTTCCGGCCAATCTCAAACTGGCCGGCGCGCTCAAGCGGCTCGACGGCGGCGACAAGGTCAAGACGGGCTCCGAAAGCAGCGCCGAGCTGTCCCTGAAGAACACCTGCGTGCTCGCGGTGAAGGAGGGCAGCCTGTTCGAGGTGCCGATGACGCTGGACCAGGCGGCCCTGACGAAGCTGAACGCGCAGCAGGGCTCGTTCCTGTTCAAGGTCGTCTCGGGAAGCGATTTCAAAGTGCAGACGGCCGACGTGATCGCGGGGGTCAAAGGCACGCTGTTCGAGGTCGAGATCCATGACAACATCGCCCCCCTCCTGATGACACCGGGTCTGGAAATCGGCGTCGAAGGCGCGGGCGGGACGGTTGTGAACGTGTTCGAGGGCGATGTCGAGCTGACGCACGCAATCACTGGCAAGACCCGCAGAGTGAAGGCCGGCAGCCGCCTCGCCGCGTTCGGCAGGAGCATCATGGGCCTCGATGGCTCGCTAGCCGAAGGGTTCGGCCAGGTGACCGAGTTCAAGCCGCTTCAGCGGCTTCAGGAACGATTCGGTGCTCTGGGCATGCGGCTGGGGTCTGTCCCATCGACGTTCCAGGGCATCTCCGGTGTCAACACCGAAGGGGCGGTGATGCCCGTCCGGCTCGGCCGCGCCCGCGACCGGCTGAATTCTCTCACGGAAGGCTTTTCGGGGCCGATCCTGCAGAAACTCGGCCGTTTCCGCGGCATGCGTCAGGCGTTCGCGAACCGCGTGAGTCAGGCGCAGGAACTCAAGCAGGCGGTGCAGGACCTCAAGGGCGCGGCATTCGAGCCGAAAATCGACGAAGGGAAATACCCCGTGCTGTCCGATCCGCTCATCGTTCCCGAAAACGGCTTGTCCGAAGCCCATCTTGGCGAAGGTCAGTTCATCGCGGCAAGCCCCGCCGAGGGCTGCCAGGTGGTGAAACTGCGCCCCGAACGAGGCGGAATGATGCTCGAGGAGGGGGTCGGCACGTTCCGGCTGAAGAATCCCGTCGAGCATCTCGATGCGCTGGTCGCGGTGAAGGCCGAGGGCGACCGCCTTCAGCATTTCATCCAGGTACATGACGGGAAACTGCTCGCCAGACTCCCGGGTGAAGCCGAGCCCGTTTCCGTCACGCCGTCCGCACCGATCGCGGCCGAGTTCGATCCGGCCGCCGGAACCGCGCGGAGAATCGAATGGCGGGACCCGGGCTTCGCGCAGAACGTCGCCGAATACCGCCTCGAAGTCGAGACCGACATCGAAGCGCAGAAGGCCGAGCACGAGTCGAAGGTGAACGAGAAACGCGGAGACGCGTTGCAGAAAATCATCGAAAAAGCGCCGAAGAAGATAAAACTGCCGAAATTCCGATTCAGATGATGCACCTGTCATGACGTCCCTCGGAAGGACGGGGCCCGGCAGGCCCTGGGTGCTGACCGCGACGGTCCTGCTGGCGCTCGTCGCGCTGGCTCCGGGGCCGCGGCACCTGGTGACCGTTCTCGAGAACCGGGTCGGCGATCTGTTGTTCGTCTTCTTCCGGCCGCCCGTGACCGCCCCGCCCGTCGCCGTCGTCGCGAAGGACCAGCTGTTCGTCAGCCAGTTCGGGCGCGAGCCGGATCGCACCGACATGGCGCGGACGCTCGGGGAGATCGCCCGCTCGGGGGGGCGGGTCGCGGTACTGGACTACATCTACGACCTGCCCCGGGGCGCGGAGGAGGATGCGCGGCTTGCGGCCGCCATCGCCAGCTTTCCCGCCGTCGTCACGGCGCGACATTTCGTCAGCCGCCAGGGTTACAGCGGCGCCGAAGCCATCCAGATATCGGACGCGGCGGCGGAGCGGCCGCCGGAGCCGCTTCCCCTGTGCGAGGCGGTCACCGGCGGAGCCGCCGACGAGGGACTGATCAACCAGCGCCCCGACCCGGACGGGGTCGTCCGCGTCATGCCCCTCGCCTTCCTTCCCGCCGAAGCACGTTCGTTCTTTCCGACGCTCGGTTTTGCGGCATGGATCCAGTCCGAGCTGCAATCGGCCTCGATCGCCATCGATCTTCCGGACATGCTTCCCGATCCCCTGACGGCATCGGACGCGGCCCGCGAAATATTCCGGAACGCCTGGAACTCGGCGCCGCATCCCTGGCCGGGGTTCGGGCATACGGGGCTCGACGAGATCGTCCGGCGACGCGAAGCGCGGATGATCGGGAAATATATATGCAATTTTATATATACACGCGATTCTTTCAAGGTGTCATCCGCCTCTTGTCCGGCCTGGAAGCACCTCGCTGAAACGATCGACCTGTGCGGATTGCCGCCCCGCACCTGGCTGCGTTTCCCGGGAGGCAGGCCTCCGTTGGTGGGGTCTGACCTCGTTCCAGGCCTGCGAATCCCGTTTTCCAGGGCCGGGGGTGGTCTCAAGGGAGACGGCGTTCCCAAACTTTCCATGGGCGTCATGCTTTCGAAGGCATCGACCGACACGCTCGGAAAGGTCGAGATCGAGCCGGCGATGCCGCCGTTCGAGGTGATCTGGTCTGATGCCGGCACGTCGACAATTTCGGGCTCGGCCATCGACCCGGACGGTTCGCCCCTGGCCGGCATCGCCGTTTTGGCGCTCCAGACGGACGGAGCCGCCTGGGCTTCGGGGACGACCGGGCTCGACGGCCGGTTCGCCCTCGACCGGCTTCCGCACGGCAGATATTTCATCACGCTGTCCCGGCGGGAGGAAGGCGTATCGACCGTTCTTTCTCCCGCCGAGACGATCGGACTTTCGACCGCGCTGGTCGATCTGCCGGCCGCACGGTTTCCTCCCTCGAACAGCCGCGCGGTCGGAACGCTCGTTCCCGCCTCCCAGCCCCTGACGCTCGTCATCGACGGAGATCCGGTCTGGGTGGGCATCACCGATGAAGCGGGCAGACTGCCGCTCCGCACGGTGCCGGCGGATATGCAGCCCGTTCCCGTCGAGGGAGACAGCCAGCTCGCCTGGGCAGTAGCCACCGAGCCCATCGTGCTTGCCAGCGACGGTCCCTGCACCGGCCAGAAGATCGCCGTGTTCGAGGCGAACCCGTTCTGGAACGCTCGGTTCACGGCCTTCTTCGAACTCCCTGCCGGTGCGGCTTCGTTCACGGCGTCGCATGTGCCGCCGGCGCTCGGGGCACGGCTGATGCTGATGAGCGAGTCCGACCAGGAGGAACAGCCGAAGAGCGTCGACGTCGACCTGTTCCTCGATTCGGCGGCCGTGATCGCCAGTATGCCTCCGGTCACGAAAACGCTTCGCCAGGCCGGCGTCGTCGATATTTCCGGAGCTGCAGAACGGATCCGGGGAGAGTTCTGGCTCGTCGGGAAGGACGGCGCCTGGCATTCTTCCCGTGTTGGGAAGAACTCGCTCAGGTTGCCTGCGGGCGAGTATCTGCTGCTCGCCCGCGACGAGACCGGACGGCCGGGGCGGGCGGACAGGCTGGCGACGACGGTTTCCGGCCGGACCCTGTTCCTGGGAACATCCCTCCGGGAAGACCAGGACTTCGTCACGACGCCGATCAACTTTCTCGATACCGAGTTCAGACAACTGCCGGGCGTCCATCTGCACGCGAACCTGTGTTCGGCCCTTGCCCGAGGCGAATTTCTGCGCCCCTCCCCCTTCCATCACGACGCTCATCCGCACGCATGGCCACTGCTGACGCTGCTGCTGCTTTTCCCCTTCCTTGCGGCGGGCGACCTGCTGTTCGCACGGGGTCGCGGCGGCACGGCGGCAGGCACGCTCGTGGCTGTGATTGCCTGCTGGATCCTCGCCGCGATCCGGCTGTTCCAGGCGAATATCCTGCTTCCGATCTTTTTTCCCGTTTCGCTCACCGCCGTCTTCGGGGTGGTGCGCGGAGCCCAGGCCTACCTGGTCGCGCGGAGCCGCGAGCGCGAGACGCGGGCCACGTTCGGCCGCTTCATCGCCGCGCCGATGGTGGAGGAGATCCTGCGGCACCCCGACGCCGTCAGGCCCGGCGGCGTGAAGAAGGAGCTGACGATCATGTTCACCGACCTAGCGGGCTTCACCTCGATTTCGGAGGTGATGACGCCGGAAGAGCTGACGAAGCTGATGAACGAATACCTGGGCGAGATGACGCGCGTGCTGTTCGAGCACGGCGGCACGCTCGACAAATACATCGGCGATGCGATCATGGGGTTCTGGAACCACCCCGCCGAGCAGCCGGACCACGCGCTCCGGGCCGCCCGCTGCGCCATCGAGATGCAGCGGCGGCTCGCCGTTCTCCGCGCCCAGTGGCTCGAGCGAGGTCTCCCCCGGGTCGAAATGCGCGCGGGCATCAACACGTCGGAGTGCATGGTAGGTTTTATAGGCAGTGATATTCAAATGAACTTTACCTGCCTCGGCGACGGCGTCAACCTCGCTTCACGGCTCGAAGGGGCGAACAAGGCGTATCGCACCCTGATGATGGTCTCGGAGACCACCCATGCCAGGCTCGCGGGCTGTGGCATCCGGATGCGGTTACTCGACTTCCTGGCCGTCAAGGGCAAGGCCCAGCCGGTCAAGACCTACGAACTGATCGGCATCTCCGGCGAAGACGATGCGCTGTGGAACGACCTCCTGCCCGTCTACGAGGAAGGCATGCGGCTGTATCTCGCGCAGGACTGGGACGGCGCCGAGGCGGCGTTCCGCCGGGTGCTCGCCCTCAGGCCCGACGACGGCCCCGCATCGGTGTATCTCGAGCGGTGCGCTCATTTCCGCGATGAGCCGCCTCCTGCCGACTGGGACGGGAGATACATTCTTAAAACGAAGTAGGAAAACCGGCTCAGATGCCCAACAACTGGATGAAGGGGCTGAATCCGGCATTGATCGCCGCGATGAGAAGCCCGATCTGCACCACCACGATGCCGACGGTGAAAAGCGTGCCGGCCGTCTCGCTCTCGAACCCGACCTGCGCCTCGTAGGTCCCGGCAAGCCAGGCGACCGTTTCCGGAAGCGTTCCGAGGTCCTCCGCGGCGGCGATGGCTCCGATAGCACGCTCCGGGAGCAGTCCGCTGACCGCGAACGCCTGCGAAAGCGAGCCGCCGTTCCTCAGGATCTCGCGGGAGGAACGGAACACGTGCTGCACGTCCGATCTGTCCGCGAACTCGGCGATGACCGCCACGGCCGCGAGGGGCGGCTTCCCGGTTTCGAGGATGAAGGCGAGGAGGCGCAGGCATCGTGCCGCGAGGCGGTTTTGCAGCATGCCGCCGATCCACGGAAGCCGGCGGAGAGCTTCCCGGCCGAGCCTGATGAAGCCGACACCGCCGCGGTTCAGCCAGACGGCATACCAGGCGACGAGAAGACCGGCGAGCGGATAGAACAGCGGCTCGCAGAGCCAGCCGGTGATGCTTTCCAGAAATTTCGGGATGACCGTCGTTTCAGGCGGTTCCTGCCACGGATAGGATTGTGCCTGCGAACCGTGCCAGGCCAGCAGGAACAGGATGCACCAGAAGGCAGCGAAAAGCCGCGGGGAGGTGAAGATCCAGCTGTCGAACGACGAGCGCCAGGCCTGCTGGAGCCGATACATGCGAAGCAGGAGGGCAACCGCGAGATCGAGGCGGCCCGTCGTCTCACCGATGAAGACGGCGGCATAGACGAGCCTCGGACAGCCGCGAAGACTCCTGTCGAGCGCGATCGAAAGTGGAATACCGAAAGATATATATTTAGACAGCCGTGTGACCAGCCCTTTCCTGGCGCCATCCTCGAGATGCAGCACGGCGATTTCCAGGGCCCTTCGCAGGGGCACACCCGATTCGACGGTCATGTCGATCTGCCACAGCACGTCCAGCAACTCGCCGTCGTCGACATGAAGCGGAGCGGAAAGACCCTGGCGGACAAGGCGGTGCGAACCATTCTCCGACACATCGTATGCGTGCATAAGCCCCTCCCTGCGTCGGAAGGGCGCATCTTTCATGCCGCACACCAGCGAACCAGCAGAAACCGGCTTTCACTCGGCTTTTGCGGGGGCCGCCGCGGTCAGGCGCATGTCTGCTCGTGTGCGGAAATCCGCTCATGCGGACGGAACCTTCATCCTTGTCGACGGAGACGATCATATATAATCATTGATTTATTGCACACCACGGGCGCGGCGGGGCATCACCGGGGTTGCCCCGCGGGAACTTGAGAAACGCGACGGATTCGGGTAAGGTGGTGATACTCCAGGAAGAGAGAGGTTCATCGATGTCTCAATCGCTTCAGACCGCCGTTCAATCCGACATGGAAACGGAGCTTCGCCGGCTCAGGCTCCGGGTGAAACTTTCGGGCGAGATCGACGCCATCATCGAAACGTGCCTGCGGGAGAAGAAGAACCTCGAAACGACGATGAACCAGGTCTATGCCTACCTCGACGCGGTCCTGAAGCCGGCGGCGATGTTTCTTCAGACCCAGAACGAGGAATTGATCTACACGATCTATTCGCACGGAATCTCCCCGGAAGAACTCGAGAACTCGTTTTCGGATCTTCTGAGCGTCGGATCGAGAACGACGCTGCGGCGCGACGACAACGACTGGTTCGTGATGCCCCTCGACATGGCCGGCGAAAAGATCGGCACGTTCGGGTTCGCGTTTCCAGCAGGGCACGGTCACGCCGACGAAGAGGTGTTCGAGTGGCTCGAGGCCGCAGCGGAAGAGCTTGACAACTATTTTTTCGGCATCCAGGAAAGCCGGTACAAGCACATGACGATCATGGAGATTCAGCGTTGCATGAAGTCACGGCGGCTGAACGACGCAATCGACATGGCCGTCAGCATCCTCAGCGACATGGTCCCGATCGAAGACCTCGTTCTGCTGTATATCGACGAGGATCTCGACGGCCGGAAGATCGTCCAGTATGCGATATATCGCAATTACAATAAAATTTTCGACTCTTCCGACAACCCGATGCCCGAGCTCGAGAAGCTGATCAGGGCAGGCATCGACGTCGTCGTTCCCGGCAACAGAGACATCGCGGCGGTCTTCCCGGCTGCCGGAACCAGCGAAACGGTGCTTCTCGACGGTCTCGTCGTCGAGACCCTCGTCGGGAAAATGATCATCAGGCCGCCGGTGGGCTGCGGCCTCTCCGTCACCAGCCGGGAGATCGTGCAGGTCTTCGCCGAGACGCTTCGCCAGCGTCTGGTTGATTTCAACCGAGAAAAGAATGTGCTCCGACAGTTCTTTTCGCCTGAAGTCACGCGCCGCCTCCTCCGGATCGAGGATTACAAGGAACGATATCTGTCACCGCGCAAGGCAGATATCGGCATTCTGTTCGCCGACATCAGCGGTTTCACGAAAATGAGCGAGCAGGTACTCAAGGATCCGCAGCGCATCGCACGATTCATCGACACCTGGTCGAAGGCCGTCGTCGAGAGGGTGTTTCCCCTCAACGGCGCTCTCGACAAGATCGTCGGCGATTGCGTCATCATCCTGTTCGGGCCGCCGTTCTACGACACCCCGGCCGCTGTGGTTGCAAGAAACGTCGTCCAGGCGGCAATCACGATCAGGACATTCACCGACGAGTTCCTCGCCTCACCCGAGAACGCCGACATCCAGCGGTCGCCGTTCTACGAGGATTTCGGCGTCGCGATCGGCATCAATTACTGTTCGGCCGACGTTGGCCTGATCGGGCCGAACCAGGACATGACGGCGTTCAGCAGCGGCATGAACAACACCGCCCGCCTACAGGGTCTTGCGAAGCATGGCGAGATTCTGCTGACACCCTCAGTGAAAGAGCAAATCGAAGGGAGCGGTATCTGCCCCTGGAGTTTCAGCGGCCCGAACTCGGCGCCGGTCAAGAACGTGAAGGAACCGCTCGTCTATTTCAAACTTGAAAACGGAAACGTCTGAAGCGGCCTGGCACGTGTACATGCTTGTCTGCCGGGACGGCAGCATCTACACGGGCGTCACCACCGACGTCGACCGGCGCGTGCGCCAGCATAACGAGGGCACCGGGGCCCGCTACACCCGCTCGCGCCGGCCGGTATGGCTCGCGTTCACCGAGCCGTGCGGCGGACGGGGCGACGCCCTTCGCCGCGAACTGGCGCTGAAAGCCCTGACGCACGATGAAAAACGGCTGATGATTCTGGCCGCGGAGGCGCCCCCCCGCCACGTCGGAAAACAACCGTTCCCGCGGACGCTCAAGGTTCGAGGCGGACGACCAGACAGGTGAAATCGTCTTCCAGACCGCGCGTTCCGACGAAACGCTGAACCGCGTCGCGAATTGCGGCGACGAGTTCACTTGCCGACAGCAGGGCGCCCAGGCGGACCGCGTCCTTGATCCGTTCGAGGCCGAACATCTCTCCATCCAGGTTCCGGGCCTCGGTCACGCCGTCCGACAGAAAAACGATGATGTCGCCCCTCCGCATCGGGACGGTGGTGCAGGAATAATCGAGAACATCGCCGATGCCCAGCGGGGGGCGAGTGGAGTCGATCGTAAAGAACCGGCTTTCCGCCTGTCTGTACACAAGGACGGGAGGATGGCCGCAGTTCACGATCTGAAGAGTTTTCTGGTGCATGTTCAATCGCGCGAACACGAGGGTGACGAACGCGTAGAGATTCGCGAGCCGGGCCGCCAGTTCCCCATGCACCATGCCTAACAGGGCCTCGGGCTCAGGCAGACGCCGTCCCTCCCAAGCCAGAAGTCTCGAAAGCGAGCGCAGGAATGCGATGCGCGCGGCGGCGCCGATCAGCGCGGCGGGGGTTCCCTTTCCCATGACGTCGCCTATGACGAGATCGTAGACATGTTCACGGATCGGGAAAAAGTCGTAAAAATCCCCGTCAACCTCCATCGAGGGGATGGAGACGACGTCCATGGCGATTGAAGGCGGACAGACAGGAAGTCTGCCGAACAGCAGGTTCTGCTGGATCTCGGCGGCGATGGCGGCCTCCTGGGCCCGGGCCTTCTCGAGCGCCTCGCGTGCCTGGCGGAGAGAGACCTCGGCCTCTTTGCGCTCGGTGATGATCTGCGCGACGAGCATGCCGGCCATGACGGCGGAGTTGCCGGTTCGGACCGGCACGAGCCGCATCTCGATCACCTCCCCGGCGTATGACATTTCCTCGACGACCGTTTCGCCCGCCAGGGTGCGCCTGCAGAACCCTTCGATGGCTTCCGCGACGTCGCCGGGGAAGACCTCTTTCACGGTTCTTCCCTCGAGGCGCTCGGGAGTCAGGCCCCAACGCGCGCCCGCCTCGCCCTCTGCGACGAGGAACCGCGTTTCACGGTCGAACAACAGCACCATGCCGTTCGGATAATGGCTCGCCAGCAGGCGGTATCTGAGTTCGCTGCGTCGGCGAATCTGCTCGTTGCGCTGCCTGACGATCTCCTGGCGGAACACCGTGCCCCCGATTTCGAGAAGCTGGCGCTCCCAGACGGTCCAGCGTTTGAGGGCGTTGCGTTCGGAAAAGCCGAGCACGGCCCTCATCCGGCCGTCGAGCCGGAGGGGCCACAGGAGGTAGCCGCGAAGCACTTTCGGCGGCCCTTCGAGGACGGCCGCCACAGCTTCCGAGTTTCGCTCGAGCCGCTCGAGCAGCGCGGGATGCTTCTGAAGCGCCGGCAGGTGGTTCCATTCGGGAAAGGCGCCGACGTCCTGCGAACTCACGAGAACGTCGTGAAACTCGGTCAGATGCTCATCCATGAGCCAGAGAAAGGCGGAATCGACGCCGATGAAGCTGGCGATGCGTCTGAGCGCGGCCCTGATGCGGGCCCGGAAGTTGAGCATGCGGGAGGCCAGGAGCTCGTCCGAAAGCTGGTCGAGCAGGGCGACGAGCGATTCGAGATATTCGAACGAGACGTCTTCGGGAATGGGCATGTACACAGGATCGACTGTCTTCCGGTTTTCCTGGGAATTCAGTTCCTGTTCATCCAGAACGTGGATTCTGTTCCGGGTTTCCATGCCTCCTCACCTCTGCCTTCCCCATTGTATCTAGCAAGTTTCGTACGAGAAGCCTTCCCGGGGCGTACCCCGGGAAAGGGAATCAGTGAACCCCCGTTCTTGATTCCTGCCTGCATTAGCCAATGATCGGTCTCGCACGCCATCCCGCCCGTTCTGAGCCTGCCGAATAACGAGGGGTTCTCGCCCCCTTCGCCAGGGTAGGGCGAGCGAGAGGGATCATCGTTTCAGGGAAAAACAGGACAACACCGGGGATATTTTCCCTCCGGGTCTGCGATGACTCAGGCGGACTGCCAGCGTTTCAGGAAAAGTTCGCGAGCCAGCGTGATGTAGGCGCGTTCCTGAACGAAAATTTCGAGTGTGATGGTTCCGTCGTAGACTTTTTTCAGACCGGGAACGAAGGTATCCCAGTCGATGCGGCCGGTTCCGGGAGGCAGGTGCTGGTCCTTGCTTCCGTCGTTGTCGTGAAGATGCACATGGACGAGGCGGTTCGCAAAGGCCTGGGCGAATTCGAGGGGGTTGCGCCGGTTCAGGTTGAAATGGCCGACGTCGAGATGGAACCCGAGGTCGGGATGATCGTTCATGAGTTTTTCGAGATTTTCGCGCGTTTCGTGGGGAGAGCCGACCGGCTCGTACATCAATCCCACGCCGAACTCCCGTGCCGCCGCCTCGACCTCGTGCAGCGACTCGCTCTGCCAGGCGAGTCCTTCCTCGGCCGTGAACATCGATGTCGGCCAACTCGCATGGATCGTCACCCAGGGCATGCCGATCCGGCCGAACACCTCGAGGTAGGTCCTGGCGGTGTCGATGGCGGCCCTCCGCATTTCGCGCATGGCCGAGCCGATCGGCAGATACCAGGCAAGATGACCGACACACCCGAGCCCGTGTGCATCCAGGGCCGAACGCACGGTGGCCGCGTCGACGCGCTCGGCTGTGCCCTTGTCCGGTTCCAAAAAGAGGTCGACGAAATCGAAGCCGGCCGACGCGATCCATTCTATTTCTTCGACGATATCACGCCTCGGATGCGTGGGATACCCGAGTTTCATGTCAGTCAGCTCCCGTTCTCAGAAGTTTGTCGACCCACGCCGGCACGACCTCGGTCGCGGGGCCGTACGTCGCGTCGGCGAACCGCGAAGCGCCGACCGACGGCTCGAGGTTCAGCTCGATCGTGCGCGTGCCGCCGTTCGAACGGGCGCGTTCGACAAAGCCGGCCGCCGGGTAGACGTTTCCCGACGTGCCGATCGCCGCGAACAGGTCGCAACGATCTATAGCATCAAATATCTCATCCAAGCGAAGCGGAGTTTCGCCGAACCAGACAATGTGCGGCCGCACCCCGCCCTTTCCGGCGCAGTGCGGACAGGCCGTCTCTGGCGAGATCTCGCCGGTCTCTTTCCATATGCGCCCGCACCGCTCGCACCGCACCTTGAGAAGTTCTCCGTGCATGTGGATCAGTCGGGTCGAACCGGCTCGCTCGTGCAGGTCGTCGATGTTCTGCGTCACGACGAGCAACCGGTCGCCCAACTCCCGCTCGAGTCTGGCAAGCGCATGATGGGCGGCGTTCGGCTGCACGGAACTCAACTGCATGCGCTGCTCGTTGTAGAACCGGTGAACCTTGACGGGGTTGCGCAGATACCCTTCGGGCGTCGCCACGTCTTCGATCCGGTACCGTTCCCAGACGCCGCCGGCGTCGCGGAAGGTGTCGAGGCCCGATTCTTTCGAGATGCCGGCCCCGGTGAGAACAACGATCCGGTGTGTACGTTCGATCATGAAGGTACGTCATCCCTGTCGCTCGTCGATGACGGTTTTGATTTTGCCGGTGCGGATGCTTCGAGGCAGTCCGCCCGGCGGCAACCACTCGATCTCGACGTTCAGCCAGCCGTCTTTGATGGCCTTGGCAAGCTTGTAGGAGCCATGCCCGAGGCCATCGAGAACCTGAGCGTCGGGAAGCGGCCGCCCGGCTTCCAGGCGAAGCACCAGCAAATCGCGGCTGTTCCTCGTACGGGCGACGATCTGGAAGTTCTGGCTCACCGCAAGGGTCGCTAGGCCGGCGGCAACGTCGCCGGGAAGCAGGTTGATACCGCCGATCACGAGCAGATCGTCGCATCGCCCCAGCAGTTCGAAGGTCCTGCCGGAGAAGCCGCAGGCGCACTCGTCCATCTCGACCCAGCGTCCGAGGTCGCCCGTCTTGTATCGCACAACCGGCATCAGCAGACGAGTCAGGTTGGTCGAGACGATCTCGCCCGGCTCGCCGTCGCTTCGCACGGCGCCGGTTTCCGGATTGACGATCTCGACGAACTGGTATCCCTCCAGTACATGGTGCAGGGAGCCCCCGAGATGCATGCACTGGTAGCCGATCGGGCCGGTGTCTACGCAGGCATACCCCGCGGAACGAACGAACTCGCACCCGAGCGTGCGACGCAGGAACTCTACCGTCGGCGCCCGCAGATGTTCACCGCCGTAGAGAATTTTCCTGATCCGCACGTTCGAACCGCTCCGCTCGACCTCCTCGGCCAGCTTGATGATCACGGACGGCAGGCCGACGAGCGCGTTGGCGTTGAACGCCTGCAGAAACTTGATCATCATGTCGAAACTGGTCGCGCCCCCGATCGGCATGTTCAGGCAACCGATGTTCTCGAGCGCCCGACCAGCGACGTTGAAGCTGGTCCAGAGGTTGCCGGCGAGAAAGATATTCCCGACGACGTCTTCGGGCTCGAGCCCCGCGGTGGAATAGATAAATCCCAATACATCAGTTGCTATTTTATATTCCTCGTTGGAATACAGCGCGAATTTCGGCTGGCCGGTCGTTCCGCCGGACGCGTAGACGTAGGCGTCGGCCATCGGCCCGGTCAGGATGTCGTTCGAGAGGGGCGGCGAGTGGCGGTAGAACGTGTCGCGATCCAGCAGAGGAAGCGCACGGAGGCGTTCCGCCGGCGACCGATGCTTTTTTTCCGCCGCGGTGACGAGGGGCCCGTAAAAGGGAGATCGGCGCAGGGCATCGAGAAGGTTGCTGATGATGCGCCCCGGCTCGTTCCGGTGTTCCCGGTCGATCCATTCGACGAGTTGGGAAAGCAGGAACGCACCTTCGTGCGGGGCGCCCGCCTTTCCCTCGCTCATGCCGCCGAACTCGGTGATGCGCTTGGCGCCGGCGGCCGGCAGTCGTTCCTCGAGTGTCTCCCGGCAGGCCGGGCCGACCGCGAGGCCGACGGTCTGGAGATACGCGCCGATCGGGCGGATTTCCTCCATCAGGCGGTCGACCGACGGTACGAGTTTGAAGAACAGCGTCCGGTTCAGGCAGGACACCTTGAACGCGGGGTCCTCCTCATAGACGAGCGTCCAGTCGAACGCATCTGGGCAGATCAGCTTCGCCCGCCCTTTCACTTCGGCCATCAGGGCCAGCTCGCGCACCTTGCGGATCTCGACCTTCTCGTCGAAACCGATCGGCCCGATCGGCAGTTCTTTCGAAACCCGTTGCAATTCGGCGCTCAGCCGCTCCATCAGGACGAATACCGACTTTGGCGAGTCTCCGATGGTATAGACCAGGTGAGGCGACGAGCAGGCCTGCTGATCCCAGGCGCAGAGATCGAGCGCGAGGCCGCGCACGACCTCGTCCGGCAGACCGGCTTCAAGCGTTTCGGCGTCGGCGACGGCAAACGAGTAGCGGGGCCCGTTTTCGATCAGTCTCGTTCCGCTGCCGATGCGCTTGCGCACCGAGGCAAGCGCATCGCGACCGCCCCAGAAGACGACCGTCAGATCGGCCGACAGAAGCGATCCTTCGACCGTTTCGTCTCCGCCTTTCCAGGATACGATTGCCTGGTTCGGCCAGACGAGGCCGTCTGGATCGCTTTCGCGCAGGCTTTGCATGAACAGGCGCGGGAACACGGGATCGACGTGCGACATCTTCAGGATGTTCGCGTTCTTCGTGAGAATGCCCGCCAGCAGGCTGTCGACAGCGCCCACGAAGACGTTTCCGGCGGCGAGATGGACCACGACGCCGCGGGGGATGGCCCGAAGATCGTATCCGAGGTCGTTCCGGGCAACCCAGCCATCCATGACGGCCAGTTCGCCGATCTCACCGAACAAGCGAGCCTCGGTCGCATCGTGCCGGCACAGTTCGGCGACGACGTCGAGTCCTTTTTCGACCATCTCGGGGCTGAAGCCGATCAGGCCGGGAAGTTCCCTCTGAGCGGTCTTGCGAAGCGGGTGTTCCGGGTCCGCCCAGACGGCTGCCACACGGTCGAGAACCTCGATGACCTCGTGGATCGGGACCGAAGCTGCAGCCGAGGCGCGTTCCCGTCCGGCGGCGATCAACGAAGGGATCTTCTCCCCGTTCAGTGAAGCGTCGGCAACCTCGGCACCAAATATAGTCGTAGATATCATATTCATCGACTCACTGTTTCAGAAGATCGAGTGCGGAGATGGCGCATCCCTTGTGTTTCGCCACGCCCGCGCGGCCGAGGATTTCCAGCGTTTTTCCGGAGCGGCCGCAGGGGCAGCCGCCGGCCAGGCGAGCCCGGTCCGTCGTCAGAAGCGAGATCGAGGGATAGCTCGAAAGATACGGCGTCATCAGATGCAGCAGGCCAGGCTCTCCGTCGGGAAGCGGCTTCAGCGTTTCCGGATCGACGACCTGCGCCCGGGCGAACACCGGGACATGCAGGCGGCCGCACTCGCAGTCGACGTAAGGAATGCCGTGCTCGACCATGCCGAAACTGTCGCGAATGTTCCGCTCGGGCATTCCGAGAATCGCCGACACGCGTTTTTTGAACAGGTCTTTCGTCACTTCGCGGTCTTTGTGAATCTTCCAGCCGCCGCCGGTGATGACGAACGCGCGCTCGCCGAGCGTCAGCCGCTTGCCGCGCGATTCGAGTTCGTCGCAGACCTGCCAGAGGTAGGCGGGAAACCCGAGAATGCGAACCGGCCGGCCGCGTCCGGCGAACGTCAGAAGTCGACGCACCGTCATGCCGAGATCGAACTCGAACGCTCCGGTCGCCTCGCTCCAGCGGATCGCGTAGAACACCGATCCGCGCCGCGTGAGACCGGTCAGGATCTTGTCGGAAAACGCCGTTCCCACGTTCTTTGCGATGCGCGGGTCGTAGGTGAAGCAGAGATAATCCGCGGTTTCTTCCCTGTTCACGAGGCCGAGCGAACCGAAGATGGCATCGACGACGCGCAGAATCCGGTCGTAGGAGCGTTTGTCGAGCACGATCGCGCTGCGCTGGCCGCCGGTTCCCGAGGAGGTCAGCTCGATCTTTATTTTCGAATCGGGAATCGAGATCAGCCGGTGTTCCTTGAAGATCGTCACAAGCAACGGCGGAATATCCTCTGGAACGGGCGACGCGTCTTCCGTCAGTCCTTTCGCCTGGAGAAATCCGGCGAATTCGGGGCATCTCGCTCGGTGCCAGGCGAGCGTTTCACGCATGGCATCGACGAACAGCGCATCGGTTGCACGACAGTGGGCAAACGCATCGGAAAGATCGAACAGCCTGCCACAGGCCTCAAACGGTGGTTTCTCAGCCAAGTCGCCACTCCTCGTCGAAATCGGGCTGGCAGCGCACCAGCATTTCATACCAGCATTTCATGAACGCGTCGAGAAATCGCCGATTCGTATCGACCAGGTGGAGGTCCATAAAGTCGAGACTCTCGAACGATCGCGAAAAGACGATGTAATCCTCACGGCAGCCGTCATCGGCCATGCGCATCGCAGGGAAATACGCGCAGGGCAGAAACTTGGCGTCGATCGCGTTGCGCTGATACTCGGGGTTGAACGCGCTGACGAGCATCTCGATGTATCGCATGCCGAACTGAGCCGCCGCTTCGCAGAACCACATGATGACGCGGCGCCGATCCTCGTTCCGGATGCGGTACGCCACGATCGTGCCGTTCCCGTCGGTCTCGTTGAAATCGACGAAGATTTCGGCGTGCTTGTCTTCGGAGACGAACAGCAGGTTCGGCGTGATGAACGGGAAAAAGACCTTGTCCATCATGTCGTGGTCCTGGTAGAGGTCGAAAAGCTGGAGGATACGCTTCTCGTCGCGCTCGACGCAAAACCGGATCTGGTCGCCCATGCGCCGCGGATCGGCTTTGTCAAGTTCGATGATTTCGGGCTCTTCAGTGATTCCGAGCACGTCCATCGCGATACGGTAGAACTCGACGACCTCGGGAATCAGCTTCGGGTAAGGACGGCGAAGGGCGAGCGAGTTTTTCCGGAAGAAGACCTCGAGACCATGCGTCTCGAACGACTCGACCTTCCTGACGTTCGGGAAAATGCCCATCGGATTGAAATCGAGATGTTCGAGGACGACCTGCGGGGCCACGCTGACCGTTCGGGTCGTCGCGTAGATCACGTCGCAGGTGCGGGTGCGGACGGTCAGCCTCGCGATGCCCTGCTGGACCATGAACCGCATGACGTCCTGGCCGCGGAACTCGCCGAGAACGACGGCGGCATAACACTTGCCGAACTTGTTGACGGGGTCGATCGCGAAGATGACTGAGCCGATGATCCGCCCCTCGCATGTGGCGATCGTCCAGAAATAGTTCGGATCGTCGGCCTTCTTCGCGATCAGTTCGGGTTCCTGGACTTCCCGCAGCGTATACTTGCCTTTGTATACTTTATGATATAGTTGGATGATTCCTTCGGCATCCGCCGGGGTGGCCGACTTGAACTCGACGATCCTGCCATCCTGCAATGATATCTGCTGCATTCGCTTCCGGATGTCCTCGCTTTGCGTAACGGCGTATGATCGCTGCAAATCTTCTCTTCAGTATAAATCTCCTGGTTCATCGAGTCAATTTCTCACCCCGGTGGAGCTTTGTTCTTCAATCTGTCCTGAATCTGTCCTGGATCTGCGTCATCTGTGATATCCCCGTATTTTTCCCCCACCCTAGCGCATGCACGGAAAAATATTTTTACGGTGCCCCTTGTGGAACCCCGGTCGTGTTTGTTATGCTTTTCCATCCCCGGTTCATACCCTCGCGAAAGAGGCGGAAACGTTCTTGCAGAGCCTGATTGATAGCTTTCTGGCCCACTGTGAAAAGGAGCGGTCGATGTCAGCGCACACGGTGCGCGCATACGCCGCCGATCTTCACCTCTTCCTCGATTGGATGCGTCGCATGGCGCCGCCGGCAGAGCCTGCCCGCGCCGAAAAACTCACCGCATCCGAGATCCGCTCGTTCTGGGCACAACGGCGACAGGCGGGTGTGTGCGGCAACAGCGTGAGGCGTGCACAATCGGCTCTCAGAGGCCTTTTTGCGTTTGCAATCCGCAGAGGAGTCATCCGCGAGAACCCCATGGACACGGTGGATCCGGCCCGCGGCGGCAGGCCGCTCCCCCGGATTCTTTCCGAGGAGGAAGCCGAACGGCTGATGACCTCGAACGACTCGTCGCTGTCGGGGCTTCGGGACAGGGCTCTTCTCGAACTTCTCTACGGAAGCGGACTTCGGGCATCAGAAGTCGTTTCGCTCACGAGGCAGTCCCTCGATTGTCGGGCCGGGCTCCTGCGGGTGACGGGGAAAGGGTCGAAAGAGCGCATCGTTCCTCTCACGCCGGCCGCCATAAACGCCGTCGGCGAGTATCTCCGACGCCGGGATGCCGAACAGCCTGATGCACGGAACGAGCCGGCCCTTTTCCTGAATCTGCAGGGCACCCCCCTCCGGGTGCGCAGCGTTGCCCGCATTCTGGAAAAGCATATCCGGGCCATTGCTCTCGCGCGTCACATCAGCCCTCATGATCTTCGTCACTCGTTCGCGACGCATTTGCTGAACGGCGGCGCCGACCTCCGCGCCGTGCAGGATATGCTCGGCCATGCAAGCCTTTCCACGACGCAGATTTACACGCACCTAAGCCGCGACCGGCTCCAGAAGATTTACACAGCCACCCATCCCCGCTCCGGAGGAGAAACGTCATGATCGGGACCGACGGATTCAAGGCGACCACCATCCTGGCCGTCATCCGCGACGGCCGCCTCGCCATGGGGGCGGATGGCCAGGTCACGCACGGCGACCAGATCGTCAAGCACGGAGCCCGCAAGCTCCGCAGGCTTTCCGGCGACCGCGCCCTCGGCGGCTTTGCGGGGCACACGGCCGACGCGCTGACCCTGTTCGAACGGTTCGAATCGAAACTCGAGGCGGTTCCCGGCAGCCTCAAGCGAGCCGCGGTCGACCTTGCGAAGGAGTGGCGGACGGACCGTGCCCTGCGCCGGCTCGATGCGATGCTCCTGGTCGGGGACGCGGCACAGATCCTGCTTCTGTCAGGCCAGGGCGACGTCGTCGAGCCCGACGAGCCGGTCGCGGCAATCGGCTCCGGTGCCCCGGCGGCGCTCGCGGCAGCCCGTGCCCTGCTCAGGCACACGACGCTCGGCGCGGCCGAGATCGTGAAACACGCGATGCAGATCGCTTCGGAACAGTGCATTTATACGAACGACAGAATCACCGTGGAGATACTCGCGCGATGACCGACAACGCAATGCACCGATCCACGGCACCGGCCCGGGAACTTCTTCCCCAGGATATCGTCGCCGAACTCGACCGGTATATCGTCGGCCAGCAGAAGGCCAAACGCGCCGTCGCGATCGCCTGGCGGAACCGCTTTCGCCGCAGCCTCGTCAAAGGGCCGCTGTATGACGACATCCGCCCGAAAAATATCCTGATGATCGGCCCCACCGGCGTCGGCAAGACCGAGATCGCCCGCAGGCTGACCCAGATCGCGAACGTCCCGTTCCTCAAGGTCGAGGCCACAAAGTTCACCGAAGTGGGCTACGTCGGCCGCGACGTCGACTCGATCATCCGCGACCTCGTCGAAACCGGGCTTCGCATCGTCCGGGCGCGCCGCATGGCCGAGCTCGCTCCCCAGGTCCAGGCGCGCGTGCGCGAGCGGCTGCTCGACCTGCTTCTGCCGAGAAAGCACCCGCTGAGCGGGTTCGAACGGGGCTCAACAAAACACCACGAAATGCCGATGGACCGTATAGAGCCTGATTCCCACGACACGATCCGCGACCACCTGGCCGCCAAGCTCGACGCGGGACAGCTCGATGAACAGACTGTCGAAATCGAGGTGACCGAGAACGTGACACCGACCGTCGAAGTCATTTCCCACAGTGGGGTCGAGGAAATGGGCTTCAACCTTCAGGGAATCCAGTCCATGCTCGGGACCATCCTCCCCGGTCGGCGCGGCCGGCGGCGTGTCACGGTCCGAGAGGCGCGCGAGCAGCTGACGAACGAAGAGACGGCCCGGCTGGTCGATTCCGAAGAGAGCCAGCGCGAGGCCGTGAAGCTCGTGGAATCGCACGGCGTCGTCTTCCTCGACGAGATCGACAAGATCGCCGCCTCCTACGTCAGCAAGAGCGGCCCCGACGTCTCCCGCGAAGGCGTGCAGCGCGACCTGCTGCCCCTCGTCGAGGGCACGACGGTCATGACGAAGCACGGCCCGGTGAACACCGACCACATCCTGTTCATTGCGGCCGGCGCGTTCACGGTCACCAAGCCGTCCGACCTGATTCCCGAGCTCCAGGGGCGATTCCCGGTTCGGGTCGAGCTCGACAAGCTCACCGCCGCCGACTTCGAGCGCATTCTCACCGAGCCGACAAACGCCCTGACTCGCCAGTATGCGGCGCTTCTCGCCGCTGACGGCGTCGACCTGGTCTTCACGCCCGAAGCCATCGAGCGCATCGCCTCGTTCGCCGTCATGGTGAACACGATGCAGGAAAACATCGGCGCGCGTCGCCTGCACACGGTGATCGAGCGGCTCCTCGACGAGGTCAGCTTCGACGCCCCCAAGGCCGCGCAGGGCCGGTATGAAGTCACTCCCGAGCTGGTCGACCGCGTTCTGGGTCCGTTCCTCAAGGACCAAGACCTCGCCCGGTTCATTCTCTGACAGGAGGCATCACGCATGTTCCGCGATCTGACCGAAACCTCCACCCTCAATCTTCTCGCGAAGGGCCTCGGAACGGCCGCCCTGCGCCACAAGGTCATTTCGAACAACATCGCGAACGTGAACACGCCCGGCTTCAAACGCCAGGTCGTCAGCTTCGAGGACGAGATGGCGAAAGTGTTCGACGGACGCCCCGAACTCGCCGGGAAGCGCACCGACGACAGGCATATTCCCATAGATAACATCAACTATATGGATGTGACGCCATCCGTCGCGACCGATCGCGTGCATGTCATGCGCAACGACCGGAACAACGTCGACATCGACGTCGAGATGGCCGATCTTTCCAAGAACACGATGCTGTATCAGATCGAATCGACGCGGCTCGCGGCGATGTTCTCGGATCTGAACGACATCATCACGAGAGGAGGTAGAGCCTGATGGGTCTCTTCGGCGCCATCGACACATCCGCTTCCGGCCTGACCGCGGAGCGTCTCCGGATGGACGTGATCTCGAACAACATCGCGAACGTGAACACGACGCGCACCGAGGACGGCGGTCCGTTCCGGCGCCAGTTGTGCATCTTCCAGTCGCGCAGCCACGAGCACCGGTGGCCGTTTACGGCCGCCACCGAGCGCGGCAAATCGCCGGTCGGCACGGGCGTCAGGGTCGCGGGCGTGATGTCCGACCAGTCGCCCTTCAAGCTCGTCTACGACCCGAACCACCCCGACGCGGACAAAGACGGCTACGTCCGGTTCCCCAACATCAACATTGTGCATGAGATGGTCGACATGATCACATGCACGCGGGCCTACGAAGCCAACGTCACGAGCATCAACGCGGCGAAGGACATCGTGAACTCGGCGCTTGGCATCGGAAGACGATGAGGTAGATGACGGAGATGCGCATCGAATCAATTACCCCGTTCGAAACAGGCAAACCCAGCGCCGCGTCCCGCATCGACGCGAAGGAGCAGTGGCAGATGTTCGCCGACAAGCTTCAGACGGCGATCACCGAGGTCGACGACCTCGAGAAGGCATCGCAGAAGCTCACGCAGGACGCCGTCCTGGGCCGCGTCGAAAACCTCCACGACGTCATGATCGCGGCGGAAAAGGCCCGCACCGCCATGAACCTGACGCTCGAGGTCCGCAACAAGGCGCTTGAAGCCTACAAGGAAATCATGCGCATGCAGTTCTGATGAGGCATGAACACTCGTTCTGCATACACGGTCTTTTCATCATCGAGCTTGAAACCCCGGCCTTCCATGACCTGAAACATCAGGCAGGATACGTTGGGCGCCCGCGGAAGGCGGGCAACACGGAGTAGGGAGTAAGGCAAACATGACCGAGTTCTTGCGGCAACTCTGGGAGCCCATCGCGAAGCTTCCCCGGGCCCAGCAGATCATGCTGGCCGGTATCGTCATACTTGTATTCGCCGGTATTATAACGGCCACGATGTGGGGTTCACAGAAGGACTTCACGCCGCTCTTTGAAGAACAGCTGAAACTCGAGGACGCCGGCAAGGTCGTTGCGAAGCTGAAGGAACTGAACATCGAGTACAAGCTCGGCGCCACGAGCTCGGACATCCAGGTCCCGCTCACCGACAAGAGCTACATTCTTCTCCAGCTCGCCCAGGAGAAGACCCTGCCCCAAGCCCGCGCCGGCTGGTCGAAGCTGATCGACGACCGGTCGATGTTCGCCGGCACGACGAAGGACGAGTTCGAGCTCAACTTCGTCCGCGGCCTCCAGGACGAGCTGGAAAGCTCGCTGATGCGTTACGACGCCGTCGAGAGCGCGGAGGTCCACATCACCAAGCCGAAGAAAGAAGTCTTCAAGGAGGACCAGAAGGAGCCGACGGCCGCCGTCTTCCTCAAGCTCCGGCCGAACAAGGACCTCGACCGAGACAAGGTCCGCGCCATTCGAGAGTGGCTGTCCTCAGCTGTCGAGGGACTCAAGCCCGAGAATATCCGCATCACCGACACCGAGGCGCACGACCTGACCCGCCTCCTCGACGAGGACGAAGACATGACCCTCGACAAGGTCAAGTCGGCCCAGCTCAAGCACACGATCGAAGTCGAGAAACGCCTCGAAAAGAAGCTTCGCAGCCAACTCGAAGAGGCGTTCGGCAGCGGCAAGGCGTCCGTGCGCGTCACCGCCACGATGGACTTCGACCAGAAGGAAGCGCTCGCGGAAGTGCTGATTCCTCCAGTCGAAGGCGCGACGATGGGCGTCATTGTTTCCCAGAAAATCGAGAACGAAGCCTACGAAGGCAAGGACCTCACGAAAGACGGCGAGCCCGGCGTGAATTCGAACCTGCCGCCCGGCGCGCCGGCCTACCCTTCGACCGAGGGCACCACCGCCAACAAATACCAGCGGAACGCGGCGATCCAGAACGTCGATTACACGAGATCGAAGGAAAAGTTCGTCAAGGAACAGGGCACCATCAAGCGCCTCTCGGTCTCGATCATTCTCGACGGCAACTCGGAGAAGGTGCCGCCAAGTCTCGAGGAACAGATCAGGAGCGTCGCCCAGGCCTCGGTCGGCTTCGACAAGAAGCGCGGCGACCTGCTCACCCTCATGGTGTATCCGTTCAACAACGACATGGCCGAGAAAGCCCGCCGCGACATGGTGGAGCGGCAGCATCAGGAGCGAACGATGTTCATGATTGTCATTGGACTGTTGATGGCCATTCCCGTCATGCTCGGAATGGTGTATATTTTCGTCCGGATGTCGCGGGCACGGGCGATGGTCAAGGAGCAGGAAGCGCTCGTGGAAGCGACCCGGGCGAAGGAACAGCTGCGGCAAGCCGAAGAGATGCGCAAGCAGAAGATTCGGGAGCAGCAGGAGATGGAGTGGGAGCGCCGCTTCCAGGACATCAACAACTTCTTCCCGGAGATCAAGGAGCTCGAGGAAAAGCGGCGCAAGGTGCAGGATCTGCGGCAGAAGGCCTACTCCTATGCGCGCGAACAGGACGTCATGCCGCCTGACTTCGACGAGATGACGCCCGAAGAGCAGTATCTGTTCCGCGAGGCGTTCAAGCGCAAGGCGGACGGCACGCTCGACGACGGCCTCGCCCGCATCGAGGCCCTCATCGGCGAGCGGGAACGGGCCCACCAGGCCGAGATGGACAAGCTCGCCCAGGAGGCCAACGTGCGCGCCAAGCTCGAAGACCGCGTGCGGCAGCTCGTGGAAAGCAAACCGGAGGATGCGGTGCAGGTTCTCCGCATCTGGCTCGAGGAGGAATAACGCTCCGTGGCAAAGGGTCTCGAAAAACTTCTTGCAGGCTCGAGGGAAGTCGACGGCGACGAACTCGGGCCGCAGCTTTCGGGAAAAGCGAAAGCCGCGATTCTGCTCATTTTCCTCGGGCCCGAGGCCAGCGGAAAGATGTTCCAGTCCCTGACGGACCCGGAGATCGAGGCGCTGACGATCGAGATCGCCAAGCAGCGCAAGATCTCGACCGAAGCGAAACTGCTGGTGCTCGGCGAGTTCGAGCACCTGATGATGGCGCGCGAATTCTACGCCGAGGGCGGCCTCGACTACGCGAAGCAGCTGCTCGAGAAGGCCGTCGGCCCGAGCAAGGCGCTCGAGGTGCTCTCGCGCATGGGCACGTCGCTTCAGGTGCGGCCGTTCGAAGCGGCCCGCAGCGCCGACCCGACCCAGCTGGCGACGCTGATCCAGACCGAACACCCGCAGCTGATCGCCCTCATCATGTCGTATCTCCAGCCGGAAAAGGCGGCGATGATTCTCCAGTCGCTGCCGGCCGACATCCAGACCGAGATCGTGAAGCGGCTCGCCCTGATGGACCGGACCAGCCCCGACATTACGCGCGAGGTCGAGAACTTCCTCGAGAAAAAGCTGTCGTCGCTCATCGGCCAGGACTTCGCGAGCGCGGGCGGCCTCGATTCGCTGGTCAACGTGCTCAACCAGGTCGACCGCGCCACCGAGAAGACGATCATCGAGACCATGGAAGTGCAGGAGCCGAGCCTCGCCGAAGAGATCAAGAAGCGCCTGTTCGTGTTCGAGGACGTGGTGCTGATCGACGATCGCGGCATCCAGCGCCTCATGAAGGAAGTCGATCCGAAGGATCTCTCGGTCGCCCTCAAGGGCGTCACCGACGAGGTGAAGGAGAAGTTCTACAAAAACATGTCGAAGCGCGCCGCCGAAATGCTCAAGGAAGAAATGGCCTACATGGGGCCGGTGCGCATCCGCGACGTCGACCAGGCGCAACAGCGCATCGTCGGCGTCGTCAAGACTCTCGAAGGCAAGGGCGAAATCGTCATATCGCGCCCGGGCGAGGAGGAACTGATTGGCTGAGCGATTCACGGACCCCTGGGCCCAGGGCCGGAAGGGCATAGACATACTGGCCGATATACTTCAGCACACCGATCCGGCGACCGTCGCGAACATCATGAAGAACCTGCAGCCCGAACTGCCGCAGATCGTGAGCGAACTGCGCCGGCGCCTGCTGGTGTTCGAGGACATCGCCCACGTCGATCCGCGCGGCGTGCAGAAGCTGCTCAAGCGCATCACGATGCGCGACCTCGCCCTCGCGCTGAAGGGGGCGCCCGACAGCGTGCTGCAGAATCTGGGCACCAACATGTCGCAGCATCTCATCCAGGATCTGCGCGACGAGATCACCGCGATCGGCCCCCGGCCGGCCGCCGAGATCGAAGCGGCGCGGGCTCGCATCCTCGGCATCGTCCGCGACCTGATCAACCAGCGTGAGCTGTATATCGAGCGGCCGGGCCAGCCGTCACGGACGGTTCTCTGATGGCCAAGATCTTCAAGTCGTTCCAGGTCAGGATCGACCCGTCGACCAAAACCGCGGTTCCGACGGTGTGGCCGCCGCGCCCGCCCGGACCGCCGCCCGGCATGGACGAGGAAGAGGAAGACTCGACCTTCCACGCCATTCCCCCCGAGTCGCTCGGGAAGACCGCGAAGCCGATCGTTCCGCAGGCGCCGGGAGAGCATCCGCCGGAGAGCCACGAAGGCGCCCAAGGCGGCAGGTCGCCCGTTCCCCCCGAGGCGGCAGGCTCCGAAGGCCTGTCGGCAGAGGCGGCGGCGGCGCGCGCCGGATCGGCGAAATCGGCCGCTTCCCGCAAGTCGCTCGAGCTCGCGGCGCTCGAACAGCGCCTGCGCGACTGGGAGCAGCAGCTCACCCAGCGCGAAAGCCTCCTTCGCCAGGAGGAAGAAGCGTTGCACCGCGAGTCACTTGCCCGCCGCCAGGCGCTCGAGCAGGAATCGGCCCGCATTCTCGAGATGGCGAAGAAAACATCCGAATCAAACCTCGCCGCGGCGCGCGCCGAGGCCGAGTCGATCCGCAAGAGCGCGGCCGTCGAGATCGAGACGGTGAAGCAGAAAGCCTATAAAGAAGGCTACGCGCTCGGCGAGGAGAAAGGCATATCGGCAGGCGAAAAAGCCGGGCGCGAGGAGATCAGTCTCGACTGGCAGAACCTGATGCAGGAAACCGAGATGCTGATCTCCGAGCTGAAGACGAGCCGCATGGCGATGCTCAAGTCTTCCGAAGAGGAGATGGTGCGACTCGTGATCGCGTTCGCCCGGAAAGTCTGCAAGGTCGAGCCGGTCGTGCAGCCCGAGATCATTCTCTCGAACCTCGACGCGGCCATCAACAAGATCGCCGAAGCCGACAAGCTCGTGCTGCGCATCAACATGAAGGACAAAACGATGACCGAGGCGCACAAGGTCGAGCTGATGCGGCGCCTTTCCACCGTCAGCGATCTGCGCGTCGTCGAGGACGGCTCGCTGCAGCCGGGCGGCGTGAAGATCGAGACGAACAGCGGCACGATCGACGCCACGATCGAAAGCCAGGCGCAGGAACTCGAAAACGCGCTGATGCGTTTCCTCAAACAGGAGTAGCGCCGCGTGAGCTTCCGGTTTGAAGAATACGAGCGGATCATCGATTCGGCTGACACGGTGCGCGTCAACGGCCGCGTCAACCAGGTCGTCGGACTGCTCATCGAGGCGTCGGGGCCCCAGGCGGCCGTCGGCGATCTCGTGCATGTGCTCACCGGTCTCGGACCGATGCCCTGCGAAGTCGTCGGATTCAGGCGCGGAGCGGTGCTTCTGATGCCGCTCATCAGCACCACAGGCATCAGGCAGGGAAGCGAAGTCGTCCCGGCCGGCCTTCCGCTGTCAGCGCCGGCAGGCCAAGGCCTTCTGGGCCGTCTCGTCGACGGGCTCGGCGAACCGCTCGATGACAAGCCGCTGCCGGCGGGGCTGGTGAAGGTTCCCATCGTCCGCGATCCACCCAGCCCCTTCTCGCGGCGACGCATTCTCGAGCCTCTCGAGACCGGCGTTCGGGTGCTCGACGGCCTGTTCACGATCGGCAAGGGGCAACGTCTGGGCATTTTCTCGGGCTCGGGCGTCGGCAAGAGCACGCTGATGGGCATGATCGCCCGCAACTCGAAGGCCGACGTCAACGTCATCGGCCTGGTCGGGGAACGAGGCCGCGAAGTGCGCGAATTCATCGAAAAGGATCTCGGCGAGGATGGGCTTCGCCGCTCCGTCGTCGTCGTCGCCACGTCCGACCGGCCGGCCCTTGTGCGCGTCAAGGCGGCCTTCACGGCCACCGCCATCGCCGAGTATTTCCGTGACCAAGGCATGGACGTCATGCTGATGATGGACTCGGTCACCCGCTTCGCCCTCGCCCAGCGCGAGATCGGCCTCGCCGTCGGCGAACCTCCCACGACGCGCGGCTACACGCCGTCGGTCTTCTCGCTGCTTCCCAAGCTGATGGAACGCGCTGGCACGGCCCGTACCGGCTCGATCACGGCGATCTACACGGTGCTGGTCGAAGGCGGCGACATGGACGAACCGGTCGCCGACGCGGTGCGCGGTATTCTCGACGGACACCTCGTGCTGAGCCGCGAGCTGGCCCAACAGAACATTTTTCCGGCGGTTGATATATTGGCAAGTATTTCTCGCCTGATGCCGGACATCGCGCCGAAGCGCCAGTTCGAGGCCGCAGGGAAGGCGAAAGACACGTATTCGACCTACATGCAGTCGGCTGACCTGATCGGCATCGGCGCCTACAAGGCCGGCTCGAATCCGAAGATCGACACGGCGATCGCGAAACTGCCGAAGATCCAGGAATTCATCAAGCAGGGCATCCGCGAGCAGACCACGTACGACGAGGCGGTCAAGTCGCTCGAAGCGCTCATGGCGTGATGATGCGGCGGACGGTCGGCTGACATGGCGTTCAGATTTCGGTTCCAGCAGTTGCTAAACATCGCGATCCACGACGAGGACGCGGTGAAAGCAAGACTGGCCGTCAAGGACGGCCAGATCGCGGAGGCCGAGGCGCAGATACAGAAATACATCGATGAATATAATATTGGGCTCGAGGCAAAGGCGATCGACCTTCTTGCAGGCAGAATGGATCAGGTCCGGATGTATCCGCTGTTTCTCGCGCGCCTCGCGAACGCCCGGTCGTTTTACGAGGAGGAGCGCGACCGCCTCATGGAGCAGCGGGCGAAGATCGTCGTCGAACTGAACGAAAAGCGCCGGGTCCGCAAAACCTACGAGCGAATCCTCGAGCGCGACCGCAAGCGGTATGTCACGCGAGAGCAGAAGCTCGAGCAGAAGCGACTCGACGATTTCGCCTCGCGGCTTGGCCGGTTGAAATCAGGCGAGGAGGCGAACGAACCTGCCGTGCCGGCCAATCCGGGACAGGAGGGATAAAATGCTCGAAAACATGCGAAAGGTGCTCGAACGCATTGACGAGCTGAACGGCTCGTTCCGCGGGATGTCCCGCCGCCCGGCCCGGCGCGAGTCAGGCGACTTCGCCGCGGCTCTGAACGAGGCAAAACAGACGGGACTCGCGGCGAAGCCGCCCGCACCGGCGAAAGCCCCCGTCCCCCTGGCGACCGTTCCACTGCCGGCCCCGGCGAAGAACACGCGGGCCGTCGACCCCGAACAGTATCTCGGCCTGGTCGAAAAATATGCGGCAAAATATGGAATTGACCCGGCGCTCGTCAGACAAGTCATCGCCGTCGAATCCGGGTATGACGAGCGGAGCGTCAGCGACAAGGGCGCGATCGGCCTGATGCAGCTCATGCCCGAAACCGCCCGCGAGCTGGGGGTCACCAACCCGTTCGACCCCGAAGAGAATATTTCCGGCGGCACCAGGTATCTGGCCCAGCTGCTGAAACAGAACGGCGGCAACCTTCGGCTGGCGCTCGCCTCCTACAATGCCGGCCCGGGCGCCGTGCGCCAGTTCGGCGGCGTTCCGCCGTTCCCGGAGACCAGGTCGTTCGTCCGCAAGGTGCTGTCCGGCTACGAAAAGGCCGGCGGCGCCGGCGAAGACACGATAACGGAGTAACGCACGCATGGCAGATCCGAAAGTCCCCGCCCAGCCGGCCCGTCAACAGCCCGCCGCCGCCCCCGGACAGCGTCCTCAGAAGCAGGAAAAACCGGCAGACGGCGCCGAGAAAACGATCGCAGCCGCTGATGCCCCGGAGAACGATCCGCAGCCGGGCCCCGTCTCCAGACTATATCGAGTGATATCGAATCTTGCGTTCCTCGTCCTTCTCGGACTGTTCCTCGGCATGGTCGGCATGACGGCCCTCGCGCTCGACTTCCTGGATCTGCTCCAGTGGCGGTACCGCGTTCCCGAGGAATGGCGCGCGAAATGGCCGATCGCGGCGTATTACGACTTCGTCAGGCTTCACCAGCTTCCCGAGGAACAACGGTATCAGGAGCTTCTGCAGCGAGAAAAACAGCGCTACGACGAGATCATCGGGTCGGGCAGCGTCGACCTCAAGCGCCGCTCCGAGTCGCTTGAAGCCTCGTATCGCGAACTGGTGCGCTCTCAGGAGGAACTCTTCCGCAAGCGCCAGGAGGAACTGCGCATACAGCAGGAGGAGCTTCTGAAGGAGCGCAGGGCGCTCGACGACCAGAAAGCCGACCTCGCGACCCGCAAGGAGTCGGTCGACCTCATCTCGCGCCAGCTCGCCTCCGAAGCGGCGAGTCTCGAGGCCAGCATGATCAGGTTCATGGAAGACGAAAACCGCCTCAGGCCCGTCCAGGACATCGCCGCGGCGATGGAGCCCGCCGCCATGGCCCGCATCCTCGACGAAGTCTCCGACAACGCCCTGGTCTTCCAGATTCTCAAGGGCATCACACCCGCCCAGTCGGCCGCCATCCTGGCAGCAATGGATCCTGAGAAGGTCGGCAAGATCATGAAAATCTCGCAGAATCCCCCGGCCCTGCCCGCCGGCAACGACCGCAGCTACCTTCCCAAAAGCCTCCAGAATCTCGTCGCCACCTCCCAGGCCAACCTCCGCTGATCATCGGAAATTCCCAAATTGTCTGTAGGGGCGGGTTTGAAACCCGCCCCTTCATCACATCGGGATGCCAAAATGGGAAATGCCATTGTTTTGTGCGTGTGGTGCAGAGAATCTTCCTCTGCTATAGTATCTGGAGAATGTGGAGGCTGGTATGAGCGATCCAAAAGAAATCCCGACGAAAACATATACATATGCAGACTACTGCACGTGGACTGACGATAAACGATTCGAATTGATTGACGGTATTCCCTACGACATGACGCCGGCGCCGGGAACCCTCCATCAGACCTTGGTTGGTAAACTGTATCGTTTCCTGGATGAATTTTTCGAAGGAAAACGGTGTAAAGCATTCGTTGCTCCGGTCGACGTGCGTCTGCCCAAGGGAGACGAATCCGACGACGAGGTAAATACCGTCGTTCAGCCCGATGTGATCGTCGTCTGCGACGAAACGAAAATAGACGCCAAAGGATGCAGGAAAGCCCCCGACCTCGTCATCGAAGTGCTCTCCTTCTCGACCGCCTCGCGCGACCAAATTAAAAAGCGTGCATTATACGAACGTCACGGTGTCAAAGAATACTGGATCGTGCATCCCGACGATCGTCTGGTCTACATGTATCGGCGGTTACCCGACGGCCGTTTCGGTCCTGCCGACATCGTCGCGGCCGAAACCGAAAGCGGCACCCCGGTGACCCTCTCGACGCCGCTGTTTCCTGACCTCGCTATCGACCTGGGCCGTGTATTTCCGCCGCTCCCGCCCCGCGTCATTCGTGAAGGCCCGCCTCGCTATCTTTGATGAGTTCCTCTCCGGTGAAAGGACCATATCGCATGTCGGTACCCCGACAACATCCGAAAAAAGAAGGCTACACCTACGGCGATTATCTTACATGGTCTGATGACAAACGCTGGGAGATTATCGATGGCAACGTCTTCGACATGACCCCGGCTCCCACCACGCACCACCAGGAAATCTCCGGCAACCTGTTCGGCCTGCTCTGGGCTTTTTTGCATGGGAAGCCCTGCAAGGTTTTTCATGCACCGTTCGACGTGAGGCTTCCGAAAGGCAACGAAATCGATGAAAACGTGAAGACGGTTGTCCAGCCTGATATCATCATCGTCTGCGATGAGAAAAAGATAGATGAGCGGGGAATGCGCGGCGCACCGGATATTGCCATCGAAATTCTGTCTCCATCCACCGCTTCGCGGGACCACATTCTCAAGCGCAGACTGTATGAACATCACGGGGTGAAAGAATACTGGTTGATCGATCCGACCAACCGAATCTTCCACGTCTACCGGGCCAGCGCCTCAGGAACATTCGATAGGTTCGAGCCCCTCGATGACCAGGCCACCCTCGAGACCCCGCTCCTGCCGGGTCTGAGTATCCGACTGGCAGAAGTTTTCCCGAAATTGCCGCCAAGGGTCGTTCGGGAGGGCCCGAAAAAATACCAGGTATGAAGCACATGAAGCGCTTACCGTTTGACTCGCCCTATGCTCACGGATTCATTCGTGGTGCCGTGGCCGTGCCCGTCGTCCACCTGGCCGACCCTGCCGCGAATCTCGCTGAAACGCTCGTTCTCGCCCGACAGGCCCACGACGAGTGCGCGGCTGTCGTCACGTTTCCCGAGCTCGGGCTGACCGGGTACAGTTGCGAAGACCTGTTTCACCAGGCTGCACTGATCGATGCTGCTGAAGATGCCGTTGCCGGTGTGCGAAACGCCTCCCGCGGGCTGATGCCGGTGCTGGTCGTCGGAGCGCCGGTGAGGGCAGACGGCCGGTTGTTCAATGCCGCGATCGTCATCCATGACGGCCGGATTCTGGGCGTCGTTCCGAAAAGCTACCTGCCCAATTATAGAGAATTCTATGAAAAGCGCCAGTTCAGCGCCGCCCGGCACGCCATTCACGATGAAATCGATCTGTGCGGCGATCGTGTGCCGTTCGGCACCGATCTGCTGTTCGAGGCTCGCGCGACGGGGGACGGGCGCCTGACCGGCTCGACGTTCACCCTTGCGGTGGAAATCTGCGAAGATCTCTGGTCCCCCGTTCCGCCGGGCACCTTTGCCGCCCTCGCGGGTGCGACCGTCATCGCAAACCTTTCGGCCAGCAACGCGACGATCGGGAAGGGCGAATACCGAAAGCTCCTCGCGGCCTCCCAGACCGGCCGCTGTCTTTCCGCATATCTCTACGCAGCCGCCGGCCCCGGTGAATCGACCACCGACCTTGCCTGGGACGGCCACGGCATGATCTGGGAAAACGGCCGTCTTCTCGCCGAAACCCGGCGGTTTTCCAGGGGCGGCGATATCGTTCTGGCAGACATCGACATCGAACGCCTACTGCTCGAACGCCAGCGCGTGACGACTTTCGCCGACACGGCCTCCGATCACAAAGACCGCCTCCGGATGCGCCGCGTCGGCTTCCCATTCGCCGTTCCCCAGCAACCGGTTCCATTGCGGCGCGACATCGAGCGCTTCCCTTTCGTGCCAGGCAACCCCGCCGACCGCGACCGACGCTGCGAAGAGGCCTATGCCATCCAGGTGCAGGGGCTCGAACAGCGACTCCGCAGTTCCGGCATCGGAAAGCTCGTCATCGGCATATCTGGCGGCCTTGACTCGACTCAGGCCCTCATTGTTGCCGCCCGAACCATGGACAGGCTCGGCCTGCCGAGAAAGAATATTTTAGCCTATACCATGCCCGGCTACGCCACAAGCGACCGAACCCTGGCAAATGCACGCGGTCTGATGCAGGCAATGGGCGTGACCTCCGGCGAGATCGATATCCGGCCGTCCTGCGAGCAGATGCTGCGCGACCTGGGCCACCCCGTTGCCGAAGGGAAGCCGGCGTATGACGTCACCTTCGAGAATGTCCAGGCGGGCGA
>Ga0116186_1000080_pt1 | contig 106656 bp, 108 predicted proteins | sample AD_JPNNA4_MetaG_FD_89806 | JGI IMG/M metagenome (GOLD analysis project Ga0116186, IMG submission 89806) | Active sludge microbial communities of municipal wastewater-treating anaerobic digesters from Japan - AD_JPNNA4_MetaG | ecosystem: Engineered > Bioreactor > Anaerobic > Digestate | place...
AACAATCATTATTACCGGAGGAGCCGGATTTATTGGGTCTCATGTGGTACGTTTATTTGTTACCAAATATCCTGATTACAAAATTATCAACCTTGATAAGCTTACTTATGCTGGTAATCTTGAAAACCTGAGGGATATAGACCAGCTTCCAAACTACACTTTTGAAAAAGCGGATATTACAGATGCCAAACGCATTGGCGAAATATTTGCTAAATACCAACCAGACGGGGTAATTCATTTAGCGGCCGAATCGCATGTGGACAGGTCTATCACCAACCCTCTGGAGTTCATCCAGACCAATGTTGTTGGCACCTTGACATTGCTTAACGCCGCTCGTGATGCTTGGAAAGGTAATATGGAGGGCAAAAAATTCTACCATATATCAACAGATGAGGTCTATGGTTCATTAGGAGAAACTGGTATGTTTACCGAAGAAACGCCTTATGATCCCCGCAGCCCATATTCTGCATCTAAAGCAAGCTCAGACCATTTAGTCCGTGCATATTATCATACTTATAAACTCCCAATCAATATTTCAAATTGCTCAAACAACTACGGGCCTAACCATTTTCCCGAAAAGTTAATCCCACTTTCCATCAACAATATCAAGAATAATAAACCTATCCCAATTTATGGAAAAGGAGAAAACGTTCGTGACTGGTTATATGTAGTTGATCATGCCAGGGCTATTGATGTAATATTTCACAAAGGGGTAATAGGAGAAACTTATAATATTGGTGGCCATAATGAGTGGACAAACATTAAATTGATTAAACTGCTTTGCGAAATAATGGACAAAAAATTAGGCCGGGCGCCTGGCACATCTGCGAAGTTAATCACTTATGTCACAGACCGTGCTGGCCATGATTTGCGTTACGCCATTGATGCCACAAAGATTAAACGTGAACTTGGATGGGAACCTTCTTTGCAATTTGAAGAAGGTTTGGAAAAAACTGTAGATTGGTACTTAGCTAATGAGCAATGGTTGAATAATGTTGTTTCTGGCGATTATGAGAAATATTATGCCAAACAATACAACCGATAAATGCTGAATTTAAAGAAATAGTAAAAAACCTTCGAAATGTTGAAGGTTTTTTTATGCTTATAGTCTTCTAACTAAATAGTATGAAAATTAAACGGCAGGTTTACAGCTTCAGACAAATCAGCTCCATCATCATACATAGCTTCGTCATTAGCATCATAATACCAATCAATGATAATATCAATTCCTTTGTCCTGAACTTTTTTGATAATTTCCAACAACTGCAACAGCATCTTTGATGATGCAGAGTTGAAATACGTCAAACGAAATTCAACATGTATGGATGGGATATTTAACTTTGCACTGGAATGCGAAAGTACGTTCTCATCAAATTCGCGAAGCCAATTAACAGCAGGTTGGTAAAACTTTACAACATCTTCAGGACGCGAAACGCCTTTAAAAGCTAATTTTCTTTTTTCGATATTGAAACTAATTTCAGGCGTAAACTCTGTTTCAGCAAGGTAAAAATTATTCATCACTCAACATTTAAAGCATTTTGAGAAATATTCACAACACATGTATAATAAGAGAACCTTTCATTAATAGGGACAAAAGTATATTCTATCTTTTCGCAAGAAGTCTTAGCCATTTCAATAAAACCCAAACCTGCCCCTCCCTTTGCAGAAAACTGACCGTTTGTTAATGTTGCCCGGAATAACTGGCGTAAGCCCTCTTTATCTAATGAGTTGATTTTATCAATATGGGAAGTTAATTTTTCAATGTCAGATTTTAAAATAGGATTGGCAGTAGTAACAACATATCCCCCATTCTTAAATTCCAAAGAAAAAAAAGGGTAATATTGAGGAAAAAGTCCTGGCTCTTTTTCAAAATTTTCACAATACTTGAATACATTCTCCAGCGCCTCAATCATAACAGACAATATTTTTTTATAGTGCGAAATAGAAATATTACGCGCCTCAGACTCATCCTTGAGATTATTCAGCAAGTGTCCGATGATTTCAAAGTTAAATATCCCCTGATAATGCAATATTACTTCTTGCTTGGGCATCTATGGTTTTTTACATTACGACAACCAAAATAGTAATTTTCTGTGAATTAGGACAAATATTTGAAAAAAAATATGTTCAATTCTTTAATCCTTCTTCATATCCATGGTCAACCATCAAATCGTCAGATTTTGAAGCATTAACCGCAAGCCAATCACAACGCTGGTTATATGGATTGTCGGCATGGCCTTTAATCCAAATAAACTTTATTTTGTGTTTACGGTAAAGCAAAAGAAAACGTTTCCATAAGTCGGGATTCTTTTTGTCTTTGAAGCCTTTCTTTTCCCAATCAAACAACCACCCTCTTTCAACGGCATCAACAACATATCGGGAGTCAGAATAAATAGTAACGTTACAGCCTTCAAATTTTAAGTGTTCAAGACCAACAATAACAGCAAGGAGTTCCATACGGTTGTTTGTTGTAAGCCGAAAACCGCCCGACAAAACTTTTTCATGAGGCCCGGACATTAAGATAGTTCCGTACCCTCCGGGACCAGGATTCCCACTCGAAGCCCCATCAGTATAAATGGTAATGTTATATGGTTTTGATTGTGTCAATAGTTTTTTCTCAATTATAGAACAAATTGAGCCACAACTGAGGGGCAACACCCATCCAAATAACTAACACTACAATGATAATGAGTATTGTTGCCAATAAATATGGTACTTTTTCTTTTACAACCTCTTCAGAGGTATGAGAAAACAATACATTGATATATTTGGTATAGTAATATATACTAATAATGCTGTTAATAATCAACATCCAAACCAGAAACCATTGCTGAATACCGGCCCCAGCTTTTACAACAAAAACTTTTGCCATAAAACCACCTGTTAATGGCATCCCGATTAAAGCTAACAAACCAATAGTAATAACAACAGCAACTATTGGGTTTCTATAATATAAACCTTTAAGAGAATCAATAGATTTAGGTTCGTCATTTTTAGAAATAACACTGATAGCACCAAATAAAGCCAATGTAGCAACAAAATATGAAGTAATATAGAAGCCTGTAGCACTTTTGGCAACCATACCCCCTGCTAATAAAGCAACCATAAGGTATCCCATGTGAGCCACAGAAGAATATGCCAACATGCGCTTTATGTTTTTTTGTCCAACTGCAAACAAGTTGCCAATAAACATAGATAATACAGCCAATACCACTAAAGAAATGTTTAATGCTCCGATATTCAACAAATTGGACTCATTGAAAAGCCTTAAAACAAAAGCAATAACACCGAGCTTTGCCACAGAAGCCACAAAAGCAGTAACAGGAGCCGCTGAGCCTTGATAAACAGCAGGTGACCACATGTGAAAAGGAGCTAAGGCAAGTTTAAAACCAACAGCAACAATAAAAAGAGCTATTCCAACATAAGTATAAGCCGGAACAGATTGAGCTATATAAAAAAACCTTCCTACAGTGTAGATGTCCATAGTTCCGGCAGCCGCATAAATTAATGCCAGGCCAAAAAGCAAAGCCGCCGATGAAGCAGCAGCAGTAGCAAGGTATTTAATTGAAGCTTCAACTGATTCCTTCTTGCTTCGGACATAAGCCACCATGACATAAGTTGGAATGCTCAAAAGTTCAAGCCCAATAAAGAATGTAACAAAATGCTTGGCAGCAATCATCACCAATGTTCCTAAAACAGCGGTATGCAAAAGCACATAATATTCTTCCTTTTGTTCATCAAAGTTTTCAAAATAAAAATAACTGAAAATATTAATTGCCAAAGCAGAAAGAAGAGTAACTGCTGTTAATGCCCAAGAATAATCATCAACAACAAATAACTCCCAGGCAAATTTTGACAAACAGGAACAATGGCTAAAAACAGTTCCAAAAGCAGCAATAAAGCCCAAAGCAGACACAATGGCCAAAAGCTTGTGGTTTCGGACAAATGCTGCCAGCAACATCAAAACAACAATGGCAGCAGCGATAATATACATTGGAGCTAAAGCAACAAACATAATCGGTATATTTATTTTTTAATCACTTGAAAACTATATTTAACCTGGGCTTCATCCACATTTCCCTGTTCAGTCCCGGGAGTTTCAGGTGGTGAAAAATTAAGTGTACGCGTTATAAAAGGTTCTAAACGGCTTGTTACCATCGAAGGATAAAAGCCTATCCATAACAAAAGAACCATCATTACAGCAACTGCAGCTTTTTCCCTTAATGTAACATCAATAATACTAATACAAATCTTTTCCTCACCAATAAAAACCTTTTGAATAATGCGCAATGAATAGGCAGCCGCAGCAACAATGCCAATAGAAGCAAGCACTGTTGACAAAACACTTATTTGAAAAGCACCTGCAAGAATCAAAAACTCAGCAATGAAGTTTGCCATGCCTGGTAATCCTAAAGCAGCCATGGCAAAGAAAGTACCAATACCGGCAATGTTAGGGTTTGAAGTCCAGATACCTCCTAAATGGGCAATATCATAAGTACCAGCTCTTCGATGTATAATTTCGCCCAGCAAAATAAGCGATGCAGTACCTACTGAACTGGCAATCATTTGAACGCCAACCCCTTGCCATGACAAATCGTTGAAAGCATAAATACCAATCAATATAAAGCCCATGTGGCTGATTCCGCTATAAGCAGATATTACGCGAATATCATTTTGCGAAAAAGCAATAAATGAAGCATATAAAATGGTGACAACACCAAGAATCATCATTAATGGAGAAATAATTAATGAACCTTCCGGAAATAAAGGTACAGCAAAACGCATGATACCATAAGCCCCGGTTTTTATCAATAAGCCAGAAAATATAGCAATTGCAGGAGCTGTTTTAAACGCAGAAGGTAACCATCCATGTAAAGGCCAAACTGGCAATTTTACAAGAAAAGCCAACAAAAAACCAGACATAACAAGCATAGAAGTTGTTATTGACATTTGGGTATTGAGCAGGTCCTCAAAAGCAAAAGAATAAATTGCAGTTTGATTGCCATGAATGAAATACAATGCCAGCAACGAAATCAGCATGATGAGCCCGCTTCCCTGGGTATAAATAAGGAACTTAAATGCAGCCTTGTCGCTACCCTCTTTGTTTGCAGAGATAATAAGAAAATACAATGGCAAGAGCATCATTTCCCAGAAAAAGAAAAACAAGAACAAATCGGTGGCCATGAAAATGCCAACAACCCCGGCTAACATAAACAAACTGTTGAAGATAAAAGAGCTGCTATTTTCTCTCCTTTCAGAAAAACCAATAGCAACAAGCCCCATCACCAAAGTCAATAATATCATAATATAGCTAAGGCCATCTATTGCAAGGCTAAAATTACTGCCTATTGCAGGTATCCATGACGAAGTAAACCGGGCAAACCATTTTTCAGTTCCAGAAGATGCATTCCCAAGGGAAAAAGACATGATAATTGCAGTAAGGACAGCTACAATTCCAACATACCAGGGTAATTGCTTGTGAATTCGCCTTACAGGCAATGAAATCAAAGCCCCAAGTATTAAAACAGCCAAAATGCCAACTAATGCCATAGTATATTTATTTTGAAATCAAAATTTACATCTTTATAAACAACATTAACGAAACCACCAGTATGATACCAATGGCCATTCCTGCAAGATACCAACCTACGCGCCCATTTTGTAAGACAGAAAGGCGATTGCTAAGCTTACTAACTTGAATAGCTCCTTTATCAATGCTTTTGTCAGTAGCATCCTCTTTGTTTGCATTTGCAAGCCAAACAAAAGGTTTCACAAAAAGTGTATCATAGAGTTTATCGAAGTTCCACCCATTTTGGAAAAAGAGTTTTACCGGGGTCATGGTAAAGCTTTCCACATATTTCTCATTGTAATATTTGAAAGCAATTGCCAAAGCACCAAGAGAAAGAACCATAGCAATAATCTGAAATACCCATTCATTGAAATGTTCTGAAACAGTAATACCGGGCAAATAATTCGTTACAAATGATGAAAACCACTGAATATGCCCCATATTATGAGGTAACTCGATGTAACCTGCTAATGTAGAAAGAATAGCGAGAACAATTAATGGTAAAGTCATTGCAATTCCGGGAGTATAATGAACATGAGTTTTTTCTTTACCGAAAAAAGTAACATATATCATTCTGAAAGTATATAAACAAGTAATAATAGCCCCTATCATAGCAGCAAGCCAGAAAACCCAACCTCCTTGTGGTGAAGAAAGAGCATACCAAATAATAGCATCTTTACTAAAGAATCCGGCTGATATAAAAGGAAACGCAGCCAAAGAAGCCGAACCGATGAGGAAAGTCCAGAAAATAACAGGCATCTTCTTGTAAAGTCCACCCATTTTAAACATATCCTGCTGATGATGCAGCGAAAGTATTACAGCCCCAGCACCAAGGAATAGTAATGCTTTGAAGAAACCGTGAATCATAAAGTGAAAAACAGCCGCACTCCAAGCTCCAACACCCAAGGCCAAAAACATATAACCTATTTGGCTGATAGTTGAATATGCTAATACTCGTTTTAAATCTGTTTGATATAAAGCACTAACACCGGCAATTAATAATGTTATAGCACCAATTGAAGCAACCACAAGCATGGCAAAAGGCGAAAGCATGAAAATAACATGCATACGGGCAATCAAATACACCCCGGCTGTAACCATAGTGGCAGCGTGGATTAATGCACTAACAGGTGATGGACCAGCCATAGCATCAGGCAACCAAACTTGTAATGGCAACTGTGCCGATTTGCCAACTGCGCCACCTAATAACAGTAAAGCCACTATCGTAGCAAATGCAGGTGAAATAGAAACACTATTTTTTGCAAGATCTGATATTTGAGCCATATCAAGTGTGTTAAATGCAAAAACCAGCATCAACAAACCAATTAACATGGCAGCATCTCCTACCCTGGTAACAATAAAAGCTTTACGCGCAGCATAATTGTTGGCCGGATCGCGATAGAAAAAGCCAATTAGCAGGTAAGAGCAAAGACCAACCCCTTCCCATCCAAGATACATAAGCAAAAGGCTATCTGCCATAACAAGGATAAGCATTGAAGCTACGAACAGGTTCATATAAGCGAAGAAACGGGCATAACCCTCTTCTTGAGCCATATATTCAGTGGAATATATATGAATCAAAAAACCAACAAAAGTAATTACAAAGACAAAAACGAGGGATAAAGCATCAATCTTGAATGAAAATGGTACACTAAACGAACCAACATCTATCCAGGTATAAAGAACATTGGTAACAGAAGGCATGTTTTCGATATTTTGCAGCATTGGCAGGCCAATAACAAAAGTCAACAAAGCAGAAATACCCACCGATGCACTTCCAATAATAGCAACAAGCTTTTTCGAATAATATTTGCCTCCTAAAGCCAGCAATAAAAAGCCAAGCAAAGGAAATAAAGGGATAAGCCAAATAAATTGTAACATACTATGTTTATTTTCTTAAGTATTCTTATTCTAAACTATCAAGTTTACTGGTATCAACGGTTTTGTTATGTTTAAACATCAGCAAAACCAATGCTAAAGCAATCGATATTTCGGCAGCAGCAACAGTAAGGATAAATATAAACATCACCTGGCCGTCAGGTTGCATCCAATGCGAACCAGCAGCAATAAAAGCCAATGCAGCAGCATTAGTCATTATTTCGAGGCTCATCAGCATAAACAGAAGGTTTCTGCGCACCAAAAGCCCTGTCAGGCCTAAAGCAAATAAAATTCCTGCAACCAGCAATGTCCACTCTAATGGTATCATATATTGTTACTTTTGAGTTTGTTCGTTTTGTAAATATCTGTGAATATTGCGTTTTGGAGCCCTACCCAAATGGTATGCCCCGACAATGGCGACTAACAGCAATATACCAGCCAATTCGGCCATCAATAAATAAGTAGTAAACATCGAAACTCCCACACGCTTGGCATCAATGACCTTTACCATGTTTGTTTGCGGAGTGCCTTGTATAAAGGCATAAACAAAATCAGCTATTAGCACAAGTGTAAGTATGATAGGGAAAATCCATGACTTGATTCCTGTAGCCCTTTTTTCATCTTCAGGACTGACGCTCATGTTCAGCATCATCACCACAAATACAAAAAAGACCATGATAGCCCCGGCATACACAATGATTTCGAGCACTGCAGCATAAGGAGCCCCTAAAGTATAGAACATGACAGAAGCTGCAATAAACGAAATAACCATGTAAATGAGAGCATGAACAGCGTTGTGGCGTGTAATTACCATTGCTGTAGAGAACACAGCAACAACAGCCGATATCAGAAATAATATACTCATATCTTCAATATTTCTTATTAATTCATTAAATCACGAACGTCAATTGGAGGTTCTTCATTAAGTCCCTCTCCTTTTTTCTTTCCTCCTATTTCAATACCAGCATTTTTATAGAAGTTATAATCGTGATATTTACCAGGCCCGCTAATCAAAAGGTTTTCCTTTTCATAAACCAGATTTTTCCTGTAATATTCTGCCATTTCAAAATCCGGAGTAAGCTGAATAGCATTTGTAGGACAGGCATCTTCGCAATAGCCACAAAAAATACAACGAGAGAAATTTATTCTAAAAAATTCCGGGTATCTGCGGCCTGTTTCATCTTCAGTAGCCTGCAATGAAATACAATCAGTTGGACAGGCAACAGCACAAAGGTTGCAGGCAACACAACGCTCCTTTCCTTCCGGATCCCTTGTAAGGATAATACGGGCACGATAGCGTGCCGGCAAAAACGGAGCCTTTTCAGGATAATCACGAGTTTCGCGTTTGCGAAAAGCGTGAGTAAACGTAATCCAAATGCTTCTTAATATACTTAACATTTCCTTCTATCTATTTAAACTTAGCCTCTTGCTAACAATATACCTGCAGTAATCAAAACATTTAGTAAAGTCAGTGGAAGCAATATTTTCCAGCCAACACCTAAAAATTGGTCATAACGAGGACGCGGTAAAGCAGCCCTGAGGAGTATAATGAAAGCTATAAATGCAAATGTTTTCAACATAAACCAAAAGAAAGGAGGTAGAAAAGCAGGGCCTAACCAACCTCCAAAGAATAGGGTCACTATCATTGCTGATATGAGCGTTATTCCAAGATATTCGCCAACGAAAAACATACCAAACTTGATACCAGAATATTCGGTATGAAAACCAGCCACCAATTCGCCTTCAGACTCAGGTAAATCGAACGGGGCCCGGTGCGACTCAGCTACAGCAGCAATCATAAATATGCAAAAACCAACAAACTGAGGCACTACATTCCACATGCCACGTTGTGCTTCAACAATTTCGCGTAAGCTAAAAGTCCCTCCGGAAATCATCACCACACCCATCAGCGAAAGCCCCATAAACACTTCGTACGAAATCATTTGAGCCGTACCACGCATTGCCCCTATCATGGCATATTTGTTATTGGAGGCCCAACCCGAAAGCACAATACTGTAAACAGCCAACGAAGAATTAGCAAGGAAAAACAATAATGCTATATTGGAATCAACGACCTGGAAACCAGGAGCAAACGGGACGAGCGCAAAACTAAAAAGAATGCTGAGCATCACAATAGTTGGGGCCAAAACGAAAACTGCTTTGTCTGCAAAAGGCGGAATCCAGTCCTCTTTCAGAAAGATTTTAATCATATCGGCAGGTACCTGAAGGAACCCAAAAGGGCCAGCACGGTTAGGCCCTCGTCTGTCCTGCCACAGAGAAAGCAACCTACGCTCTATATAAATGTTTGCGGCAGCAATGGTAACTACCAATAACAAAACACCAACTATTATGAATCCTATAGCCATATTATAATATATTAACTACTTTTCTACGTTCCAAATATTAATCCCCATCTGCTGAGCCTTCAATATATTATCCAAATCGCGCAGATAATGATTGGTGGCCTGTACAGAATTCCAGCCCGGTTTCCAATAGATAGCATTGAGCTGGGCAGGATGAACCTCTCTGCTTCCTTCCATAGTAAAGGCAAGAGCAGAGTTTTCATCGTTCTGAGGCTTTTGCTCATGCAAATCTACATTGGCATACATTGAAGTACGTCCGGTAAAGCGGGGTGTTTGACGAGGAATTTTCATCGCCGACTCACGATAACCAGCTCCCGGGGCTACATCAACTATTTTGTTCAATTCAGGATAGCTTTCTCCAATCTTTTTAACAAGAGAGTCGAAAGACAAATAATTACTGTTATCGAGCATAGCCTTTAGCTGGCTAAGCCACATCCATGAAGCTTTAACGTCTTCTCCAGTATTTTTTACCCTGAAATAACGTTGCATACGCCCTTCGTTATTTACCAATGTCCCTTCAGACTCGGCAAATGTAGCAGATGCTAACACAAGCGCTTTGCTGTTGAGTTTTTCAGGTGACTTATAAACTAAAACAATTACATTCTTTGCCTTTTCAGAAAAAGTAATAACACTTTCTTCTATGCTATTGGCTTCCAGTAAAACAACATTTTCAGCTGCATCAGCAACTTGTTCAATAGTATTACTTGTTAATACAGCCAATCCTAATGAATTGGCATGAGGAACTACCAGATAAATGCCGCTTTCGCATGAAGAGGTATTCAATAAGGAAGCTATTTCAGCTGACAAGGCCAGAAGCTTCTTGCTCATTGAAGAAGTTCCGGAAATGACGGCTACTTTCTTACAAGATAAAAGGTTGTCAGTTATTTGTTTGACAGTAGCTTTTTCATCTTCATTTAATGAAACAGTATTCAAATTTCCTTTTAATGATGCAGCAATAGCTTCAGCAATTTTTTCAACATAAGCCGTATCAATATCTTTAGAAATAGAAGCTACGTCTTCTAATTTGTTTTTGCCCGAAGCAAAAATGTACAGCGGGCCTTTTTCAGTTCCAACAGCAATTTTAACAGCCGAATTATTCCAATCGGCTATATTTAGGGCAGCAGCACCAGCAAAAGGTTTATTCTTAACAGCCTGCCTAACCGACAAAGCTGCACGTGGCGCAGTATTAATAATATTTTCTCCAAGGATTAAAACACCCTCGGCTTTTTCAACTTCGGCAAGAGATAACGTTTTTACATTCTTTGAACGATAGATATCGCGGACAGCACAAACTAATTCCCATTGAGCTTTTGAAACCCCAGCATAGAAATTCTCAGCCCCTACCAACTGCTGTAAAGCAAAATTAGCTTCTAAAGATGCAACAGGAGAACCCACTCCAATGGTTTTTCCGCTGCGAATCAATTCAGTAGCCTTTAATAATGCAGATTCAACATCTAAAGCTTTTCCTTTATAAGAAGAAACAGTTATTCTGGAAGGGTCATTTACAAATTCATAGCCAAAACGGCCTTTGTCACAAAGAAAATATCCATTCACATGATGATTGTAGCGGTTCATCACCCGGCGGACAGTACCATAACGTTCGCTAACAATAGTATTGCATCCGACACCACAATGGGTACATAAGCTTGGGGCATTTGTCAAATCCCATTTGCGGGTAAAATGTTTCTTTAAAGTTTTATCAGTAAAGACGCCTGTAGGACAAACCTCAACAAGGTTTCCACTAAATTCACTTTCGAGTTGTCCATCTTCAAAACGCCCGAAATATAGATGGTTGTGCGAACCAAAAACACCAAAATCCTTACCACCAGCATAGTCGCGGTAATATCTTACACAGCGATAACACTGAATGCAACGGTTCATTTCGTGATGGATAAAAGGGCCAAGATTTTGATTCTTTTGTGTACGCTTTTTAAACTCAAACCTGCGGTTATTATGCCCGGTCATGACAGTCATATCCTGCAAATGACATTCGCCACCTTCGTCGCAAACAGGACAGTCGTGAGGATGGTTTGTCATAAGGCCTTCAATTACAGATGCCCTGAAGTTTTTAACCTCTTCATCATTGACAGATATAATCATCCCCTCAGAAACAGGTTCCATACAGCTCATGACAATACGTCCACGCTTATCATCTGCATCGCGGAAACGTTTAACAGCACAAAGCCTGCATGAACCAACAGAACCAAGCGCCGGATGATAGCAGAAATAGGGTATATCAATACCCAGCTTTATGCAAGCTTTCAGCAGATTATCACCTGCTTCAGCCTGATATTGTTTGCCATCTACGATTATTGTTGCCATATATAATAATTCGCTAAATCAAATATTACTTATAAAAGCAGCGTTTTTCCTTCACATGCCTTTCAAAATCCTCGCCAAAATACTTCAAAGCACTCTGCAATGGTTCCATAGCGCCAGGGGCCAAAGCACAGAAAGTATTTCCAGGGGCCAGGTATTTTGTATGAAATTTCAAAATGTCAATATCTTTTTCTTCGCCTTCTCCGGCCTCAATCTTTGTCAAAATCTTTTCCACCCAGGGAAGTCCGTCACGACAAGGAGTACACCATCCACATGATTCGTTGGAGAAAAAGCGAATAAGGTTGTGCACAAAAGCAACAGGGCAGGTTTTGTCGTCCATGACAATCATTGTTCCTGTACCCATACGGCTTCCAACCTTTGCAACAGATGAAAAGTCCATTGGAGTGTCCAGATGCTCCTCAACCAAAAAGTCAGTTGAAGCACCTCCGGGTAATAATCCACGGAATTTATATCCATCAAGCATCCCGCCAGCATGAACTTCCAAAAGCTCACGAACGGTAGTACCTAAAGGCAACTCCCATAACCCGGGATTCTTAACCCTGCCACTTACGCCATAAAGCTTTGTTCCGCCTTCGCCAGATTTGCTCAATTCCTTGAACCAGATTGAACCATATTTGATGATATGTGGAAGATTGCAATAAGTTTCAATATTATTAACAATAGTAGGCTTGCCAAATAAGCCACTCACCTGTGGAAAAGGTGGTTTTGAGCGTGGATTGGCACGTTTGCCTTCCAATGAATTGATAAGTGCAGTTTCTTCGCCACAAATATATCTTCCCACACTGGTATGCAAGTATAAATCAAAGCTAAATGAACTCCCCATAATGTTTTTGCCAAGCAATCCTGCCTTGTATGCATCATCAAGAGCTTCTTGTATCAGTTTATGGGCTTTTTTATATGCCCATCTAACGAAAATAAACCCCTTAGTAGCATTGATGGCACGAGCAGCAATAATCATCCCTTCAATAAGCTGATGCGGATCGCCTTCAAGTAATAACCTGTCTTTAAAGGTACCTGGCTCCATTTCATCTCCATTAGCAATAATGTAGCGCTGTTCATTCGGATCATCCTGACGAACAAAAGACCATTTCAGGCCGGTATTAAACCCTGCTCCTCCACGTCCAAGCAAATTCGAGTCTTTAATAGCCTGGATAACAGCAGCGCCTTCCATTTCTTTAACAGCTTTGCGAGCTCCTTCGTACCCGCCATTTTTCAGGTATTCCTCGAGCGAACAAACTGTCCCGTCAGGTTTTATATTTTGTGTAAGCGGCTTTGTTGTCATAATAAGCTGAATATCTACTTATTGGTATTTTTCAAGTATCGAATCAATCATCTCAGGTTTAATCCTGTTGTAATGATCTTTATTAATCATCATGGCAGGTGCATGGTCGCAATCGCCAAGACAAGGATTGGGAAGCAAAGTAAAACGGCCATCAGAAGTTGTTTGTCCCCAGGTAATGCCTAATTTTTTGGACATATACTGATAAATGCTCTCATACCCCATCATATAACAGGTAACAGAATTGCAAACAAAAATAATATTACGTCCAACAGGCTTTCTGAAAATCATATTGTAGAAAGTAGCAACACCATCAACATCTTCAGGAGTCATCTCCAGTATTGCAGCAATATCTTTAACACTTTCATCAGATACCCAACCGCGATGCTCCTGCACTATCTTTAATGCCTCAATACAAGCAGCACTTTTAACAGGGTATAACCCAATTTCGTGTTCAATTTCGTGTATTTCTTTTTCGCTTAACATATAAAAGCCTCCCCCAACCCCTCCAAAGGAGGGGAGTTTAAGGTAATTTTTTTATTTTTTGTTAATATTCACTATCATTTTTTATAGCCCATCTCTTCCCCTTTGGGGAGCCGTGTTATCTATCTAAATCGGCCAATACAAAGTCAACAGCCCCTAAAATAGCCAGCAAGTCTGCAATAGTATAGCCTTTTGCAATATACGGGACCATCTGGATACTTGGGAAGCTCGGGGTACGTACCCTACAACGGTACGCCGCTGTATTATTATCACTCACCAGATAATAGCCATTGCTGCCCTTAGTCCCTTCCACCTGCACCATAGATTCGCCGGCAGGAATAACAGGGCCCCAGCTAACATTAAGGAAGTGATGAATAAGAGTTTCTATATCCTTTGTAGTGTTTTCTTTTGTAGGAGGAGTGGTAAGCGGACTGTTTGATTTGTATGGCCCATCTGGCATCAACTTAACACATTGTTCAATAATGCTTAAACTTTGGCGCATTTCTTCAATACGAACCCTGGCACGGTCGTAGCAATCGCCATTTTTACCTACAGGTACATCAAACTTAAAGTTTTCGTAACCACTGTAAGGGCGTTGCTTTCGCAAATCCCAACCAAAGCCTGTTGCACGAAGTGAAGGACCTGTAATACCCCATTCTATAGCCTCGTCAGTATTAAATACCCCTATACCCTGTGTTCGACCTTTGATGATGCGGTTGCTCATAATTACCTTATCCCATTCGTCAATACTTTTAGGGAAATATTTTACAAAATCAAGCACCATCTGCTGCCAGCCTTTAGGGAGGTCTTGAGCCACACCACCAATACGGAACCAGTTAGCATGCATACGCCCTCCGGTAATAGCAGATATGATATCAAAAACACGTTCACGGTCATTGAAAGTATAGAATACCGGGGATATTTGGCCTAAGTCCTGTGCAAAAGTGCCATACCACAATAAATGGCTGATGATACGGAACATTTCGCCAGTCATTACTCTGATGATTTGAGCACGTGCCGGAACCTCAATGCCATCAAGTTTTTCAACAGACATCAGATAGGCCATGTTGTTCAAAACACCGGCAGTATAGTCGATACGGTCAGTATAAGGGATATATTTGTGCCATGTTTGGCGTTCGGCCATTTTTTCAGCACCACGATGGTGGTAACCAATGTCAGGAACAATATCTACAATCTCTTCGCCATCCAATTGCAAAATAAGACGCAGCAAGCCGTGTGTCCCCGGATGGTCAGGCCCAAGGTTGAGAAACATAAATTCAGCATCTTCGCTCTTGCGTTTCAAGCCCCAGTCCTCAGGTTTAAATACCAATTCTTCTTCAGCAGCAGTACGTTCATCTTCCGACATGCTAAATGGCCCTATTTCAGTAGCCCTTGCAGGATATTCCTTACGCAAAGGGTGTCCCTTCCATGATTGAGACATTAATATACGACGAAGATTAGGATGGCCTTCAAACTTAACCCCAAACATATCGTAAGCTTCGCGCTCGTACCAGTTGGCATTAGCCCAAAGTCCGGTAATGCTTGGAAGCGAAGGATATTCGCCGTGTAATGCTACCTTAATACGCAAATCTTCATTACGACCGTATGAAGTAACATGATAAACCACAGAAAAGTCAGCAGCAGGCATTGAATCCCTGTATTGACGATGACGTTCATCAACGACTGTAAGGTCGTAAAGCATTTTATATGGTTTTGAAATGCCATTTTTAACAAAGTCAAGCAACCGAAGAATATCAGAAGCATTGACCCATGCTGTAGGCATCCCATCGGATGTTTTTTGTTCTCTTATGTTGTCTGCGCCAAACCGGGCTTTAAGTTCATCAATTATCATGATACAAAACTTACTTTACAAGAATTAAATTTCGTCGGCAGGTTTAAGCTTGTCAACGGCCATGCGGCGCTCATTGTTCAGGTCACGAAGCGAAGGCTTTTGAGCTTTATAAACATCCTGAGGCCCAACTGTCCAGCTGTACGGACGTTGTTCCTTCCCTATAGACTCTTTCAACAACAAAAGACCATGTAAGAAGGCCTCAGGGCGGGGAGGACAACCGGGAACATATAAATCCACCGGCATAATTTTATCAATACCCTGAACAACACTATATATATCGTACATTCCACCAGAATTGGCACATGAACCCATTGATATCACCCATTTAGGCTCCATCAACTGGTCGTACAACCTTTTAATAGTAGGTACCATTTTGATAAAGGGAGTGCCAGCCACAATCATCAGGTCGGCTTCACGAGGTGAGCCACGTAGTACTTCGGCTCCAAAGCGTGCAATATCGAAACGGCTTGTCCATGCAGTTGCAAACTCAACAAAGCAACAAGAAAGACCAAAACCGAAAGGGAAAATAGAATATTTGCGACCCCAACCAATAAGGTCATCAAGGTTTGCAAACAATACCGACTTCTGCACAGCCTGCTCCAGCGACAATTTTGGGTAGTCGCCCATACCAACGCGTTCGGCAGGATTGAGAGAAAATTTCATTTTTTATATTTTTAATTTCGCGTCAAGAATCAAGTTATCTTAATATCTTGGTTCTTTATTCTATGCTCTTTACTCTATTCTAAACTCTTCTCCGTTATGGTATTCTTAGGAGTAGCCCCAATAATCTTTTTGCCGTTAGGCCCAAAATCAAGTGCCCCTATTTTCCATTCGTATGCCAATACAGCTATCAGTAATCCAATAAATACAGCAATTCCGATATAACCGGGCCATCCAAGTTCTTTATATGCTACAGCATAAGTGATAATAAAAGCTGCATCAAGATCAAAAATAACAAAAAACATGGCAATCATGTAAAAATGAGCAGAATAACGCACCCTGGCATCTCCGGTAAGCGGCATCCCCGATTCGAATGGTTCATTACGAAAACGGGCTTCGTGACGTTCGCCAAGCACATGTGATGCACCTAACATAAAAGCTACCAGAAAAACAGCTCCCATTACATACAGCAAAAACACGACTATGGTAGGCATACAAAAGGATTTTTGGTATTAACAAAATTTATTGTGAAATGTTTCACAATTGCACCCACAAAAGTAAAAAGTTTTTGTCGGGCAATTAACACGTAGCATATAATATTTTTTGAATATTCTCAAATTGCTGATTTGTAATAAGAAACAGCTAAGTAATTTTATTGTTGAACAATAAAAAAATTTATTTTGTTAATTTATTGAAGTATCATTTCCATAATCAATGACTATGAATGCTCACCAATCTTTAGAGATTGTATTGTACAATTGCGTTTCTGATAGAATGTCCACCCCCTACCCCCGCCAGCGGGGGACAGGATTTCTCGACATTTCTTTGAATTAAACATTTATTCATTGTACATTGGATATAATTTAGAAAGAATACGATAAATGCTTTCCCCTGCTGGCGAGGGCAGGGGGTGGAACTATCAAAAAATTAGACTAAAAAGTTGATCAATATTCTTTATTACTAAAACAAAAAGGAATTAAAAACATAGAATATGTCGGAACTTTTCACCATCATTCAATCGCGAAAGAGCGTTGTTTCTTTCAATCCAGAGATTGATATTGACCAAAGCTTTATAGATAAAATGTTTAAAGCTGCATCCTTTGCTCCATCTGCCAATAATGTTCAGCCTTGGCGATATATGTATGGAAAGAAAGGAGAAGTAACTTACGAAAAGATATACAATTCTTTGACAGAAGGAAACAAGCGTTGGGCAAAAGATGCTCCTTTACTTATTGCATCCATTGCTCAAGTAGAATACGAACGTAATGGGACAATTGTCAAAAACAAATATGCCTGGCATGACACGGGTATGGCAAACATACAGCTTATGCTTGAAGCTACAGCCCAAGGACTAGTTACTCACCCCATGGGAGGCTTTGATGCTGAACTTTTAAAAAACGCACTTCAACTTTCTCAGGAATACGAACCAATCATAGTTATTGCATTAGGCTATGCAGGCAATAACGAATTATTGCCAGATGACCTGAAGGAAAGACAACAAAAACCAAAGATGAGGAAGGAAGTGGAGGAAATAATACTGAAATTGAATTAAAACAGCCCTTGCAAAGCAAAAGCAGAGCATCAAACATACAAGATTTAACAATACCACCCCTACCTCCTGCCTGAGGCAGGACAAGCTCTCCTTGTAAAGAAGGGGAAATAGAGCCCTGAGCAATTCTCCTAAATCAAATCCTGTGGTTTTCTTTGGAATATCTACAAATTTTCATAGCTTTAACAAGTATAAATCAATACTTTAAATTATGAAAGCACCAAAGATAACCAGAAGCGAACTACGTACAGGAGATACATTGCTATATGAAAAAACCATTGCTGTAGGCCGCATTGAACAAATATTTACCCGGTCAAAATTCAACCATTCCTCATTGGTAGAAGTGAAAGAGGACGGAATCCTATGCTATGAGGCTATTTTCCCGCGTGTAGTATGTCGCCCTATTGAGCAAAGCATTGTTCATACAGTAAATGTTGTAGTAAAAAGGCCTCGATTAAGTTTTGATGCAGCCAAATACGTTGAGCTCAGCAAATCACTGGTTGGTAAACGCTATGATGTTGGAGGATTGTTGGCTCAAATTCCTCATCAACTCTGGGGTGGATGGATTGGCAACAAGTCGATGAAAAAAGTGTATTGCAGCAAAGGCAATGCCTGGGTTTGGAACCAGCTTTGCCAGCTTTATCCCGACTGGTACAAAGTCAGCCCCGATGAACTATTCGAGGATTTGCTGGATTTTGATACGTATATTTTGGAGTTGCCGGTATAAATCTGAAGTTGTATTTTACTTTTACCTAAAAATTTTTAATAAAGTATTAGAATAATCTTTATTCCCTCCAGTTGCTTTTTTAGAACAAAAAAGAAAAGGTTGCACCTAAGTGAAACATTTTATAACTTTGTCATTTGAATTCAAAAAGAAAATATAGGACAGCAATATTCTACAAAGATTACTTTGAAAGTTTCTTTATCAAACAATCTGAAAGAGTAAAAGCTAAAATTATTTGGACAATTGAGCTGATAGAAGAATTAGAAAGAGTTCCAGAGATATTTTTAAAACATATCGAGTCAACAGAAGGATTGTATGAAATTAGGATTAAACTCGGCAATGACATTTTTAGAATCTTTTGCTTTTTTGACCATGGGAAACTGATAATTCTTGCAAATGGATTTCAAAAGAAAACGCAAAAGACTCCCAAAAAAGAAATAGAACGAGCCCTTAAAATTAAGGAGGAATACGAAAATGAAAACAAATAGCAAAATGACCCTTGATGAATTCAAAGATAAGCATTATGGAGTAAAAGGAACTAAAACTAGGGACGAACTTGATGATGGTTATGAAAATTTTAAAATTGGAGCTTTATTGCATGAAGCCAGACTTGAAAAAGGACTCACTCAAGCCGAATTGGCAGAAAAGGTAGGAACAACCAAATCTTATATTTCAAAGATTGAAAACAATATCAAAGAAGTTAGGATTTCAACTCTGCAGAAAATTGTACAATTAGGATTAGGGGGTCAACTTGAGCTCTCTATCAAATTGTAGAAAAATGAAAAGATTCAAAGCGTTTATTTACTCAGCTCAGCACAAACTTATCATTCGTTTTCTATCCTGATATTTTTCTCTCGTAAGGAATTTTCAAAAAACTGTAACAGCTATGACAGTTGTTTACCACCTTTATTTGTCAAACATTAAAATAATTCTCTAATTCGACCAAAGTCTCAGTATTAGTATTGGTATCTTTTATAATAGTTCCGTTCTCGAGCAACAATATCCGGCTACATATCTCTGTAACATGTTTTAAATCGTGGCTTGAAATCAATATTGTAACGCCTTCTTCGTTGAGCTTTTTCAACTTTGACTTTAGCCATGATTGCGAACTTGGATCTAAATTAGAAAATGGTTCGTCCAATATAAGTATCTCTGGTTCTGGAAGAAACGAAGCTAATATCCCAAGTTTATTTTTGTTTCCGGCAGAAAGTTCCCGATTATATTTTTTTGAAGAAACCTCTTCGGTAAAAAAGCTGTTATTTTCTTTTAAGAAGTTGGTTACCTCTGCACGGTTTTTTCCATGCAAATTACCAATGAACTCTAAAAACTCAAAAGGCGTTAAAAATGGAATCAAAAAGCCTTCGTTCAAATACGAACCGGTATAATTTTTCCAATCGTCGGACTCCGACACCATCATTCCTTTCGATTTTACAAATCCTTTTGTAGGCTCAATTAAATCTAAAATCAAACTTAGCATGGTCGTTTTCCCTGCTCCATTGTTGCCAACTAACCCAACAAATTCCTTTTCCCTGATGTTGAGCCTATTTATGGATAAAGCCACTTTCTTTCCGTAAACCTTCTGAAGGTCATTTATTTCAATCATATTTAACATAACATTCTATTTTTGTCTAAAACCATAAGCCATTTTATATTTCCTTTTTATAAACTGATCAGTCACAAGCTGTAGAAGGTATTTATTAAAAGCAATGCCAATAATGCCTAAAATCCCTAAAACATAAAAGCTATATTGGGGAATATCAAAAAGATTGAACAGTAAATACACCAGCACAGGGATACCCATAATTGGCAGTATTAATAAAAATTGAGTAGCCCCGATACCCTGATAATTCATAAACTGGCTCTTCCCTAAATCAATACGAGTTGAATTGTAGGTGCCAAAAAATATCAGAATAAATGATGAAACACCCACATTATAAAGCAATAGAGACACATTGATTATGCCTATTTTATAGCTTATTAAGGCATAAGGTAAAGAAACAATAAACGATAAAAGGCATAAAACAGTAAAAAACAAATACTTCGATTTTACATAATTGTATGGGGAGATTTTTTTCGTCATAAAACTATCGAAAAAAGAACTTTCCCAAGCAAACATGAACTGCCCATGATTCAATGCAAACATTGCAGTCATTAGTACCCCGACAAAACTAAGAAGTAAGTAATTGTCCAAATTCTGCTTTTTATAAAACATAAACCCATAGGCTAAAAATATAAGGCTAAAGTATAACAATGATTTGGGCCGCTTATTCCGCAAAATCATTTTGATTTCAATATGCACTAAATCTCCAATTTCCCCAAAACGTTTTAAGAATAAAAAACTATCAGCATTCCTTCGCTTATCAGTCAGTTTGTCTTCAACATAGGAGTTCTTCTTAAGAAGAAAATAAGCCAAATAATAAGTAAGTGCAGCCAACGCCACCGGAATGATGATCAGAAAAGGAGTATTTGCCAGGTAAATCAATATCGCAGAAAAGTAACTCGAACATGAAACGATTTTGGCAATATCAAAGAAAATAAACAAGCCCACAAAGGCCAGCAATAACAGGATAAGTAACGGACGCTTGGCAAAATATTTCTTCAACAAAAAGTTTAGATAGTTATTAGCAATAATGAATGAAAACAACGCTACAATCCATGCAAAACAAAATGGAAATGAGTGCGTTGCACATACAACCTTTATAAAGAAAGGAAGAAGAATAAGTATTGCCACTATATTAAAGAAACTTGACCCGCTTTTTATCAAAGGATAATGCAACAGTTTGCTTTTTTTAATCGGAAGCGTGAGGTAAGGCTGAATGGATAACGTTGGAAGCTGTTGAAACAAAAACCGGATAACCAGGTCGAATGAAAAGTAATAAAACAATAAGCCAGTAAAGGTTTCTACAACATCTCTGCCTTTGTATGTTTCCTGAATTATCTTATCGGCAAAAAAGCTTAATGCTAAAACATTGAGCAACAGATATAAACATAAAATCCCTAAAATGATATTTAGTGCAATGCTTTTTTGCCAAAATGGAGAGCGTTGTTTTTCTTTCCAGTGATGGATAAGTAGATTAATCATATTTATCGAGGTTAAAGGTTGCCGACCGCAAATTATAACAATTTTGAACAATTTTTAAAAGAACTTATATTTTATCCCAATTTCAAACAAACCCTTGTTTTTGTTATTACTACCGAAATCATTTAAATAGACAACATAATTTATACGAAAGTTCTTCCCTGCCGGCATATCCAAGCCAAAACGCCATGAATTTTTAGGAAAAACAACCCCTTCACGATGAACTAAATAGCCAATAAAAAACCGAAAATCAGACGCATAATAAATCGGACTATAAGGGTTTTTAGCATGAAAGAAAACATCTACAAAAGAATTACCTTGCATTTTATAAGCTTCTGCAGTATCCATATTATAAAATATTTCTCCCGAAATACCAAGCATACATTTCTTTTCATTTTTGGGCGAAAATACATAGGCCATAGACATGGAGATATTGGGCATAAACCTGTCATTCAGATAACTTAAGCCAAAATCCATGCCAGGAGTAATAATAAATGTACCTTGTTGTTTGATGTCAGCAGAAGTAGCGTCAAGTTGGTTATGGTTTATTTTGTACAAACAGGTTTTGGCTTTATAAGACGGTATTTTGCGTAAAGCAATGTCAGCTTGAGCCTGCTGAACTATATCAGAAAAAGAAGTGTTTTTCAATTCTCCCAGCTCAGACAGGTTGTTGGTATATAAAATCAGCTTGTTGTTCCAATTCAAGTCACACTCAATTTTGTAATTGAAAAAATTGCTCCTAACCGTATCAGAAGCGCCTTTGAAAATGAACTCAGCCTTAGTCTCAGCGTTATTGGCAACTTTCATGCTTCTGCTATCCTTGTCCATTGTGCTGTAAAATATTTGCAAAGGCACATTCAGCCTGGTCAGCGAATCCTGAACTTTGCTAATGTCCGAAAGCAGGTTCATAAAAAGGGTATCCTGTTTCTTTTCATGCGGAATGTCCAATATTTCTCTCGTCTCGATAACCATTTTCACATCACTACTTGTAAGCAGAATAAGCTTTTCGGGAAAACCTTGTGCAGTGATACTAAGAGATATAAATACAAATAATGCAATGAATGCAGATTTTTTTAATGTTTTCATATTTTACATTTTTAGGTTATTTTAATAATAGAACCACTAGCCATCAACTTAAAATTAGTTGCGTTTAATTCCACCCCCTACCCCCGCTGGCGGGGGTAGGGGGTGGATATTTTCTTGTTGCTTCCAATGGTGTCTAAATTATTCCTTAAGTTGACGGCTATGCTCCCACTCCTCCATATAAAGGAGGGGAAATGCTACCATCTCACAGTTACAACATCAGTTAAAGGCGAATTTGATAGAAGCATCTTGTTTTGTTCGCTCCGGGTCTTTTTGTGTAAGTTCCTTAGAACCAATAAGCTTTACTTTGGATTTCTCATTTTCGACAAAAATTTCGTTGTTTATAACAAAATGAAGTTTGCTCTTTTTTGGCGGTTCATTGGTAGATGATGCTGATACACTATCCTTGTCAGGCATGGCATTCACAGCTAATTGTTCTTCAGAGGCTTTCACAATTACCACTGTATCGTGGATGAATAAAGTATTTTGAACATTTTCTTTTTTTATAAGCTCTTTAATGACGGTGTCTGTCTTAATCAGAACCTTTTCAACAGGGCCTGAAGTGTTGTTTCGATTAATTGCAATTTCACCAAGCCTTTTATTTTCAGCCCTAAGCTGGCTCATTTGTTTCGAAAGATGGTTGTAAAAGACCAATGAACCAATTAAAACCACTAACAACACAGAAGCAGCAGCATAAAACCACCTGATAGACACACTTTTCCCCTGAGGTTTAATTCCCAAGGCAATTTTCTGCCAGGTATTTTCTTTGTTCCACAAATGCTCGGAAATTGGAGCATCACTAACAGCATCCATTTTCTGTTTCAGATATTTATCAAAATTATCTTCCATTTTCTTCTAATTTAAAAAGTTGTTCCTTCAGCAAAGCCCTGGCACGTGAAAGCTGCGACTTAGAAGTATTAACGCTTATGCCAAGCTGATTAGCTATTTCCTCGTGGCTCAAGCCATCAATAATAAACAAGTTTACCACTGTCCTGTATCCATCGGGCAACTTAAGGATAAGTTGATATATTTGTTCAGCATCTATAGTGTTTTCTATTCCATCTGCTATTTGAATATGAGTATTATCAATAGTTTCAAACATAAACTTACGCGAACTTTTCAAAAACATTAGCGATTCATTGATCATAATTGTTTTAACCCATCTTTTCAAACTGCCATCACCACGGTATTCAAAATTTCTAATATTCTTAAAAACCTTATGAAAAGCAATAATCATAACATCTTCAGCATCGTGGTAATCGCCAGTATAACGCAAACACAACCTAAACATTTGGTTAGCGAATGTGTCATAAAAAAGCTTTTGTGCTTTTTCATTACCTGAGATACATTTTGATATAAGAATACGTTCGTCCAAAAGTTCTAATAAAGGGGTTTTGACTAATAATTATATTCGCATGGCAAAGGTTGCATGCCATGTTGAAAATTTTGTAAATATATACCTATATCGTTATTTTTTAAGACAATGACAGGTACTACGAACCAAGGTAAACAAATTAAAAAATATGATATAGCCACCCCTACCACCGCCAAGCTAAGAAATAAGTATTGTATTCAAGCCCTGTAGGGGCGACATATTTGTAGAGACAGGAAGTATTGATAAAAAGCGCGCCAGATGAATGTTTGAAAATGTACGAAACTCTTTCGGGCGCGCAATAGAAGAACTGCATTTAAAAAGCTTCTCCAAATTACGCACCATTCAGCATTCGTTCGTTGTATTATATTTGTGCTTGGTGCGTTCTCTGTTTAACAACTTTTTTCTACAAATATGTCGCCTCTACAGGGCTTCAAAATCAAATTCATATACAAAATTTCTTAGCTTGACGGCTATGCGCCAGCGGGGAAAAGCATTGAAAAACTAAACCGTATAGATTGAACTGATGTCTCACTAATTGAATATTGACTCGTCTGCTTTTTTTATCTCCAATTTCCATCCACTCGCATAAATTATCTTTCAAATCGTCAATTTTTTACGTGTTTTACAGCAAAATTTCTAATTTTGGCGACAGAAAACAGATAATTATGTTGAAGTACAAGCGTATATTGCTCAAACTCAGTGGAGAAGCACTGATGGGACAACAAGGACACGGCATTGATACTGCCCGTCTGGAAGAATATTGCAAGCAAGTGTCTGAAACTGCAAAGGAAGGCGTACAGATAGCCATCGTTATCGGAGGTGGCAACATTTTCAGGGGTATGCGTGGCGTTGACAAAGGCTTTGACCGCTACAAAGGCGATTACATGGGCATGCTTGCTACAACTATCAACGGATTGGCCATTGAGTCGATGCTTGAAAGCCTGAAAACAAAAGTAAAACTCTTTACTGCTTTTTCAATGCACCCTGTAGGTGAAGCTTATAGCAAAAGTAAAGCTATTGAAGCCATGAACAATGGCAACGTTATCATTATCACAGCAGGTACGGGAAACCCATATTTCACCACAGATTCTGCTTCAGCATTGCGTGCTGTAGAACTTGAAGTTGACGCATTGCTTAAAGGCACAAGGGTTGACGGAGTTTATACCGCTGACCCCGAGAAAGACCCTAAAGCAACAAAGTATGATGAACTTACTTTTGCTGAGGCTTACAGCAAAGGCTTGAACATCATGGATTTAACCGCCTTCACTTTATGTTCTGAAAACAATATGCCTATTATCGTTTTCGATATGAATAAGTTAGGGAACCTGAAGAAGTTAATTTCAGGCGAAAAAATTGGTACATTAATAAAAAAATAATAACTTAGGTCGTTTAAATTTTTACCATTATGAGCGAAGAAGTACAACTTTACATGGACGATGCCAAAGATAAAATGAACAAAGCGCTTGTGCATCTTGAAAGCGAATTGCTTAAAATCAGGGCAGGCAAGGCCAGTCCTGCGATGCTTGCCGGAGTAATGGTAGATTACTATGGTTCCAGAGTGCCTATTACCCAGGTAGCCAATGTAAATACACAGGACGCACGTACCTTAGTTATCCAACCTTGGGAAAAGAAGTTAATAGATGCTTTGGAAAAAGCGGTATTTGCTGCAAACCTTGGCCTTACCCCGGTAAATAATGGTGAAGTTATCCGCATAAGTATCCCCCCGCTTACGGAAGAACGCCGTCAAGGTCTTGTAAAACAAGTAAAGCATGAAGGCGAAAATGCTAAAGTAAGTATCCGTAATGCGCGCCGTGAAGCTATTGAAGAAATCAAGAAACTCCAGAAACAAGGCATTCCGGAAGATGAAATAAAAAAAGCCGAAGAAGACATGCAAAAAACAACTGACCACTTCTCAAAGAAGGTAGAAGAAGTCCTTCAAAAGAAAGAAGCAGAAATAATGGTTGTATAGCCCAAATAAAACCCCATTTGCCCAATGAGTAGCCCAAATTATAGTTCCCGTACATTTTTGATTGTCGAAGATGACCCTGTGAGCGCTATGTATTTAAAAGACCTGCTTGACAAAACAGGAGCTAAGGTAATACAAGTAGGAACAGCCTCTGATGCAATATACGCCACACACGAAAATAAAGACATAGACCTTATCCTGATGGACATTCAGTTGCCCGACATGAGCAGCTGGCAGGCTACACGTATTATCAAAAAGGTAAAAAAAGACCTTCCTGTGATTATCCAGTCGGCTTATGCCTTTGACTCATACATAACCAAAAGCAAAGAAGCCGGATGCGACTGTTTTCTGGCAAAACCAATAGACCCGGAGTTGTTGTACGCCAACATCAACGGGTTCCTTTCGAAAGAATGATATAACCACTTACTGCATTTACATTATAGGCAACAATTTAATTCTACTTTGACAGGTTTAATAAACTGGAATTTAATAAAAGAGAATTAAGAGGGAATAGTTGGGTTTAATAAAAGAGAATACACCATCGAAATAAGGTGCGTAGTGCCAAAATAATATTTCGCCACTACGTGGCTTAATCATTATAAAACTCATCTTCTGCAAATATTCCACCGCTACGCGGTTAGGAGAAGGTTATTGCTAATCTGTCAAAGTAGGATTAAAAAGTCTTTCCTAAAAAAACGCGAGTTCGATATAAGGACAACATCGTCAATTATTGTTTAAAAAGCAATAAATACAAAGTCTCATGCAACTTTTTATCGAAAAAAGTTGCTCAAAAACTCTTATCGCCTTAACTCTTTCACCCTCGAAGCCTTGTGATGTTGCAATATGCAAACAACAAGAGCGTTAGGCTTCTCGGCCGAAATCGAACAAAAAGGCAATAATAAGGAATTTTTCTTTTTAAGGCTCCGCCGCTTTTATTGAATCTTTTGCTTCAAGGCAAAAGTTTGTAATACCTGTAAATATCAAATACCTATACATTCTTCTTATGTCAAACTTTAAAAAGGTCATTAATCTCAACATTTACTTTTTTGTAATTTTTTGAGATGATTAACAAAATTATAAATAGGATAAGTTGTTTCAAATTGTTCATTTACTGAACATTACACACTTTGGAATGCTTTTTGTTATGCCATATATAAAATCTTTATGGTATGAAAATAGGTATCCCATTAAAAAACAGCAACGAATTGGCGCAAGACTTTGCCCATTCAAAACTCATTTACATAATTGATTTGGCCAATGACAGGCAACAGACCATTGAGCTTGAAAACACCCACCAGGAAGCTCAACTGTTGTTCAATTCACTGGTAAACAACAAAATATCGCATGTTGTAAGCCCTTTCTACTCTTTTATGTCGCTTAGGGTATTCAAAGAAAACAATATTGTAACATGCAAAGCGCATAGCACTTCGTTAGAAGAAAACATAAGCCGCTGCAAAGCTGGGCAGATAAGGGCCTTTGACATATACGAATCGCTGCTTACAGGCGAATGTGCCAAAGATTGCCTTAGCTGCGGCCCCGAATCAGATTGTCATTAAACCCACTAAAATATTACAGATATGTCAATAAACAATGTAGGAGTGCTCTTTAGACAGATGGACGAAAGAGACGAATTGCGCCAAAGTATCTACCGTTGCAAAAACAAAGGCGAACTGGTAAAAATCCTGGACATGCACCAAATGAGCTTCACCATAGACGAATTTGAAGAAGCAGCCAACGTTTTTCATGCCAAATGCCAAAGCCAGGAAGAGGCAGACTGGCTATTTGGAAAAGTAAATTGGTTCAGGTTTTTGTATTACTCATTAGCAAATTGAAAAGTCATGGAAATACCATTCAGGCCCTTGGGAAAAGCAATGAATATAGTGGCATCTACAGGACTGGATGTTACTTATGTCTATGACGATTTGGTTTTTGCCGACAATTCGGTATTTATTTTACAATTCGACAATAAAGACCCTGACCGGATGTTGCTCCATTTCAATGCCGATTGCGATGAAGTTGCTCGCGAAAAGCTTACTAACATACTTATTGAAGCCTCAAACAAAGAAAATGTTGCTATAACGTACACCGGGACATTCAGGCTGAAAGAAAATCAAAAAAGTGAAAAAATAGAGATTGAATTTGATTTTATTAATTAAATTTGCCAATAAGATTACATTTATTAATCTTATCACTATTTTTTAAAACATAATCTAAGTTTTTTAACTTTTTTGATTATATTTTTATAAATGAAAACGGGTGAAAAAAAATATACTGAGTTGTCTTTTCTTTACGATATAAGTAAAGAATTGCAGAAAGTAAAGCATATTGAAGAATCAATAAAGCCCATTTTAAAGCACTTAGCCGATTATTGCGGAATCTCTTGTTGCTCGCTGACTATATTAAACGCAGATTTGCATCATGTTATACTTGAAGAATATCACGGACTAAAATCCGAAGAAGTTTCAAACCTTAGGGGAAAACTTGAAAAAGTAAGCAAAACCATCATAGAAACAGGCGAACCAATGCTTTTGCCAAAAATGTCGCATACGCCGACATTTATAAAAAGCTCACGCGATTTGGTGGATTTTAGCTATGAAATATCCATGATATGCGTCCCAATTAAAGCAGCAGGAAAGGTATTAGGATTTTTTGCTTTTAGTTTAGAATATTATAACGATATCTCGTTTAAACTGGAATTTCGGATACTGAATATTATTGGGAGCATGCTGGCCCACTCTATCATAGCTACACAGGAAAACGCTTACGAGTTGGCCCTGCTAAGGCAAGAAAACCTGAAACTTCAGGACCAGTTAAACCAAGCTATAATAAACACCGAAATCATAGGCAACTCAAGTGCCATGCAATCGGTGTTTGAACTGATACAAAAAGTATCGAAAACCAATGCAACCGTATTGCTCAGGGGCGAAAGCGGGGTTGGCAAAGAACTGATTGCTAATGCTATCCATTACAATAGTGCCCGAAAAGACAAACCTCTGATAAAAGTAAACTGCTCTGCCTTGCCGGATACATTGATAGAAAGCGAACTTTTTGGCCACGAAAAAGGTGCTTTTACCGGGGCAGACGGGTTAAGAAAAGGGAGGTTTGAGCTGGCCGACGGAGGCACTATCTTCCTTGATGAAATTGGGGATTTGCCTTTGCCTACACAGGTAAAGATACTGCGCATCCTTCAGGAACGGGAATTTGAAAGGTTAGGAGGTTCGAAAACGCTGAAAATAGACGTTCGTATCATCACTGCTACCAACCGTAACCTCGAAGAAATGATTACAAAGTGCGAATTCAGGGAAGACCTTTTTTACAGGCTAAACGTTTTCCCGATATATATCCCCTCGTTGCGCGAACGCCGCAACGATATCCCCATATTGGTCAACCACTTTATTGCCAAGGCCAACAAACGCCATGGGCTGAAAATAAAGCGTATCAGCACCTCTGCTATTGACCTTTTGATGATGTACCACTGGCCTGGTAATATCAGGGAACTTGAAAACGTGATAGAACGTGCAGCAATATTAAGTATCGATGATGTAATAAGGTCAAACAACCTGCCACCAACGCTTCAAACAGCCGAATCGTCAAAAACAAAAATGGAAGGTACGCTGGAAGATATTGTAGCCAATGTCGAAAAACAGGTGATTATAGACAATCTCATCAGCACCCATGGATGTACTTTTGAAACTGCACAAAAGCTGGGTATAACAGAACGGATACTTCGTTTACGTTTGCACAAATACAATATTGAACCAAAGCGTTTTAAAAAAGTGTCAAAATAAATTTATCTTTTTACCGCAAAGTACCGTTGGCGCACATTCAATGCTATTAAGTTAAGGAGCTGGACAGAAATAAAAGGGCGTTTCGACAAGTTCAACAACCTTTTATTTCATAGTGGACACTATACCTGTCGAAGTGTCTTTAGCTTAACTTAATAACATTGGACGCGCTAAGATGATTTTAACTCGCTTGGCGAGTGTCCTGTTTATAGAATACAAGTTGAAATAAAAATAAGCGCACCAAGCACAATAATATTTAAATGAACAACATCTGTATGGTGCGCAACAAAACTAAACCTATAAAGAGTTTCTTCTATTGCGCGCCAAATTTGGTTTCTACATTTTATAATATTTATTAGGCGCGCTTTTAATTCGCTGATTGTATTTTTTCTATAAACAGGTTGCTCCTCCGGAGCAAACAAAAAAATACTACCTCTACCTGAGATTATTTCAAATTATACAGGTCATGATATGATTTTAATTCACTGTTGTCCGGTAAAAGTATTAGGACTAAAGTCCTTCAGTAAGTAACTATTTGCAAGAGGCTGTGTAAAAAGTCTTTTTAACCCCCAAACCCCTAAAGGGCTTTATCATAAATTATTGATTGTCAAAAATCCCCTTCAAGGGATTTAGGGGTAAATTTGGACAGTTTTGACTTTTTACACACCTTCTTAGTCAAAACCATGATGTAATAGGGCTTTAGCCCTAATATTAATTTTATATCGGACAATGGCGTTTTTATTTATACAAAACAAACACTCTTCACCAATATTAGGGGTAAAATATATTTCTCATATAGCATAAACTATTTTTCCACCTATTTTTTCTAACATAAATGTAAGTTTTCCATTTTTTACCTACAAAATTGTAATCCTACGGCATAAAAAGAAAATAAAATCTTACGTATTACCTTTGTAACATGCTGTAAAACTGTTACTTACATCGTTTGGCACGCATTGTGTAATACCATAGATGGACGAAACTTTAAAAAATTAATGTTATGAGAAAAGTAGCAATTTATGGGAAAGGCGGTATAGGAAAATCTACAACGACCCAAAATACCGTAGCCGGATTAGTAGAGATGGGCAAAAAAGTAATGGTAGTAGGGTGCGACCCAAAAGCAGACTCTACACGCTTACTCCTTGGCGGATTAGCACAGAAAACAGTATTGGACACCCTTCGGGAAGAAGGCGAAGACGTTGAACTGGATGATGTGGTAAAATCAGGGTTCAAAGGAGTGCGATGTGTTGAATCAGGTGGTCCCGAACCCGGGGTTGGATGTGCCGGACGTGGTATCATTACCTCTGTCAACCTCCTTGAACAGCTTGGCGCTTATGACGAGTCGCAAGAAATAGATTATGTATTCTATGATGTACTTGGGGACGTAGTTTGCGGAGGTTTTGCAATGCCAATGCGCGAAGGTAAGGCACAAGAAATCTACATTGTTTGCTCGGGCGAGATGATGGCCATGTATGCAGCTAACAACATCTGCAAAGGTATTGTAAAGTTTGCCGAAGCCGGAGATGTAAAACTTGGAGGCCTTATTTGTAACAGCCGTAAGGTGGACAATGAGTTTCAGATGATTGAAGAATTGGCCAGAAGGCTTGGCACACAAATGATACATTTTGTACCTCGTGACAATATGGTACAAAGGGCAGAAATCAACCGTAAAACAGTGATTGAGTACGACCCAACACACCCACAAGCTGATGAATACCGTCAATTGTGCCGCAAAATAGATGAAAACAAGATGTTTGTCATACCAAAACCTTTGGCTATCGAGGAGTTAGAAGAACTGCTTATCAACTACGGCATCCTCAACTAAACGTTAAGCAAAATCAGGGATTTAAATAATAAGATTCAATTGTTAACAAGAAAAAATAAAAAATATGTTACAGATACGAGCAATAATAAGGCCTGAAAAGGCAGTAGAAGTAATGAAGGCATTGTTAGAAAATGGCTTCCCTGCCGTTACAAAATCGCAGGTTTACGGGCGCGGAAAACAGCGCGGGTTAAAAGTAGGCAACATCACCTATGATGAACTTGCAAAAACATCGCTCATGATAGTGGTAAACGATGCCGACAAATCTATCGTTGTCGAAACAATACTTAATGCGGCACGCACACAGCCAAAAGGCCAATTTGGGGACGGAAAAATATTTATTATCCCGGTTTTAGAAGCCTGGACAATCAGTAATGGTAAAAAAGAGCTATAAAAGCCTCCCTAAATCCCTCCAATGGCGGGACATGAAAAAAGGACATAATTAAGTTAGTTGTTAAAAAAGTCAGCTCTTACTCCCTTTCCCCCAGTACAATTAACAACGGCGGAAAAATAGAGCTTTAAAATTCAAAAAATATGAAAACAATAGTAGCCATTATACGGATGAAGAAGGTAAACGCAACAAAAGCTGCTTTAGCCGAAGCTGGTTTGCCTTCTTTCATGGGTTCTGGAGAAGTCCAGGGACGGGGTCGCGGATTAGGTGTAGGGCCTACTTATGAAGAAAACAAGAAAAACCCTGACTATGTACACGAAGAGCACCGTCTGAAAACCAAACGAATGATCCAGCTCACGGTAACAGACGAAAAGGCAGATTTGGCTATCCAGACAATAATAAAAGCAAATCAAACAGGCAACAGCGGCGATGGAAAAATATTCGTACTGCCAACAGCCGAAACCATTCAAATCCGCACAGGAGAAAGTGGAGATAGTGTACTTGACTAATGGAAGAAAAATATGAAACGAGCATGATTCGCTAATCACAAACATGGATGAAAATTCATCATGCGAGTTCCATCCGACCTTATTTAAAAATTATTAACGGATGAAAGTAGAAGAAAAAATATTGCCCGATCCGTCGGCGCTAAAAAAAGAGATACTCAGCAAGTATCCTTCTAAGATAGCTAAAAAACGTGAGAAACAGCTGATTATAAATGACCCGGAGAAAGACCAGCCCATTCAGGCCAACGTGCGTACCATACCGGGTATTATCACCCAACGCGGTTGTACTTATGCAGGTTGCAAAGGGGTAGTGTTAGGCCCTACACGCGATATCATCAACTTAGTGCATGGGCCTATCGGATGCAGCTTTTATGCCTGGCTTACCCGTCGTAACCAGACCAAACCACCTTCACCCGATGCCCCAAACTATATGATGTACAGCTTTTCGACTGACATGCAGGACTCAAACATTGTATTTGGAGGCGAAATTAAGTTGAAGGCAGCTATCAGAGAAGCTTTCGAGATATTCAAGCCCAAGAACATTGGTATATTCTCTACCTGTCCGGTAGGCTTGATTGGGGACGACGTCCATGCCGTAGCCCGCGAAATGAAGGAAGAACTTGGCATCAACATCTTTGGGTTCAGTTGCGAAGGTTATAAAGGGGTTAGTCAAAGTGCAGGGCACCACATAGCCAACAACGGGGTTTTCAAGCATGTTGTAGGGCTCAATGATACGCCTGTAGAAGGGAAGTACAAAATCAACCTGCTGGGAGAATACAACATTGGAGGTGATGCATTTGAAATAGAAAGGATTCTCGAAAAATGCGGAATAACGCTAATATCAACTTTTAGCGGCAACTCTACCATCGACTCCTTTGAGCAGGCACACCATGCCGACCTCAACGTGGTCATGTGCCACCGTTCTATCAACTACCTGGCCGAAATGATGGAAACCAAGTTTGGCATCCCCTGGTTCAAGGTAAACTTTATCGGGGCTGAAGCCACAGCCAAATCGCTTCGGAAAATAGGCCAGTACTTTGAAGACAAAGCTTTGATAGACAAAATCGAAGAAGTGATAGCCGAAGAAATGCCACCGGTGAAAGAGGCTTTAGAAAAAATAAAGCCCCGTACCAAAGGCAAGCTGGCAATGCTCTTCGTAGGAGGTTCACGGGCCCACCACTACCAGGAACTTTTCAATGAATTGGAAATGGAAACCGTTTCGGCAGGGTACGAATTTGGGCACCGCGATGACTACGAAGGCCGCAAGGTAATACCTACAATACAAGTGGACGCTGACAGCCGCAACATTGAAGAGTTGCATGTAGAAAAAGACGAAACCCGCTACAGGCCACGTAAAACAGAAGAGCAACTGAAAGCCCTCGAAGCCAAAGGCCTTGAAATAAGCGGTTACTCAGGGATGATGCCAAGTATGAAAAAGAATGCCCTCGTCATTGACGATGTCAACCATTGGGAAACCGAGAAGCTGATAGAGTTTTACAAGCCCGATGTTTTCTGTGCCGGTATCAAAGAAAAGTACGTGGTACAAAAGATGGGTATCCCTCTCAAGCAGCTTCACAGTTATGACTATGGCGGGCCTTATGCAGGATTTGCCGGAGCTATAAACTTCTACAAAGACATTGACAAACTCACCGGAGCTACTGTATGGAAGTACCTGCAAGCCCCCTGGGAAACGCATAAACAAGTAGAAGCCAACTTTGTGATAGATGTTTTATAAAAACAGATAAAAAGAGCCAAGAGCCAGGAATCAAGACTTGGCAATTGATAAAATTCTTGGCTCTTGATTCTTGATTCTCAAATCTAAAAATTAAAAAATATGTTACTACGACATACAACCGATAAAGTAATAGACAGGCAAGCGCTGACAATAAACCCGGCCAAGACCTGTCAACCCATAGGGGCAATGTATGCAGCCTTAGGTATTCAAGGGTGTTTGCCCCATAGTCACGGCTCACAGGGCTGTTGCTCATATCACCGTAGCACGCTGACACGCCACTACAAAGAGCCAGTTATGGCATCGACCAGTTCGTTTACGGAAGGATCTTCAGTGTTCGGGGGACAATCGAACCTCTTGCAGGCCATAGAAACAATATTTTCGACCTATGACCCGGAAATAATAGCCGTACACTCAACCTGTCTGAGCGAAACCATTGGCGACGACCTCAACCAAATATTGACAAAGGCACGCGAAGAAGGCAAAGTACCAAAAGGCAAACACGTGATACACTGCAACACCCCAAGTTATGTAGGCTCGCATGTAACAGGATATGCCAATATGTTGTTAGGTATGACCTCCTATTTTGCGCAACACACAGGGATTTCAAACTACCAGGTAAACCTCATCAGCGGCTGGATTGAGCCTTGCGATATGCGCGAAATCAAACGCATAGCCAAAAAAATGCAAGCCAACACCATGATGTTTCCCGATACATCGGGAATCCTTGATGGGCCGCTCAATGGCAAATACACCTTTTACCCGAAAGGGGGAACAACCATTGAAGAGCTTATCAGCGCAGGAGATGCCAAGTTCTCGTTAGGCATAGGCCAATGGGCCACTGAAGAAGCGGCCAAAAAGCTGGAATACAAATGCAAAGTGAAATACGACATTTGCGATGTTCCAATAGGCTTACAAGCAACCGACCGCTTTATCACGGCCCTTAGCAGGTATGCCAACGTAAAAGTGCCTCAGTCATTGACCAACGAACGTGGCCGACTGCTGGACATGATAGCCGACATGCATTCGTACTTGTATGGAAAACGAGTGGCCTTGTACGGCGACCCCGACTGGCTGATACCTATGACAGAGTTTTTGGTGATGTTAGATATGAAACCTGTTTATATCGTCAGTGGAACCCCGGGCAAACTTTTTGAAAGCCGCATGAAAGAAATACTCGGTGAAAAAGTACCTGAGGCCAAATTCAAAAATGGCGAAACGGCAGATATGTTCCTTTTACATCAATGGATTAAACAAGAAAAAGTGGACCTGCTGATAGGCAACACCTACGGGAAATACATAGCCAGGGACGAAGATATACCTTTTGTCCGCTACGGCTTCCCGATATTAGACCGTGTAGGGCATAGTTACTTCCCAACAGTAGGCTACCATGGAGGAATGAGAATCCTTGAAAAAATCCTTGGTGCCCTGATGGACCGCATTGACCGCGATGCACCCGAAGAAAAGCTTGAATTAGTGATGTAACAGTATCATTTGTTGTGATAGTTAAGTTAGTGTTTATCCCTCATCCTGCTCCTCTCCTTGCTTCAGTTTTTATAGATATATTTTACATTCTTGAACCGGGATGGGGGATTTTTCAAAAAAGGTAGCAATTTCAGCAATTTACCCTGTTATGGAAAAAGAAAACAAAAATATTTACCTCCTCGGACGCGAGAAGCAGATAGCCACCGCCGGTGATGCCAACTTCGATATGGAATGTTCAAAAGCCAGTGAAGCAGGGTCGGTAAGCCAAAGAGCATGTGTTTTCTGTGGTTCAAGGGTAGTGCTTTATCCCATTGCTGATGCTTTGCATGTTGTACATGGACCAATAGGCTGCGCTTCATATACCTGGGACATACGTGGAGCCTTATCATCCGGGCCCCAGCTACATCGTTTGAGTTTTTCCACTGATTTAAGAGAAGAACAAGTCATTTTTGGAGGTGAAAAAAAACTTTATGCCGCTTTAACCACGCTCATTGACAAACACAAACCTGCAGCAGCTTTTGTTTACTCTACCTGCATAGTAGGGGTCATTGGCGATGATATAGAGGCTGTGTGCAAAAAAGTAAGCGCAGAAAAAGGCATTACCGTACTGCCTGTACATGCCGAAGGTTTCAATGGTACAAAAAAAGACGGGTACAGGGTTGCATGCGAAGCACTTTCTAAACTTATTGGTACATCTGAACAAAGAAACAAAGTACCTTTCTCTATCAACATATTGGGGGATTTTAACCTGGCCGGAGAGCTTTGGATGCTGGCCGAATATTATCGCAAAATAGGCATCAACATCATAGCCCAGGTGACCGGTGACGGACGTGTTGAAGATATCCGCAGGGCAAACACAGCCTGCCTCAACGTAGTGCAATGCTCAGGTTCAATGACCTGGCTGGCCAAAGACATGAAAGAAAAGTATGGCATCCCGTATATCCGCGTATCATACTTTGGTATCGAGGATATGAGCAATGCCCTTTACGAAGTAGCCAGGTTTTTTGACGATGAAAGTAAAATGGATGCTGCAAAACTTTTGGTAGCAACCGAACTGAAAAAACTCCTCCCGGCATTGAAGGAATACAAAGAAAAACTTACCGGCCAGAAAGCTGCTATATATGTAGGAGGCGCTTTTAAAGCTATCTCGCTGGTAAAAGCATTAAGGCTGATTGGCGTGCAGACCGTTGTGATAGGTTCGCAAACCGGCAATAAAGACGATTATAACCTTATAAAAGATATATGCGATGAGGGGACCATCATTGTAGATGATTCAAACCCCATCGAATTGCAACATTTCATTCGTGAAAAGAATGCAACAATATTCATTGGCGGGGTGAAAGAGCGTCCTATAGCACATAAGCTGGGCATAGGCTTTTGCGACCATAACCACGAACGCAAAGAAGCACTGGCAGGCTATGAGGGGATGCTCAACTTCGCCAAAGAAATATACGCCACGGCCATGAGCCCTGTCTGGCAATTTGTAAGAAAAAGCCCTTCTCAGGAAGAACCAAGAATAAAGAACCAAGAACAAAGATTGAAGTAACTCAAAACCAATTATTTACAAGTCAATTCATTAAAAGATAAAAAAATGGATGCTTTTTTGGAACAATACATTGAAACATGGGTTCAGAAGGAACCTTTCAAAAAAAGGATTGAAAGCTTTTTTGTAAGCTTCTCCATTTATGACGCAAGTGGGAACAAATATATCAATCCTGTTCGCGGCCTTGGCCGAAAGACTATTGAAAAGAAAGAAGATAAACTTTTGGTCGCAAAAAGAAAGATGAAAATAACCTACACCAAAGGGTTCATGCCTTTTGACACTCCACAGAGCGAAATAGAAATTTCGCAGGAAGAAAACGCACCTTATAAATATCACCGGGGCTTAAAAGTAAGTTAAGACTCACGTACTTCTGGAAACCACGAAGTTTTAATAAAAAAAATAACCCATGAAAACAACAGCCACATATAAAGAAAATACCACAGCCGCAGCCACTACAAATGCTTGCAAAGTGTGTTCTCCACTCGGGGCAAGTGTTGCTTTCAAAGGTATTAAAGGATGCGTACCTCTGATACATGGCTCGCAAGGCTGTTCGACGTATATCAGGCGCTACCTCATCAGCCACTATAAAGAGCCAGTGGACATTGCCTCGTCCAACTTTAGCCAGGACACCACAATATTCGGGGGGCACAGAAACTTTAACAAAGGCATTGACAACATTATCAGGCAATACAAACCTGAGGTAATTGCCATTGCCAGCACTTGCCTGAGCGAAACCATTGGCGAAGATATCAAAGGCCTGATATCTGCATATAAAGCGCAACATAAAGATGAACCCCTACCGCATTTTGTGGCAGTCTCAACTCCCAGCTACCAGGGGACACACATGGACGGGTTTCATGAAGCCGTAGCCTCAATAGTTGCAGCCTTTGCAGAAAGACGGTTTAAACGCTCGCATATCAACCTTTTCCCGGGCTTTGTTTCGCCTGAAGATATCCGTCACCTCAAAGAAATACTTGAGGCATTTGGGATAGAGGCCATTATCCTGCCTGACTATTCCGAATCGCTCGACAACCCAAACTGGGAAGAGTATCATCGCATTCCTCCCGGCGGCACTTCAGTAAATGATATAAAAAAAACCGGGTCAGCACAAGCCAGCATTGAGTTTGGGCATATACTCAACCTCGGAAATATAAATAATAGCGTAAACGACTCAAAAGTAAACCCAACAGGAGCAGCCTTTTTACAAAACAACTTTGGCATACCCAATATGCGCATTGGCATGCCCATAGGAATAAAAGCTACAGACCTTTTCTTTGAGAAGCTTGAAGGTATTGCGCAAATCAAAACACCTGAAAAATATACCAAAGAGCGAGGCCGACCTATAGATGCTTACATAGACGGGCATAAATACGTGTTTGGCAAAAAAGCAGTAGTGTATGGCGAAGAAGATTTTGTTATTGCCATGATGATGTTTCTCGATGAAATTGGTATAGAGCCTGTGCTTTGCGCCACTGGCGGGGAGAGTGGCAAAGCTCAGGACCGTATCCGCCAGCTGACCGGCAACAGCAAGCTTACCATTCTGCAAGGAATGGATTTTGAAACCATTGCCAGCTTGTCGCGCGAACTAAAGCCTGACATCATGATAGGCAACAGCAAAGGTTATTATATTGCCCGTGAACTTAACATCCCCTTGGTCAGGGTCGGTTTCCCGATACACGACCGCATGGGAGGCCAGCGAATATTGCACTTAGGCTACAAAGGTACCACGCAACTATTTGATTCTATTTGCAATGCTTTAATAGAATATAAACAAAACAATTCCCCGGTGGGGTATAAATATATGTAAGACAAACGCCTTAAAGCAATAATATATTAAAAACGGAAAAGATGAGCAACACAGCAACAACAGAAGAAAAACTTCATCGCCATCCATGTTTTGACGAAGAAGCCAAGGGTAAATACGGAAGGGTTCATTTGCCAGTAGCTCCAAATTGCAATGTACAGTGCAACTATTGCAACCGTAAATTTGATTGTGTCAACGAAAGCAGGCCAGGGGTGAGCAGTGCCATATTGGCTCCTTCGCAGGCAACAGAATACATGCGCCTGATAAGCAACAAAGGTGTTGAAATTGCCGTGGTGGGGATAGCCGGGCCAGGCGACCCCTTTGCCAATGTCAACGAAACCTTTGAAACCATTAAGCAAGTCAAAACTGTCTTTCCGGACATGCTGTATTGCCTGTCATCAAACGGCATAGATGTTGCCCAACATATTGATAAAATTGTAGAACTTGGCGTTTCGCACGTTACCATTACCATGAATGCCATTGACCCCGAAATTGCAGCCCAAATATATTCGTGGATACGTTATAACAAAAAGATATACCGGGGCATTGAAGCCGGAAAACTCATTATCGAACGCCAGACAGAAGCCATAAAACTGCTCAAGCAGCACAATATCACGGTAAAGATAAACAGCATCATCCTCCCGGGCATCAACGACCACCACATTGTAGAAGTAGCAAAGTATGTAGCCTCGCTGGGTGCCGACCTGATGAACTGCATACCTGTACACCCTAATAAAGACACCGCTTTTGAAGATATTGAAGAACCTTCAAAACAAATGGTACATGACATACAACAGCAAATATCGGCCTATATCAAACCTATGAAACACTGTGCTCGTTGTAGGGCTGATGCAGCAGGGCTTTTAGGAAAAGATATTGCAGATACAGTTACTCTGCTTAAAGAAGCAGCCAACAAGCCCTTGTTTGCCACCGAAAACAGACCTTATGTAGCCGTTGCAAGCCACGAAGGTATATTGGTCAACCAACACCTGGGCGAAGCTAAAGACTTCCTGATTTTTGCCAACACCAAAGAAGGCTACATTCATGTAGATACACGCGAAGCGCCCAAAGCCGGATTAGGGGACATCAGATGGATACAACTGGCCAAGCTCCTGAGCGATTGTAACACTATACTGGTCAATGGCGCCGGGGCTAACCCTTCTTCAATGCTCAAAAGCATGGGCATTAAGATAATCCAGATGAACGGGCTCATAGAAGCCGGGCTTGATGCCATATATAAAGGAGCATCGCTAAACGGGCTTACAGCATGCAAGCCTTTCAAATGTGGCGAAGACTGCAGTGGCAGCGGTGGTGGTTGTGGATAAGAAGCCCCCTTTTTAAAGGAGATAAGAAGGATTTTAAAGACTAAAATGCAGATATGATGGACCTTGAAAAAGTTCCAAAAAATAATAATTAATACTTGATACTGTAAAAAAATGAAAATAGCTTTTACTTCATCAGACGGCATAGCAATTGACAAGCATTTTGGAAAAGCTGACAAGCTATACATCTATGATGTAAGCGATGGATTTATCAACTTTATCGGAATACGACGAATAACGGCGTATTCATCAAAGGAAAATAACCATGAAATAAATCCCGAAGCTTTGGAACATATTGTAAGTGCATTGCACGACTGTTCATTGATTTATACTGCATCAATTGGTGAAACGCCCAAAAAATATATACAGTCAAGGGGTATTCATGTCAAAATCCTCACAGAAACAATATATTCAGTGTTTTTAAAATATAAATATTAACCAAAAAAACAAAATACAATGAAAAAGCCAGCTTATCACATTTTAGTGTGCAACTCGTACCGCGTTGCAGGTGATGCCCAGGGGGCATGTAACAAAAAAGGCGCAGCACAATTCATCCAATACATCATGGAAGGGTGCAGCGACAGGGGGATTGATGCTGCTGTGTCCAGCACCGGATGCCTCAACGTATGCGCCCAGGGGCCAGTAATGGTGGTACACCCCAACAATTTCTGGTATGGCAATATCAGCGAAGATGCAATAGACGAAATACTGGACGCCTTGGAAAACAACGAGCTGGTCGAAAAATATTCTATTGCTGATTAATGCAGCCACATTCAAAAATTGAAGTTTTATCAGTCCAATCATATTAAGTTTTATCAATATGAAACGATCATGATTCGTTAAACACAAACAAGGATGAAAATTCATCATGCGAGTTCCATCCGACCTTATTAAAAAAATTATTTACGGATGAAAAAAAACACCTCCATTTTTTCTTGTTCTTCACCTCTCCCCCCTGGGGAGGGGTTGGAGGTGAAGCACCCTTACCTTATAGATTCAACCTTACGGGATGGAGAACAAGCGCCGGGCGTAGTTTTTGGCCTCAACGAAAAAATTACCATAGCAAGCATGCTTGACAAAATCGGCATTGAAGAGCTGGAGATAGGTTCGCCCTTTATTTCAGAACACGATTTGATTATGGCCCAAAAGCTGGTCAGTTATAAGTTTTCTTTCCGCTGTTCATGCTGGAGCCGGGCAAAAATCGAAGATATTGACGCTGCCGCAAAAACTGGTGCAACAGGAATCAATATTTCATACCCTGTATCAGATATCCAGCTTTTGTCAATGGGCAAAGACAGGCAATGGGTACTCGGGTCAATGCCTGAAATTGTTAGTTATGCAAAGAAGCAATTTCAGTATGTCTCACTTGGGGCCCAGGATGCTTCAAGGGCAGACAAAAAATTTCTGCATTCGTACCTCAACATAGCCAAAAAATTAGGGGTTTACAGGGTACGCATTGCAGATACCGTAGGATGCCTCAACCCCCTTACCACGCGCAGCCTGATAAAAGGTGTTGTGTCGAAAGTAAAAGACAGCAACTTACAAATTGAGTTTCATGGGCATAATGACCTGGGCATGGCAACAGCAAACAGCATCAGTGCTATACAAGCGGGAGCTGACTGCGTAAGTACTACTGTCAACGGGCTTGGCGAACGCGCTGGAAATGCTGCCCTTGAAGAAGTAATAATGGCTATGAAAATATCCATGGGCATTCAGGTCCCATACTCTACCGAACACCTAAACGAATTATGCACCTTTACAGCAGAAGCCTCAGAACGCAAGCTGCCGGCAGATAAACCAATAGTAGGCGAAATGACGCACCGCCACGAATCAGGCATACACACCAACTGTATGCTCCGCGACAGAAGGGCTTACGAGCCTTTCGATGCGCGTGAAGTTGGAAAAAGTGGCTCGTCCTTTGTTTTTGGTATTCATTCGGGCAGCAATGCCTTAAACAGTTTGCTCGAGAAAAATTCTATAAACCTTGATAAACAAAAGCTTCAGGAGCTTCTTAAAAAAGTGAAAACAACTGCAGTATGCAAAAGACGCAGCCTGACAGATGCTGAAGTATTACTTTTATCAAATTCTTACAGATAAATAAAACTAAACTTCAAGAAAATGGAAAATAACATTCTCATTCGGCGGGCCACAAAAGACGACATACCAGCAATGGTAAAACTTCTGGAACAGTTATTTTCTATTGAAGCAGACTTTAATTTTGATGCTGATAAACAGACAAAAGGTCTTAGAATGCTGATAAAAGCTTATCCTAAAGCATGCGTAATGGTAGCCACCATTGATGAAAAAGTAGTCGGGATGTTACAAGGCCAGGTTTCTATATCTACCGCAGAAGGCGCACTATCTATGATGCTTGAGGACATGGTAGTTGAAAGTGGGTACAGAAAAAAAGGGATAGGCAAAAAACTGATTGACGAAATGCAGGATTGGGGCGAAAGAATTGGCGTTGTCCGCATGCAACTGCTTGCAGATATTACCAACACCAATGCATTAGATTATTACAGCCATATTGGATGGAAACAAACCCGGATGTTTTGTCAACGCAAATACACCAAGCTTTATGGTAAGTAAACAATATGCCTATATACACCATCCTCCATCGCCCGAAAAGCTATACAAAACAGCATTTCATATTAATTTTGGAGAAGTAGATGCTAGCGGTAAAGCAACTATTACTTCGTTATCTAACTACTTACAGGAAGCAGCCTGGCAACATGCCATGCAATACCAGGCCGGATACCGCGAAATGTATAAAAACAATACTGCATTTGTCATCCACAAAATGCTTTTGAAATTGCGCTGCCTCCCTTCATGGAACGATTACATTATTGTCGAAACCTGGTTACGTCCACCTCAACAATTGCATGCTTTGCGTGAATTTACTATCAGAGATGCCAAGCTCAACCTTATAGCAGCAGCTTCCATTCAATACTTAGCCATAAATACCCAGACCCGCAAAATCGAACAATTCCCAACGGTAATGGAAACAGCGTACCTCAATGCTGAGTTTCTGGATGAAGAACCTGCCAATATCTCTATCGCTAAAAACAACTACAGTAACACTATTCACAAAGTCCGGCCCTCCGATTTGGACCTTAACCAGCATGCCAACAATGGTAAATACTTGCAGTGGGTTTTTGACTACATGCCCTTTGAAACCAATTGCCAAAAGCATTTGTGCTGTGTCAAAATCAATTATAAACATGAAGCCAGGCTAAACGATGAGCTAAACTTGTTTTTTATTGAAAAAAACAACCTGATAAAAATACATGGCTTTAACCAAACTGCAGGAAAAACCTCTTTTACTGCAGAACTTAAATATAAATGTCTGCCAGAAAAAAATTAAGCCATTAACTTAACCAACATCGGGTTGAATGCCTTTGTAAATACCAATACATTATCGCCGATATTTAGGGCTTCCATATCGCTGTCGAAAGCTATAACTTTGATGATTTGGCTACCCCCGGCAATAACTGTAACAATATTGACAGTATCTTGTTTGGCAATACGTGCCACCTGACCGGTAATTTGTACCTTGCCGCTGATGCTTGAATCTGAAAATACCTCGTCTGGTGTGCCTTCTTTGCTTATCTGGCCTTTTTTGATGCACAGCACGTGACTTGCCAGCCGGAATACTTCACCAAGGTCGTGGCTCACCATGATGGTGGTAGCCCCCAAAAGCTGATGGGCCTTGTATATCTCGTTCTGCAAGGTTAGCCGCATGCCAGAATCGAGGGCAGAGAGAGGCTCGTCCAGAAGCAGCAACTGGGGTTTGCGCGCTAATGCCCGTGCAAGGGCCACACGTTGTTTCTGACCTCCAGAAAGTCCGCCAGGCTTGCGTTTGCGGAATTCGGACAACCCAAAAATGGAGAGCAATTCGAGAGCCGTAGCATTGTCTTTCATGGGCTGGGCAAAATGTATGTTTTCTTCTACCGTCATGTTGGGGAAAAGTGCGTAGTCCTGGAACATGAAGCTGATGTTCCGCTCCTGTGGCGGGATGTTTATTCCCCTCGATGAATCGAACCACACGGTGTCACCAAATTTTACCAAGCCTTTATCGGGTTTCATCAGACCTGACAATATCCGCAGGAGCGTAGTCTTGCCGGCACCCGACAGCCCAAACAGGGCTACGAACTCACCGGTTTGTATCCGGGTATCGACCGAAAGGTTCAGCTTGCCGTTGGCAGTAAGCATCATTTTTTCTACTTCGAGGGTAATTACATTGCTTTCCATGGGTCGTGTTTTTTATTTACACTATAAATGATTGTTAACAAAAGGAGAGAGATACTGAAGAGGATGAGCGCATACTGGTTTGCCTTTGCAAAATTCAGTGCTTGCACCTCGTCGTAAATGGCGATAGAAGCTACCTTCGTTTCGCCGGGCATGTTGCCCCCAACCATCAACACAATGCCAAACTCGCCTATGCTGTGGGCAAAGGTGAGGGCAATGGCCGTGATTATCGAGGGTTTGATGTTGGGGACAAGAACCCGCAAAAAAGTAACCATTTTCGACTTGCCAAGCGTGTATGAAGCCTCACGCAGGCTATCGGGCAAGGCCCGCAGACCGTTTTGGAGCGGTTGCACCATGAATGGCATACTAAAAATGACCGAGGCAAGCAAAATGCCCTCGAAGGTGAATGCCAGCCGCACATTGAACGTGTCTAAAAGCCAACCACCAAACCAATGACGGGGGCTGTAGGCCACCAGCATGTAATAACCAATTACCGAGGGAGGCAGCACCATGGGCATGCTCACCAGCGCCTCTACCAATGGTTTGAACCTAAACTTTGAGTAGGCCAGCCAGTACGAAAGCGGCAAGCCTACGACTATTAAAATTAACGTGGTGAAAACTGCAAACTTGCAGGTTATCCACAACGTTTCGGCAAAAATTGCATCCATAATTTATTAATTTGAAAATGAGATAATTTGAATATGTGGCAATTTGAAAATTCGAGAATGAGCCAATTTGAAAATGAGGTAATTTTCAATAATTAGTTCAATTTTCAAATTTTCAAATTGAATTCATGAGCGATATTTCGTTAGCTTTTACCATTGCTTCTACTTCGTCGCCAATTGCGATTTGAAGTGAATCCACTGCACGGGTTGTGATTGCCGAAGTAATGCTGTGTCCCCGAAAATGCAACGTGATTTTGCTCAGCAATTCGCCCCGTTCCACTTTCGAAACGTTGCACATCATGCGGTTTCGCATACTGATAAGCCCCGAGAGGTTTTTGGCCAGCGACACTTCTGTCTCTTTAAACACGAGGTGCACGGTATGCCCGGCTTGCAGCCATTCGGGCCTCGCGGCCGGTTCGATGAGCAAGGCCGAAAAACCCTGCCCGTCAACATCGACATCGACCAACAGCACGGCTCCCGACTGTTGCATCTGTGTTATTTTGCCCGGTAGTTTGTTCATCTTTTTAAAATTTAAAACTGAATTAATTTTAACTTATAAAATTCATTGTAAGTTAAGGTATTGGCACGCGTTACAAACGCGCGCCAGCTTAGTATTATAATTTGAAAATATGCAATGAATTCATTTTCAAATTCTCCAATTGGCACATTTTCAAATTAGCAAATTATTTAGGTAATGTAAACCCATATTTCTCGAATATCTCGCGGGCAGGTTTGGTGGCCACAAACTCGGTAAAAGCATACGCCTCGGCATTGTCTTTGGCTTGCTTCAATATTACGTAAGCTTGCTCAAGGGGCTTGTGCGTTTTGTAGTCAATCAGGTAGTACTTGCCCTGCGTACTCATGGCTGGCGACAACACAATGGACAAGGCCAGCAAGCCGGCATCGGCGTTGCCCGTGAGGCAAAACTGGGCAGCTTGCGAGATGTTCTCGCCGTAAATCATTTGTTTCTCAACCTTATCGAAAAGCTTGTAGTACTTCAAAGCCTCTACTGCCCGCTCGCCATACGGTGCATGCTCGGGGTTGGCAGTAGCAATTTTTATGTTTGGTTTCTCGGTCAGTATGCCCAAACCCTTGCTCACATCGAGCGTGGAGCTCCACAACACGATACGGCCAATAGCGTAAAGCCTGGGTTCGGTTATGGCAAGCCCGGCTTCTTTCAGCTTGCGGGGGTACATGATGTCGGCCGAGAAATAAATATCGAACGGAGCCCCATTGGATATCTGGGTGTAGGCATTGCCCGACGAGCCAAAAATAACCTCGATATCGGCATTGGGCTTAGCAGCTTTATACGCCTTGACAATATCGTCCATCGCATAACGAAGGTCGGCAGCAGCCGCCACTTTTACTTTTTGTGCATGAAGGCCCACGCTCAGGGCCATTACCAATGCGAAACTTACTTTTTTCATATTATTTTTGTTTTAAATTATTACTCTACAAACTGTTTTTCCACTAGTTCTTGGGGTCATTCTTCTCATTTTCAAATTTTCAAATCGGCTCATTTTCACATTCTCTATTATTTTTTCTTAAATGTTTTAATGGCCGAAACTAACAAGATGCCACCCAAAACAAGGACAAGGATATTCGATGGTATTATGCCAATCAAACGCCCGCCGATGCCCGAACCGATGATAGACCCTGCGATCATCCACAGCAAAAATTTCTTTTCTCGTTTGAATATTTCAATAGCTCCGCTTTGAGTATATCGGTAGAAAGCTACAATCATGGTTGGCAGGCTTATACAAAGCGACAAGCTGCCCGCGAGCTTTATATCGACCCCGAAAAGGATGACCAGCGTAGGGATTATCAACTCGCCACCGGCTACACCCAGGATGGCAGCCACCATGCCAATCAACACGCCTGCTATGGCGCCCGAAACCATCCGGGCTGTACCTGCCTGAACTATGGCAGCGTGCCCACCATCCATGACACTGTGCCCGAAAATCATCCCAAAAGCAAGGGCGATAAGCAAGACCATGATGAAGCGGTCGAGGACAACAGTTTTCATCCGCGTGGCGTAATGTGCCCCTAACCACGCACCTGCAAGGCTGCCCGACAAGATGTTGACGATGATGCCCCAGTGCGAGGCCACATCGCCCCACGGGATAGACTGGCTGCGGAAGGGAAGGGAGGACGACACTACCACAAGGCTCGTTATCTTATTGATGATAACCGCATCGAGACTGGCGAAACCGAAAAATCCTGCGAGGAGCGGCAATCGGAACTCTGCCCCGCCAAGCCCTATCAAGCCTCCAAGAATGCCAATAATTGTTCCCGAAACAAAACTCCACGTATTTTTGATGTTTCTCTTCATATTTAATGTGTTAATGTGCTAATCTGAAAATGTGTTAATCATTTTCAAATTCATTTATTTTCAAATTCATTTATTTTCAAATTCATTTATTTTCAAATTCATTTATTTTCAAATTTTCAAATTGTTTTATCTTCAAATTGTTTCATTTTCAAATTAATTCTGTGGTGTTTTATAAAACTGCGGTTTGATGGTAAGCATTACATAAGCCCACTGCTGTGGGTGTGCTTCTACGCCTTGCATTTTGTAATATTTCATGGTTGTGCCCGAGTTGAAATAATGGCTGTACCCTCCCTGTATGGCTATTTCTTTCGATACCGAGTAATTCAGCACAACATCTAATTCGGTGCCGAGGTTTTTGTCTGTTTTCTCATTTTTATAAATAAAATCTTTGTCGAAATAGAATAAATGCCCCGACAGGTCCGCGGAAAGTTTAGGGGTAATTATTGCGGTTACTCCGCCGTAGTAATCAATCAAACCTTGCGTTGGCAGTGTTACAAAATATTCCATGTTGCCGTTAAAACTGTGGGTTGCGCCATAAAGGCGGTTGAACGTGTTCGATTTTTCGGCATCTATGGCAGCATCCGAACCCGAATAATAATCAACACCAACATTTGCCGATAGTTTTTGAATGATTTTATAAGAGAATTTGGCTGCCAGAAAGAACGATTTTAAATCGGCATAACCGTCGCCAACGGCTTTGTTAGGATCTTTGCCCTGTTGCATGTAACCCGTTAAAGTAGCGCCCCACGCCGTTGAATCATTGGCATACACGAGGTTACCTCCGTAAGTTATGCGGGGATAAACTACGTTGTAATCCACTTTATTTTCAAACCCTTCGCAAATTCCAATCAACGAAAGGGTTGTACCTGTATAAATTTGCTTTGAAAGCCAGGCATACCCCATAGTTTTGTAGTTTTGTTTCGGGGTGTATTTATAGGCAACGTTCATCAGGGTATCTTTTGTATTGTTGTAAGCAAAACCCGAATGCACCTGTATAAACGGACTGTTGTATTTCAGCACCAGAGCATCGTGTGCCAGCCCGGTATTGCTCCAGTTTGGGGCAGACAACAAACGTTGATCGTCGTATTTCAGGGGTTGCCGACCCATTTGGGCCGAGAACCCTGATGTAATAAAATATTCGAACCAGGCTTCGTACAACTCAATCTTCGAAGCATTTGTTTTGTTGTCGCTGTTGCCCCAAATCCTTGCATCTTGCAACGATAAGCGGGCATTCAGTATCTTCCCTTTGTAATCGGCGTTCAGGCGGGTACGCTGCAAGGTTACAAACCCTGCATTGAGCGTATCGGCAAGCGGTTTGCGGAAACCCTGGCGGTATTCGGTACGGGGCCGAAACTCTGCATCAATCGTACTTTGCCCGTTAACCTTGGACAAACAACACAGGCTTGTTAAACCAATGCCCATAAAAGCGTAAAACTTCCTCATTTTTTGTAATTTTGAAATGTTAAAACTCACTTTGTTTTAATAGCCTGGGGCATTCATATCATTTGCAGCGATTGAACCCCGGGTTTTTATCTGTGTCGAACCTGCTGTCCGACTTAACTTTCGTTATATCAATATCTCCTTTTGCTTCGAGCCAGCCTCCTCTCACGTTTTGCTGGTTGTCGTATTTCGGGAAAAAGGGCTTAATGTCAACCAATGGCGAACCGTTTATCATGTCGGCCCCTTCAAAAAACACCCTGTTATCCTCCACTTTGCAGAGTTTTACAATAGAGATACCAATAGGATTTGGGCGTACTGGCGAACGTGTAGCAAAGATGCCGTGCGGCTTGTCGTCCATAAACGGTACTACATGAAGCTTGTAACCCTTTACACGGTGGAAATGATACAACAAAATGAGGTGTGAAAAGCCATCGAGGTCGGAAAGCCCGGCGACGTATTCCGCATTCAATTCAATAACGCCTTCTATACCAGTTGCCCCCTGAGGTTGCACGGGCATTTCGGCTGCCTTTTCGAACGGGGTTTTAATAAAACCTATTGGTTTGTAAATAATGTCAGTTTCCATATTTAAAATATTTTCGATATAAAATGAAATAGATAACGTGGTCAAAAAAAATTTAAAGGCTAAGTTCCATGTTTATTTGAGCCAACAAGTTACCTACTTGCTTTTCAACCTGCAGGTAATCAGCCAGTAACCTCCTGCCATATTCAGTAAGTTCAGCGCCTCCACCCTGATGCCCTCCCCGTTGCATCAGTACCACAGGGTATTTTGATGTTTTGTTCAGCATTGTTACCATTGTCCACGCTTTCATATAAGAAATTTGCCTGCTTCTTGCCGCTGCCATCAAACTGCCAGTTTCTCCAATTTCTATGAGAAGTTGGATGTTTTCAAGCGTAAGAAAGGCTTCCCCATCTTTGCTAATAGCCACTTTGCAAGAAACCTGGAACATAACTAATGACATTGACATTTGCCTTGTCCGCAATCACATGGCGTACCAATAATGACTTCGGTAGATTTGATTATAGCAAAAGCTGTATCACCGGGTTTTAAAAGCAAATCGGATATGGCATCTTTCGAAATGATGGCCGAAATATAGTTGTCGTTTCCCAAGTCAAGTAATACTTTAGCTGTGATAAGCCCTTCTTCAACTTTGACAATTTTGCCCTTGAGCTTGTTGCGTGCACTTAGTTTCATAATTACAGGTATTAAAGATTATACTTACCTGTTTTCAACCTCTATGCCAAAGCATGTAAAATATTTATAATCAATATTTTACAAATTATTTAAAATAAAAAAAGAGTTACATTATTGTAACTCTTTTAGTCAGAAAAATACATTTATGTAATTATTTCAGTTACTCTCCAGTATTTTAAAAAGCTCATCCAGCTTAGGCGTAAGGATAATTTCGGTACGGCGGTTCTGGGCACGGCCTTCAGCAGTTTTGTTTGAGCCAACAGGCGAAAATTCGCCACGTCCGGAAGCTGTCAGGCGTTTGGGAGCTACGTCTGAGTTATTGATGATGATACGCACAATGGCCGTAGCGCGCTGCACGCTCAAATCCCAGTTGTCCTTTATTCTTTCATCAGATTTATAAGGTACATTGTCGGTATGTCCTTCTATAGTCACGTTGATATCAGGGTTCTGTTCCAACACCTTTGCCAGCTTTTTAATAGCATCCTGACCCTTCTTGTCCACCTCTGTACTGGCCGATTTGAAAAGCAGTTTGTCCTGCATAGATACATACACCTTGCCATTATTGACTTTTACAGTCAAACCTTCGCCCTCAAAACCTAAAAGCGCAGCCGAAACTTTTGCTTTCAAAGCATTAACCACAGAGTCCTTTCTGAACAATATATTTTCGAGCTCTTTAAGACGGACATTCCGACGGGTAATCTCGGCATTGAGCACATTGAGGCTGTTTTTCTTTTCTTCCAGTTCCTGAAAAGCCTTTTGCAATGCCGCTTCACGTTTTTTCAGGTCTTCCTGCGTGGCTTGCAATTGCTTCAACAGGCGTGAAGTTTCTTTGGCATTGCCTTTAAGGATAGATTCCTGGGTATTCTGCAGTTCGGCAACCTGAAGCTGAAGATTTGACACCTGTGCCCTGAGGGTATCAATGACCAACATACGGTTCATGCTGTCCTTGACAAGGTTGTTGAGCTGAAGGCGGTTCTTTTCAATCACTTGCTTCATCTCGGTATTTTCAACCCCAAGCTGCTCGGACTTTTGCTTGTTTTCATCAAGCTCTGTCTGGCATGTATTAAGCTTATCCTGGGTATCCTGAAAACGTTGAAGCGGGACACATGCACTAAATGCAACACTCAACAATACAAGCTTAACCAGGTTATTTGCCGTCTTCATAATTTTCAGTTGTTAAATAATTCTTTCAAAAATAGAAAAATAATTGATATCTAATTGTCATCATGCATTATGATTGAAAATCTTCTCTGTTAGTTTTGCTTTTTACTTAAAAATACCATTTCATACCCACTTATATCCACTTCATGGCATTTTCATTTTTTGGGCCTTGATTTCGGCAAAACTTTGCCCTGAAATCAACAATAAAAGACATGAAACTGAATTTTTTAATGGTAGCTATTCTGCTTGCAGCCACAACTTTTATCAATGCTCAACGTTTTACCCAATCTGTACGAGGTGTCATCATTGATAAAGACAGCAAAATGCCCCTCCCGGGAGTGACAGTAGTTGTAGAAGGTACTAATCCACTCATAGGCACATCAACCGATGCCAACGGAGAGTTTGTCCTTCGCCAGGTTCCGGTTGGAAGACAGAATTTGCGCTTTAGTTTCCTGGGATACAAAGAAGCTTCTGCAAGCGATATAGAAATAAACTCTGGCAAAGAGCTTGTTTTGAATATCGGCATGGAAGAAAGCGTAACCACCCTGCAGGAAGTAGCTGTAGTAGGCCACAGAAACAAAACCCAAGCGCTGAACGAAATGAACAGCATTAGCGCCCGCACTTTTAGCGTAGAAGAATCCGGTCGTTATGCAGGCTCGCGCAATGACGTGTCGCGTATGGCTTCAAACTATGCCGGGGTTACAAACGGCGACGACTCACGCAATGACATTGTTATCCGGGGGAACTCGCCTATGGGCCTGTTATGGAAACTTGAAGAAATGGAAATACCCAGTCCTAACCATTTTACCAGTGTTGGGAGTGGTGGAGGCCCGGTAAGTATGCTCAATTACAACGTTATTTCTAACTCTGACTTTATGACTGGCGCATTTGCAGCCGAATATGGCAATGCCACATCCGGGGTTTTTGATATTAAGCTGCGCAATGGTAATAACCAAAAGCATGAATATATGTTCCAGGCAGGGGTGCTAGGCACTGAACTTATGATGGAAGGCCCGTATAAAAAGGACTACAAAGGTTCGTATCTTGTAAACTATCGTTTTTCAACTACTTCCATTTTGAGGTTAATGAATATTAACTTTGGATATGCAGGACAGGCAGACTATCAGGACCTTTCGTACAATGTAAACCTGCCCGTTTCAGCTAAAGGGACTCTGGGTATTTTTGGAATGGGTGGCAGGAGCATCTACAAGGTACTATACAAAGACAAAGAAAAAGAGGACTTTAGCCCTGATAGCTATTTAAATACCAATACCAAATGGATTTCGAGTACAGGCGCTAGTGGAATATCCTATCAGCACAGAATCTCCGATAATTCGTATATAAAAACCATAGCCGGGATGAGCGGTATATACGAAATAGGACGTGAAGACTCCGTAGGCCTTATTAATTATGAAGAATACCCAAGGTATAGGGGCGAAAACTACCAGTACAAATTCACCCTGCATACTTACATAAAAAGCAAAATTAACGCACAAAACAAGATAAAAGTAGGTATTATCGCAGACAGGTATAATTACAGCTTTGATACTAAGTTTGATGCTGATGCCAACGGCAACCTGCTTGACAGATATGACGGTAATGGAGCCGCAGCACTATTGCAGGCTTATGGACAATGGAACTATTCATTTACCGACAACCTGCTGCTTACAACAGGCTTGCATTATCAATACTTACAGCTAAACAACGACCAGGCCATTGAGCCACGGGCCTCACTGAAATGGAATTTCAGGCCTCAACACGCTTTTACCCTCGGTTACGGGCTGCACAGCCAGATGCAGCCGTTGCCAATATACATGGTTTCTACAAATATCAGTGGCAATATCCTCAATACCAATAAAAACCTGAAGTTCAACAAAAGCCACCAGTTTGTCCTCGGCTATAACTGGATGATAACCAACAGTACAGCCATAAAAACCGAAACATACTACCAATACCTGTTTGATATTCCTGTAACCAGCAACAGCAGGCCAAGCTCTTTTTCGGCCATTAACGAAGGTATGTCATATACATTTACAACCGAAGACAGCCTTGTAAACAATGGTACAGGACGCAATTACGGGCTTGAACTAACTTTAGAAAAGTTCTTCGGCAATGGCTACTATTATCTGGTAACAGCGTCGCTCTTTGACTCGAAATACAAAGGCAGCGACGGAGTACTAAGGAATACGGCCTTTAACGGGAAATATGTTTTCAATGTATTGGCTGGAAAGGAGTTTAAGATTAATGAACGTTCAAAAATAATGGTGGACTTCAAAGTGACAACTGCGGGAGGCAAACGCTATACCCCGATTGATTATGCTGCATCACAGCTGGCTAAAAAAGCCGTGCGTATTGAAAGTCAGGCTTATACACAGCAATTCAAGGACTATTTCCGAACCGACATTAAGGTCACTTATCGCTTCAACGGATTGGGCAAAGCTCAGGAGGTTTTTGTCAATGTGGACAACGTTTTTAATACAAAGAACATATTTGCCCAAACCTACGATGCCAGCAAAAACCAACTGGGGAATATCTACCAATTGGGGATATTCCCAACGTTTCAGTATAAGATATACTTTTAATGACTGATGACAAATTACGGATACCAAAAATGTTATGACATATTTGTTCTTTGTTGATAAATCCACCCCTACCCCCGCCAGCGGGGGACAGTTATCATTCTTGTTAATCTGTTATTATTAAATAGAACTATCTGTCAAATTAAGATAAAAGCTAATAATAGCTATCCCCCGCTGGCGGGGGCAGGGGGTGGAATTTAAAGCTTGAAAAAAATGAAAAACAAAAAAAATGAAAAACTTCAAATTCTACTACAATTGGCTCAATGCTGTAATGGTTGCAATGATAGCCACCGGGGCATATATGGCTTTTTTCAATCAAAGCGACAGCTTTATTTTCAATAGCATTGTCAATACTCCTTTTTGGGGCTCAGGCAATGAGCCTGATATGGCAGCCAGGAACTTTCAGGGCTTCATCTATGGGCTTACCGGGGCTGTTATGATAGCATGGTGCACGTTGATGCTGATGGTGATAAACAATGCCTTTAAAAAGCAACAATTATGGGCCTGGAAGGCATTATTAATATCAGTATTGGCCTGGTTCCCAATAGATGAAATTATTTCTATCTATTACAAGGTTTATCTCAACGCTGTTTTCAACTTGCTGTTATTGCTGATAATAATTATACCTTTGATGCTGACCAGAAAGTATTTTTAATTTGATGTAAATATTAAGAAAGGCATTGTTTTTAGACGTAATTACCTCTAAAGGGGACTTGGACAAAGCCCCTTTAGGGGTTTGGGGTGAAAAGAACTGACAAAATTTATTACTTAAAGAAAAGATTATGTTGTTTTGCGAAGAGCACTTGGAAGCTGAATTTATCAAGGTCGAGAAACGGATTAAGTTTATTGCAATACCCTTATTTGCTGTCATTGCAACATTGTTTATTGCCCCTTATCCATTTGTGTTCAACAAGTTGTTTTTTTATCATTTAGCTTCAGGCTTGGTTGGCATTATAATTATTTGGTTTCTCATTCGATACATCATTTTTTCTTTCAGGCGCCATTTCCCTAAAAACCACGAGTACCTTCGTTTTGCACTTCAAGTCCTGCTCTCCTGCGCTATATCCATTTCATTAGATTATTCTTTTATGTATTTCAACCATAGCTATGGATACGAGAAAACAGGTACCCTTTGTGACCCAAGCAGCTTTGATTTCAAAAATTTCTTTATTGCAACCCTCCTGTTTGTAATCCTTATCAATGTTATCTATGAAGGCTTTTACCTATTTCTGAAACTTAGCCATACAGCCCTTGAAAATGAGCGATACAAAAAGGAGAGCGCCGAAGCACGGTTTCAAAACCTCAACAGCAGGCTTAACCCGCATTTTCTGTTTAATTCGCTAAACACACTCACTGCTATAGTTGAAGAAGACTCCAAAAAAGCAGTGTCATACATACAGGAATTGTCGGTCGTTTACAGGTATGTGCTCAGTAGTCAAAAGGAAACATGGGTTGACCTGCCGACTGAAATCAAATTTACCCAGTCATACATCAATTTGCTGCGGATGAGGTTTGAAGACAGCCTGATAGTGAACCTTGACATTTGCGAACATCACCAAACATATTATATACTGCCACTTACCATTCAACTGCTCATCGAAAATGCTGTAAAACACAACGAAATATCAGTGCAAAAAAAACTGGAAGTCAACATCGTTTGCAGCGATGAGTTTTTGATTGTCTGCAATAACAAGCAAAAGCGTAACATCATGCCATCGTCCACCAAAGTAGGCCTGCACAATATCAACGAGCGATACCGATTCCTGGCCAATAAAGAAGTGATTGTGGAAGATACCGAAACAGCGTTTACAGTAAAAGTGCCGCTGGTAAAAGGAATGAGATAACTAGTAAATTTGAAAATGAGTTAATGTAAACAAATGAAGATACTTATTATAGAAGACGAAGCGCCGGCTTCACGCCGGTTGATGAAGCTGGTAAAGGAATGTGATGCAAACGCCGAAATTGTTGGCGTTGTTCAAAGCGTGAAGGAAGGCATCGAATGGTTTTCTACTAATCCCCTACCCGACCTGATACTGAGCGATATTCAGCTTGCCGATGACTTGAGTTTCAAGATATTTAGCCAACTGAAAATCAAAACCCCCATCATATTTACTACCGCTTACGATGAGTATGCCATCAATGCTTTCAAGTTTTACAGCATTGATTACCTGCTCAAACCTATAAACCAAGCTGATCTGCAGGAAAGTTTAAACAAGTATAAATCCATTCTCCAGGAAAAACAGGCAACAGACTTCGAAAGCATTTTAAAAAACTTTATTAATAAAGAATATCGTGAACGTTTTCTTGTCTATCATGGCGACAACCTTATTCCTATTATGGTTAACGATGTTGCCTATTTTGAATCGGAAGATGGCGTTACCTTTTTAACTACAAAAAGCGGCAAACGCCACATCATCAGCGAATCGTTGGACCAATTGGAAAACGAACTAAATGCCAAAGCGTTTTTCAGGGCCAACCGCCAATTTATTTTATCTGTCGAAAGTATTGAAAAGATCCACAACTTTGGCCGGCAAAAGCTGAAAATACAAGTCAAACCTGCTTCGGACAAAGAAATTTATGTAAGCAAACTGCGGGCTACACAGTTTAAAAACTGGTTGGATAAGTAAACTAAGAGAATTATCAACTTTGCACCCGCTACAGCCCTCCGTGTTTATTCTCAGTATTCTTTACGGTTTTAATTATCAATAAGCGCCCATAACCTTTGTATAATAGACCACACCTGCCAAAACCAGGGCTACACCTATCCTGATAAAAAAAATATAGTTTATCTGTTGCTTGTTCTCCTCATTTCTAAACTTCAATGCCAATATTAACGATACCGCCAAAAGCCCTATAGAAATAAGCAGGCTGTTTTTGTGTATAGGCCATTGCATCAAAGTAAACATAAGCGACACAGAGGTTATTGCCAGTCCCCATCCATAAATCCTGAAAAAGATACTGGATACATAATCAGTAGATTTCAATTCTTTGAAACCGCAGAAAAAATAAACTATTGTAAGTGTTGAAAGCCCAACAACCAGCAAGTAATTTGGCCTGTTGGGATTAACATTCAGTAAATGCACTATCAATCCCACCAAAAGTACTAATGCTCCAAGTTTCTCAAGTTTTATTTCAAATTTTTTCCAGCCATCAGATTCTGTCAACTCTTTAAATTCCATCTATTCTGTTTTATATTGTTTCGGCCAAAGATAAAGGAACTTAACAAATTACGTTTACTTTTTTGCCAAAGCTTTTGCTTTTCTATACAGCCTTTATGCTTTCCCTTAACGCTTTGCATTTCCAACAACAAGCGCAGGGAAAATAAACGAAAACGCGTGACACTTTCGTTATATAATTTTTATCTTTGAAAAATTTTGAATGTAAGATGAGTAACAGCCCATATCCGCTGCTCGACCAAATAAAATTCCCCTCAGACCTGAAAAAGCTTCAGGTTACACAGCTCAATGCATTATGTGATGAACTTCGTGAGTTTATCATTGATGAGATGTGCACCAACCCCGGGCATTTTGGTGCAAGTCTTGGAGCTGTTGAATTAGCCGTTGCCCTGCATTACATTTACAATACTCCTTACGACCAAATAGTGTGGGATACAGGTCATCAGGCCTATGCCCATAAAATACTGACAGGACGAAAAGATATTTTTCACACTAACCGTAAAATGGGAGGATTAAGCGGATTTCCAAAACGTGAAGAAAGTATTTACGATGCATTCGGAGTTGGACATGCTTCTACCTCAATATCAGCAGCTCTCGGCATAACCACTGCTGCTAAAATGAACAATGATAAAGACCGCCGGACAGTAGCCATTATTGGAGATGGAAGCCTTACCGGAGGGCTGGCTTTTGAAGGCCTCAACCAGGCCGGGCATCTAAACTCCAATATTCTGGTTATCCTCAACGACAACAACATGGCCATCGACCCCAATGTAGGGGCTTTGAACGATTACCTTACGCACATCACCATTTCCAAGACTTACAACAAAATAAAAACCGACGTCTGGAATGCCATGGGGCGTTTACATAAGTTTGGCCCCAAAACGCGCTCTGCTGTCCAGAAAATTGAGAATGGGCTGAAGTCAATCCTGATGCACCAGGGCAACCTGTTTGAAGCGTTGCATTTTCGCTATTTTGGCCCTGTTGACGGGCACAACATCAGGCAGTTGGTCAATATACTTTCTGACCTGAAAGATATTCCCGGGCCAAAGCTATTGCACATCATGACCACCAAAGGTAAAGGCTACAAGTTTGCAGAGGAAAACAAAACCATTTGGCATGCCCCCGGAAAGTTCAACAAAGAAACAGGTGAAATAGTGGCCAGTTCGGACAATAAAAATAAACCGCCACGATATCAGGATGTTTTTGGCCTTACCATTCTCGAACTGGCCAAAACAAACAAAAAAATAGTAGGCATCACCCCAGCTATGCCCACAGGATGCTCTCTCAACATCATGATGCAGGAAATGCCCGATCGCTGCTTTGATGTAGGCATTGCTGAAGAACATGCCGTTACTTTTGCTGCCGGCATGGCTACCCAAGGGCTTGTCCCCTTTTGCAACATATATTCATCTTTTGCCCAAAGGGCCTACGACCAGATAATACACGATGTAGCTTTGCAAGGGCTACAGGTGGTTTTCTGCTTTGACCGTGGCGGATTGGTAGGCGAAGACGGGGCTACACATCATGGAGTGTTTGACATGGCCTTTTTGCGATGTGTCCCAAATATTATCATTGCAGCTCCAATGAATGAGGTTGAGCTTCGCAACATGATGTACACCGCTCAGCATAAAAACTACGGGCCTTTTGCTATACGATATCCTCGTGGAGCAGGTGTAACAGTTGACTGGATACAACCATTTACTGAAATGGCTATTGGCAAAGGACGAAAAGTTTCTGACGGAGAGAAAATAGCCATTTTATCTGTTGGCCATCCGGGCAACTTTGTGCAAAGCGCTATTCAAAAGCTCGAGACAGAACACCAGGTTAAACCCGCCCATTATGACATGCGTTTTGTAAAACCCATAGATACAGATATCTTAGATGAAGTTTTTTCAAGCTTTGGCAAAATAATAACCATCGAAGACGGCACTATTGTTGGTGGATTTGGCTCTGCCGTGATAGAATACGCTATGGAAAAAGGATACAAAGGACAAATCGTCCGTATGGGCGTTCCCGATAAGTTTATCGAGCATGGCACTGTAGCTGAGCTGCACCATCTGTGCGGTTTTGATGCAGAAGGCATAGCAAGGAAGGTGCTGGAGATGATATAAAAGTTGATTCGATTAATTCTCCAAAGGTTAATAATATTTCTAAAACCGTTTTGTAAAAATTCTCTCTTTAAATTTATTGTGAATTAACACACAGTTTTTCAAGTTATTGTATCATTTTTTAAAATTTATTATTTTTATTTAATCTAAATTAAACAAAACTCATTTTCCCATGTTTAACTAATAAATACAGAAGTTAAACTTAAAAATGAAATACTATGGCATTCGAATTACCTAAATTAGACTACGCATACAATGCACTTGAGCCGCATATCGATGCGTTAACGATGGAAATACACCATACCAAGCACCACCAGGCATATATCAACAACCTGAATAATGCATTGGCTGCAATTCCTTCGGCTCCGGACAATATTGATGAAATTATTAAAAACATATCAGCCTATCCTGTAGCTGTGCGGAATAACGGTGGAGGTTTTTATAACCACAACTTATTTTGGAAAGTGATGTCGCCCAATGGAGGCGGGGTTCCCCAAGGAGATTTGGCCGATGCAATAAACAAAACATTTGGTTCTTTTGACAAATTCAAAGAACAACTGTCAAATGCAGCCGCAACGCGTTTTGGAAGCGGGTGGGCCTGGCTGGTTGTAAAAGCAGATGGATCACTGGCAGTAACATCAACTCCCAATCAGGACAACCCGTTGATGGACGTGGCTGATGTAAAAGGCAAACCAATTCTGGGATTGGATGTTTGGGAACATGCTTACTACCTGAAATATCAAAACCGCAGACCCGATTATATTGCTGCTTTCTGGAATGTAATCAACTGGAACGAAGTGGCTAAAAGGTTTAAAGAATAAGTTTCGTTTATATCATGTTGTTTTGTGAAGCCTGTCAGCTCAGCACTTGACAGGCTTTTCTTTTATTCAGTAAGAAACATGAAAGGCTCATCAATTTCAACAGAATCAACAACCATAGCTGTGTCTTTTTTCAAAGCTTCTAAAGCCCTGCCTTTCAGTATTACATTTGCTTTTAACCCGGCTGTATCGGTAACAGTAATCTGGTTACGGCTTAGCATAATGTTGCTTAACATCTTATAATAACCATCGTAACAGCTTTTTAACTGTTTATTTTCATCAAAACAATATTTGAAAGCTTTAGGAGAAGGGATAATAGCTGCCAAAAAGATACTTTCTTCAAGTGTTAGCTCTGAAGGCTTTTTGCTAAAGTAATAATTGGCCGCCTGCTTAATGCCAAACACTCCCGGTCCCCACTCGATAATATTGAGATATACCTCAAACATTTTCTCTTTTGACACGAGGTGCAGGTTTTCAATCATCCAAACAATCATTATTTCCTCAAGCTTGCGGGAAATGTTTTTATTGCGGGTCAGAAAAACATTCTTAACCAGCTGCATGCTAATGGTACTTGCCCCACGAACAAAACGTTTCTTTTTAATGTTTTCAGCAATAGCCTCTTGAATGGCATCTACATTGAACCCACGATGATAAAAGAACCCGCCATCCTCAGATGTAAGAACAGCATATTTCAAAAAGTCACTTATTTGGTCAAGCCGAGTATAATCACCAATACCTTGTCCAACAAGCATCGAATATGTAGGAACCCCATGATCGTAAAATGTATAATGGAACGTATCGTTCAGCATCGAGAAGTTAGCATTCCCATAACGAACAATCCTAAATTTTTTACTTTCCAAATCTGACAATACTTTTACACTGTCAGGAGTATCTAAGATAATATTGACCTTCAACCTGTAAGCTAATTTCCCCTCAGCCTTTATATCCCTAATGTTCTCAAACAATCCTTCTGGTAAAGCCCTGAAAAAACTATCAGCACAGAATTCCATATTTTTCACCCCCAGCTCAAGGTATTTATGGTCTGTACGAGAATATTTTACGAAAGGAGAAAAAGTAAACCCGTTAAAACTGATAACTGACGAGCTATCTATAAATAATGTCTGTTCGGAAGCCTTAAAATCAAAACTCATCTGAAGTTTTCTAAACGAAACAGGCACAGGTGAAAGCTTTTTATGAAATACAGAAAAGTTGAACAGGCTAAATTCTGAAACTACCTCGGCCCGACCATCCTGTACACCATTGTAATGCAATAGCGAAGTTATACTATCAAACATCAACCCCATGCCCCAACGGTCATTCATTTCTGTCACTTTCTTATGATCAGCTTCAATACTGTCATTAAAAAGCCTAAAGCTAACCCAATGGCTATCCATTTCTCCATGAATACTGAAATAGTTTTTTAAAACATCATCATTAACTGAAATGTTTCCCTGCATTTTGTCTTTGACTATGGTAAACACAGGAACTGAAACAGTGATTTTCTTGGGCAAAATCGTTATTCGACAATCTGAAATAACCACTTTTTTAGGTATAAGAGAAAACAAAGTCCCGAAAATCCGCTCCACTGTTTTCTTATAGTTTACCTCAACAACTAAAGTGTCTGTTTTTTCATCCTTTTTATGCTTTAATACAGAGGAGACAATACTGCTATCAATGTTAATGTAAGATTGATTGATATGAAGCTCTCTAAGCCTGAGTTTTCCTGTAAACAAATACCAAATCTTAGGGCGCACAAGTATTTCATTGGCATACAACGTTGTATCCATTAATGAATCAGTGATAGAAACATTAGACAACTTAAGAGCCAGCAAACCTTTGAACTCAGCTTTTTCAACTTTAAAGTTTAGGTGCAACCGCGACTCAATTTTATCGTGGACTTTACTTAAAGCATAATTAGCAATTGGCTTACGCACAACAAAAAATGAAATCATGAGTATTGCAAAAATACCCACTATCACTATAACTCTGTTTTTCAATGGTTTAAATTTTAAAAAAACGGAACAAAGGTACATAATAAAATTTTTGATGGTAAAAATTTTTAACCTTTGATGTAAATGAATATTTATGTAAAAGATTAATTACGCCATTCATTGAAACTTTAGTATATATCGGCTACTTTTGCAAAAAAATAAAAACATGTTTAAAGCAAACGAATATTTTGGTGGAAAAGTAGCTTCTTTAGGCTGCGAAACTGTAGAAGGCAGAACAACTATAGGTGTTATTGCTGCTGGCGAGTACGAATTTGGCACTTCAACTGTTGAAGTAATGACAGTAATTGCCGGGGTGATGCAAGTGAAACAAGCCGGAGAAACTGAGTGGAAAACATATAAAAAGTTTGAATCATTTGTTGTTGCTAAAGATTCAAAGTTTAAAGTTAAATGCGACCAGGATACTCCTTACCTTTGCTTGTATAAATAAAGTGCTCCGGTTATGGACGAGAGAGTCAGGATAGACAAATTTCTTTGGGCTGTACGCATATACAAAACCCGCTCCATTGCCGCTGAAGAGTGCCAAAAAGGCCGTGTTCTTATCAATGGCACAGAGGTCAAGCCTTCGCATATAGTCAAAGAAGGCGAAGTGATTATCGTCCGTAAACCTCCTGTTGTTCATACATACCGTGTTATTGAGGTAATCAAAAGCAGAGTTTCTGCACCTAAGGCAAAAGAGGCCATTGAAGACCTTACGCCTGAAGACGAACTTGTAAAACGCGAAATTGCCCGCATGGCTGTTAATTTTCAGCGTGATAAAGGTGCTGGCAGGCCTACAAAAAAAGACCGTCGCGAGATTGACAGAATAAGGGATTGGGAGTAATCTAAAAACTAAGAAATGCTATTAGCTCATCATCTCAAACAAACCAATATTGCGGCTTATGTACTTTATCTCTGGCAAATGGAAGATTTGCTGAGGGCTATAAACTTTGACACCTCCAAAGCAAAAGCATTTCTGATAAAAGAATCTGATACAAATAAGGAAGACGTTAAAAATACTGAGCTTTGGATTGAAAGCCTGGTAGAAATGATGCGTAATGAAAAGGTTGAAACTGCTGGCCATATACAAGTGGTTATCAATGTGATGAATGAAATTGAAGAGTTTCACCAACAATTGCTAAGGAACAATGACGGGCTTTATATCCAGGCATTTATTCTGGCGCAGCCTAATATCATATCGTACAAAGCCAAATCACCGCAAAGCTCTCGTCCCGACACTCATGTGTGCCTCGAAGCTATGTATTGGCTTATGTTAGCAAGACTCTCGAAAAAAGAAGCTTCGCCAGCTACTGTAGAAGCTATAGAAACCATGAGCAAAATGCTCGATTTGCTTTCAAAAAGGTATAACGAAGAACTAAAAAAATCTGATTCCTAAAATTCGGTCAATTGTTCTTATCCTTTTTACTTTCATTACAATTATCCATATTCCCCCTCCTTTAAAAGGAGAGCTTGTCCCGTCTCAGGCGGGAGGCAGGGGTGGTTTTCACTCGCTAACCCCTAAGTCAATCCTCTCATTCTCAATTAAAGGCTCTCCCCTGTATTTGAGGAAAAGCTGGATGATGGTCAGGACATCGTTTTTGCAATATTTTACAATACGTTCAAGGTCTTTATCCTCATAATATACTTTAGCTACCTGGCTCCCGTCAATATCATTTTTTGGAGAAGGTATGCCAAACAAGGCCGCCAGGAGTTCCAATGAAGTATAGTTTTTGTAATCCCCAAACTTCCAGAGTTCCATTGTATCAAGAAATGATGTTTCCCAGGGTTTCATCATGGTAACATCAAGCAAAGCAGGCAACTTAATGCCATTGACCAACATTCGTCTCGAGATATAAGGAAAATCAAACTCTTTGCCATTGTGGGCACACAAACGCCAACCTCCCTGTGTTTCAAGCTTTTCTAACAATTCGGCAAACTGAAAAAGTATCTCCTTCTCATCATCACCAGCAAAATGGCGAATACGCGTGTGCCATTGCCCATCGCGCTGAAAAATAGTGCCAAAGCAAATACAAATAACCTTGCCAAATTCGGCATAAATTCCTGCTCGTTCATAAACCTCCTCTGCGGTCTGTTCTTCTTTTCTGAAATGCCTGGACTTTTTATCCCATAAAGATTTGAATATGTCAGGCAATTGTCCAAAGTCCGGACTCATTGGTACTGTCTCAATGTCCAGAAATAACACCTTTTCAATTGGCAGGTTTTTCAACATAATCTATGATTTTGGGTTAAGCCGTTTGGTAAAACTAAAGAATAAATTCGAATTTAAACGCTTCAAATACAACAATATAAGCTCTTTGCCACCAAAAAAACAAAAATACTTTTTACGGGCAATGGCGCTCATCACTTTTAGCGCAGTTTTTTCCACACTCAAAAGGTTTTTATGCGTATTATCAAGCAATTCATAAGGTTTACCAAATGCATCCAAAGCCCTGGTTGAAAATCCGGAACCAAAACGGCCAGGACAGACTATTGTCACGCAAATACCTTTTGAAGCCATTTCTAAGGCAAGTGATTCATAGAACCCAATCAAAGCATGCTTTGATGCCGAATAAACAGCCCTTAAAGGAAACCCATAAAGCCCGTTTACACTGCTAATAACAGCTATATGTGCTGTTTTTTGAACAAGAAACCGGGGAAGAAGTAATTTGGTTATATACACTAAGCTCCGATAGTTGACTTTCATAATATAATCGGCTACATCCATTGACAAATCATGAACATAAGCACGTTGCCCAATTCCTGCATTGAGTATTAGCAAATCGATATTCCCCTTCCAGGCTATAGCCAGCTTTACAGCTCCTTCAATTTCAGTATCAATAGTCATATCAAAAGGTAGAGATAATATCTCTGCTCCTTTATTTTTGCAACATAAAGCTGTTTCTGCCAAATGTGCTTCATTTCGTCCCGAAATAATAATAGACACACCAAGTTCAGCATAATTTACAGCCAATTCACGCCCAAGCCCCGACGAGACCCCTGTAATCCATATCACCTTGTATTGACCTGTCACCAAATTATCTTTTACTAAAGAGTTTTAACATAATTTTCTTTTGCTTTGCTTTTACTATCAGGGTATTTCTCAGATTGAGAAAGCAGGCTATGTTAACAACAGCATTTCTGAGAATATCCAAATAAAAAAGTGCCAAAATACCGCTCATTACAATCATAAACAAGATGGCTAATAATGTTGATATGCTTATTCCAATGGCAATCAATACCAATGTCAGCATTGTAAACTGGAACGGTAACCATAATAGCCAAATAACAAACCTGACAGACGAATGAAAAAGGTAATCTTCATTTTTCAGGTTTAAAACATGGGCAAATAGCAATGGTAATGCATGAAAACTAATACCTATTATAAAAACAGGCAAAGTAATTAATAAAAGTAGGGCACTTAATGCTGTTAAAAAAATACTGTTTTGAAATTGTAATAAATAAAAAGGCTTTATTTTACTTCGTAAAAGCAACTCATTATATTCACTGACATTCCTGGATAATTCTTTATAAAATATCGGGCTATTATTGAAAATATTTTCAAACCGATTTAATACCCATGTATTACTATACTTTATAACCTCCGACTTTTTCACTGCCTTAACACTTGGGACATTCAAAGCAAAGTTGGCAACGTCAAGCTCCGAATCTGGCAAAGTAGTATATCCCGCCAGTCGGGTAAGCGAATTGGTAAGCATATCTTTCAACAATTTACTTGCATTCGCTTCACTCAAATGCATTAATTCACTCACAGATATCGGGTTCCCAAAAATAATGGATACTTTTGACCTAAAGCGTTTGGGATGTTCATACCTTAGCCCTGTTGGAATAATAATTACATCTTCTCCCCCACGCATTTTAGCTGTCTCAATGGCCAGTCTGAATATCCCGGTCTGTAAAGGAAGCAATTTAATGCCTCCATGATGTGTACCCTCAGGCATCATGCATAATGCCTTACCCATACAAAGTCCTTCTTTTACAATCCGAAATATTTCTTCATTTTTTGATACACTCTTTATTCCATCCCGCTGTCTATAAACAGGTAATATTTTAAAGAAATTTAAAACCCTTGATATAAAAGGAGAACTAAAGATATCTGCTCGCGAAAGAAAAACTACCTGTCGGTTTACTGTACATACAAATGCCAAAGCATCCATTAGTCCATTGGAATGGTTGGCGGCAAAAATAACCGGCCTGTTTTTAGGAATATTCTCCCTCCCGATAACTTCAACCTTGCTATAATAAAGATAATAGGCAACTTTTACGTATAGCCTGACAATACTGTACCACAAAGAATATTTAAAAATGGAAAGTTTCAATTTGCCCGGTTTTAAGCTCCAAAAATCTGCAAAATACACTAATTTTGCTAAACGATAAACTACAATTGTTCAACATATAAAGATAGTCAAGCATGGACAATTTTCAAAAAACAGACCCCTACAAATTAAAAGACAATGTATTTCAACTTTTAGACAAAGAATGGATGCTCATTACTGCCGGAAATGCCAGTAAACTTAACACCATGACCGCCAGCTGGGGTTCTTTTGGCGTTTTATGGAAAAAACCTGTAGCTACTATCTTTATCCGTCCTCAGCGGCATACGCTCTCGTTTGTAGAAATTTCTGATATGTTTACATTAAGCTTCCTTTATCCAGAACACAAAGATAAGCTGAGTTACTGCGGCAAATATTCAGGCAAAGATGTTGATAAAATCAAAGAAACCGGGCTGAAGCCTATCTTTATGCCATCAGGAGCCATTACTTTTGAGCAAGCCAGGCTGGTAATCGAATGCAAAAAGCTCTACACGGCAGAACTGAAAAAAGAATGCTTCAATGTTCCCCAAATAGCTGAAGAAATATACCCCGAAGGAGATTTTCACCACATGTTTATTGGAGAAATTACCAACTGTTATAGCAAAATATAATAAAAATCAGTGATTGCCCAAAGTCACCACCTTGTAGCGTTCGTCAACTTTTCCATTTTTCGAAATCGTCCTCAACCAAACAATGTAAATCCCGGAAGGCAGTATTTTGTTGGTGTCTGAAAGGCCATTCCAAACAAACCTATCATTTTCAGATATAAGCTGCTGCTGAAGCAATGTCCTAACCATATTTCCATTGGAATCAAATATCTTGATTGCTCCAAGCACCCCAGTTTCTGAAGGTTTAATTTCAATGGTCGTAAAATCATTGAAACCATCGCCATTTGGCGAGAATACCTCTGGAGTTATGCTGATAATACCGTCATTCGTAATATTATTAACCTGCTTTTGAGAATTGGCATACCCCGGAGTAGCATAACCATACGTCCCGGCCGCAGAATACCAGTTGTTTCTATCATTTGTCAAAGCTTCACTACTTAAACGTTCAAGCGAAACACCTTCTTTGCTGGACAAAAACGGCAAATGCCAATCTTCATAATAGTTTAGCTGGTCAATTATTTGCTGTTGCCTGTTTATTATGCCAATACGTCCTTGCTTGTTATCTAACGAAGGAAAATCACGATTGCTCAATACTACACATGTATCATATAACTTATAAAACTTAGACAATAACAAGGTATCTTTACAAATAGCCATTATTTTATGAGGCATTAGAAAAGAACCTTGTTCAGAAATACTGCAAAAATTATATACTTCGTTGGTCAAAGTGTCAAACCTGGCAAAATACAAGCTTCCTATATCCAAAGGTTTATCTGACCTGTTATAAAACTCAACAAAATAAGTGCTTCCAGCATAGGGATTAAAAAGCACTTCATTAATTACCAAGTCATTGCTATCGGCTTCAAGTGGCAAAACAAACGAAAGTTCTGTTTTTACAATAGGCTTACCATTGCAATCACAGATTTTATCAGAAAAATTGAGCGTATAAGTAACTCCTTTCTCTAAATGCCCAGATAAAAAAAGCTCAAGTGAATAAAAATTTGCCCCAAATTTGACATTTACAACAGATACAATAGATAGTCCTATTTGAAATAAAGATTTGTCCAACACAGCGTCTATATCAACCGGCTTATTAAAAGACACTATCAGTGTGCTGTCATTAGGAACAAGAATTTTAGAAGGTTTTATTTTAATATCGTTTACTTTAGTGCTTCCTTCACTGTTTTTCTTACCCGGAGTACCTCCGGTTTTGGACTTTGAAGCTTTCCATGAGTAACTACCCCCGCATAAATCTGATTTATCAGCCCATTCCAACGACCATCCGCCTTTTTTCTTTATTGCATCAGTATGCCAACTGTCAGCATACCAACAATAGCTAACCATCTGGCCTGTAGAATCGGCTATACTAATGTTTGCCCCGCCATTATTGAGAAAATAAACATCGGGCAGGCAATACACAGTTTTTCCATATTTGTCAAAAACCCCCTTGGCATTTTTGTAAGAAACAATCAGGAATGAATCTTTCTCCAAAACAACTTTTGGCAATTTCACCATTTTATTATCTGCATGAATCTGCCAATTCTCCAGGTTTATTGAAGTATCGCTTCTGTTAAAAAGCTCAAGATATTCAAATTCGGGAAGCCCGGCCGAAGGAGAAGGGTCGGCCATAATTTCTGAGACCACCACATCAAAAGCCTTTGGCTTGAACAAATAAAAACAAATTGTTGTGTCTCTGGCAGTGTTATTATGCATATCCTGAATGCCTGTAAACAAAAAACAATAATGTTGGTTACATGCAATGGGATCTTTAAGATAAACCTTTATTTTATTGTCTTTTATTATACTACTATCAATTAAATGTTCATTATTTAAAGCTTTTACAAAGTCATTACTTTGCTTAGCTCCGAAAACAGGCTCGTCAAACAGCAACGTAAACTCTTTTGCCCCCGAAACATAAGCTGTATCAACCTTGGGGGCAAAAATGTCTTTTATCATTTTCATGTCAAAATGAATATCGTCCACCCAAAGCTTCCTGTCTTGAGATGACGAATATTCATAGCTGATGCTAAAACAAGTGGCCTTAATTGGCTCTACAAATGAACCTTGTCCAACCAATATAGCCGAATCTTCACTATTGCCAGCCCATAACAACCACATCCCATCCGGAGTGCGACTAACCTTAACATATCCAACAGAAGTCCCTATTTTTGTCTCCCAATTAAACTGGGATGAAATAATCTTAACGGTTTGAAAACCATTAATGGCATAAAGAGTTAACATGTCATCACTGCCAATCTGATTAACTCCGGCCACTATTGCCCAATCTGATGATGGTTCAACAACATGGGTGTCGGGTTCTGTAAAAGAAATAGCCCAATTATTGGATGAAGAAGGATTATAACCATGCTTAACCTTAAATGACCAGGTAACTGTATCATTCCAATCAATCATATCTTGATAAAGCAAGAAAATATAATCTCTCCCTGATTTATCATTATCAAATAAATGATGTAATGAATACTTTCCTTGTATAGGTGCTTGATTTGTCAGCTCCCATCGGCCTTCTGGAATTGAATGCCATGCATCAAAACGCCGATCCTCAAAATCAACTACTTTTTGTGCAAAAGCACAGCTACAACAAAATATTGCTGCAATGAGGGTTAAGTATCGGTTCATCTATGAGCTATGCAAGCGGTAAGGTAAAGAAAAACCTGCTTCCTTTCCCTTCTTCGCTTTCTACCCAAATTTCGCCACCGTTTTTCTGAACAAATTCTTTACACAAAATCAACCCAAGACCTGTACCAGTTTCGTTGTTAGTGCCAGGTGTTACAAGTTGTGTGTCAATGCGGAACAGCTTTTGCAAATTCTCTTCGCTGATACCAGTACCATTATCTTCTACACAAATCTCAGCCTTATTATCCTTTTGTTTTGCAGATATAACCACCCTTCCACCTTCTCCGGTAAATTTGATGGCGTTAGAAATGAGGTTTCGCATGATGAGTGTTACCATTTCCAAATCCCCTTTGGCTTTCAGCGTGTTCTCGATAAGATTGATAACAATGATATTTTTCTTGTTAGCGTTGGCCTTCTGCAATTCAATGTTATTCTCAGCTATTTCTGAAAGCTGCAATTCTACAGGCCTATATGGTATGCGACCAGTCTGCGAACGCGACCATTGCAACAAATTCTCAAGTAAAGTATAAAGCTGCTTTGAAGACTTGTTAATAGCTTCAAACATTTCCTTTTTATCATCGTCAGCCAGGTTACCAAAATCAGTCCTTGCCATATCAGTAATGGTCACCATTCCCCCCAGCGGGTTTTTAATATCATGCGCCATGATAGAAAAGAATTTATCTTTGGTCTTGTTCATCTTGCGCAGTTCTTCTTCAGATTGTTTGAGCTTTTGGTTTGTTGACTCTATAATATCATACTTTTCCTGAAGCATCAATGCTGTTTTGTGCTTCATCTGGAACCTGTTATAATATAATATTACCAAAGACAAAATAAATAGCATCAAAATGAGCAAAACAATAATAAGAAGCCTGTTCTTGGTAGCATTCAGCTCCTTATTTTGGTTATCTTTCTTTAACAGTGCTATCTCTATTTCCTGACGATGAACTTTGCTTTGCTGACTAAGCATTTCAAAATTTAACTGCATGTCAAGAAGCTGTTTGTTGGTCATAGTAACATTGATAGAGTCGTTGTACTGGCTTGATAAAACATAATTGGTAAGCGCCTCTTTATATTTCCCTTGTTTTTCATACAGTTTATACAATGCAAAATATCCTTTGCGCAATAATTCATAATTGGATAATTTTTTACCAATTTCTACAGATTCAGTAATACGGGGCAAAGCCTTCTCTATTTCTCCCATATCGGTATATAATTCGCCGATTTTACGAGAACAAAGCCCTATATTGAAGAAATAACCTGCATCTCGTGCATATTGCAATGCTTGTATAAAGTATGACAAAGCCTGAGGCTTATCATTTACTGCAGCATACAGATTTCCTATTGCATTAAGGGTATTACTTATGGCCACCTTGTCATTCATCTTTTTGCGAAGGTCAAGAGCCAGCTTGTAATATTTCAAGGCCGATTGTGTGTTGTTCATATCGGTATAAACCCCGCCAATACTATGATAGCTAATTGCTATCTGTAAATTATCGCCCAATTTCTGGCGCAATTTGAGTGCATTGTTGAAACATTCCAATGCTTCTGTATATTTCCCGGTTTTCTGGTAAGCATTACCCATACTTTGATAAATAGAAGCCATCTTGGGATAGTCGTCTGATGAGCTGCTCTGCGCCAAAGCTTCGCTATAATGCTTCAAAGCCTTATCATAATTGCTTAACTCAAAGTATATATTACCAATATTGAAATATGCCGATGATATCTCGGTACTCTCTTTTGACTCTAAACTCAGCTTAAGCGATTCAAGATAGTAACTTAATGCTTCACTATATTTCTTTGCTTTCCAATAAGCATTACCCAGGAAATTCAAAGCTATAGCTTCTGCTTTGGCATTTCCCAATTCTTTGCGAATGTCATAAGCTTTTTGCAAATATTCTATGGCCTTAGGAAAATTGTTCATTTCCTTATACACATTCCCTATATTGGTGTATGAACCAGCCATTTCTGTTTTATTGCCTAACTGAACCCTAATCTGAAGAGCTTTTTCATAGTTCACTATAGCATTGTTGTACTCGTTTTTCTTAAAATAAATATTGCCAAATAAGTTATATACGTTTGCCAATTCAGCTTTTGAACCTTTTTTCTCAAGAATAGACAAAGCCTTCTGAAGGTTCTCAATGGCTGCTGTCAAATTCCCCTTATCCCTGTTGACAATCGAAAGGTTTGAATATACCGAAACCATTCCCATAGAATCTTGAGCCTGTTGCTTTTGTTTAAGCGCCAGGGTATAATACTTAATAGCTTCATCATACTGGTTTTGTTTTAGCAAAAGGCTTCCAATCAATGAATATACAGTCGCCACTCCACTTGAGTCGCGTCCCATCTGGTATAGCTCAATAGCTTTGTGGTAGTCTTTCATTGATTTCTCAAACTCAAGCATTTGCTTGTGAATCTGGCCAATCTGACAATAGGTTTCAGCAGCTTCCTTTGTTCTGTTGTCTTTCATGAAAATATCCAAAGCTTCCTGCGATGCTTTCAGCGCTTCGTTATACCTCGAACGACTAAGATAACTGCTGCTGCTTATTTTATAACTTTTAGCCTCGTTATATTTGCTCATGCTGGTTTTTGAAAAAGCTCTGGCCTGATTGGCGTAATACTCGGCCTTTTCAGCATCAACAGGTAAATATTTTTCAGCTATCTCGTTCAATAAAGAAGCTTTTTCAACTCCGGATGCAGTTTCTGTTTTACTTATCAGACTGTCAATTTCTTTTGTGTTGCTGGCATTTAAAACGGCCGGGAAACAAATAACCAACGCCATCACAACTTTTTTCAGGGGGACTCTCATATTATTTAGTTGTTTATAATGTAAAATTTATCACTTCCAGAATACAATTTTCAGTTTATCCCAAATTAACCATTATAAAACCAAACTATATGATTTATTTGGGCTAACCCTCCCGTCATAACGAGACAGGCTAATTTAAAAATTGTTTGAAATATTGTTTATTAAAATACAATTTCCAAATCGATTAAGCATTTTTAGTGCTTAATTAGGGTATATGCAACAATTTCAAAAATGAGACTTTTTTTTATAGTTTCAAAATCAGGAGAATGCAACTTATAAACAAAAATCCCCGATTAATCAACAAATTAGGCTAGTCAATATCTAAAAACTCAATGCTATTTCAAACAATCAAGATATAAATGCACAGTTTTTTCAAGCCCAAAATACAATGCATCTGATATAAGGGCATGACCTATTGACACTTCCTTTAATTGTGGTATATTCTGGGCAAAATACTTAAGATTTTGAAGGTTCAAATCATGACCTGCATTAATGTCAAGGCCAACCTTAACTGCCATATTTGCAGCATTTATATATGAAGCTATTGCATCCGTGCGGTTGTCCAAATAATTGGAAGCATATGGCTCTGTATAAAGCTCTATCCTGTCTGCCCCGGCTACTGCAGCATATTCAACCATTTTTTCAATTGGGTCAACAAATATAGAAACACGGATACCTTGCTTTTTAAACTCTTTTACTACAGATGTCAAAAACGAAAGATGGGCCACAGTATCCCATCCGGCATTTGAAGTAATAGCATCATGAGCATCTGGGACCAAAGTAACTTGTGTTGGCACAACTTCTGAAACCAGCTTTATAAAAGAATCTGTAGGGTTGCCTTCAATGTTAAACTCTGTAGTCAGTACTTTTTTTAAGTCGTAAACATCCTGGTACTTAATATGCCTGCCATCTGGACGAGGGTGAACAGTTATGCCCTGGGCCCCATATTTTTCTATATTAATTGCAGCCTCAACAACATTAGGCACATTGCCTCCGCGCGAATTGCGAATTGTCGCAATTTTGTTTATATTTACACTTAAACTGGTCATAGCTAAAATTATTGAAAAATAGTACCTTTGCAAAGGTAAGCCAATTATCATAATTTCATTTATGCTGGCAAAAGAATTGATATCAGATATTGTCCCTGCTTTACGTACTTCCGACACAGGGATTAAAGCGCTTGCTTATATGGACATTTTCCGTATATCACATTTGCCCATTGTCAACAACAGCGAGTTCCTCGGACTTATTTCTGATAAAGACATTTTTGACCTGAACATGGCCGATGAACCTATAGGTAATCATGCCTTGTCGCTCACACGCCCTTTTGTATTGGCCAACCAACATGCTTACGAGATTATCGAAATCTTTTCACGCTTATCATTATCTCTTGTACCGGTTTTGGATGAAAAAAACAACTATCTCGGTATTGTTACCCAATACGACTTGCTCAAGCAAATGGCCACTTTGTTTGCCGTAAATGAACCCGGGGCTATTATTGTACTCGAAATGAATATCAATGATTATACATTGTCGCAAATTTCGCAAATAGTAGAAAGCAACAATGCCAAGATACTCAGCACTTATGTTTCGCCCCATCCCGATTCAACTCAGATTGATGTAACTTTAAAAATTAATAAAACCGACTTAACTTCAATAGTCCAGACTTTTATTCGTTATAATTATCAAATTAAAGCCTCGTTTTTAAACAACAACATCATGGATGAGCTGCTTGACGAAAGGTTTGAGCTATTTATGAAATACCTAAACATTTGAGATGAATATTGCCATTTTTTCAAAAAACGTTAACCCCGAGCATGAACATTTGAAAAAAATGTTGATTGAAAAGCTGATAAAAGGAAACCATAAGGTTTCTATCTATCAAAACCTTATTTCTATAATTCAACATAATAAAATTGGATTTCAGGTTTTTGAAAAACCAGAACAATTGTCCAAGTCTGTCGATCTTTTTATAAGTATTGGCGGCGATGGCACTTTTCTTGAGTCTGTAAGATACGTCCGTGACACAAACATCCCTATAGCCGGAATTAACCTTGGACGTTTAGGTTTTTTAGCTTATATAGCAAAAAACGAAATTGAATACTTTGTCAATTGTATCAACAATAAGACATTTGAGACAGAGAAACGTTCTTTACTGGCTTTTCAGTCTGAATATAATCCTTTCTCTATATTTCCTTATGCATTAAACGATATTACCATTCAAAAGTCAGACGCAACGCTTATCACAGTAACAACCTTAATTAATGGCATTGAATTGAACAAATATTGGAGCGATGGACTTATCATATCCACACCTACCGGCTCTACTGCTTATTCTATGAGCGCCGGGGGGCCCATAGTATCTACAGATTGCAAAGCATTTATTATATCGCCTATAGCTTCGCACAATCTGTCTGTACGCCCAATGGTAGTGCCAGACAATGCTATTATTGAATTATCAATAAAGTCACGTTCAGAAAATTTTGTTGCTACACTTGATGCCCAACATTCGCTAATGACAGCCTCATCTGTTATCAAAATATCTAAAGCCCCTTTCTGTATTAATATTGTAAGATTACCAGGCCACAATTTCTTTGCCACTATTAGAAATAAACTCATGTGGGGGGTTGATGTCAGAAATTAGTAAACAAAAAAATACCTTTGAATGTTATAAATAATATTATTTTTGTAAAATTCAAAAACCCGAACTGGTGCGAAAAATTGGACTTATATGCTTATTATTAATGGTTTCCGGTATTTTGTTTTCACAAAAATGGAAACTGACAAGGTATGAGCTAATGTATGGTGTCGGGGTTTCAAACTATTTTGGAGATATTGGAAGTACCTCTAATAATAACAATTTATACGGCATAAAAGATATACGTATCTTTAACACAAGGCCATCATTCATGGTTGGTGCCAGGTATAAAATTAAACAGAAATTCCATACACGGGTAGCTTTTTCATTTATAATGTTGAATGGCGATGACTCGCGAGGTTCATATCCACAAAGGAATTACAGTTTTAACACTTTCGGGCTTGAGCAATCTGGCCAAGTTGAATATGCCCTACTTTCTGAAGACAGAAATAGGACATCGTTTGCTGTATATAATAAAAGAGGGATTATGTATTCCCGATCCCGACTTGGCTTATATGCATTTGCAGGCGTAGGGGGTTTATTTTACATACCTTTTATAGACCATAGCAATCCAGATCCTTCTTATAAAGGCGACCATTTCAGCTCTGGGCCTTCATATACCGGCATAGCCTTTGGAGGGATAATGTTAAAAACCATTTATAGTAATTATCTTGCACTAAGTTTAGAATTCGGGCCTCGTTTTGTGATAGGTGATGACCTCGATGGGCTTACTTCCAAATTTTCTAAATTCAACGACATGTACTATTATCTCAATTTTAGCGTTATATACAGGATAAAAACATCACGCAAAGGATATCCAATGCTTTTCAAGAGATATTAGTATTTTATGAAAAAAGCATGTTTAGAAGTAAACACAAACACTTATAAATCCCGATTTGTCGGGACAAATTCTACTGCTTTTGCAAGACAAGCTATCCGACCATTGAAAATCAATTTTGCCCGGATGAAAAAAAGTATTGTTATTGTGCTATTCATGCTGCCTGTCATGGTTTTTTCACAGCAAGGCGCAGACTTGGGGATATGCATAGGAGGAGCCTCTTATTGGGGAGATATAAATTATATTACCCCATTTTATAGCCCGGGGATAAATCTTGGTATTACCTACCGCTACAATTTTAACCCCCGACAAGCCTTGAAAATTGAAGCTAATTATATGCGATTAAGTGCAAATGATGCCAGTTTTGATGATATTTACCAAAAGAGCCGCAACAATAGTTTTGCATTACCCTTATATGATGGCGCAATCCAGTACGAGTTCAACTTTATGCCCATTAAATTCATTGCCCAAAAATATTACCTGAGTCCTTTTGTTTCTTCAGGTATTGCCGGAGCTTTTGTAATGAGCCAATCAAATCTCAAAACCATTAATTTTGTTTTCCCTTTTGCCTTCGGGGTACGTACAAGCATCGGGAAAAACTGGAGTTTAGGGGTTCAATGGAATTTTCGCAAACTTTTTAACGATAATTTAGATAATACAGAGAACCTTGTTGATAAAAAAAATGTAAACTTGCACACTTTTGTAAATAATAATGACTGGTATAATTTTGCCAATATCTTTGTTACTTACAAGATTTTTAATTCAATAGAAGAATGTCCGGCGTATAAGAAAGAATTTTAAATGAACACTGAAGGGAATATAGATAAAAACCGTTTGCCACTACATGTAGCCGTAATCATGGATGGCAATGGCAGGTGGGCTAAAAAGAAGGGCAATCAACGCATATTTGGTCACAAAAATGCTATCAAAGCTGTAAGAGATACTGTTGAAGCAGCTGCCGAACTTGGCATTAAATATCTTACACTATACGCTTTTTCTACTGAAAATTGGAACCGTCCCAAATCAGAAGTAAACGCATTGATGCATTTATTAGTCGCTACACTTAATAGCGAAATAGAAACATTAATGAAAAATAATGTCCGGCTTCAGGCTATTGGCGATTTGAAAAGTCTGCCTGCTAATGTTTATGAGCAACTTCAGGATTCGATAAAAAAAACATTGTCAAACACCGGGCTTACACTTGTTCTAGCCCTTAGTTATAGCGGCAGGTGGGAAATTATTGATGCCTTAAAAAAAGTGGCACGTGAAGTCAAAGAAGGCCATTTAGACCCTGAAAAAATTGACGAAAGCATATTTACCAACGCTTTACAGGCCGGTTTTATGCCTGCCCCCGAATTGCTTATCCGTACCAGCGGTGAATACCGTATAAGTAATTTCTTGTTGTGGCATATAGCTTATTCTGAGTTTTATTTTACTGATGTACTCTGGCCCGATTTTTCCAAAAAGCATTTTTATGAAGCCATTAAAGATTTTCAAAAACGCGAAAGAAGGTTCGGAAAAACCAGCGAACAACTTAACTCTGATAATGTGAAGTAAAAAATAATTCGACACTATAGCTCATGATTAAAAAAGTCCTCTTGTTTTTGTCCCTTATATCCCCAATTTTTATTATTGCTCAGGAAACATCGCAAGTTCAGATAGCAGATTTTTCAAAACCTAAAGATTATATCATTGATACAGTTACGATTTCTGGGGTTAAATTCCTCGACCAGAGGGTTTTATCCAACATGTCAGGCTTGGCTACCGGAGCAAAAATTACCATACCCGGAAATGACATTGCAAAAGTCATTAAAAAATTTTGGGAACATGGACTTTTTGAAGAAATAAAAGTATCATACAAACCCACTACCAGCGGCCACGTGGCCATAGATATTTTTCTGACAGAAAGGCCAAGAGTGTCAAAGTTTAATATTGAAGGAGTCAGCAAATCTGACAAAGAAGATTTACGTGAAAAACTTAACCTCAAACCAGGCAGCCAGATCACGGAGAACGCACTGAATGAAGCCCAGATTATTATCAAAAAGTTTTATGGCGAAAAAGGCTTCTTTAACGTATCTGCCGAAATAATCCAGAAAAGCGATACGCTCAGAAAAAATGCCGTTGACCTTACCATAAAAATCTCAAAAAATCAAAGAGTAAAAATCAAAGACATTGTTTTTACAGGCAACAATGAGCTCAAAGCCTCTAAACTAAGAAAATCAATGAAAAAGACTAAAAGGCGTGACTGGAAATTCTGGAACTCTTCTAAATATATTTTGGCTGAATACCAAAACGACAAAAACAACCTTATTGATTATTACAATGAAAAAGGTTATCGCGATGCCAAAATAATAGCCGACTCCTTTACTGTTATCAGCCCAAAGCGTATTATCCTGTATATCAATGTTTATGAAGGCCCAAAATATTATTTCCGCAACATTACCTGGGTAGGAAATACAAAATATCCTTCTGAAATGCTGTCAGATGTTTTAGGAATAAAAAAAGGAGATACTTACAACCAAAAATTAATGGACAAGCGCCTCCAAAGCGACGATGACGCTGTAAGCTCTTTATACCTCGACAATGGTTACCTCTTTTTCAATGTTAACCCGGTAGAAACAAAAATTGACAAAGATTCTATTGACCTCGAAATGAGAATATATGAAGGGAAACAAGCCAATTTCAATGATATAATCATAACCGGAAATACAAAAACTAACGAACATGTGGTACGACGCGAACTTCGTACCCTCCCGGGCGAATTGTTCAGCAAATCAGATATTGTCCGAAGTGTGCGCGAGCTTGCTACCTTAGGGCACTTTGAACCTGAAAAAATTGAACCTGTTCCTATCCCAAATCAGGCAAACTCGACTGTTGACCTGCAATTTAAACTGGTAGAAAGGGCAAATGACCAGCTGGAAGTATCCGGGGGATGGGGAGGTTATTATGGTTTCATTGGTAGTATTGGTGTAAGCTTCAATAACTTCTCCTACCGAAATTTCTTTAAATGGAAAGAATGGCGTCCGGTACCTTCAGGTGATGGCCAAAGACTTAGCTTCAGTTTCCGTACCAATGGGACACAATACCGTGCATTATCAGCCGTATTCTCCGACCCCTGGTTTGGCAACAAAAAGCCAAATGCATTATCGGTAAGCATGTCATACACACACTATACTCCTGTTAGATGGAGTTCTGTATCGCAAGCTTTACAATCGTCTGACCAATATATCAACACTTTTGGCTTGTCTATTGGACTTGGAAAACGTCTTACCTGGCCCGACGACTACTTCACTTTGCAAAATGCTATCAATTATGACAACTATAGCTTCAAAAATTACTATATAATTTCAGATACTTCTACTGGTTCTATAAATAGTATCAGTTATAGCATTGTGTTTGGGCGTAACTCGCTAGACCAATTCTTATATCCACGTACAGGCTCAAACTTTAGCATAGGCGTACAATTTACGCCCCCATATTCTTACTTGAATGGAAAAGACTATTCGAAGATGAACGCTGCCGAAAAGTACAAATGGGCAGAATACCACAAATGGACCATTAAAGCTGAAACATATACCACTATTGTAGGCAACCTCGTTCTGATGACCAGGGCAAACTTTGGTATCCTGGCAAGATACAACAACAAAATTGATTATGCTCCAATTGAAAGCTACAATATGGGAGGTAGTGGTATGATGACTTACAACATTACCAATGAAGAAATAGTCCCGATGCGGGGTTATTCTGATGGAGCCTTGACTCCCAGCCCTGCCGGACGTATTTACGATCGTTTTACTTTTGAATTGCGTTATCCAATTACTTTAAAAGAACAAGCTACTATTTATGCCGCAGCGTTCACAGAGGCTGGAAATGCCTGGGCCGATGCACGTTCATTTAATCCTTTTGACCTCAAACGAGCTGCCGGAGTGGGCGTAAGAGTGTTCCTCCCAATGCTTGGCTTGCTCGGATTTGATATGGGGTACGGATTTGATAAAATTAATGGTTCTGTATCCGGCTGGCAACCTCAGTTCACCATGGGACAACAATTCTAGCAGTTGATGAATTATAAATTTATAAGTTACTCATTTAAAATATTCGACAAATGAAAAAATTAATCATCCTTCTTGCATTAACAGCTATACCAGCTTTAGGGTTTAGCCAAAAATTTGCATTCGTTGATACCGAATATATTTTAAGTAACATTGCCAGTTACAAAACTGCCCAGGACCAGTTAGATAAATTATCGGAAAACTGGCAAAAAGAAGTAGAAGCTGCTTTTGCTGAAATTGATAAAATGTACAAAAACTATCAGGCTGAAAAAGTACTCCTGACCGAAGAAATGAAAAAACGCCGCGAAGAAGAAATCATGGCAAAAGAAAAAGAAGCTAAAGACCTGCAAAAAAAATACTTCGGACAAGACGGCGCTTTGTTCAAGAAACGTGAAGAGCTTATCAAACCTATACAAGATGAAATTGCCAAGGCCATCAGGGAATTTGCTGTTGACGGAGGTTATGCAGTGATATTTGACAGCTCTGCCGGGGCTTCAATGCTTTATACTGACCCAAAAATGGACAAAAGCGATGCTATTTTGCAAAAATTGGGATATAAAAATTAATTGGTTACATTTGCGGAAATAACAAAAATACAAACATAAACATGAGAAAATACCTTGTCATCTTATTTGCAGCTGCATTTATATCAACTGCCGGAGCTCAGACAGCTATCAAATTGGGACACATCAATTCACAGGAATTGATTGAAGCTATGCCTGAAAGCGATAGCGCTCAAAAGAAAATTGAAAAACTGACAAAAGACTTGCAAAGTCAATTAGAAACCATGCAGGTAGAATTGAACAATAAATATCAGGATTACCTAAGCAAAAGGGATACTTATTCAGATCTGATTAAGCAAACTAAAGAAAATGAACTTCAAGAATTAAACCAAAGAATCCAGACATTTTCACAAAATGCAGAACAAGACTTGCAAAAACAAAGAAGTGGACTTTACAAACCTATTCTTGACAAAGCCAATAAAGCTATTGCTGATGTTAGTAAAGAAAATGGGTTTACTTATATATTTGATTTGGCAGGTGGCTTAATCATTTACCATGCAGAAAACAGTACCGATATTCTGCCTTTAGTAAAAGCCAAACTTGGTTTGAAATAACAAAAAAACTTTATACTTTTAAACTGTCATCGGGTGGATACCAGGTGACAGTTTTGTTTTTATAAGCACCAGTATGCAACCTATTGGCATTTTTGACTCAGGGTATGGCGGACTGACCATCATGCAAGAGATAGTAAAAAAACTACCTCAGTACGATTATATTTATGTTGGTGATAATGCCCGTTCTCCTTACGGTTCGCGCTCGTTTGAAACCGTTTACCGATACACACTTGAAGCAGTAAAATGGCTTTTTGCACAAGATTGCCATTTGGTTATTTTGGCCTGCAATACAGCTTCAGCCAAGGCATTGCGCACTATCCAGCAAAACGACCTGCCAAAAATTGCCCCAAACAAAAGAGTGCTTGGCATTATCCGCCCGGTAACAGAGTGCATCGGGAACTTTTCAAAAACCAACAATATAGCCATTTTTGCAACTTCTGGCACAGTTTCGTCCAACTCGTACCCCATAGAAATTGAAAAATTTTTTCCCAATGTGAAAGTTGAGCAAGAAGCTTGCCCTTTGTGGGTCCCGTTGGTCGAAAACGGCGAATATGACAGCCCGGGAGCCGATTTTTTTATAAAAAAACATATTGATGCCCTGATGTCCAGGAATAACAAGGTTGATACATTTGTTTTAGGCTGTACACACTACCCTCTGCTGTTTTCGAAAATATCAAAATATACTCCTGAGGGAGTAAAAATTGTTTCGCAAGGCAACATTGTGGCCGAAAGCCTGAGCAAATACCTTCAAAACCATCCCGAAATGGACGAAAAAGTTACTAAAACTGGCAAACGTTACTTCTGTACTACCGAATCTGCGGACATATTTAACCGACTGGCCTCTGATTTGTATGGTAGTCCTATCGAAGGAAAGCAAATATCTTTAGAAAAACCGGAAAAGCTCAAATATTTTATTTAGCCGCTTCTTTTTTCAGAAAATCATACAGCAGCCTTAACCCAAAGCCGGTGCCCCCTTTAACCCTATAGCTGTCTTTACTTTTATTAAAAGCAACCCCGGCAATATCAAAGTGCATCCAGGGGTAGTCTGTAAAATGTTCAAGGAACTTGCCTGCAGTAATTGCCCCGGCATATTTGCCTCCTACGTTTTTCAAATCAGCAATATCCGATTTTATAAGCTCTCCATATTCAGCCCATAACGGGAACTCAACCATACGCTCAAAAACACGAAATGCACTCTCATTAAGTCGTCTCTTCACCTCTTCTGAAGCTGTTCCCATAGCTACCAAAGCATAAGGCCCAATAGCCACAGACGCTGCGCCTGTTAGCGTAGCCAGGTCTATTACCAGTTGCGGGTTATATTTTTTAGCAAAAACAAGGGCATCTGCCAGTATCATACGTCCTTCGGCATCACTATTAAGCACTTCAACAGTAGTCCCATTACTGATAGTCACTACATCGCCCGGGGCATAAGCGTTTCCAGAAGGCCTATTGTCAGTAGCAGGGGCTAAAGCCACCAAATATAACGGAAGTTTGTTGGCAGCAGCAGCCTTCATCACACCTGCAACAATGGCAGCCCCAGACATATCGCTCTTCATATAATCCATACTGTCACCAGTTGGCTTTAAACTTAGGCCTCCGGTATCATAAACAATTCCTTTGCCTACTAAAACAATAGGTTGAGTATTGACAGCATTATCAGGTTTCCATTCTACAATAGTAAATGAAGGCGGATCAATGGAACCTTTATTTACTGCTAAAAGTCCTCCCATTTTCAACGCTTCTATTTTAGCTTTATCCAATATCTCAACCTTGCAACCTGCCGAAGTGCAATGTTCTTCAATAGTTTGAGCCAATTTTTCAGCATTAAGCTCAGAAACAGGCTCATTTACCATATCTCGTGCGACATATACCGCATCAACAATATTGGACAGTTCTGTCAATTCTTTTTCTCGAACACACTGGCTGTACACGAATAATTGTTCTACACTCTGCTCTTTAGCACTTTCTTTTGTAAAATACTTAGAAAAACGATAAGCTCCAAGCAAAAAGCCCTCAGCCAATGCAAGCAGGGTCTCTTTTTCATCAAATAAATGATATATCAAAGCCTGATTATACTTGCCTTCAATAAGCTCAGCCTGAGCCCTGTTGCCCATTCCCCGGGCTTCCTCAAGCTGCTCAAAAACAGCTTTTGAGGTGTCTATACGAGCTACAATGACCAACCTGATATACTGGTTAATCACTATAAAAGAACTTCCGGCTTCCTCTTTTTGCTTTAAATAATTTTTTTCAGCTTCACTTAAAAAAACTAAATCCAGGGGTTCAGATTTTTTCCCAATAACCACTATACTCAGGTTGTTGTCTATGCTGTTTGTTTTGGATAATGCAATATTCTTCATGAAAACTAATGTTGCTGGTATTCGGCAAAGATAGCAATTAAAAGTGATTCAATAAAAATGACGGTTAAATATTAGTATTTTATATTTAAAAGAAAATATCGAAGAAGTAAAAAAATAACTTCAAAAAAATATGACAAACAACAAATAATTATAACTTTGTATCACCTAAAAATTAGATACAATGGCTGATATATATGGAGAAATCATACAGGTTATTGGGCCTGTAGTTGACGTAATCTTCGACACAAAGGGAGAAGAGCTCCCAAAAATCCACGATGCACTTGAAATTACCAAAGAAAATGGGCAAGTGCTTGTTATTGAATGCCAACAACATATTGGAGAAAACACCGTTCGTACCATTGCTATGGACTCCACTGATGGTTTGCGCAGAGGCACCAAAGTAAAAGCTACCGGAGCTGCTATCCGTATGCCTATTGGAGATCAAATCAGGGGACGCTTGTTAAATGTTACCGGTGATGCCATTGATGGTATTGGTACATTAGACAAAAAAGGCGGTTATCAGGTACACGCCGAACCACCTAAGTTCGAACAGTTGAGAACTGAAACTGAAGTTCTTTTTACAGGTATTAAGGTTATTGACCTTCTGGAACCTTATGCCAAAGGTGGTAAAATTGGGTTGTTTGGTGGTGCCGGTGTAGGAAAGACCGTTATCATCATGGAGCTCATCAACAACATTGCTAAAAAATATGCCGGTACATCTGTATTTGCCGGTGTAGGAGAACGTACCCGTGAAGGGAACGACTTGCTCCGCGAAATGATTGAATCTGGGGTTATAAAATATGGTGAAGCTTTCAAACACAGCATGGAAAAAGGCGGATGGGATTTAAGTGTTGTTGACAAAGAAGAAATGCTTAAGTCACAAGCAACACTTGTGTTTGGCCAGATGAACGAACCTCCCGGAGCTCGTGCTACTGTAGCACTTTCAGGCCTTACCGTTGCTGAATCATTCCGCGATGGGGACGAAAAAAGTGGTGGCCGCGATATTCTTTTCTTCGTGGACAACATCTTCCGTTTCACCCAGGCTGGTTCTGAAGTGTCTGCACTTCTTGGCCGTATGCCTTCAGCAGTAGGTTATCAGCCTACGCTTGCTACAGAAATGGGGGTAATGCAGGAACGTATTACTTCTACAAAACGTGGTTCTATCACTTCAGTTCAGGCTATTTACGTACCTGCAGACGACTTAACAGACCCTGCTCCTGCTACTACATTTGCCCACTTGGATGCTACTACAGTATTGAGCCGCAAGATTTCAGAGCTTGGTATCTATCCTGCTGTTGACCCACTTGATTCAACTTCACGTATCCTTACCCCTGAAGTTGTTGGTAAAGAACATTATCAAACTGCACAAAGGGTTAAAATGTTGTTGCAACGCTACAAAGAACTTCAAGATATCATCGCTATCCTTGGTATGGATGAGCTTTCAGAAGAAGATAAATTGGTTGTTCACCGTGCTCGACGCGTACAACGCTTCTTATCGCAACCATTCTTTGTTGCCGAACAGTTTACTGGTTTGAAAGGTGTGCTTGTAAGCATTGAAGACACTATCAAAGGGTTCAACATGATTATGGACGGCGAAGTGGACAAATACCCAGAAGCAGCATTCAACCTCGTTGGGACTATTGAAGATGCTATAGAAAAAGGCGAAAAGCTTTTGGCAGCTTCAAAGTAATTGATAATTGATAAGCTATGATGCACTTAGATATTATAACACCTGAGAAAAAGCTATTTAGCGGGAATATAAAACTCATTCAAGTCCCGGGCACCAAAGGGCCTTTTGAGATATTGCGCAACCACGCAGCCATTGTTTCTACTTTGTCTTCGGGCAAAATAAAAATAGTGACCAATGACGACCAAAAAAGCTTTTTTGATATCCGCCAGGGAGTGGTTGAGGTGAAAAATAATAAAGTAGTGGTGCTGGCTACAGTATAAACTTTTACAAAAAAAAGGAAAACGGCTGCTCAAATGAGTGGCCGTTTTTTGTTTATTACCAAAGCTTTGCATTTTAAAAATATAAAGCGTTTCTTTTTGTACACCATGCAAGCTTTTATTGAAATGACCTATTTTTACCTTTTGTTTTTATATTAGTGGTTTATACGATGAATGTATTTGAAAACAACGAGATTGCCAATGAGTATGATGCCTATTATCAGACCGGGCAAGGTAAAAAAATAGACGAAATAGAAAAAGCCGCCATACTAAAGCATCTTCAAAACATACCAGTCAAATCAACCTTTTTAGAAGTTGGATGTGGCACAGGACATTGGACCAAGGCTTTTGCAAATCTTGGTTTTAGTGTAACAGCCCTTGACATCTCAGATGCAATGCTTGATATTGCCCTTGCCAAAAATATCAGCCATGCTACTTTTATTAAAGGCGATGCCATGAACCTACCTTTCCATGACAACAGTTATGACGTAGTAGTATCCGTTACAATGCTCGAATTTACTCAAAACGCCAAAAATGCTATTGATGAAATGTTCAGGGTATTAAAAAAAAATGGCTTATTAATACTTGGCTGTCTGAATAGCGAATCGGTTCTTGGAAAAACAAAAGATAACGACCCTATTTTTAAGCACGCCCGCTTCTTTTCAAAAAAGGATTTAGTCGAACTCTTAAAAAAGTTTAGCAATACTTTTATAGAAGACTGTGTAATGCTAACGGATTCATTTGAATTAGTCCCTGATACCATTGTCAATAAAGATATACATGGTGTATTTATAGTTGTAAAAGCCACTAAATAAGGAAATATGATAAACATTCAAGTCCAAATAAGCTATTTGCCATTATGCAGCAATTTCAACGAGGTAATTGAATTGTTTTTATTGGAACTGAACAAAACTGAAAACATCAATATAACCACTAATGCCATGAGCACAGTGTTGGCAGGCGATTATCATATTGTTTTCAATGCATTGCAAAATGTTATATTTCCGTTCATACAGAAATACCCATCTGTTTTTAATATTACTATTTCAAACTGCTGTGACAACTGCACAATAAACTAAACTTTGATGTAAAACTTAACATAAGCAAGATTCTTTTGTTTAAACAATGAAATACCTATGATGAATTTAAACTATTTATATAACAAAGCATTACAACTAGAGCCTCTATCTATTGACGAAGGAGCTTATCTTTTCAGAAATGCTCCTATGGAAGATCTTATGCATATTGGGTTTCAATTAAGACAAAAGCATGTACCAGGAAACATCGTGACTTGGATGATAGACCGTAATGTAAATATCACCAATGTTTGTGTTGCACGTTGTAAATTTTGCAATTTTCACCGCATACCCGGGCATCCCGAAAGTTACATAACTACTTTGGAACAATATCGTGAAAAGATAGAGTCAATGATGGCTTTAGGCGGATATCAATTGCTCTTGCAAGGTGGGTTGCACCCTAAGCTTGGACTGACATATTACAAAGAGCTTTTTTCTGCACTGAAAAGCATGTACCCCATGATAAAACTCCATGCTTTAGGGCCTGCTGAGATTGTACACATCTCAAAGATGGGAAAAATGAGCTATAGTGATGTTTTAACAGAATTGAAAACCTCCGGGCTGGAAAGCTTGCCAGGTGCCGGAGCCGAGATACTTGTTGACCGTGTGCGTAAAGCCATTTCTCCCGGAAAATGTTCAAGTCAGGAATGGCTCGATGTTATGCACGAAGCACATAAACTAAACCTTGTCACCTCTGCAACTATGATGTTTGGACATATTGAAACCATTGAAGAGCGAATGGAACACATGGTCAAGCTTCGCGAAACCCAGGCAAAAAAACCCGAAGGAACTTATGGCTTCACGGCATTCATTGCATGGCCTTTTCAGGATGATGGCACAGTATTGCAGAAAAAAATGGGCATAAACAATTTCACCGATTGTAGCGAATACTTGCGAATGATAGCAATAAGCCGCATCATGCTTACCAATATTACCAACATTCAGGCCTCATGGCTTACTGTTGGCAAAGGTACAGCCCAACTGGCTTTACATGCAGGGGCAAACGACATGGGCTCCATTATGATTGAAGAAAACGTGGTATCAGCCGCCGGGGCAACTCACTGGCTTGATTCTGAAAGTATGAAAAACACCATCATTGATGCACGTTTTACACCTCAACTGCGTGACCAAAAATATTCTTTAATAAACGAATAAAAGTTGTTTATAAAAACCGTCTGGCCTATATTTGTACAAAAACCAAAGAATTATACACAGAAATGGATTTTCAGGATTTTGTTTCAGTCAATTGTGTCATTTTCGGTTACGATTTCGAAAAACTTAATGTCCTTATGCTCGATAGGATTATGACTGAGCCTGCTTCAGGGAAAATAATATTCACTGACAAAATCCTGCCGGGGAGCCATGTCAATTTTGACGAAGATATTAATTCGGCTGCTAAAAGGGTGCTCTTCGAATTTACAGGTATTGACAATATTGAACTGCACCAATTCAGGACCTTTGGGGCACTTGACAGGCTTAACCGTCAAGACAGGGATGTGCTTTGGTTAAGAACCATCGGGCAAGATCCATACCAACGTGTAGTGTCTATAGTGTTTTATTCGCTTGTAGATGCCAACAAGTACGAGTGGCCTATTCAGCACCAGAAAGAACACCATCAAATGTATAACCCGGGTTGGTACCCAATTAACGACCTTCCTAAAGAAATGGCTTATGACCACCATTTCATACTGGATGAAGCCTTAGCTTTTCTGCGTGATGGCGTAAAATACAACCCTTTGGTATTTGAGCTTTTGCCTGAAAAATTTTCTCTTGGCCTGATGCAAAAAATTTACGAAACCATCCTTGGCCGTAATTTTGACAAACGCAATTTCAGGCGTAAGCTTTTAAAAATGCCATTCATAGTGCCTCTGAACGAGAAACAACAAAGCGTGCTGCACAAACCTGCCCAACTTTACTACTTCGATAGAAAAATATACCAGCAGGTACGAAAAAACAACTATGACTTAATGTTGTAGCTACTTCCGATAAATTATCCAGCTCTACAACAGCCCTCAACAACGCTTGTAAGCTTAGTTGACGAAATACACAAATCATGAATAAGGCAATTTTGGAGAATAATAAATGAGACCACTCGCTAACGTTAGCGAAATTGCTTATATTTTCTTCTTTTCATTAAGCGAGTCTGCGATTTTATTTAAGGTTATTATATATTTGTGCATTAGAAACTATAAATAATTTTATCAAAAGATGAAAAATAAAAATTATGTACCTCACGCATGGGAAAGCGTGAATTGTCCATTTTGTGGTTCAAATAATAGTTTTGTATATGAAAGATTTGGTAATGAATTACAATACAATAATCTCAAATGTAAAATTTGTGGTGTTGTTTATTTTTCCCCAAGGCCAAAATATGATGGAAAATTTTTAGAAGATGCTTATGCAAAATATAATGATTTCAACCATATCACCTATGAGTATTCAGACAGGCTTACAAAGAACTGGGATAAAGAAATTTCAGAAACCTTAAGTTTTATAAAATCACCCAATTCTGTTTTAGACGTTGGGGCTTGTATGGGTGATTATCTATTTTCAGCAAAAAAATATTTCAAGCACTGTTATGGTGTGGAAGTATCAGAGAAAATGGCCTCTTTTGTTGAGAATAAACTAAATCTTAAAGTTTTTCGTGATAATTTTACTTCATTAACTTTTGATGAAAAATTCTCATGTTATTCATCTTAGTCATGTCATTGAGCACATCCCGGACCCACAAAACTGGTTGTTAAAAATCAAAGACTTATTATCGGAAGACGGAGTAGCTGTTATAAACATCCCAAACAAATACTCATTAACGGGTAAAATAAAACTTCTGTTGGTAAAATTGAAATTGAAGAATCACCAATGGAAGCACGAAAAAAGTAAAACACCAGACCATTTATATGAACCAACTGTAAAAAGCATGAAATGGTTTTTAGAAAAAAATGGTTTTGAAATTTTGAGTTATTATACTTATAGCCGCAAAGATATAATTGCACAAACGCTATTTGGGAAAATTTATAACCGGTTTTTGAAATTGGGCAGCAATAGTCGTTTTTATATACGCATTAAGAATAATTAACCCAATAGGCACTTTATGGCGCAGGTTTTGAATATCTGCACATTTCTAATTCACATACAACCCTTTAAGTTAAAAACCAACAGGAATAAAAGACACTGTCGAGCCTAATGAATGGCTATCTCTGAATAAAAAAGCCCTTGCAACTTTTGTTACAAGGGCTTGTACGTACCCGAAGCCGGAATCGAACCGGCACGGACATTTCTGCCCACAGGATTTTAAGTCCTGCGTGTCTACCTATTCCACCATTCGGGCAACCTTTAAATGAACTTAAAAGACTAAGCCTTAGCACAGCCTTTATGAAAAAAAATCCCGATAATCGGGATTTCTGAGCGGGAAACGGGACTCGGACCCGCGACCCCAACCTTGGCAAGGTTGTGCTCTACCAACTGAGCTATTCCCGCATAAATTTTACCACTTACACCATTGTTGTTAGTATTAATGGTGGTGCAAAAGTAATAATCTTTTTTATTTCTGCAAATACTCAGAAAAAAAACAAGAAAAATTTTTAAGCAAAAATTTTCGAACACTTTTTTGCACATATCGAAAGCATTGAGAATCAAACGCGGTATTGAAAAAAAAGACAGCAAATTACATTTTTCTTAATAAAAATGTAATTTTACAAAAAATAAACAAAATACTATGGGTTCTCAGGCTGCAAACAGACTAGTTTTTAGCAAAAGCGGACTGCTTCCGATGGAAGAAATGCTTGAAGTTGAAAAGAAATATAAAAAACTGGTCATAGGCATCCCAAAAGAAAACCATGAGGTAGAAGGGCGCGTACCACTTACCCCCGAAGCTGTTGAAATTCTTGCATCGCAAGGGCACGAGATAATACTTGAATCGTCAGCAGGACATTCGGCCAATTATTCGGATCGTGATTATAGCGAAAAAGGCGCATTATTGATAAAAGACCGAAATTCAGTTTTTCAGGCCGATATTGTGCTAAAAATTGCCCCCCCTACTCAGGAAGAAATTCATGCCCTCAGGGGACAACAAATACTTTTCTCATCTCTTGGGATCACCCATTATGATGCTGAATATATAAAAAGCCTGATGGCCAAAAAAGTTACAGCCTTTGCTTTTGAAAATATCAAGGACTCTGATGGATATTACCCTGTAGTTCGTTCAATGAATGCCATCTCAGGTTCTACATCTATCCTTATTGCTGCCGAATATTTAAGTAACGCCCGCGGGGGCAAGGGCGTGCTTTTGGGCGGTATTGCAGGTATTACCCCCACAGAAGTTGTAGTAGTAGGGGCTGGCACAGCAGCCGAATATGCCATTCGGGCTGCACATGGCTTAGGCGCTGTGGTGAAAGTTTTTGACAGCTCCATACAAAGGCTGATACAACTGCAAAATATATTGGGAAAGCCTTTACAAACCTCTGTATTTCATCCCCAGGTACTTGCAAAGGCTTTAAAATCGGCCGATGTACTTATTGGAGCCCGCGAAACATTTGAGAATAACATCATGTTCTACGTTACAGACGAAATGGTACGCGGAATGAAAAAGGGTTCAGTCATTGTTGACCTTAGCCTTATGTATGGAGGATGTATTGAAAGCTCAGAGTACAGAAGCCTTTCAGACCCTGTTTATACAAAATTTGGAGTAATCCATTATGCTATACCCAACCTTCCTGCAAGGGTTTCAAGGACTTCATCCATTGCTTTGAGCAATATCTTTTTACCTATTCTTAACCAAATAGCCCAAAGCGGAGGTATAAACGAGCAATTAAAAACAGATATTGGGCTTAGGCACGGAGTATATATTTTTAACGGCATCCTTACTAACAGGCATATTGCCAGACAACTCGACATTCCATCCAGCGATATAGACCTGCTCATGGCAGCCTTCTAAAGCATGGGGAGTTTCATGTTTAAAAATTAAATTGTAAATTTACCGACTAATTAATAAAAGAAGAAGCTAAAAACCTAACAATATTTAAATGCACAAAAGATTTTTTTTCTTTCTATTAGTATTAGTAATAGGTGCGTCGTGTACTCGTTACAAAGACATTGTATATGTTAGAGATTTAGGAAAAACAACATCTGACTCCCTAATAAAGACAACTTATACTACTTATAAAGTTCAAGCCTCAGATATTTTATATATAAAAATAAGAAGTTCTATCAACCCCACAGCTGCTGAAATATTTAATAAAACCTCTTCAACATCAGAAAATACTTATTATTATAACACTTCAAATTATTACCTTATAGGATATCCGGTTGATTTGGGCGGCTATATAAATATTGCAGTGTTAGGGGATATTAAGGTAGCCGGCCTGACAATGAAAGAAATAGAACAAGAGTTGCAAAACAAAGCCCGGGAGATAGTTTCTGACGCTGAAGTAGTAGTAAGGTTGCTAAGTTTTAAAATAACAGTATTAGGCGAAATTGGTTCAGGACAAAAAAATATTATGGCCGAAAGGGCCAATTTGTTTGAAGTATTTGCTATGAGCGGAGATATCCTCAAATCAGGGAATAAACACAATGTGTTAATTATGCGTACAACCCCTGAAGGGATAAAAACATTCAGGGTTGATGTAACAGACAAAAACCTGATCAGTAGCCCTCTTTTTTACGTTCAGCCTAATGATATAATTTACGTTGAACCAGCCAAAATTACTGCTGTCAGGTTAACATTAAATGAGCTGGCTTTGTTTATTACCTCCGTATCTTCAGTTGTTACATTAAGTTTGCTGGTTTATAATTTAGTACAAAAATAAGGTTTCGGATGAACGAAATAGAAAACAACATACAGCCTGCTGATGAGGCCCCTAACATTAAAAGGTATTTATTTAAAACCATAATAAACTGGCCGTTATTCCTTATTTCTTTAACGATAGCGTTATCAATAGCTTATTTGGTAATCAGATATACCGAACCTCAATATAAAGTAAGCTCCACTATTATCATCAATGAAGAACAAAAAGGCTTTGAATCGCTTTTCCCGGTAATGGGGCGAAACCTTACTAAACGCAACATGTTTAATGAGATTGCCAAAATAAAATCTTATTCTGTTATTAATCAATCATTGATAGAACTAAATTTTGAAATTACCTATAATGTTGTTGGCCGAATAAAAGAAAGAAAAGTATTTAACCAGTTTTTTCAGATCGTATTAGACACATCCAAAACAAACCTGAAATATGTTCCGGTAAGCCTGACTTTTTTAAACTCAGAAGAAATTTTATTAGAGTACGGAGAGCAAAACAAAACTAAAAAACGTATCAGGTTTGGAAATAAATTTGAGAATGAAGACTTCTCTTTTTGGATAATTAAAATAAAAGATTTCAACCCACAGGCTGCCGGGGAAGACAGAAAACTCCAATATTCTTTTGTGATTAACGATTTAAATAATCTTACCCGCGAATATATTGGAAAGCTAAGTGTTACCGGAGATGAAAAACAAGGTTCGATAATTACACTCTCATCATCAGGCCCAATCCCAGACAAAGAAGCAAAGTTTGTAAATAAAGTCAGCGAAATTTATTTGCGAAATAACCTGAACGAAAAAAACCAAGCTGCAGAAAATGCTATCAGGTTTATAGATAACCAGCTAAATGTAGTTGGAGACTCGTTAAAAAAGAATGAATTGAGATTGCAGGATTTTCGTACAAACCGAAAAGTTTTTGACATCCTCGACGAAGAAAAAATAATTTCAGAACGATTGATAGGCTTGCAAAAGCAAAAATATGAAAATGGCATAAAGCTTAAATATTGTAGCTACATCAGAGACTATATAAATAAAAAGGCTGATTTTTCGGATGTTATGGCTCCCGGTACTTTTGGCCTAAACGATGATCTTTTAAATAAATCCATTACCCAACTCATTGACCTCTATAACCAAAAGAGAGAATTAAAACTTTCTGTTTCAGAGACAAGCCCGGCCTTCAAAATTTTAAACCTAAAAATTGATAATGTCCGCAAAACACTGGTAGAAAGCTTAAACGAATTAGAAAATACTACATTGTACGATACCAGGATTTGTGAAGAAGCCATTCAGAAAGAAGAAGAAAAATTATATAATTTACCTCCGATTGAAAGGGAATACCTTTCGATAAAACGTGAATATGATATTAACAATAGTATATTTACTTTCTTATTGCAAAAAAGAGCCGAAGCAGGTATAACGCGGGCCTCAAATAAAGCCGATAATAAAGTAATAGATGAAGCGCTGTCAACAAACGCTGTTTTAATCAAACCAAAGCGTTCGAGCGTTTATTCAACGGCTATTTTATTGGGGTTAGCTATTCCGTTTATTATTATTTTCCTGATGGAATTTCTCAATAATCAAATAGTAGATATAAAAGACCTTTCGCGGTTAAGAAAGAGCTCTATTATTGTTTCATTAGGGCATAACAATAAAAATACCGAGACTCCGGTATTTGAATATCCAAAGTCATCGCTGGCTGAGTCATTTAGGGGCCTGCGGACTAATTTGCAATTTATCCTGCGCGAAAAAGACGACAAATCTATTTTAGTAACCTCTACCATCAGTGGTGAAGGAAAAACTTTTTGCGCAGTTAACTTAGGGATAGTGCTTTCTATGGCTAATAAAAAAGTTTTATTGATGGCTTTTGACTTAAGAAAGCCTAAAATACACAGGTATCTGAATATCCCCAACAAAACAGGCATAAGCAGTTACCTAAGTAACCAGGCCCAATATGAAGAGATTATTGTCCCTACTAATATCAACAACCTGTTTTTTGCCCCGGCCGGGCCTGTACCACCTAACCCGGCCGAACTGCTCGAAACAGAGAATATGGAGAAGCTGATTAAAAAGGTAAAAGAAGATTTTGATTATATCATTTTCGATACGCCTCCTGTGGCTGTTGTTACAGATGCCTTGCTTATATCAAAATATGCCAGCTGCTCTCTTTTCGTTGTTCGTCAAAACTACTCGACAAAAGACGTAGTGCACTTAATCAATGAATTGGCTGAAAATGATCAGTTGCCACACTTAAATGTGTTGATTAATGATGTTAAAATACCGGGTTACTATGGTTATACCTCGCACTATGGCGGAAAATATGGCTATAAGTACCATTATGGGTACAGCTACAGCGACTATAGTTATAGCAAAGGCTATTACAGTGATGACGATGACACTCCGGTCACTTTCAAAGAAAGGTTGAAACGATGGATAGGCTTGTAATTATAAATTACAGGCTGCTTCAACATCAAAAACAGATTTTGGGATAAGGTTGCCTAAAATTTTGTAATTATCATTTGTAATCAGTACATTATCTTCTATTCTAATGCCTCCAAAATTTTTATACTTTTCTAAAGCCGCATAATTGATAAATTGAGAATAACGGCTTTCGCTTTTCCATTGGTCAATAAGCTCCGGAATGAAATAAATGCCAGGCTCAACAGTAATAACAATACCTTCGTGAAGCTCCTTGCCATACCTGAGAAAGCGTGTGCCAAACTGCTGACTTCTTTTATAGGTTTCATCATAACCGGTATTGGCCTCACCTAAATCTTCCATATCGTGGACATCCAGCCCCAATAAATGCCCAAGCCCATGAGGGAAAAACAGGGCATGGGCCCCAGCCTCAACAACCTCAGCAACATTCCCTTTCATCAAACCAAGCTGTATCATTCCTTTAACAAGCACTTCACAAGCGTTTTTGTGAACAAAAGAATATGGCACACCCGGTTTCATTAATGACAATGCTTTTTGTTGCATGTCAAGTACCAACAGGTATATTTCTTTTTGTTGTGTATTAAACTTCTTACTTACAGGAATAGTGCGGGTTATATCCGATGCATAGTGCATTGGGCTTTCGCTTCCGGCATCAATCAATAGTAATTGCCCGTCTTTTAAAATGTTGTCATACGATTCGTTATGCAAATACTGACCATTAACAGTGCAAATAGCAGGATAAGCCAAACGACAATTGTGTTTGAGTGCATAGCCTTCAGCAATAGAAGCAAACTCGGATTCTTTAATGCCTGGCCTAATAACAGACATACATTGTCTATATATTTCAGCCGTAATATTATTCAAAGCATACTCTATTTCATCCACTTCATCGGCATCTTTTTTACTACGTATTGCTACAACAGCTTTTATCAAAACATCTGAAGCTTGTTCCTTCAATTTTGCAACCGGAAAACCAAGCATTTCAGACAATACTATCTTCTTTTCTCCCTGATATGGCGGCAAAAAATGAATCTTACGTTTTTCTTCAACCGTTTTTTTAATATATCTTTCAAGTTTTGAGTATGAAAAAACCTTTGAAACACCAACTTTAAAAGCCCGCTGGTCAAACATCTCTACTTGTCCGGTCCATATCAGGTCATCAACAGAAAATTCGGGGCCAAACAACAGTTCTTCATCATTGTCAACATCAATAACCCCGGCTAACTCGGGCGAATCAAGCCCAAAGAAATACAGGAAGTTGCTATCTTGCCTGAAACGTAACGGATTGGCCGGATAGTTCATTGATAAATGAAAGTTTCCGGGCATAAAGATAACCCCAAAGCCTACTTTTTCCTTTAGTTGCTTACGACGCTGTATATATTTTTCTTTGTTAAAAAGCCTTTCCATAATTTTCAATTTTTTTACAAAAATAAAACTACTAAATAGCACACGATAAAGTGCAATCAAAAAGAAAAAAATAATACGTTTGCTTTTTCTTTTACAAAAACGCAGTATTTATGAATGCCATGTTACTGATTATTGGTGTGTTAGCTGCATTTGCACTGGCATACCGTTTTTACTTTGGTTTTATTACAGCAAAAGTTTTGACTATTAATGAACACAATCAGGTACCCTCAAAAAGCAGGTACGATGGACAAAACTTTGTGCCAACCAGCAAATGGGTATTGTTTGGACACCATTTTGCCGCTATTGCAGGTGCAGGGCCTTTGGTTGGTCCGGTATTGGCAGTACAATTTGGTTATTTCCCGGGGTTTATATGGATTTTAGTAGGGGCTGTTTTGGCCGGGGCTGTTCATGACTTGGTAATATTAACAGCTTCGGTCAGGCATAATGGCGAATCGCTTGCCGAAATTGCCAGAAAAGAAGTAAGTAAGCTAAGCGGCTCGATAGCATCATTGGCTGTCCTGATTATCATTATCATAGCGCTTGCCGGTCTGGGGCTGGTAGTTGTCAATGCCCTTTCAGAAAGCTCATGGGGTACTTTTACCATTGCGGCTACTATTCCTATTGCCCTTCTAATGGGATGGTGGATGTTTGTTTTCCGTAAAGGAAAAACTAAAGAAGCCACATTAATTGGAGTAATCCTACTGTTTTTCGCTGTAGTTTTTGGAAGAAATATTCCCGGATCGTCCTTAGCACCATATTTCACATTCACGCATCATCAGCTCACTATTTCATTGGCCATTTATGGTTTTATAGCTTCTGTATTGCCAGTATGGTTGTTGCTTTCGCCTCGTGACTATTTAAGCTCTATCATGAAGTTGGGCGTAGTAGCTATGCTGGCACTTGGCATCATCATTGTAATGCCAACCTTAAAAATGCCGGCATTTACAGATTTTATTCATGGCGGAGGCCCAATTATCAAAGGCAATATATATCCTTACCTGTTTATTACCATTGCCTGTGGGGCTATCTCAGGGTTTCATGCATTGGTAAGCTCAGGTACTACCCCTAAAATGCTGATGAACGAAAAGCATATCAGGCCTATTGCTGTAGGGTCAATGCTTGCAGAAGGCGTTGTCAGTATATTGGCGTTAATTGCAGCTTCAAGCTTATTGCCGCTTGATTATTTTATGATCAACGTCCCGGCCGAAAAGCTGCAAGCTATTTTGCCCCAGCTCCATGCCATGGGCTTTACACAAAGCGACTTACCTTCACTCTCTGCTGCTGTGGGCGAGAGCATAGCTGGCCGCACAGGAGGCGCAGTTTCATTGGCCGTAGGGATGGCGCAGATATTTTCATCAATACCGGGCTTAAAAAGCCTGATGTCGTATTGGTACCACTTTGCCATTATGTTCGAAGCCTTATTTATCCTTACAACCATTGATGCTGGTACACGTATTGCCCGTTTTATCATACAAGAAACAGGTGGAAAGCTCTACAAGCCTTTTGCACGAGTAAATCACCTGCCATCGAACCTGCTGGCAAGCGGTATAGTAGTGTTTTGCTGGGCTTACTTCATATATACAGGCTCTGTTTCGACCATTTGGCCCATGTTTGGGACTGCAAACCAACTGTTGGCCACTTTGGCATTGGTTATTGCAACTTCGTTTTTAATCAATATCGGAAAAAAGAAATATATTGTTATTACTATTGTTCCAATGGCGTTTGTAGGTGTAACAACAATAATAGCTGGTATTTTAAATCTTAAAAACCTGTTTATCCCGCAAATATTCAACTCCCAGACTCAAGGCCAGGGAATAGTAAACAGTTTGTTGACTTTGGTAATTCTGATTTCGGTAATAATTGTGGTTATTGACGCAGTACCAAGATGGCTAAAGAAAAGCTGATATTTATTGGTCGAGCCATTTTTTAAATTCACTATTACGGCTCAGGCTAACAAAGACATCGCCATCAGGAACAGGCGTTAAATCAAGCTTTATGGTGCTTTTTGACACGGTAAACATTTGCTTAATAGCCTTAATGTTGATGATGTATTGCCTGTTTACACGAAAAAATATGGCCGGGTCAAGCTCAGGTTGCAGCTTATCCAGCGAATAGTCGCACGAATACGTGTTACCATCAAATCCCCGCATGAACGATTCGCCTTCAATGATAAAGAAATAGGCAATATTCTCGGCATCCAGGTATTTGATTTTGTCTCCAACGTAAACAACAAAGCGTTTTTTGTATTCAGCAGTTTTATCTTTTAAAGCCCCTATAACCCGACTAAACTCTTGAATGTCAAAACTCTTCAAAGCCTGTTTCTTATACTTGTTTAAAGCATTTTTCAGTTCTTCTGTATTTAAAGGCTTGAGCAGGTAATCAATACTATTGAGCTTGAAAGCACGGACAGCATAATGGTTATATGAAGTAAGAAATATTACTGGTGTTTCAACATTGACTTGCTCAAAAATATCAAAGCTCAAGCCATCTGATAACTGAATGTCCAAAAAAATAAGGTCAACTGTATTCTTTTTAAGCCAAGAAACAGTAGATACAACAGATTCAAGTTTTGCAACTACTTGAACAGAAGGTTCTATTTGAGCCAAAGTCTGTTCGAGGCTTGAAGCAAGCAATTCTTCGTCTTCTACAATAAGCGTTTTAATGATACTCATCTTCCAATAATGGTATTTTTACAATAAAATGTTCGTTTGTTTCAATTATTTCGAGCGCCAGACCGGACAAAAGCGAATATCGCTCTTTCAAATTGGCGATACCCATGCGGGTTGATTCAACTTCGGTAACCTGTTTCTTCTGCAAGTTGTTTTTTATGACCAAAAAATTGTTTTCAGTAAATATCTCCAGTAATAAAGGCCGTTCCTTAGATACAACATTATGTTTCAAAGCATTCTCAGCAGGTATCTGAACTGCAAGCGGAGGAACAACACAATTTATATAAGTTTTATCAATGTCATATTTAACTTTCAAGCCAAAGCCAAAGCGTACCTCCTGCAAATAAAGATATGACTTAACAAAGGCAAGCTCTTCGGCAAGGGAAACAACATCTTTTGACCTAATATCAAGTATATAACGAAATATATGAGAAAATTCCTCAATAAACATCTTTGCTTTGCCCGGCTCGTTAGCTGATGCCACTAATGAAGACAATGTACTTAGGCTGTTGAATAAAAAATGAGGGTTCAATTGGCTTTTCAGCGTTTCAAATTGAGCATCGGCATTAGCTTTCTGAAGCTTAAGCAATTCATTTTTTTGATTAACCGCTTCGGTAACATAATCGTTGTTTTCCTTCAATTTTCTGAGGTAGTTGCCAATAATCAAAACCAACATAGCTAACGATAACGCTAAAACTCCAATATACACAGGAACTTCATGATGTGAACCATACATAAAAAACAGCGATAAAAGAGAAAACAAGATGGTAGCTAAAAAAACAGATACAAAAAACAATAGCAGGCTTTTCAACGGCATCTTCAAAAAAACATTTGACTGGCGGATATAATAGATATATAAAAATAAGATGCCCAAAATAAGTAGGCCATACCCGTGACTTAAATAAGAAAAATAAACAGGATTGGGGCATATATAATACGCAATTACTGAAATGCCAGAGTATAAAAGGATAATAAACAACACAATATTTATCAGCCGTTGTTTCAATTCAAAAACAGATTTGATAAAAAGGAAAAACAATATTCCTTCGCCAAAACGACCAACAAGAATGATTAAGTTAAGTGCCCAAAATGGAAAATGTACGATAAAATGAAGGACTTTAAGGTCAATATTGCTTAAAGCAGCCATTGTAACAGCTATTGCATAGTATAACAATGCATAATTTTTGTCATGCCAACGGATAAAAAAAATCAACAATGTCAATATCGCTGAAAATATGATGATAGATACAATGGCAATCAAAAATAGCTGATGAGCAAAGAACTTTGTTGGATAAGCCTCTGCTTCGGCCTTCAAATCTTCATAATTACCAATTTTGATAGAATATATCCTGTTGAAAATATTCTTTGCAGTATTGGGAATAACAATGTAAACAGGCTTTGAAACTAAACCAGAAAGCTTTCTCACCACAGGTACAATCTGGCTATGTCTATCATTTCCGGTTAATGAAAAAAATACAGAATCTCCCTGGTAAATAGTATATTCCAGAAGATAAGCATCGATCCATATTGCAGGTTCGGCAGCTAATACAGACTTTGAATCTACAGCTAATACCAATTGGCTGCCTGCTGCCAAATTGTCCCAGTCAAAATCCTTGAAAACAGGCCATTTTAAGTAGTTGTCTTCCGTAACTAACGAACCTGCTTTTTGAATAGTGAAATATACTTTCCCTTCACTTATAAAATCTGCACTTGCAAATAAATGAACAGCAAAACCGCACAATAAAGTTAACAGAAAAGCATATTTTTTAAACAAGCCCATTTTCTTACAAATTATAATACTGCAATTTACGGCTATTCTCCTTTTTTTTCAAAAACCATTTCGACAATCTCGCCATACCAGAACGAACGCTTAAATTTTACAGACCTTTCAAGTAACCCGGCTTTATTCATGAGGCTTTCAATACTACTGGCAGAAATCTGCCTTTCGGCCATAAGCGGTTCGCGTATATACAAGTGCCCTCCCGGTTTAATTATGCGGGCAATAGCCTTTACTATGTCTGGCCTGAGATTTACATCTATATCATGCAAGACAATATGAATACATACCGCATCAAATGAACTCTCCGGGATGTTAAGCACAACAATATCGCCTACATAATAGTCCACATTATTGTACTTTTTTAAAACCTCTTTTGTTTCAGCTATCCATTGAGGCGAGATGTCAAGACAAGCTAACCGACCACCTTTGCAAAGTTTCTTAGCAAGAATTCGAGCTTCAGCGCCCCATCCACAACCAAAATCAAGTACTTTTTCATTTCCTTTCAAAGGAAGTTGATTAAAATATGACTGGTAAAATGGCCCCATCAATACCCGGGAGAAGAACGAATGCCAAAATACCCCTATTCTAGAGGGTTTGCTAAAGCTGTTGTCTTTTCCCTGCCCATTTATTAAAACATCTTTCATAGAAAACAAAAGGATAATTATTAATATAATTTTTAAAACTTTCATCATCATTGACATTGATTAACTAGTTTAAAACTCTACTTTCCAGCTTATCGAAGGCAAAACAAACTTCTCTTCTTTTTTATTTACCGTACGGCTTACCTTGTCATATTCATAGTAGGTATTAATGGTAGAATACAGAAGGTTCATAATTTGTAACGACCATATACTGCTGTATCTGGGCTTGTTGACCCTGTAACTGAGGCTGACATCAAAACGATAGGTTGCGGGGTATTTTTTTTCAAATGCCTGTTGGCTTTCATACATCACTTTTTCTTCCTGGGCTGACAATGCATCGTTAATAGGGCTAATGCGGTCGCCTCCTTTGAAGTAAAGCCTTCCGTTAATACCAAACACCTTGTTTTTGTTGTTTTTGTCAATGCTCCATTCTTTTCCGCCAAGGATATTGGCCATGAAGTTCTTGTTATACCTGGTATTTCGCCAAATGTTATCGCCTCCTGCATAGGTTGATTCAAATACTGAGGCCGTAGCCAGATAATAAAAACCATTGTTCAAAAAGCGTTCGAGCGTGAAATCAATTCCAAAGTTTTTGCCTTTGCCTTTGTTTACAAGTGTTTCCTGAAAATCATTTCCTAAATCAAGGTTAAGAATTGAAAACGAACTATCTTTAACAACCGGAACATCAAATAAATACTGGTAGTATGGCTCAATTTTTACCCTGAGGTTCTTGTTTATATTCCAGTCGTAGGCCAGCACAAAGTGGTTGGCCTTAGTAAAACCCAGCTTTTTATTTGGGTTTTCAATACCTGTGTTGCTTGTTTTTTGAATAAAATAAACGTTCAGCAATGCCATCTGGCTGTGAAGTCCATAAGCAGCGCTAATGGCATGTTGTCCATTGATTGAAAACCTTGCCCCAAAACGTGGTTCTAAGGAGTATTGATTGCTTAACGACAAATACTGCACGTGGAAGCCGGTATTTAACATCAGATGCTCATTTAAGGTAATCTTCATCTGCGAAAAAGCCTGGGCAAGATTGCAGTCGCCATCACCACGGTTTATCTGCATAAGTGGCTGTGGAGCCCTTTCAGAGTATTTATTGTCGATGTCAAAAAACATGTTTTTGACGCTAAAGCCCGAACGGTTGGTAATCCATCTGTTGAACTTTTTGTTCAAAAAGGTTGAAAAGGTATAGCTGCCTTCGATATTATCAATCTTGCTTTTGGGGTAGTACTGCGACTGATATTCTTCAAACCACCTGTTTTTCTTAACAAAAACATTATAGGTCAACGAAGTATTGATATATAGGCCATTGTTCAACACCAGCTTGTTTTTTATGCCGCCAATAGCGGTCTGGTACTTATCATCAATTTCTTTTTTGAAAGAATAACCATCAATTCCCCCAATTCCCCATACTGAAATGCTGCTTTGTTTTACAGGAATATTGATATTGAAGCATAAATCCTGATATACAGGCAATCCTTCGCCTGGAGGTAAGAAATTCTGCACCAATCCAAAGGTAGAATATCTATAGTTGAACAAATATGAGGCTTTCCCTTTTTCAGCTATAGGCCCTTCAGATGCAAAATCAAGCCCCATAACACCTGCCTGGAATGTATGCTCGTAATTTTCATTATTCCCCTTACGCAAGTTCATGTCAAACACCGCTGACAAGGCATTGCCATATTCGGCCGGAAAAGCCCCGGTAAGAAAATCAGAATTGTCGAGTACCTGGTTGCTAATCAGTGACACAAAGCCGCCTCCCAGCAGGTCTTCGCCGGCAAAATGGTTGGGGTTCATCACCTCCACTCCCTCAATTCGGTATATGGCTCCTGTAGGCGAATTGCCACGGACAATAATTCCGTTAGACTCGATATTCCCATCCGAAACACCTGCAAAAACAGAGGCCAACCGACCTGGATCATCCAATCCTCCAGCATATCGACGGGTTTCTTCCACAGTAAAAGCCCTTGAGCTTACGGTTGTCATAGCATTTACGGGTTTATCTTTCCCTTGAGCCTTTACAACGACCTCTTCAATATTGGTTGTTGACTCTTTCAGTTCTATATTCAAAACCAGCTCTTTACCAGTTGAAACCAAAAGCTCAGAAATGACTTTTGCATCATAACCTACGAACGAAACCTTCACCTCATGGCGCCCAACTGGTATTTTAGGCACAACAAAATTGCCATCTTTGTCAGAAATAGCCGCCATTGCTGGCTCCACATCCTGAATAACAATTGCAGCCCCGGTTATTGGGGCCTTGCTGTCAACGTCTGTTATTGTCCCCCTGATAGCCTGATAAAGCTGTGCAGCTAAAGGGGAGCCTGTCATTAAAAAGCCAAATAATAAAGCTTTTGTTAAAATAGTTTTTACCTTTCTCATTGTTTTTTGATTTTTGGCCAAAACTATAGAAGTCCAATGCCTGAGTGCTTACCAGATACCCTGAGTGCAGAAAAATAAAGGGGGAATGAAAGTTTTCGAAGCAGGAATAAAAATTATATATATTGCAATGTCGTTTAGTTAAGGCTATACTTTCAACAATTCAATTACCAAGCACCCTTCGACTCCGTTCAGGGTGACCGTCACCCTGAACGGAGTCGAAGGGTCTGTTCTTAACTAAACGACATTGATATATATTGTATAAAAGCAAAACGCACGACCTGTTTTACAAATCGTGCGTAGCAACCAAGGAGAACTCTCTATAAATCCATCTCGTACCCTTCACCAAAACCAAGAACCTTAAATTTTGAAGCATCAACATTATGGATAAGCAGGGCTTCTCTCAAATCCTTCTCATGAGCATCAATAGCTTGTTCGGGGTGCTCATTAAAAGTGGCATAGTGCATGCCTATGCTTTGTTCTACATTCAACATCAAATGCAGGCGCACCGCGTCATCCGGGTTCATGTGCTGGCTTTTCATAAACCAACGTTTCTCATAGCTGCCAATAGGCAATATGGCTAATGAAAATTTTTTAAACCTAGATTGTATCTGGTTAGCAAATTCTCCAAACCCTGTATCTCCAGCAAAATAAATATCTCCATTTGCAGTGCTTATTACAAAGCCTCCCCACAGTGTTTTATCTTTATCAAATAGTCCTCGGCCTGAGGAGTGACGGGCAGGAACAAAGGTAACAAATCCTGTACCTTCATTGATTGCATGTTTATCCCACCAGTCCATTTCTATAACCTTTTTAAAACCGAATGACTGCAATATTTTTTTATTTCCAAGCCCGGTAAATACAGTAGCCTGATATTTTGATGCCAGTTTCTTCAACGATTTGGCATCAAGATGGTCGTAATGATTATGACTGATAAGAATTACGTCTATTTTAGGCAAACTATCTATGTCAATCCCGGGCTTTCTAACCCTTTTTGTGCCTAACCATGATACAGGCCCAGCTTTTTGGGAGAAAATCGGGTCAGTAAGAATGTTTATGCCCCCTACTTGAATCAACATAGTGGCTTGGTTAATATAGGTCACCCTTACCCTGCCCCCTGACACAGCAGGAGGAGGAGCAGGCTGCGGTATATCTTCTATCCAACGGGGCCAATCAATGGTTTTTATTTCGTACATCCATTTTATTTGGTCGCCAAACGAGTGCCCTTTCTCCGGGTTAAAAAATTTCCGGCCATCACAATGGTCTGATACCTGGTATTTATTGCACGAAATATTAAGCATTATCAATGACATGCCTAAAAAGTACTTTATCGTCATTAATTCCACGATGATTAATTTTCTCATGCAAACATAAGTTAGCACTGAAAAAAGCACAGCAAAATTCTGACGAAAAAAGAAAATTACAGGTTGAATGCAATTAAAACTATCACGAACGAAAATTCTATAAAAATTTTCGTGGCTTACCTCTTGGCTGCGAGCTCTTCAATCTCAGCCCTGCGAGGTGCAGAAGGGAACGCCCCTAACCTTGTAACGCTTATAGCAGCGGCAGCAGAAGCAAATGTTAGCGCTTCTTTAAAAGACTTTTTCTCGGTAAGGGCAACAGCCAAGGCTCCACAAAAGATATCGCCTGCACCGGTAGAATCTTTTGCTTCAACCGAGAAGCTTTCAACAAAAAAGTTTTGTCCGGAGGTAGCATAATAAGCACCGCGAGCGCCAAGCGTAATGATAATATGTTCAGAGCCTTTAGCCAAAAGCAGTTCAGCTACATGCTCTATATCTGAGTCTTTATTTACCTTGAACCCGCTCAGGAATTCTGCTTCGGGCTCATTAACCACAAGCACATGAGCTTTTGACAAATAAGAAACATCAATATTACGGGCAGGAGCCAGGTTCAAAATGAGCTTTTTGTTGTATTTTGTAGAAGCGTCAATAACGTACTTGATAGAATCATAAGGCACTTCGCATTGGAGCAATACCATTTCGACATTTTCAAAAGCCGCACTTGCACTTGCAATTTTTTCGGGAAGTAATGATTCATTGGCCCCGGGAGAAACACCAACGCAATTGTTCCCCTGAACATCAGTAAAAATAAGGGCTGTACCAGTATTTAGACCGTTTTCGGCAAAAACGTTGTCAACATTAATCCCATTTATTTTAAGGCTTTCAATAGCAAGGCGCCCAAAATCGTCATCGCCCACACAGGAAATAAACTTAACCTTTCCGCCACAACGGGCTGCTGCAATAGCCTGAATAGCCCCTTTTCCGCCAAATGCCTGGTAAAAATCGCCATTGCCAACAGTTTCGCCTCTACTTGGCAAATGGTCAAGACGCATGGTTAAATCAACGTTTGTACTTCCTATTACTACTAAATTCCCTCCCATAACAAACTATTTAAATTCTTTAAAGAACAATGTCTTACTTTAAAATTGTGGTGAAAAGTAATCATTATTCTTCAAAAGTCTTGCCGAAAATTATTGTATTTAATAAAATTTTAACCATTGTTAATAATTAGCTTAAAAACACATTGTCAAATACTTACACTATGCCCATTTTTTACGTCCGCAAAAACCTTTAAATGCATTAATTTAGCCATTTCAAATTTATCCGATGATAGATCAGGCAACCATAGATAAAATATACGATGCCATTCAAATTATTGATGTAGTGGGCGATTTTGTGTCACTCAAACGCAGAGGCGCTAATTATCTTGGCCATTGCCCGTTTCATAACGAGAAAACCCCATCTTTTACTGTATCGGCAAGCAAAGGTATTTACAAATGCTTTGGCTGTGGCAAAGGCGGCAACGGG
>Ga0116186_1000083_pt1 | contig 105521 bp, 81 predicted proteins | sample AD_JPNNA4_MetaG_FD_89806 | JGI IMG/M metagenome (GOLD analysis project Ga0116186, IMG submission 89806) | Active sludge microbial communities of municipal wastewater-treating anaerobic digesters from Japan - AD_JPNNA4_MetaG | ecosystem: Engineered > Bioreactor > Anaerobic > Digestate | place...
CGAGCCGGCTCGGGTGGTCGGCGATGGGCGTCTCCCAGGGCTGCAGGTCCCCGGGAATCCGCAGGTGCGACACCACGAAGCCGCAGAGTCCCGCCTTGGACCGGGCCCCGATGCCCGTTGCCGCCTCGTCCCGGATCTCCCCCCCGACCCCCGTCGCCGCCCCCGGGTCCGGGGAGATGGCCGTCGGGTGGTTGTGGGTCTCGACCTTCATCACCCGCTCCAGGCGGCCCCTCTGGAACCGGTAGAGGCGGGTCCGGGGGTCCGGCTCGAACTCCCAGGCCTCGAAGCCCTCGACCACGGCGGCGTTGTCCCGGTAGGCGACCAGGGTCCGCCGGGGGTGCAGGCGATGGGTCTCCCGGATCATCGCGAAGAGGCTGTGGGGCTCGGGCACGTCGTCCAGGACGAAGGAGGCGTTGAAGATCTTGTGCCGGCAGTGCTCGGAGTTCACCTGGCCGAACATCACCAGTTCGGTGTCGGTGGGGTTGCGCCCGGCAGCGGCGAAGACCTCCAGCAGGTACTGCAGTTCCTCTTCCCGGAGGGCGAGGCCCAGCATCCGGTCGGCCCGCCGGAGGGCCTCGATGCCCTCGCCCAGGACGTCGAAGGAGCGGCCCGGGGCCGGGGGTCGATGGTCGAAGTGCCCCTGGAGGTCCCGGCGCACCTCCTCGGTCATCCGGTCATGGAGGAGGTCCAGGGCCGTTCCCAGGTGCTCCGGGCCCAGGACGGCTCCGGCCCCGTCCTCGACGACCCAGTGAACGCCCCGCTCGACCCGCCGGACCCCGACCACTCCGCATCGCCGGAAGATGTCCGTGGCCTTCGAGGACCAGGGGGACACCGTCCCCCGCCGGGGCGTCACGAAGAAGCCAGTGCGTCCCCAGGAGGGGTCCGGGGCCTCGGCGGACAGCAGTGCACGGGCTCGCTGCAGCCCATCCGGGGAGAGGGGGTCCTCGGCGTCCAGCAGGTAGACGAACCGGGCCTCGAGCCGCATCGCGCCTGGAGGGGACAGGGCCGCCTCCAGGGCCTTCCGAAGGGCCTCCAGGCGGAAGGAAGAAAGGGCCGGCCGGCCCACCAGCATCACGTCCATCGCTCGACCCTCCCCCGGGGAGCCGCCGCCCTGATACCCCCAAAGTCCGGTTCGATGCAAGTCGGGGGGATCGTTCCGGGGCGGGGTCTGCCGGCGGGCCCCTTGGGACGGTCAGTGATGGATCGTGGTGAATCGGTTCTTGCCCTGCCTCTTGCTCTGCTCCAGGGCGCCCCGGGCCCAGCCCAGGACCTGTTCGATCTCGGTGACGTCTGGGGGCAGGATGCCGGCGGCGACGCTGATGGTCAGGAAGACCCGCTGGCCATCGAGGGTCACCGGCTCCGAGGAGATGCCCTCGAGAAAGCGTTGGGCCAGGTGACCCAGTTCTTGCTCCTGGATGCCGGGCAGGATCGCAAGGAACTCATCGCCCCCAATCCGGGCCACGATGTCCGTGGGGCGCAGGCTCCGGCGCAGGCGGCGTCCGGACTCCCGGAGCGCCGCATCGCCCCCGGCATGGCCGAACCGCGCATTGATCGTCTTGAAGTCGTCGAAGTCCGCGAAGAGGACCCCGATGGGGTCGCCGGTCCGGGCGGAGCGGTTCAGTTCTGCATCCAGCAGCCGTTCCAGGCCCCGGCGGTTGTAGAGGTCCGTCAGGGGGTCGAGCGTCGCCAGCCGGTCCAGGTCCTGGTTGGCCAGACGGAGGCGTTCCGCCAGATCCTGGAGTTGCCGCTCCGCCGTGTCGCCTTGGCCAGTTCGATGATCGGTCGCGGGCACTTCATGCCCCGGCAGTCGAGCCGGACGACCTCGTCCATGTCCCTCCCCTCCGCCCTGGGTGGGCACCACTGGTCCTGGATCATGATACGCGGGAACCTGCCGGGACAGACAAGTGCACGCCAGCGAAGGCGCCGGTTCAGTCCCCGATGCCGTGGGAGCGGATCACCTGGACACAGGCGTCGACGGCCTCCTCGTCGTAGCGGATGCCCCGATGGGCCTGCAGTTCCTCGATGGCCGCCTGGAGACCCAGGGCCGGCCGGTAGGGGCGATGGGAGGCCATCGCCTCGGCCACGTCGGCCACCGCCAGCAGGCGCGCCTCGCGGGAGATGTCCTCCCCGCGGAGGCCGTCCGGGTACCTCGACCCGTCCATCCGCTCGTGGTGATGACGCACCATGTCCGCCACTGGCCAGGGGAAGGCGACCTCCCGGAGGATCTCCCATCCCACCTCGCAGTGGCTCTGGATGATCTGGAACTCGGCGGGGGTCAGGCGCCGGGGCGACGAGAGGATCTCGGCAGGCACGGCGATCTTGCCGATGTCGTGGAGCAGGCTGCCCAGGTAGAGGCCGTGGCAGGCCTCCTCGTCGAGGCCCAGCAGGCACGCCATCCGGCGGGTCAGGTCGGCGACGCGCCGCTGGTGTCCCGCCGTGTAGGGGTCCCGCTTCTCCAGGGCTGTCGCCAGGGTCCGGATCGCGGCGTCCAGGATCTCACGGATCCGGCGTTCGCTCTCCAGGCGATCGGTGACGTCCACCAGGGCCCCCTCGATGAAGGGCCGCGGTCAGGATGGTCCCGAGGCCCGGCAGGACCCCGATGCCCCCCAGGAGGACCCGGTAGGTGGCCGCCATGGCCCCGGCGATGACCGCCGGCACGCCTCCTCCGAACAGGCCGGCCATGGCAATCACCACGGACCGCCCGTCGTACTGGATCCCCGGCTCCAGATGCAGCGCGTCGCCATGACCAGCACCGCCACGAGGCCGAATGCGACACCGTTGGCCAGGCGACCCAGGGGCCTGCGATGGCTGGCCCACTCGGCGATCAGGCCGTAGGTGGCGGACAGGGCGACCAGCAGCGCCCCCTTCCAGATCAGGGTCTGCCACCACTCTCGCATCATGGGAACGAACGCTCCCGGAGTGTTTGACTCTTTCGGAAAAAGGATGTTCCGGAAAGCGCCCCCAGGTCAAGTGAACGACAGGGGCCCCATGGTCGGGCCGTTGCCCGGCAGCGGCTTCAGAACAGGGTCGGCGTCTCGGGGTCCGGGACCCAGAGGGAGGGGTCGTCCAGGTCGGTCCGGTTCACCCGGCGGGAGACGGGGACCACCTCCCACTCCTCCGATGGTGGTGGCAAGGACCCCCGGGGCAGGTCCGGGTCCGCCAGATCCAGCCAGCGGGGACAGGCCTCCAGGGGCAGCACCAGGGGCATCCGGTCGTGGATTCGCGCGACGACCTCGTTCGGCTGCGTCGTCAGCAGCACGAAGGAGGGGACGGCTCCGGGGTCCGGGAGGGCCCAGAGGGCCGCCAGCGGGAACGGCTGCCGGTCCCGGCGTCGGACCAGCCAGGGGCGTCGCTGCCCGGCGGCCCCGCTCCACTCGTAGAAGCCGTCGGCGGGGACGATGGCCCTGCGGGTCGCCAGGGCGTCTCGGAAGCGCTCCCGAACGGTCTCGGCTCGGGCGTTGAGGATCCGACCCCCCGGATGACCCCGGCGGGGCCAGCCAAACCGCATCCGGACCAGCACCGGGCCGGGCCCGATGGTCGCCGCCTCCTGGGACGGGGCGATGTTGTACCGGGGGGGAGGCACGGTCGCCTCCGGTCCCAGCAGGCGGTGCAACAGCGGCCCGATCTCCGTCTGGGTGAACCGGCTGCACATGGCGATTCCTTCCGGGCGGCCGGGAGCCGAGGGGCGATCCGCACCTCCCGCCCATTGGTCTGTATCCTCCCAGAAACCGGGGCGAAACGGAAACTCCACCCGGTTGAAACCTCCGGAACTTTTCTGATAGTCTCCGGGGCGTTCTTGCGGCTCCCAAGGAGGAAGGTCGATGGACGAGAGGGACTTGCCTGCCGTCGGGTCCAAACTGGTGGAACGCTACCGATTGGCGTTCGGGAGGGGAGAAGGACCGTCGGGGTATGTCTTCAAGGCCCTCGACCTGGCCCTGGACCTGCCGGTGGCCGTCAAGGTCTTCCGGAGGGACCTGTTCACCTCGCCGTTCCGGGAGCAGAACCTCCGGCGCCTCTACCGGGCCCGGACCTTCCAGGACCCGGCGGTCTGCCGCATCCTGGAGGTGCAGGAGGACGCCGAGGGCCGCCATTTCCTGACCTCCACGCTGATGGAGGGCATGTCTCTCCGGCAGGTCATCGACATCCACGCCGAGAGCGGCGAGTCCTTTCCGTTGCCGAAGGTCCGCAACTATGCCCAGCGGCTCTTCGATGCCGTGCTGGCGATTCATCGCGCCGGGGCCATCCACGGGAACATCAAGCCCGAGAACTTCTTCGTTCAGCCCGATCGGATCGTCACGACGGACCCCTACCACCTGGTCCTGCAGCCCCTGGCGGAGGGGGAGCAGATCCCCGTCAGCGACTACTACCGGGGCCCGGAGCAGTTGAGTCAGCCGGAACTGGAGTTCCGGCAATCCGATGTCCATTCCCTGGCGCTGGTGCTCGGGGAGATCCTGGCCGTCAGTCCGGTCCAGCCGGGGGTGCCCCTGAGTGCCCAGGTTCCGCGCCTGACCCGGCGGCTCGACGACCTCTTCGTGGCGGCCACCGCGGCCGATCCGGCCCAGCGGCCATCCACGGTGGAGGAGTTCGCCTCGGAGTTCCTGAGGGTGCTCAAGGTCATCGAGTCCGAGGGCCTCTGGCAGCGACGGAGCCACGAGACGGGGTCCTTCCGGGCCATTCGCCTCCAGGTGGGCGAGGAGTCGGGGCTGACCCCCCTGCCGGTGGAACTGGCCCCGGCGCCGGCCGCCCAGGGGCCCGCCGAGGTCCCCGCCGAGGTCCCTCCGGTCTCCGTGCCGGCACCGGGACCTCGCCCGGAGGAGGCCCCGGCGGTCGCAGCGGCCCCTTCGGCGCCTGTCGCGCCGACAGAGGAGGAGCCGGTGACGACACCGGTGGTTCCGGAGGCGGAACCGGCGCCTGAGACCCCTCCCCGGCCAGAGGCGCCTCCCGAGGTCTCCCCGGCGCCGGAGGAGGCCCCCACGGAGGTCCTGGAGGTTGCCGAGGCGGTACCCTCGGCGGTCGCCCCGGAGGAAGAGGAGACCGTCGTGATGGCGGCCTCGGCCCCGGAGCCCTCGCCCCAGCCCCCTCCCGAGGAGACCTGGGACGAGGACAAGACCGTGGTGGCCCCGATGGTCTTCCCGGCCCAGGAGGTCGTCGCCGAGCCCCCGCCGCCGCCCCCGGTGCCTCCGCCCGTCCCCGAGGAGGAGATCCTGGAACTGGAGGAGGAGGTGATCGAGGTGGCCGGGGCCTCCGGCGAGGAGGTCCTGGAGGAGATCGACCTGGTGGAGGAGGAGCCATCGGGGACGGTGCCGTCGAACCTGCCCCCCGAGGCCCCCGCCGGGACGCTCGAGATGGAGTCGGCGATCCCGGAGCCCACGAAGCCACTGCCGATGGCCCCCTTCGGCCGGGTCGAGAATCTCCCCGGCACCTCGAAGCGATCGAAGAGGAAGGCAGCGAAGGCGGCCCGTCAGGCAGCCCGGGAGCCCTCGAAGGCCGCCCCGGTGCCGGCTCCGGCGGCCCGGCCCCCGGAGCCCCCGAAGGCCCCGGAGCCCTCCAGGGCTCCCGAGCCTCCGCGGCCCTCGTCCCAGGCCTCCGGGGCCCCTGCACGGCCGACCCCGGCCACCCCGCCGATGCCCCCGTCCCGGACCGCCCGGAGGCCGGCCTCCGGGGCCAAGGAGGGTGGGAGCAAGGCCCTGGTGACCTTCCTGGTGCTCCTGGCGATCGCCGTGGCACTGGCGGTGGCGGCGGTGATCCTGTGGCCCGGGGACCGGGAGCCGTCAATCCCGGCAGAGCCCCCGGTGGCCCAGGCGCCGAAGGCTCCCGCGCCCGTGGCGAAGGTCGAGCCGCCTCCTCCGCCGGCCCCGAAGCCCCCCGAGGTCCCTGCCCCGGCGGCGGTCGGAGAGCCCGCTCCGGCGGCGGCCCCGGAACCCGCATCGGCGCCCGCTCCGGTGCCGGCGGCTGCCGCGGTCCCTGCGACTCCGGTGCCGGCGGCTCCGGAAGCCCCTGCGGCGCCTCCCCCGGTCCCGCCGCCCCCACCCGCCCCGCCGCCGGCTCCGGCCCTGAAGTGTCCCGCGGGGATGGTGCTCGTGACCTGGAACCCGAATCCGCCGGCCGAGGGGAAGCCCGCGGACGTGGCCTTCTGCATGGATGCCTACGAGTTTCCGGGACAGGGGGAGAAACCAAGGACGGGGGTCAATGCCGGAACGGCCGCGGGCCTGTGCCGGAAGGCCGGAAAGCGACTCTGCACCGGTCGGGAGTTCCTCAAGGCCTGCGGCGATGCCTCCTTCGAGGCCGGGGTCTGCAACACCTCCGGGTCGATCCAGCCCTCGGGCGCCTTCCCCTCCTGCAAGAGCCCTCAGGGGATCTATGACCTCGTGGGCAACGCCGGGGAGTGGACCGCCGACGGGCAGTTGCGGGGCGGTGACGCCTCCCGGGGCGGGAACGGGACGTGCGGCTACGCCACCCGACGGTTCTCCCCGAAGGCCACCGACGGCTTCCGGTGCTGCGCCGACCCCACCCGTTGACCTGCGCAAAGGAGCCCCATGATCGATCGCTACAGCACCCCCGAGATGCGGGAGGTCTGGTCCTCCCGGCGGCGATTCGAGCAGATGCTCGAGGTCGAGGTGGCCTACCTGGAGGCCCTGGAGGAGGACGGCATCGCCCCGCCGGGGGGCGCGGCGGTGATCCGAGAGCGGGTGCGCCTGGACCCGGACCGGATCGAGGTCCTGGAGCAGACGCTTCGCCATGACGTGATCGCCTTCCTGTCCCACGTCGAGGAGCAGGTGGGGGAGGCAGGACGGTTCCTCCACTTCGGCCTCACCTCCTCCGACGCCCTGGATACGGCCCTGGCGCTCCAGTTCCAGGAGGCCGGGGCCCTGATCCTCCGGGACTGGCGGGAACTGGACCGGGTGCTGCTGCACCAGGCCCAGGCCCACCGGGGCGTGCCCATCGCCGGCCGCACCCACGGGATGCACGCCGAGGTGACCTCCTTCGGGCTGGTGCTGCTGGGCTGGCGGGAGATGGTCGCGAGATCCCTGGAACGTCTCCGGGCCGGCTTCGAGGAGGTCCGGGTGGGCAAACTCTCGGGGGCTGTGGGCAACCTGGCCTTCGGGGACCCGGATCGGGAGGCCCGGGTGCTCCAGCGTCTGGGGTTGCGGGTCGAGCCATGTGCCACCCAGGTGGTGGCTCGGGACCGCCATGCGGCGGTCTTCTCGGCGATGGCCCAGGGGGCTGCGGTGCTGGAGGCCATTGCCACGAACCTCCGGCACCTCCAGCGGACCGAGGTCGGGGAGGCCGAGGAGCCCTTCGGCCGTGGGCAGCGGGGGTCCTCGGCGATGCCCCACAAGAAGAATCCCATCCTCAGCGAGAACCTCTGCGGCCTCGCACGACTGATCCGGTCCTACAGCGTGGCGGCCCTGGAGGACGTGGCCCTGTGGCACGAGCGGGACATCAGCCACTCGTCGGTGGAGCGGGTGATTGCTCCCGACGCCACTTCCCTGCTGCACTTCGCGGTGCGGCGCCTGACGGGGATCCTCCGGGACCTCCAGGTGCACCGGGACCGGATGGCCCGCAACCTGGCCCTCTCGGGGGAGGTCCTCCACAGCGAGGCGGTGCTGCTGACCCTCGTCAGGAAGGGGCTTCGACGGCAGGAGGCCTATGCCCTGGTGCAGCGGAACGCCCTGAAGGCCCTGGCCGAGGGGGGCTCCTTCCAGGAGCACCTGCTGGCGGACCCGGAGGTGGCCTCCCGGATCCCCGAGGAGGAGCTGCGGTCCTGCTTCTCCCTGGATCGGCACCTCCGGTTCGAGGCGGCCCTCTTCGACCGTCGCAGCCCCGATGCCCTGGACCCGGAGTGACCTGCGATGACTCCTCCGCGGCCCTTCGCGATGGCCCTGGTCCGGGACGCCGCCCTGATGCTGGTCCAGGAGGCCCTGGTGCGCGTCCTTTCCCGGGAGGACTACCGGTCCTGGGACCCCGGGAGGACCCCGGCGGGGTACCTGGCCCTGGCCGGGGAGTTCGAGCGGTGGCTCTGCGGGGAGTCCCCGGGCGAGGTCGTCCTCGTTCCCTCGTCCTGGAACCGGTTGTTTGCCCGGGTCCGGGACCTCTCCCGGGAGGTCCCGGGGTCCCTCTGGGTCGCGGCGCTGGAACCTCCCGGGGATCCCCTTCGCCTGAAGGTGTGGAAGGACGGGGACCTGCGCCTCAAGGTGGGCCCCGACCCCGATGACGAGATCCCCTACCACCCGCTGCCGGCCACTCCGGAGCAGGTGCGGGAGTTCCTGGCCGACTGGGCCGGGAGGGAACACCTGCCCGTGGTTGCCCCGGTGGACCCGGAGGCCCTGGCCCTCCGGCTCGGGATGCCCCGGTCCCGTCCCTCGTTTGCCGACCTGTGGCGGGATCCGACGGTGCCGGGCCGGGGGCCCCTGGCCCGCTGGACCTTCATCGACGGCCGGTCCCGGCTCGCTCAGGACCTCTGAGGCGACGCCGGGTCCACCCCCAGAGGAGGCCGAGGATCGCCCAGGGGATGCCGGGGTGCCACGTCGGCCCGGCGGTGCAGCCCCCCGAGGACCCGGAGGGGGCCGGGAATCCGTCTTCGGACGTCGCACCGCCATCGTGGCCAGGAGCCCCAGGGTCTTCTCCTCCCGAGAAAAGGTCGTTGCGGCTCGCCGCGTCCCGGTCGCACGGACAGGGCCCCGGGTCCGCCGCGGCTTCCTCGGGCCGCGACGAGTCCGGGTCGCCCGAGGACCCCGCATCCTGGCCCCCTTCCGCAGGCGGCCCATCGGGAGCACCGGCATCGTCGGGCCCGCCCCCGGAGTCGCCAGGCTCCGGAAGGCCCTCGTCGGCCGCCTCCGGGGACTCGGGTGCCTCTTCCACCGCCTCGGTACCCCCGGGGTCCCCGGTGGCCGTGCAGGTCTCCTCCAGGACCAGGTGCCAGTCCTTCCCGCCGTGGTTGTCCCAGGTCCCGTCCTGGCCGTGGAAGACGAAGTCGATCTGCTGCGCCCGATCCCCGATGGGCCCCAGGTCCACGCACCAGCGGTCCGGGGCCTGCTCCGCCAGGGGGCTCTCGACCGAGGCCCCGTCGAAGGGCACGGTCCCCGGTGGCCACAGCGCCTCCGGGGGGCGCTTCCACCCGTCGATGCCCCAGTGGAGCCAGCCGTCCCGGGACCAGCAGAAGCGGATCACATCCTCTGGACAGGGTCGGGCGGGACTCCAGGGCCCGGTCTCTCCGCCGCTCCCGGTGGCCGGTCCCACCCAGACGTGCAGGATGGGGCTGCGGGCGACGTTGCCCCGGCCGTCCCGGGCCTCCACGTAGTAGTCCACCAGGGCCTCCCGCACTCCCCGGATCTCGGCGGACCACCGAGGGGCCTTGCGCCGGGGCGCCGGGTCGGTCCGGGAGGCCTCGGTGGCCGGGGTCATCGATGCCGCCTGCCAGCCCGGAGCGTCGTATCGGAGGTCCTCGTCCACCGCGCCGTCCGGATCGAGCCGCCACCAGACCGAGGCCTGGCTCACTCCCGAGAAGTCATCGATGTAGGTCCAGACCGTGAAGTCCGAGGGCTGGGCCTCGGTGCCCCACTCCAGGCCCCCGGGATTGTAGGGCGTGCGCTGAGGCGGGTAGATCGTCGGCGGCACCGGGTCCTGGGGGGTCCCGGCCAGGACCTCCTGGACCTGATCCAGGGCCAGATTCGCGGCCCGGGTGGGGTGGGCGTCCCAGGTGCCCCCCTCGGCGCCGTCCCAGTACCAGTAGCAGGAGGTCTGGGCGTTCAGCAGGTAGTGCCACGCCCGGGCCATCGGGCTGCCGGTGCCGGCCTCGATGTCGGCGAGGGGCGGTTCGGGCTGGTTGGCCTGGGCGGTCTGCACCAGGTTCGTCGCCGCCACCAGCACCGCCCAGGAGTTCCGGTCGGGGCTGTAGCCGTCGGCGGCGGGCCGGCCATTCCACTTCAGGAACTCCGGGTCCCCGTTGTCCGCCCCGCTCCAGGACCCCGGCTCCACGTGGACGAAATCGTCGGGGGCCGGCGGGAAGCGGTCCAGGTAGTCCTGCACGGTGGTGAACTCGAAGCGATCGGGGTTCGCCCGGACCCACTCCAGGAACTGCTGGAAGTTGCCATGGTAGTAGGACTCGGTGCCGCCTCCGTAGTTGTCGCCGTCGTGGTGCAGCACGACCAGCATCGGGTGGGCGTCGTCGGTGTTCAGGGCCTCGTACTGCGAAAAGACCTTGTCATATTGCAGGGCCCCGAATCCGCCACGGGCGTCCTCGTTGCCCTCGTAGCGCGCCGCCGGGACCAGGATCACCTCCGACACGGATCCGGTGGCCGGGTCCCGGTAGCGGGCCCGGTGGGGCTGGTAGGACCAGGGGACCGCCACCGCCGAGGGGGCCCAGAGGTCCCGCAACTGAACCCAGGTCACCGATCCCCTCGCATTGCGCTGGTCGGCCCGGTTCGGGGGAATCAGGTTCGACGAGGGGGTATAGGGGTAGTCGGGCCGGGTGCGGTCCAGGTGGATGTTGTCCACCAGCACCCACTCCACCCCCTCGGCCCGGATCGCCGGGATCATCTCCCGGGAGAAGCCGGTCTCGGGCGGGAAGAGGCCCCGGGACCGGACGACCGAAGGCCCCAAACGCGCGGTGACCGTCCGGGCGTGGAGGGCCAGTTGCCTCCGGGCGGTCTCCGGGTCCACCAGCGCCATCAGGGGGTGGTGATAACCAAACCGGACCAGGTCCAGACGCGGATTGCCCAGGGTGGTCGTCCAGCCGGCCCCTTGCTGCCATCGGCCCTTCCATCCTGAGAAGCCGATTCCGGCGGCGGCCAGCACGTCCAGGTTCTCCATCAGGGACCCGCTGAAGGAGACCTGGGCGCCGGCGTGAGGGAGGTCGCGGCCGGCCTCCACCGCATCGACGGGCCATCCCCGGTACGGACCGCTCCGGTCCAGGAAGACCGCCAGCAGGTCGTAGCCGTAGCGTCCTGCCGAGGCCGTGGTGGTCACCGGCTCGTAGGGCCAGTAGATCGGCTGGTGCAGGTGCCACAGGAAGGCCACGTGGATCTTCGGCCGGCCCTGGGCCGATGCCACCGCCAGCAGGATGGCCGCCAGCACGACCAGGGGTCTTCGCATCGTCCTTCTCCGGAAGGCACCGGGGCATTCTATCGAAGTGCCGCCCCCTGGAGCATCGCTGCTCCAACCACGGGACATTCCTGGCGGGTCCGGCGGGGGCTTCCCCGGGGGCCGACGGTCCGTTGCGATTCGCACCCCTCCAGGCTTCCAAGGCCACGACGTCGTGGCTGGATCGACGGCACCTCTCGGAACCTCCGAGGGCCGGTCCCGGCCCTGGGGCGATGGATCGGTCCGTGGTGGAACGTTCTCTGGCAACGCCAGGTTGCCTTCGGGAATCGGCTGACTGTCCCCCGGTGTCCTCGCGGGAGGCGTGTCCCTCGGGATGGCATTTCTCTTGCTATGATGTCCGGAGACTCCGCCTCGGGAGGTGGCCGATGAGACTGGTGTCCCGGATGCCCTGGTGGGTGCTGACGATCTTCGCCCTCGGTTGCCCCGATGACCAGGTCCACTTCCATGACGACCTGGACTTTGTCTTCGACTTCCGGCCCTTCGACCCGGCCCATCCGCCGCCCGACGACCTCCACTCGCCCTACGTCACTGGGGCGCGCTTCCGGATCTATGCCTTCCGGGACCATGACCAGATGGACCTCCGGGGGTCCGAGGCCATCTCCCTGCATCCGGGCGTGCTGGACGTCTGGAACACGTCCTCCACCCGGGAGGTCGCGGACTTCGACGCCGAGGCGATCGCACCCGGGGAGGCGGAGATGGTGCTGTACCGCAGCGCCCGGCAGGCGGCCATCTGGGGCCGGGCCCTGGTCGAGGTGGCGGACCCGGTGGTGGCCGACGTGACCTTTGCCGGGGCCCTCTTCATCGACGCCGCTCCGGAGGAGTACCGGGTCGGGCAGACCGTCAACATCCTTCAGGGGGGCATGGGGACCTTCCTCGTGGAGTACCGGGATGCCCGGGGGCGGCGCCTGGCGGGCAACGATGTCCTCCAGGTGGAGTCCCTCAGCGACGGGCTGGATGCCACGGACGACCAGACCTACTTCGCCGAGGACCGGGAGTGGCTCCGGTTGCGTCCGACGGCGTCGGGGCTGCATCAGGTGCGCCTGTCGGTGGCCGGCAGGACCCTCCGGACGCTCACGGTCCGGGCCGTGCAACCCGAGGAGGTGGCGTTCATCGAATTGCGGCCCGAGAGCGAGCGGGGCGCCCACAGCGGGGACTTTTTGGCGGTGCTGGCCGTGGGATACCGGATGGGGGAGGAGGGGCCCGAGCCGGTCTATGGCATCGAATACGACTGGGCGGTCAACGGCTTCGACAAGCCCGGCCAGGGGGATCTCTACAAATACGAATTCGACCGGAACGAGCGGGCGTCGCTGGAGGTCCGCTACCGGGACATGGAGCAGCGGACCACCATCCACGGCAACTGGTCCGACGGCTGGGTGGACAGCACGAACCACATCGGTTGCCAGGGCGGCAGCAGCCGGGCCCTCGCGGGGCCCCCCGTGCTGATCCTGGGGGCCCTGACGGCCCTCTTCATCGCCCGTCGGCCCCGCCATCCCCCGAGCCGCCGCTGACTTCTGGCGGACCGGAATCCCGGCGTCCCATCGCCCTTGGCCTGCGCCACCTGTGAGAAACCGGTCGACGGGATGGATACCACCGGTCCTGTCGGGCGGACCCTGGCACACCACCTTGGCTCTTGGGAGACGCCGTCGTCTGGGATAGACTCCGCCGGCGACCGGGAGGTATCCCATGGAACGCATCGAATACCGGGACGGGCGATTCTGGCGAGACGGGCGGCCCTTCTTCTTCCTGGGGGCCGAGTACCAGTACTACCGGGACCAGCGGGCCCACTGGTCCGACCGCCTGGACCAGTTGAAGGCGGCCCATGTCCAGGTGATCTGCTTCTACATCCCCTGGCGGCACCACCTGGTCCACGACCCGGTCACCGGCGACCCGGGTCTCGACTTCGATGGTCGCACGCTGGACTCCCGGGACCTCCGGCACTTCCTGGACCTCTGTTCCGCGAAGGGGCTGTACATGCTGGCGAAGCCCGGCCCCTTCGTCCACAGCGAACTGAACATCGGGGGCCTGCCGGACATCGCCTCCCCCTCCTTCAACCCGGGGATCGAGCCGGTCCGGGTCCACGACGGCCAGCCCCTGTACTGGGAATACGACCACACCCAGTTGCCGAGCCCCGATGACCCGGTCTTCGACGCCATGGCCCGGGAGTGGCTCCGGCAGGTGGGCGACGTGCTGCGGCCCCACGCGGCGCCGGCGGGGCGGGTCATCGCCCTGCAACTGAACGACGAGACGATCTACTGCACCAGCAACGACGCCCCCTGGCACTACGGCTACGACGCCCCCCAGGTCCGGGCCTTCCACCGGATGATCCGGCAGAAGTATGGCACCATCGCCCACTACAACCGCGTCCATGGCACCGATCATCGCTTTTTCGAGGCGGTCGAGCCGCCCCGGCTGGACCCCTCGCGGCCCGCGGTCCGCCACCGGGGGGATGCCCTGGCCCTGGCCGACTGGGGCGAGTTCCAGTGGCGGCAGCGCCGGGACCTCTATGCCCGGTACCGGGAGGCCCTGGGCCTGGACCTGCCCTGTCTGAGCAACTTCGCCGGCATCACCCCGCCCATCGACGAGAACGTGCCGGACCAGGTCGAGGCCTCCACGAAGGACAGCCCCCGGGAGTACCTGCCCCTCTATCCCGAGTGGTGGTTCGCCCAGAACCGGGTGGACCAGGACCAGGACGTGTATCACTACGGCATGATCTCCTGGCTCGGCGTCGCGGCCTACAACGTCCCGGACGCCCGGACGCCCCCGGCGCCGGACGTGGGCGACAACGAGGTCTTCCACCGCTACATCCACACCGCCCGGCGTCGTCGCGGCATCAACGTGGAGGAGAACTGGGGCTTCGCGACCCTCTATCACCCCATGTCTCGTTACCCGGTCATCCCGGTCTTCCAGACCCTGGCCTCGGTGGCCGGAGGGTGCACCGGCTACGTCGTCTTCACGGGGGTCTGCCACGGCTACTGGATCGACGACCTGGATCGGACCACCCAGAAGCAGCACCGCACCTTTCCCTCCGACGCCCCCATCGGGGAGAACGGCGAGACCGGGCCCATGTACGATGCGATGGCGTTGCTCAACGAGTGGTTCGCCCGGGAGGGCGAGGCCTTCCTGCGGGCCGAGATCCCGATGGACCTGTGGTTCCTGGTGGTGCCGGAACACGCGGCCGTCTCCTCCTGGATTCCCGACGGCCGTCCCCGGCACTGGCAGGTGCCCCATGGGGTCCCCCGGGTCGGGACCGGAGTGCTGGAGCCGGCGATGCGGTTCTGCAACCTCCACGGCGTCCAGTACGGCATCGCCGAACTCCCCTCCCTGACACTGGAGGACCTGCTGGCCAGGGGCCGGGTGGCGATCCCCCTGGCCTTCTTTCTGCCCCGGCGGGACCAGCAGGTGCTGGTGGACTTCGTCCGGCAGGGGGGCACCCTGATCGCCTCGGGGGAACTGCCCCTGTACGACGAGGAGATGGCCCCCTGCACGATCCTCCACGACTTCGTCCGGGCGCTGCAGCGCGGCGAGGAGCAGCCCAGGGGGCGCCTGATCTACGGAACCGGCAACCTCTTCGGCGACGAGCGAGCCTTCCTGGGGTTCCTGCGTCGGGCGGGCTGGAGGCCGCAGATGCAGTTCGAGCCGGACCTCTGGGTTCAACCTTACCGGGACGGGCGCCACCTCTTCCTGTTCTTCTTCCACTTTGGCCGGGATGACCGGAGGTTCCAGGTCCATCTGGCCGATCCGGAGCGGGACCTGGACCTGGAGATGGGGGGCAAGGCCTCGGGGGTGCTGCACCTGGAGATGGGCGATGCCCCGGAACAGGACCGCCTCCGGTCCTGCCTGGTGAAGGGGGTCAACGAGTACGAGGGTCGGGAAGGCACCTTCCGGTTCTCCATCGGGGGCCGGGAGATGGCCTGCATCGACGGGGACGGGTCCCTCTACGACCTCTGAAGACCATCGACCAGCCCGGGTGGTCGTCCCCGGGTCTGTCGGATCGGTCCCGTTGAGGCTACACTGGACCAGACCCGGGAGACACAGGCGATGCGACCCTCGATTCCCATGCCCGAGAAGGGGGCCCCGGCACCGACGGTGCTGGAGGTCCTGGACCGCCTGGAGCGGCAGGACGCCGACTACCGGCATCACCGGCTCTTCGGCCTGGTCTATCGCCACTCGGAGGACCACGAGGCCCTGATCCGGGAGGTCGCCGGGCGCTTCCTGGACACCAACGCCCTGAATCCGATGGCCTTTCGGAGCCTCCGGCGCCTGGAGGCCGAGACGGTCTCGATGGCGGCGGACCTGTTCCACGGGGACCACGAGGTGGTCGGCACGCTGACCTCGGGGGGCACCGAGAGCCTGCTGCTGGCGGTGCTGGCCATGCGGGAGTGGGCCCGGGCGCATCGTCCCTGGGTCCTGCGGCCCGAGGTGCTGGTCCCGGCCTCGGCCCACGCGGCCTTCTACAAGGCGGGACACTGCTTCGGGGTCCGGATCCGCCGGGTGCCCCTCGATCGGGACTTCCGGGTGGACCTGGGGGCCCTGCGGCGGCGGATCGGGTGGCAGACGATCGGGCTGGTGGCCAGCGCCCCCTGCTATCCCTACGGGGTCGTGGACCCGGTGCCGGAGATGGGCGCCATTGCGGCGCGGAAGGGCATCCCGTTGCACGTGGACGCCTGCCTGGGGGGCTTCCTGCTGCCCTTCGTGGAGTCCCTTCCGGCGGAGTGGCGCCACGGGGAGATCCCCCCCTGGGACTTCCGGGTCCCGGGGGTGACCTCGATCTCGGCCGACGTGCACAAGTACGGCTACGGGGCCAAGGGGGCCTCCCTGATCCTGTACCGCGACGGCCAGTGGATGCGGCACCAGTTCACGGTGGAGACGGACTGGTGCGGGGGCGTCTACGTCTCGCCGACCCTGGCGGGGACCCGGCCCGGGGGGCCCATCGCGGCGGCCTGGGCGGCCCTGGCCTCCCTGGGACGGGAGGGGTACCTGCAGAACGCCCGGCGACTGATGGAGACGGCCCGGGTCTTTCGAGAGGGCGTCGAGGGGATTGCCGGGTTGCGCCTGCTGGGCCGTCCGGTCATGTCGGTGCTGGGGATCGGCGCGGTCCCCGGGGGACCGAGCCCCTACGCCATGGCGGACCAGATGGAGCAGCGGGGGTGGCATGTGGACCGGCTCCAGGACCCGCCTGGCATTCACCTGATTCTGAACCCCGGCCACGGCGAGGTGGCCGAGGCGTTCCTGGAGGACCTCCGGGAGGCCTGCCGGTACGTGGCGGCCCATCCCGAGGTGGCGGCGGAGGGGACCGCGCCGCTCTACGGGATGATCGCCGGGGTCCCCCTCCGGGGCCTGGTGCGCCGCAACGTCCAGTCGTTCTTGCTGGGGCTGTACCGGCCGCCCCGGGGGCCATCGGTGCTGGAGGGCCTGCCAGAGACCCCGGAGGCGGGTCCGGACGCCCTTTCATCCGAGGGGCCGGCCCTGCCGTCGTGGCTGCGCCAGGCGATGGGGGCCTGGTACCGCCTCCGGGGGGCCTCCCGGTCTCAGTAGCGCATGTGGCACGTCAGGGTCGTCTCTCCCGGCGGGAGGTCGAACTTCGCGTCCTTCCACTTCGGAGGCCCCACCGGGTTCCGGGCATCCCGGGAGAAGGCGATCCCCTCGGTGGGAATGCCGAAGATCCCCCGATTCAGTTTCCCGTTCCCGTCCTCGTCGTGGAAGGCCGAGAGGGCATAGGTCCCCGGCACCAGGTCCTCGAAGACCACCCGGACCTCGGAGCCCCCGATCTCCTCCGTCCGGCCCTGGACGGCCCGGGCGTGATTCGACGGGAAGCCCGCATCGTCCTGGTACAGGGCCAGCCGAACGACCCCGACCCGGCTTCGGACCCCTTCCAGCACCACCACCAGCCGGGCCTTTGGCGTCCCGCCGGCCGGCCCGCCGGGGGTCTTCACCGGCGCCGGGTCCTCCTGGGCCGCGACGCTCCCGGCGATGCCCGCGAACCCGATCCCGAGGATGGCCAGTTGCACCACGCGTCTCACGGGGACCTCCTGGTCATTCGCCAAAGACCTCCTGGCGGTGATTCCTCAGGTAGTCGCAGTCGCTCCCCGGTGGTACCGGCCGCATCCGGAATCGACCTGCCCCCGGGACCGGGGTGATCACCGACTGCATCACGAGGACCGGGTTGTCGGAACCCAGCACCACCTGGTCCTCGCCCCAGAGGACCTCTCCCACGAACTCTCCGGAGGCCGTCGAGCATCCCTCCAGTTGGGTCCAGATGCGCTGCACGACGTACACCGCCCCGTCCATCAGGCCCGTGAGCAGCACCGTGACCCCCGGGTGGCCGTCCCGGTCCTGGTCCACCACCGCCGGGTCCTCCGGGTCCGTCGGCAGGGGGTCCGTGTCCGGGTGGGCCAGCACGGCGCCCCGGACCTCCACGTGCCGGTCCTGCACCAGGCGCCGTCCGTTCCCCTGGGCCTCGATGGCAACGGACAGGTCCTGGGGGGGAATGGACTGGACCAGGGCCAGGGGGATGACCGTCTTCACGGGGCTCTCGGGGCTGTCGGACTCCACCGCGCAGGCCGTGGACCGGACCGCCAGGGCGGACCCCTCGACGCTGATCTCCCAGAGGGACAGGGTGGTGTAGGTCCGGTGGACGTCCTGCAGGGAAGGGGAGTTCACGATGGCCTCCCGGACCTGGACCTGGGCCCAGGTCCCCGGCACGGGGACCGAGAGAGGGCCCGGGACGCAGGGGTCGTCCGAAGGCAGGTCCGCTGCCGTGTCCCGGAAGGTGTCAGGGCCTGGTGCGTTCCCGGGCAGGTCGGTCGTCTCGGGGGAGGTCCCGACGCAGGCGGTGACCAGGATCGCCATCCACCACCAGGGAATCTTGTGCATCGCCCGATCTCCTTTCCGATCCGTCCCCCCAGGAAACGGCCGGACCACGGTGCCGGGCCGGGATCGCCGGGGCCCGGGTCTGCGCCGGGTTCCTGCTAGAAGAAGACCTTCACCGCCGCGCCGCCGCCGACCATCCAGGCGCTGGATCGCCAGCCCGGCCACCCCGGGTTGTTGGTCTGGAGCCCCTGGGCCCCGGCGGCAGGCTGCCCGGTGGCCGCATCGACCGCCTCGTCGGGGAACTCGTCCCGGACGGGATGGGGCGCCTCGGGGTCCTTGGCCGTCCGCCGGGACAGCAATCCCTGGACCTCCAGGCCCACCTGGGCCCCCAGGCGCACCCGGCCCACGGGCCAGGAGGCCTCCCAGGCCAGGCTGCCCCCGATCCGGTCCGAGTCCACGTAGTTGCTGCGCCCCTGCTGGTCCGGCACCGGTGTCGGGTCCCAGGTCAGGTTCGCCGACAGGCGATGCCCCTTCACGGTCACCTCGCCACCCCCGGAGACCGACACGGTGTCCCGCCACCGATCGGCCGGCCGCTCTCCCTGCCGGTCCTGGTAGCGGGACCACTGCTGCCAGAGCCCACCCAGGGCGATCCGCCACCCGTCCACGGGGCCCGACGGGTCCCCGTCCCACCCGACGCCGAACCCCACCCGCAAGGGCTCCCAGTCGAAGACCCGGGACGTCTGGGAGGTGTTTCCCTCGGCCGCCGTGCCGTCCTCGTTCCAGAACCGGGTCCGGGTCTTCGTGGTGCTCCGGGAGGACTCCTCCAGGTGGACCGTGGCGGCGGCCCGGAGGCCCTTCCAGGGCCGGGCTGACACGCCGACGTGGCCCGTGACCCGGGTGCGGACCACGATCTCCGAGTCGGACAGGGAGGTCCCCTGGTTGCCCGAGTCGGGGACGTAGATCTCGTTGCGGACCGTGGACCCGGTGGCAATCCGGACCCCGGCTCCCAGGGAGACCTGGGGGATGGGGCGCACCGCGAGGGACAGCACGAAGGCGTTGGCCTCCAGGCGGTCCTCCAGCCGCTCGAAGTGCAAGGAGTTGGAGAAGGCCTGTTCCCGCTCGTCGACGTAGAACGGCCGCTGGGCCTGGAACTGGCTGGCCGGGAGGGCCCCCAGGAAGGCCAGGGCCACCCGGTCCTTCCAGAACTTCATCACCGCGCCCAGGTGCAGATAGAGGCGTCCCCCGGAGGCATTCTCCGAACCCCGGGCCCGAGGCAGTCGATCGGTCGGGATGGGGCGGTCCGTCAGCCGTCGGGTGCCCCCGTCGGGGTCCGGCAGGCGCGCATCGTAGATCGTCGCCGGCACGTCAGCCCCGGGGGGCCTGGCGTCCAGCGCCACGTCGAGGTGCTGCCACAGGTAGAACAGCCCGAGGCTGAACTGCTTGGGGACCTCCGGAAGCAGGGCAGGGTTCAGGTAGGCCGCATCGGGACCTCCGGGCAGGACCCGGCCCGCGAAGGGATGGGCGGAGGGAGGGGCGCCGGCGAACTCCAGGAAGGAGGCCCCCTGGGCCGGGTGGGGGTGGACCAGGCTGGCCAGCACCCCAGCCAGGGCTGGCACCACCAGGACACTCGCAGACAGCCGTCCCATTCCCGCTCCTCGTCCAGGCGTCTCCTGAGACCTGGGGCACGAAACTAACCACCGGGGACAGGCGGGTCAAGCGGAGCCCCCTGGATCGGGACCGGATGGCGTGGCATGGTCGGGCAGCGGGCCGTTGGCGGAGAGGGCCTGCCGGGGGCTCTGTGGACCCCTGGGCGATTGTTCCCGGGGGCTCATTCGGGTTAGAGTGCCATGCGAATCCGGGGGCCCCGAACCGATGGACCTGGACACCCTCTTCCGCGGTCTGGTCGTCGGCCAGTTCACGGCCCTGGCTGGGATCCGCCTGCACTACAAGTGGGTCACTGGGACCGTGGCGGCTCGGCCCCAGGTCCGGGCCGAGGGATGGTTCACGGTCCTCCTGCGCCTCTCCCTGACCCTGTCGCTGCTGGTCCTGGTCGGGGTCTACATCCTCCGGCGACCGGAGGCGGATCGGCTGGCAGTGGCCCTTCCGGTCTGGCTGCGCCTGGTGGGGGTCCCCCTGTCCCTGGGGGCCCTGACCCTGCTGGTGTGCGCCCACCGGGCACTGGGGGCCTACTTCAGCCCCACGCTGCGCCTGCGGGCCGACCACCGCCTGGTGGAGACCGGGCCCTACCGCTGGGTCCGGCACCCCATCTACGCCGCCTACCTGTTGTTCTTTCTGGCGGTTGGACTGGTGTCGGCCAATGCGGGCATCGGGGGCCTGGGCATCGCGGTGATCCTGATCCTCATCACGCTGCGTCTTCCCCGGGAGGAGCGCCTGCTGAAGGGGCGCTTCGGGGCCCGGTGGGACCGCTATGTCGAGGCCACCGGCCGTCTGGTGCCCCGGTGGGGGCCGCCCCGGGTTCCGCCGGGGGTGACCGAAGGCGCGGTCGAGGAGGTCCGGTCCGAGGCGCTGCCCGGTCCCTGTCTCCGTGTCTGCTGCGAGGGGAGACCCGATGAGTCGTCGCCGGTGGATTCTCTGGCTGTCGTGGACGGTGTGGGCCTGCGGGGGGGGATCCGCCCGGGGAACGGACCTCCCGGTGGTCTTCCCGGACCTCGGGCCCCCGGCTGATGGGGGCCGCGATCCGGGAGCCCTGGTCGATCCGGGTTCCGGGGAGGACCTGGTGCTCCCGGAAGACCTCCCCGGGGATTCCGGGGTCGATGTCGGACCCGAGACCGAGGCCGGTCCCGGCGAGGACCCCGGCATGGACGGGACGGTTCCGCCATCCGACGAGGGACTCCCACCGGACCTGGCCCCCGGCTGCGGTGCCGGACCGTCCTGCGGGCCCGGATCGGTCTGCCTCGACGGGACCTGCCAGCCCTGCCGCTTCGATACCGCCTGCGGGGAGGACTGCCGCCGGTGCCTGGGCACCGGGACGCCCATCTGCGACCAGGGGACCTGCGTCCGGTGCGTCCAGGACGTTGATTGTGGTGCCGGGTTCTGGTGCAACCCGGCCACCCGCCAGTGCGACCGGTGTCGGGACGACGACCCGGCCCACTGCGGGGTCACCTGCCTGGCCTGCCCCGAGTCCCACCCCGACTGCTGGCAGGGGGCATGCCGGTGCCGGGAGGACTCCTGCGGGGACCTCTTCTGCATCGATGGCCTCTGCAAAGGCTGCGATACCGACGATGCCTGTGGGTCCACCTGCCAGCCGTGTCCCCTGGAGACCCCCCGGTGCGTGCTGGGGCGCTGTCGCCAGTGTCGGGACCTCGGGGACTGTCCCGGCGGAGCCTGGTGCAACGGGGGCGAGTGCGTCCCCTGTACCGCCGACGACCCGGCCCACTGCGGGTCGGCCTGTTTCGCCTGTGGCGGCGAGACGCCCGCCTGCCTGGACGGGGCCTGTGCCTGCCGGCCCGGGTCCTGCCAGCCGGGGAGGCGCTGCCTGGACGGGGCCTGCGTTCCCTGCGATACCGACGACGCCTGTGGTCTCTCCTGCGTCTCATGCCCCGCCGGGACGCCCTTCTGCCGATCGGGCGCCTGTCGCCAGTGCCGCACCGACGAGGACTGCCCACCGAACTGGCGCTGCGATGCCCAGGGGACCTGCGTTGACCCCTGCGCCGGCACCCAGGGCTGCGGGAGCGACCTCGCCCCGGGGGGAGGCACCTGCGCGACCGCAAAGGTCGTGGGTCGGACCTCGGCGGCCCTGGGCTTCACGATCAACGGCGACACCACGAACCAGCGCGACAACGACGACCTTCCCCCGTTCAGTGGCCCTGACTGCTGGGACGCCCAGGACGACCTCTTCTACCGAGTCTGGCTCCGGGCCGGCGACACGATCTCGCTGACGGCCACCCCGAAGGTCTCCACCTACAACCTGAGCCTGAAACTCTACCGGGGGACCTCCTGCGCCTCCGCCTGGAAGACCGACCTCCTGTCCTGCCATTACGACGCCAGTGACGGCAAGGCCGAGACGATCACCTACCAGGCGGCCCAGGCCGGCTGGTACACGGTGGTGGTGGATGGGGCCTCCGGCTTCGACGAAGAGCAGGATTGGGGGCCCTTCACCCTGAAGGTGGGCCTGGCCTGCGCCGAGGCGAACTGCTGCTGTCCCTGACCGGAGGCCCGGCTCGGCCTGTCCGGTCCCGGGCCTGGAACCTAGGAGCCCCACCAGCGCAGGGCGGCGGTCACCCCGATCCCGAGGTAGTTGCCCACGGCGTATCCCACGAGGCCGCTCAGAATCCCCGTCAGCAACACCTCCCGGTTTCCCAGCCGGTCCGCGACGGGGACCACGAACGGGGGACTCATGATCGTCGCCACGCTGGTGATGATCGCCGTGTCCCGGTCCACCCGGAAGAGCCCCATCAGCAGGAACTGCAGCACCGTGGTCAGCCCGATCACCGCGGCGGTGTATCCCAGGAAGGCGGGGCCCGTGGCTGCCAGTCGCCCCATGTCCGCCATCGCTCCGGCGGCGGTGCAGAAGGCCAGCAGCAGGTACTGACCCGAGGACCAGGTGCCCGGCAGGAGCCGCACGCTCCGGATCAGCGAGCACCCCGATGCCAGGGTGGTGGTGACCAGCACCGCGACGGCCATCGCCGAGTCCCCCGGGACCAGGCGGAAGGCCAGTGCCCCCATCCCGGCGCAGGCCCCGGCCAGCACCAGGCCCAGCCCCCGGTGCCGCCACCGGGCGGGTCCCTCGGGGGACCAGCGCTCCCCCGCTTCGGCAGGTGCCGGGGCCGGTGGCCTTGGGAACCAGCGGCTGATCCACCGGGGTCCCAGGCTCATCACCAGGGTCAGGTAGACGGCGCTCCAGAGGAGGTCCGCCGCATTGGTGCTCACGAAGATGTCCCCCGGGACCCCGAAGGCTGCCGCCAGGGCGGCCATGTTGGGGGTGCCTCCGATATAGACCCCCGTGAGCATCCCCGAGACCTCGGGTCCATGGGGGATCCGGGACCCCAGCAGCATCCCCAGGATCAGAGGAACCGCCGCGGAGGCCGTCGCGGCGAGCCCGAAGGCCACCAGGGCCCCCCGGGCCAGGCGGAACCACCGGGGGAAGTCGATCGAGAAGAGCAACAGGGGAATGGACAGGGAGACCGTTCCCCAGGCCAGGGGCTCCAGGGCCTCCGGCGCCGGGGTCACTCCCGGGAGGTTGGCCACCAGGATCCCCCCGAGATAGCAGAGGGCGGCAGGACCCACGGTGCGTGCCCAGGTCAGACGCCGGGCCGCCCCGAGTGCCAGCAGGGGGAATCCGAAGGCCAGCAGGATCTCGGACAGGGAGCTCAGGGGCATCGACCCATCGCCGTGGGAGACGCGCCTTCATAGGAAGGGAGAGGGGTCCATGTCAATCCATCGGCATCGGGGCCGGCATCGTCGGATGTCGTCTTGGGTGGCGCCCGGTGGGCGCGGGGTCATGGGGCTCGAACGATGGCGGGACCGCCCCGGGCATCGACCCGGACCGTACCGCGGTAGTGGAGCCATCGGAGTTGCAGGGTCGCCTCCAGCATCATCTGGCCACCGGCCTCCCAGAGGGACCCCTCGACCACCTGGAGGGTGCCCCGGCTGCCGAGGGCCTGGAAGGTGCACGGTGGCGCCCCGTCCATCAGGTAGCGCCCTCGGGGGGACTTCCAGGCCGGGAATCGGCACGACTCTCCGGAGGCGACGTGGACCAGCACCACCACCGGCTGTCCTCGGGCGTCCGGTTCCACCCGGGCGTGAATCCGGGTGAACAAGCGGTCCTTGCCCGCGGGGTTGTAGGGATGGGCCTCCAGCACCACGACCGGTCCCCGGAGCACGTGGTCCCCGGGGGCTGGGGCGGGTCGTCGGGCCTCGGCCGAGGCGGCCGGGAGGATCAGCAGCAACGCGACCCAGAGGGGCGATTTCATCGGGAGTCCCCGCAAGAGGCTGCCCTTGGACGCCGCGCCGAGGGGGCATATTTTCGCGACGACCTCGCCGGCTCTCCGGAGAGCCTGGGGGGACCTGGAGAAGGGGGAAGGACGGCCCGGGATCGTCAGTGAATCGCCTGGAACCAGCGCCCCGGGGGCCACCAGCGGACCAGCGCCTTGCCCTTCGTGTTCTCCACGGGCAGAAAGCCCCAGTAGCGCCCGTCGCTGCTGTTGTCCCGGTTGTCCCCCATCACGAAGACGTGGCCCTCGGGGACCACCACGTCCGGGACCCCGGTGGCGCCGGAGCCGTCCATCGGCCAGTCCGGGAGATTTCGGCAACCGGCCCGGAGATTGGCCTCCGTGGGCGCCAGGTGCTGGGTCACGAACTCGATGTCCCCCAGGCGCTCCCGCTGCCGCTGGCACTCGCACCGGACCAGCGTGGCGTCCTCGCAGGGCCCCGGGGGCCCCAGGGGTTCCGTCGGGATCGGCTTGTCGTTGATGTAGAGCCGGTTGTCCTGCAGGCGCACCCGGTCCCCGGCCACCGCCACGACCCGCTTGATGAAGTCCTTGCCGTGGTCCTCCCCGGGTCCCGGGTATTCGAAGACGGCGATCTCCCCCGGAAGGGGAGTCCGGCCCTCGACGATCCGGGCGTGGGTGAAGGGGATTCGCAATCCGTAGAGGAACTTGTGCACGAAGAGGTGGTCGCCGACCTGGAGGGTCGGGATCATGGACCCGGTGGGGATCTTGAAGGCCTCGAACAGGAAGGCTCGGATCAGCAGGGCCAGCAACACGGCCCCCGCCAGGGACCGGAAACTCTCCAGGAAGGAGGCCTTCTTCAACAGGGCGTGGTGCCGCTCCAGATCGGCCTGCACGGCGGCCAGCGCCTGGGTCAGCGGGGCCTCCTCGGGCTGCTGGAGGGCCTTGTGCAGCGCCGCCAGGTGATCCGCGAATCTTGCGCGATCGGACTGCGACAGCCGGCTCCCGCGGAACTTCAGGATCTGGGAGGCCTCTTTCCAGACCTTCCGTGCCTCTCGGACCGTCGGACTCGCCAAGGACGACCCCCGGTGTCACCGGAGGGGGACATTACCCACCACCGGTCGATCCTGTCAAACCGCCCGGGGGACCCTGGTCCCGGGCGCCCCCACCGGGACGTCACTCCCTGCTCCAGGACCTCTCCGCCTCCCCGGGCCGGGGACTCGCGGGGCGAATCCCGGCCCCGGCGTGGGGCCGGAGGCGTTCGTTTGGCAGTCTCCTCTGGGGGGACTAGACTGGCCACCATGAACGGTCCCCGATTCCGAGTCCGGTTCCCGGCAGGATCCGGTGCCCCTCGCCTGGTCCTGCTGGCCGGATGCCTGCTGGCCGGGGCGGGACGTCTGGTCCAGGCGTCTCCTGCCGGGTCGCCGGCGGATACGGCGCTCCCTCCGCTCCGGGTGGTGCTGGACCCGGGTCACGGGGGCCTGTCGAACGGTGCGGTTGGCGTCGCCGGGGTTCCCGAGAAGCGCCTGACCCTGCAGCTGGCACTGGGGGTTCGGGACCTCCTGCTTCGGGAGGCGGGGGTCGAGGTGGTGATGACCCGGGACCAGGACGTGGATCTGGACCTTGGTCAGAGGCCCCGGGTGGGGCAGCCGGCGGACGTCTTCGTGAGCCTGCACATGAATGCGGCCCCCTCGCCCCAGCCTCGGGGCATCGAGACCTACTTCTTCGGCCCCGCCAGCGACCCGGGGGCCTTCCAGGTGGCCGAGCGGGAGAACGCCGAGGCGGTGGACCCCGGGCCCCTGGCCGATGACTCCGATGTGGCGGAGATCCTGGCGGACCTGTGGCGGGTCGGGGTCCAGATGCGGTCCGCCCAACTGGCCCAGGAGGTCCAGCAGGGCCTGGCCCAGGCGGTGCCAGGGGCCGTGAACCGGGGAGTCCGTCAGGCCAACTTCGCGGTGCTGCGCCTGTCGCCCATCCCGGCCATCGTGGTGGAGGCGGGCTTCCTGACCCATCCCCAGGAGGGGAAGCGGCTGGCGGACCCGGCCTACCTGGATCGCCTGGCACGGGGCATCGTCCAGGGGATCCTGCGATACGCCCGGGCCACGGCCAGGGAACGCCAGGCAATGGTCACCGGCCGTCAGGTCCACTGACCCACCAGGACCCCGATCCGTCGTCGGACGGGGTCCAGGGTCCGGGGGTCCTTCGCACAGCAGGGGATGCCTCCGAGGTCCTCGGCGAGTCGCGTCAGGTGGTCCGGGTCCCCGACCCGATCCGCCTGGTTGAGCAGCAGCAGCGTCGGTCGGCGGTCCAGTTCCCACTCCCGGAGGATGCGGCGGACCGAGGCGACCTGTTCCTCCAGGTGGGGGTCGGCGGCGTCGGCCACCAGCAGCAGCGCCCGGGCCTCCCGCACCTCCTCCAGGGTCGCCCGGAAGGCCCCCTCCAGTTCGGCCGGGAGGTCCCGGATGAACCCCACCGTGTCGGCCAGCAGCACCTCCCGACCCTCCTCCAGCCAGGCCCGGCGGACCGTGGGGTCCAGCGTCGCGAAGAGCCGGTCCTCGGCCCGCACGCTGGCGCCGGTCAGGGTATTGAAGAGGGTGCTCTTGCCTGCATTGGTGTAGCCCACCAGGGCCACCAGGGGCACCCGGGCCTCCTGCCGTCGTCTGCGGCCCTCGTGGCGTCGCCCGGCGAGTTCCTCGAGGCGCTTCTCCAGCAGGCGAATCCGGTCCCGGGCCCGGCGCCTCTCCATCTCGAGCCGGGTCTCTCCCGGGCCCTGGGCCCCGATGCCACCCGTCAGCCGCGAGAGGGCGTCGTCCTTCTCGGACAGCCGGGGCAGGTTGTAGCGCAACTGGGCCAGTTCCACCTGGAGGCGTCCCTCGGGACTCCGGGCATGACGGGCGAAGATGTCGAGGATCAACTGGTTCCGGTCGATCACCCGGACCTCGGTGACCTGGGCGATGGATCGCTGCTGGGAAGGGGTCAGGGGCCGACCGAACACCAGCAGGTCCACTCCCTTCATGAGCCCCATCATCGCCAGTTCCCGGACCATGCCCTTGCCGACCAGGAAGGTGGGGTCGGGCCGGGCCCGACGCTGGACCGCGGTGTGGACCACCGCAAGGCCCGCCGTCCGGCAGAGGGACTGCAGTTCCGCGGTCTCCCAGGCGACGTCGGTTCGGGAATCGAGGACCGGCAGGACGACGAACGCCGCGTCCCGGAGCCCCGGGTCCCCGCGATGGCGAAGGGCCCCCGTGGTCCGCCGGATCTCCTCCTCGAGGTCCCGGATCCGCCCTGCGAAATCCCCTGGGAGGGCGCTGGCATGGACCGCGGGATCGACCTCCCAGAGGCGCCCCTCGCCGTTGTCCGGGAGCAATCGGGCGACCTCCACCTTCGGCATGTTGCCGCTCCCCTGGGGGATCACGGCGACCAGGGCGTCCAGGGACAGCATCCGCAGCGTCTCCAGGTCCGGTTCCTGGTTCCCCTGGCCGTCGGGCCGGGCGTGGATGAGCCGGATCCCCCCCAGGCGGCCCGGGCCCACCCGCTTCCGGGCCCACCGGGGGACCGGGAGGCGCATCGCGTCCCCGATCACCACCTCCTGGACCCCGCCCCGGCGGTCCACCAGGCAACCGATCCGTCGCCCGGTCGCCATCACGGCCTCCTGCAACGCCACCGCAAAGGAGGGAGTCACGGCGGACTCCGCCCCGGCCCCCCGGTCCGCCAGGCGTTCCAGCAGGCGCAGGGTCGCCGGCCGCAGCCCCAGCAGGTTCCCCGAGACCTTCACTCGTCCTTCCCCAGTCCGTATTCCTTCAGTTTGTAGAGCAGCGCCCGGTGGCTGATCTCCAGCAGGCGGGCCGCCCGGGTCCGGTTTCCCCCGGTGGCCTCCAGGGCCTGGAGGATCAGGTGCCGTTCCAGGGTCCGGGCGTTCCGCTTCACCGAGAGCCCGTCCAGGGGCAGCATCGACCGGGGCCCGGGCCCTTGGACCTCCCGGGTCAACTGGTCCGGCAGCGCGTCCTCGGTGACCTCCCCTCCGTCCGAGAGCACCACGGCTCGTTCGACGAGGTTCTCCAGTTCCCGGACGTTGCCCGGCCACGAATAGGCCATCATGGCCCGCATGGCGCCGTGGGTGAAGCCCCCGCCGGAGTCCCGCAGCCCCAGTCGCTCCCGGGTCCGCTGGAGGAAGAACTCCGCCAGGGCCGGGATGTCCTCGGGGCGATCCCGGAGGGGGGGGATGTGGATCGGCAGCACGTTGAGGCGGTAGAAGAGGTCCTCCCGGAACCGCCCCGAGGCGATCTCTGCCGTGAGGTCCCGGGAGGTCGCCGCGATCACCCGCACGTCCACGCGGATGGACCGGACGTCCCCGACCCGCCGGATCTCGGACTCCTGGAGGAAGCGGAGGATCTTCACCTGGAGGGACACCGGCAGTTCCCCCACCTCGTCGAGGAACAGGGTGCCGCCGTTGGCGGTCTCGATGAGTCCCTTCTTGTTTCCCACCGCGTCGGTGAAGGCCCCCCGGACGTGGCCGAAGAACTCGCTCTCCATCAGGCCCTCGGGAATCGCCCCGCAGTTGACCGCCACGAAGGGGTGTCGGGCCCGGGGGGAGGCGTCGTGGATGTAGCGCGCCAGGACCTCCTTGCCGGTTCCCGACTCGCCGGTCAGCAGCACGGTGGTCCGGTAGGAGGCGATCCGGGCCGCGGTGGCCAGCACCCGCTTCATCGCGTCGGACCGGGCGATCACCTGGGGTGAGCCTCCCCCTTTCCCGACCCGGGACCGGAGTTCCAGGTTTTCGCGCCGCAACTGCTCCCGCTCGACGGCCTTCCGGAGGCAGAGGAGGACCTCCTCGCTCTGGAAGGGCTTGCTGATGTAGTCGTAGGCTCCGGCCCGGAGGGCCTCGACGGCCGTGTCCTGGCTTCCGTAGGCGGTCATCACGATCACGGTCAGCAGGATGCCTCTCTGCCTCAGGGCCTGAAGGAAGGCCAGTCCGTCCATGCCGGGCATCTTCAGGTCGCAGAGACAGAGGTCGAAGCGGCTCCGCTCCAGCAGTTCGAGGGCGTCCTCCGCCGCGGAGCAGGTGGTCACCTGATAGCCCGCCCGGGAGAGGACCACCAGCAGCATCTGGAGGAACCCCGGCTCGTCGTCGATGACCAGGACCCTGAGGTTCATCTCATTCTCCCCGAAGATGCTACCACGACCCCGGGTCCTCGGCCTCGGTCGCATCCCAGAGGCGCACCTGGAAGACGGCTCCCCGGTCCGGGGCGTTTCCGGCGGTGATGTCGCCTCCGTATACCTGGAGGATCTGGGCACAGATGGCCAGGCCGAGCCCCGTCCCCTCCCCGGGGGGCTTCGTGCTGAAGAAGGGGTCGAAGATGCGCGGCAGGGTTTCCTCGGGGATCCCCGGTCCCGTGTCCCGGACCTCGATCTCGATCCGCCGGCCCTCCCGCCGGGCGGTGGTGGTGAGGGTTCCGCGGCCCTCCATCGCGTCGGCGGCGTTCATCCAGAGGTTCAGCAGCACCTGCTGCAACTGGGAGGGGCGGATCTCGACCCAGAGGGGGTCGGCGGGGAGGTGGGTCCGCAGGTCGATCCCCTCGAATCTCTTGTGGGCCCGGACCAGTTTTCGGACGCCGTCGACGCAGGCCCTCACCTCGGCCCGGGCCCCCTCCTCCCGGCTGGGTCGGGCGAAGTCCAGGAGGTCCCTCAGAATTCCGTGGACCCGGAGGATCGAGGCGTGCACCTGCCCCGCAAATGCCTTGGCCTGGGCGGGATCGCCGACACCGTCCCTGAGGATCTCCGACAGTCCCAGGGCGATGCCGATGGGGTTCCCGATCTCATGGGCGATTCCCGCGGCCAGTTGTCCCACCGAGGCCAGTTTCTCCGCCTGGATCAGGCGTCCCTTGGCGCCTCGGAGGTCGGCCCGGTTGCGCTCCAGTTCGTCGGTGAGGCGGTCGGCGCGACGGCGTTCCTCCGCAAGGCGCTTCGAGAGGTCGTCCAGCGACCGGGAGAGGAGGGCCAGGTCCCCCAGGTCGTCCTCGGAGGGCCAGAGGGACCTCCGGCGGACCCGGGAGGCGGTGGCCGAGATCGGGCGGACGATCAGGAAGTAGCCCGCCACCAGGCCCCCCAGGACCCCCAGCGCCGCCACCAGCAGGCTGTAGAGGACCACCAGGGTCCAGACCGAGGGAGGCGTCTGGGATCGGGGCGTCTGCTCCATGACCAGCAGGCTGGGGCGCGTTCCTGGCCCGTCCAGGCGGACCAGGGCCATCCAGGGTCGTGCCGTCACCGCCTTCCCGGGAGGCGGTTCTTCCGGGAGGGACGGGGGCACCCGGGCCAGGGCCTCGCCGGAGAGGAAGGCCTCCACCGCCAGATCCAGGGGCACCCCGACCCGCCGGGCCTCCTCCAGGAACTCGGGTCGGCCCGGCTCCGTGGACAGCAGGCGGACCGTGATCCCCTCCAGGGACCGGGAGAGGTCCCGGACCCAGTCGCCCCACTGACCCGCATCGGCCGGGGCTCGGGCGGCGGCCAGGCGGGCCCTCGACAGCACCTGTTCGCCCTCGGATCGCTCCAGGCGCGGGACCCAGAGGTCCCGGAGGATGGGGATCAGCACGGACCCCGAGAGGGCGGTCGCGAAGAGCACGACCAGGAGCAGGCGACCCCGGATGCCCATGGAGTGGAGGACGTTCACGGGACAAGGATACGGGGTGCCCCCGTCGGGGACAACCCGGGGACCGGACCCGATGGCGGGCTACTTCTGGGGCTTCCCCGCGTGGTGGGGACACTGGCCGCCGTGGCCGCACTGGCAGCGGCCGTCCTTCTTGCAGGGGCAGTCCTTGCAGTCGGCGCAGGCCTTGCCGTCCTTGCAGGGGCAGGTGCCGTCCTTCTTGCAGGGGCAGTCCTTGCAGGGGCGATCCTGGCCCTCTTCGCAGCCGCAGCCCGCCTTCGAGTCGCTCCCCTGGGCAGCCGCGGGACAGCCGCCGCCCTGTTGACCGCAGGAACCCTCAGCGATGGCCTTCGCGTGGGGACAGCCTCCCTCCGGAGCCCCAAAGACGGCCGGCGCATCCTTCCCTTCCTTGGCGCCGCAGCCGCAGCCCTCGCAGGCATCCGCCCGGCCCGGTGCCGCCAGCAGCACGAGACCCGCCAGGACCAGACCCAGGATGGTGGACTTCATGGTCGCTTCTCCGACAAAGGGAAGCATACTGTACCGGAGCGGTCCCACCAGTTGTCAAGCGGGTCGAGGCGTTCCCGGCCTCCAGGGGCGTTCCGGCCCCGTTGAACCCCGGGATCCACCCAGGGGCCCGGAGGGCAGTTTCGGTCGAGGGGAATTCTTCATTTGACACGCCAGCATTTTTCACTAGAATCGGCCGTCCGTTCGGGTGGTGGTCGGAGGGCCGACATGTACGCAGTGATTCAGACCGGTGGAAAGCAGTACCGAGTTGCCCCGGGAGACGTGATCGAGGTCGAGAAGCTCCCGGTGGACGAGGGGTCCGAGGTGACCTTCGACCAGGTGCTGCTGGTGGGGTCCGAGAGCGAGACCCGGGTTGGGCAGCCCGTGATCGAGGGCGCCAGGGTGGTGGCCAGGGTCGTCAAGAACGGCCGGGCTCCCAAGGTCCTGGTGTTCAAGATCAAGCGGCGCAAGAACTACCGCCGGAAGCAGGGGCATCGGCAGGCGTTCACCCGCCTGAGCATCCAGGACATCCAAGTGGGGTAGCAGATGGCGCGCAAGAAGTCTCAGGGAGCGGGACGGAACGGTCGGGACAGCCAGGGACAGCGCCGGGGCGTCAAGGTCTTCGGGGGGCAGCAGGTGGTGCCCGGGAACATCCTGGTCCGCCAGTTGGGGACCCGGATCTATCCCGGCCACAACGTCGGCATGGGGCGGGACTACACCCTGTTCGCGCTCCAGGCGGGCGTGGTGACCTACCGGGAAGGCCGGGGCAAGCGCTTCGTGGACGTGGATCCGGCCCAGGCGGCGTCCTGATCGCGACCGGATGCCCTGAACCCTCCCCCTCTCCGTGACCCATCCGGCAAGGCAGGCCGATGCGCTTCATCGACGAGGCCGTCATCATCATCCGCTCCGGGCGCGGCGGGAACGGATGCGTGTCCTTCCGGAGGGAGAAGTTCGTCCCGAAGGGCGGCCCGGACGGCGGGGATGGCGGCCGAGGCGGGGACGTGGTCCTCGAGGCCTCGGAGGACGTCAACACGCTGCTGGACTTTCACCAGAAACAACTGCACGTGGCAGAGGATGGTCGGCCCGGGAGTGGCGCCCGGAAGACGGGGCGTCGGGGACGCGACTGCGTGCTGAAGGTCCCCGTGGGGACCATCGCCTGGGACGACCAGGGGGAGATGCTCTGCGACCTCTCGGAGCCCGGCGCCCGGGCCGTACTGGCGCCGGGCGGTCATGGAGGCAAGGGGAACTGCCACTTCGCGCTGCCGTGGCGCCAGGCGCCCGACATCGCGACTCCCGGCGGGCCCTCGGTGGAGCGGACGGTCCGACTGGAACTGAAACTGCTGGCCGACGTGGGACTGGTCGGGCTGCCCAACGCCGGCAAATCCACCCTGATCAACCGGATCTCGGCGGCCCGGGCCAAGGTGGCCGACTACCCCTTCTCGACGCTGGTCCCGGCCCTCGGGGTCGTCCGCCGGGGGCACTTCTCGTTCGTGGTGGCGGACCTGCCGGGACTCATCGAGGGGGCCTCTCAGGGGGCCGGACTGGGGACCCAGTTCCTGCGGCACTGTGAGCGGACCCGGCTGCTCGTGCATCTGGTGGACGTATCCGACGGGCAGGACCCAGTCATGGCGGCCGGGGTGGTCCAGACCGAGATGGCCCGGCACGGCGCCGGCCTCGATCGCAAGCCGGTGCTGCTGGTGGCCTCCAAGATCGACCTGCCGGGGTCCGACGAGGCGGCCCGGCGACTGCAGGCTCACGCGGTGGATCGGGGCGTGCCCTTCTTCCGGATCTCGGCCCGGACCGGGGAAGGAGTGGAGGACCTCGTGAAGGAGATGGCTCGTCGGATCCAGGATCACCCTGGCGGGTCTCGGCCGTGAGGTCCGGGGAGTACGCTGAAGGAGGCGGTGATGGGTGAGCGGTTGTTCACGGGGGTCAAGGTCTTCAGCGCGACCCGGGCCAAGGATCGGGAGGAACTGGGAGAGATGATCACTCGATGGCTGGCCGAGAATCCTCGGATCCATCCCGTGGACCGGGTGGTCGTCCAGTCCTCGGACCGGGAGTTCCATTGCCTGACCATCACGATCTTCTACCGGGAAGAAGCCGCTTGACAGGACGGGCGTCTCCGCTTATAAAGGCGGCCCGTTTCGCCCGGAGGGCAGGGAGGTTCCATGGCGAATCACAAGTCGGCGTTGAAGCGGCATCGGCAGAGCCTCAAGGCGCGCGCCCGAAACATGCACTACCGGTCCATGGCCCGGACTGCCGTCAAGAAGGCCCGAAACGCCCCGAAGAAGGACCAGGTCGAGGCCTTCCGGGACGCCGCCTCCATCCTGGCCCACGTGGCCGCGAAGGGGGTCATTCCCCGTCGGCGGGCATCCCGGAAGATCTCCCGGCTGGCCCGGGCCCTGAACCAGACCGCATGATCCCCCTGCCCCGGTCCGGCCTCCCTCGGTGACCCTTGTCTTCCTCAGGAAGGGCCCGCATCGGCGTCCCTCTCGGGTCTCCGGTCGCTTGTCCCTCGGACCCGGTGTGATAGACTGAGGTCAGTCCTCTTCTGGAAGATCCGAATGCGACATCTCGGGAGGAGGAGACGGCGATGCGGGAGTTCGTCGAAACGCTCGTGAAGGCCCTGGTGGACCGGGAGGACGAGGTCCGGCTCAACGTTGTGGAGAGCGAGTCCACGATCGTCATCGAACTGCGGGTCGCGAAGGAGGACATGGGCAAGGTGATCGGTCGGGACGGCACGATGGCCTGGGCCCTCCGGACGCTGGTCTACAACGCTGCCGCGAAGTGGAAGAAACGGGCCATCCTGCAGATCCTCGACTGATGATCCTTCGGCGTGTGCCCGGGTCGCTGCGGCATGGGCCCCAGGGACCGGGTGGGCCTGCCCGGGGCCGCCGGTCACGGCGGGTGGGCAGAGGACGGCCCTGGACAGGGGTCATGCACCGGGCCGGCGGGATCGCCAGGCCTGCCGGGCCAGGATGAGGCCTCCCAGCACGCCGGATCGGGACCCGAGGCCTGGGGAGACCAGGAAGTCCTCCATGCCTGTCGCCAGGCGGGGATGGGGCCGGTAGCCGGCCATCCGCCGGTCTAGTTGCTGTCGGACCCGGTCCAGGAGCCCCGGGGTCTGCATCACGCCGCCCCCGAGGATGACCCGCTCGGGGGCGATCACCAGCGTGATCGCCATCACCCCCGCGGCCAGATGGTCGGCCTCCAGGTCCCAGACCTCCGGGCGATCGTGGAGCGCCTCGCCCCGTGCGCCCCAGCGGGCCTGCAACGCGGTGCCCGAGGCCAGACCTTCCAGGCAGTCCCCGTGGAAGGGGCAGCACCCGGGGAAGGGGTCCCGTTGCCGGTCATGGGGCATGGGCAGATGTCCCATCTCGGGGTGGACCAGGCCATGGACCAGGTGCCCCTCGACGACGGCCCCGCCGCCAATGCCGGTCCCGATGGTCAGATAGGCGAAGGTCCGAAGTCCCCGGGCGGCTCCCCACCGGTGTTCCCCCAGGGCGGCCCCGTTCACGTCGGTGTCGAACCCCACCGGAACGCCCAGGCGTCGGCCCAGGGCCCCTGCGACATCCGTGCCCTCCCATCCGGCCTTGGGGGTCGTGGTGACATGCCCCCAGGTCCGGGAGGCCGGGTCCAGGTCCACCGGGCCGAAGCAGCAGATGCCGACGGCTCCCAGGGGCCCCCACCGACGGGCGGCCCCGGCCAGCCAGTCCCCTACCTGGCCCAGGGTCTCGGCCGGCGTGGTGGTCGGGATCCGGACCTCTGCCCGGATGTCCCCGGGACCGGTCCCCACCAGGCAGGCGACCTGGGTGCCGCCCAGCTCCACCGCGGCCAGCACCGGTCCCTGCCAGCGGCCCATCTCGCCTCCCCCGGACTGGTCAGGTCAGTCGTCCGTCACGCCTTCCGCGGCCAACGCCGCCGGGAGAGACGCCTCCAGGGCGGAGCCGACCCGCAAGAACACCGGGGGTCGTCCCAGGGGGGCCTCAACCAGGCCCTCGCTGCCAAATCCCTCGGCCCCCTCCCGGACCTCGCCGGTCCACAGGTGCCTCCAGGTGCCCGGGGGCCACCACACGCGTCGCCATGCCGTGCCCGTCTCGTCGCCCGGTTCCAGGACCGGCGCCACCAGCAGGTCGGCCCCCAGCAGGAACTCGTCGGTCACGGTCCAGGCCCGGGACACCGTGGGGTGATGCATCGCCAGGTGTCGCACCACCGGCCAGCCCCGGTCCGCGGCCTCCCGGTAGAGGGACCGGCGGTAGGGAGCCAGGGCCCGGTAGATGCGGGCGAAGCGCCCGAAGTGCCGGGCCAGGTCCCCGTCCTGGTACACCTGGGCGTTCTGGGCCGGCTGGTTGCCCTCGTGGGTGCGCAGCAGGGCCGTGAAGGCGTTCATCTCCACCCAGCGCATCAGCAGTTCGGGGCTGCGCCGCACTGGCGGGTCCACCAGGGGGACGCCGGTGTAGCCACCGGCATCGGAGTGGTTCAGGGCGATGCCGCTGAAGCCCCCGTTCAACAGGCCGTGGAGGGCGCTTCGCAGCCCGTCGAAGCGGTCCCAGGTGACCGTCTGGTCCCCCTCCCATTGCATGCCGCTGAAGGACGCCGTGGTCATGAAGCCCGACCGGTGGAAGACCAGCACCTCCGAGGCCACGCCGGCCTCCTCCAGGGCCTCCCGGTTCAGCCGGGCCCACTCGACGGGGTAGCGGTTGTGCCACCGGGCGGCCGGTTCCCCGGAGGCCAGCACCGCGTCGAGGGGCAGGGCCTCGCCGAAGTCGGCCATCCAGCCGCGGCAGCGGGCCCGGCCCAGCAGCTCGTCCTTCAGCACCGCCTTCATCCAGGCCCGGGCCGCCTCCGAGGAGAGGTCCAGCAGCACCACCTCGAAGACGCCCTGGCGCAGTCGGTAGGGCTCCCCGGCGGCCGTCCGGACCACGTGGCCTGCCTCCACGGCCTCCCGGTAGAGGTTCCGAGTGGCCGGGTCCGCCTCGGGGGGCAGGTCCCGGAACATCGGGTTCACATAGCAGAGGGGGCGGATCGCCGCCTGTTGGAGGACGTCCACCCAGGCGTCCCAGGCGGCCTGGCGGGAAGGGGGCAGGGCCCAGTTCCAGAGCACCTGCTCCCCGATCACGGTCCGGGCCGTGCCGCACCAGGTCTGGTTCCAGACGGCAGCGATCGGGACTCCCTGGTCCTGGAGGAAGGCCAGGCGGTCCAGGCCTTCCGGGAGGTCCCGGGCCAGGGCCACCACCGCCCCCTGGTCCACCCAGTCCGGGGGCTCCCGCATCCGGCCGGTGAACTCGGTCAGGCGCTCCACCAGTTCCAGCGGCGTGACGCCGTGGAACACCCGGATCCGGACCTCGGGGGCCCAGGTCCGCACCGCGATGCGGCCCGACGAGGAGAGGTCGAAGAAGGAGGTCTCCTCGTTCTCGAGCAGCCAGGAGCGCCCGTCGGCGGTCACGACGTGGGGCATCGGGTGATAGGTCGTCGACTCGTCGCCGGAGGACCCCGGAGAGAGGGCCTCCATCGTCTCGCTGATGGCCGGTTCCCCCCGCCCGATGCCCTGCTCCCGGACCAGGATCGGGATCACCCGGCCCCGGAGGTCCAGCGTGTCGTGGACGAACTGCTCTCCCAGGCCGAAGACCGGGGCCTCCGGGTCCGTCATCGCCCGGACCTCCCAGGCATCGAAGGGCGTCCCGGAGGACCGGACCTCCAGCACCAGATGGTGGGGGCGGGGCTGGCACAACCGGACCTCGTATCGGAGCCCCTCGCAGGGGGCACCGGCCTCCCCGGCGCCGCCCTCCAGCACCAGGTTCGGACCCTCCAGGCGGACCCGGGCCGGCGGGGCGATCCGGCAGGTCTCAGTGATGCCCTCCCGGGGGGCGAAGGACCCCTGGATCTCCTCCACCTCCAGACGGCCCCGGAGGGCCCTCAGGGCCTCGGGACCCGCCCAGGCGAAGACGGATCGTCCCGGGTCCTGGACATGGAAGACCTCCAGGTCCCCCTGGGGTCCGAGGACCACCCGGAAGTCCGCCAGGGGCAGGCTCCCGGACTCGGCCGGCTGCCAGGGCGCCGACATGCGGTCGAAGTCGCAGGGCACGGCCTCCGAAGGCCCTTCTGGCGCCTCCGGGAGGTCTCCAGGACCGGGTGTCGTCGTGCCGCCGCATCCCGGCAGGCACCAGAGGAGGCCAACGAGCATCCCCGATCGGGATCGCCAGGTCATCCCGTCCTCCTCACCGGCGAGATATACCACGGCGGATCGGGGCCTTGCCAGGCCGACCCGTCGCCGTTACCGGGTTCTCGGGGGGGCAGGCCCGATTGACCCGGTCCGGGAGTTTTGCGAAGGTGCCCCCACGCCCGGCGGGAGAGGGGCATGAGGCGACGCGGTTTCCGATGGCCGGCGAGGGGCATCGCCGGCTGGGTCCTGGGTCTGGTCCTGTGGGGGTGCGAACCGGCCCGGGAGGGGCCCGCCGGGGAGGTCCCGGGGGACGGGGTCGACGTGTTGACACCGGAGGACCTCTCGGGGGAAGAGGCGGAGACCCCGGGGCCGATGCCCCGGTCCCTCTCTCTGGATTCGTGGCGGATCGCCAGCAGCGAGGTGGTCGGCCAGGACGGGGCGGCGATCTCCCAACCAGGATTCGACGACGCATCGTGGCTTCCCGCCCGGGTTCCCGGCACCGTGGCCGGGGCCCAGGAGGAAGCGGGCCTGCTGGGGAACCCTCGCTTCGGACGCAACCTCCAGGACGTGCCGGGGTGGACCTGGAGCTTCCTGCCGATGCCCCCCGACAGCCCCTACGGCGTCGGGTGGTGGTGGCGCACTGAGTTCGATGCCCCTCCACGGGAGCCGGACCAGCGCCTCTGGCTGGTCTTCGAGGGGATCAATCATCGAGCCGACGTCTGGGTGAACGGTCGACTGGCGGCCTCCCGGGACGAGGTGATCGGCACCTTCCGGGAGCACCGCCTGGACGTCACGGACTTCCTCCCCTCCTCGGGTCCCTGCGCCGTGGCGGTCGAGGTCTTCGCGCCGGACATCTTCACCGACCTGGCGATCTACTTCGTGGACTGGAATCCCGAGCCGCCGGACTACAGCATGGGCCTCTGGATGCCCGCTCGGGTCGAGGTCCGGGGATCGGTGGCCCTCCGGGACCCGGCGGTGACGACGCGACTCCTCCCCGACGGCACCGCCGAACTGACGCTGGTGGCGGGTCTGTCCAACGCCCGGGAGGTGCCCCAGGAGGTCCGGGTCGCCGGCCGATTCGGGGGCAAGGCCTTTGAAGACACGGTCTCGCTGGGTCCCGGGGAGTCCCGGGAGTTCGCCTGGACCTCGGACCAGGTCCCGGCCCTGCGGGTCCCGGACCCGGTGCTCTGGTGGCCCTACGCCTGGGGGGAACCCCACCTCTACCGGATGGACCTGGAGGCCCGGGTGGATGGGGTCGTGTCGGACGCCGTCTCCTTCGACTTCGGCATCCGGGAGGTCACCTCCGAGGTGCTGCCGCCGAACCAGAGGATCTACCGGATCAACGGCCGCCCGATCCTGATCCGGGGCGCCGGGTGGGTGCCGGACCTGTTCCATCGCCACGACCCCCGCCGAGACCGGGATGAGATCGCCTATGTGAAGGACCTGGGCCTCAACGCCATCCGGCTGGAGGGGAAACTGAAGGATCATGCCTTCTACGACCTCTGCGACCGGGAGGGCATCCTGGTCATGCCTGGGTGGTGCTGCTGCGACGCCTGGGAGGACTGGGACCACTGGGGGGACGTCCAGCGGACCGTCGCCCGGGCCTCCCTGGAGACCCAGTTGCGGCGTCTGCGGCGCCATCCGAGCGTCTTCACCTGGCTCAACGGGTCCGACTTCCATCCTCCCCCCGACGTGGAGCAGATGTACCTGGAGGTCGCCCGGGAGGCCCGGTGGGACCTGCCGGTGGTCTCCAGCGCCACCGAGACCCCCTCCACCGTCACCGGTCCCTCGGGGATGAAGATGACCGGTCCCTACCACTGGGTCCCGCCGAACTACTGGTATCTGGCGGTGCCCCGGGACCCCATGGACCTGGCCGGACGGGTGGACTGGGAGTGGATGTATGGGGGGGCCTTCGGCTTCAACAGCGAGTCCAGTCCAGGGTTCTCGATCCCCCCGCTGGACAGCCTGTTGCGGATGATGCCCGAGGGGGACCTCTGGCCCCCGCAGGAGACCTTCCTGTTCCACTCCGGCGGCCTCGGATCGGCCCCCGAGAGGCTGCGGGTCTACCTGTCCGGGATGAACGCCCGCCTCGGGCCCCCCGACGGCGCGGCGGACCTGGCCCGGAAGGCCCAGGTGTTCCAGTACGAGGCCCACCGGGCCATGTTCGAGGCCCAGGGGCGCAACAAGTACCTCGCCACGGGCCACATCCAGTGGATGCTGAACAACGCCTGGCCCGGGCTCATCTGGCAGCTCTACGACTGGTTCCTCCGGCCCGGGGGGACCTACTACGGGGCCCGCAAGGCCCTCCGGCCCCTCCATGTCCAGTACGCCTACGACGACCGGGGGGTCTGGGTCGTCAACTCCACGATCCGGGATGTCCGGGACCTCCAGGTGGAGGCCCGGCTGTATGCCCTCGACGGCACCCGGGTGGTCCAGCGGACCACCGTGATCGAGACCCTCCAGGCCGATGGCAAGGCCCTGGCCCTGCCCCTGGGACCGGACATCGACGACCAGGCCCCGGCGCTGGCCCCGGTCTTCTTCGTGGACCTGTGGTTGCGGGATGCCGCCGGGGCCGAGGTTGATCGCAACACCTACTGGATCCCGATCGCCGAGGACGCCTACACCTGGGAGTCCACCCCCGACAACCTGCCGAAGGTGCAGGTGGCGGACCAGTCGGCCCTGGCCTCCCTGCCTCCCGTCGCGATCCAGCGGGACCCCTTCACGGTGACCCGACAGGGAGAGGAGGTGGAGGTGGTCCAGACCCTGCGCAATGCCACCGCGGCCATCGCCTTCTTCATCGAGGTGACCTTGTGGGACACCGGGACCGGGCTGCCGGTCCTCCCGATCCGGTGGGACGACAACGACCGGACGCTGTTTCCCGGGGAGGTCGCCACCTGGCGGGGGCGGGTCCAGGCGGACCGGGTGGAGGGCCGATCCCTGGAGGTCCGGGTCACCGGCTGGAATCTGGTCCCCTGACCCGGTCCTCGGTGTGGGATTTTCCCACGGACCGTGGGAAGTCCCGGCACCCGCCCTGGCCATCCTGAGTCCCGCCTGCCGGAATTTCTGCCATGCCATCCATGGGTTGGGCTTCATGGGGCCCCTGGTGCCGGCCCGGATCGGTTCTTGCGAGGAGAGTCTGCAGGGAGTTCCGACGGGAGGTGGGCCATGAGCGAGTGGCAGACGATGACGATCGTGGTGACGAACCTGCTGGCCGCGGCGCTGGTGCCTCTGGTGCTGCTGGTCGCGGCCCTGCGGGAGCCCGACCCCCGGTCCCGGTGACTCCGCCTCGTCCGAAACCCGGACGGGCGCCCCATCGATCCACGGGAGGTTCCGTTCGTGGACGTACCGGCGTCCCGGGCCGGGCAGCGCCAGGCCGGGGTGGCCTCGATCGCCGGGGGCCTCACTCCCGGGACGGCCGTCGATCGATGTCGTAGCGGCGCATCTTCTCGTAAAGGGTGGATCGGTCGATGCCGAGGATCGACGCGGCCTCGGTGATGTTCCAACGGGTGCGCTGGAGCACCGCCCGGATGACCTGGGCCTCGACCTCTCGGAGCGGCAGGTTTGCCGGGGGATTCCAGTCCTCCGGGACCGCCTCCTCCCGCAGGAACCGGAAGTCGTCGGCCGTGAGTTCGTCGCCTCGACTGGTCACCATTGCCCGCTCGACGGCGTTTTCGAGTTCCCGGACGTTCCCGGGCCACCGGTGGGCCTGAAGGGCCGAGAGGGCCCCCGGCGTCCAGCGGGGAGGTGGCCGGCCCTGTTCCGCGGCGAAGCGGGCCCCGAAGTGGTTGGCCAGCAGGGGGATGTCCTCGGGGCGCTCCCGGAGCGGCGGCACCTGCAGGTGGATCACGTTGAGGCGATAGAAGAGGTCCTCCCGGAACCGCCCCTCCCGGACCGCGATCCGCAAGGGGCGGTTCGTGGCGGCGATGAAGCGGACGTCCACCGCGATCTCCTCGTTGCCGCCCACCCGGAAGAAGCGCCGTTCCTGGAGCACCCGCAGCAGGTCCACCTGGACCTTCGGCGAGATGTCCCCGATCTCGTCCAGCAGCAGGGTGCCTCCGTCGGCGATCTCGAACTTCCCCCGCTTCCGTGACCCGGCTCCCGTGAAGGCCCCGGCCTCGTGTCCGAAGAGCTCCGATTCCAGCAGGGTCTCGGTCAGGGCGGCGCAGGACATCTTCACGAAGGGGCGGCGGGCCCGGTTGCCCGCCTCGTGGATGGCCCGCGCGAACATCTCCTTGCCGGTACCGCTCTCGCCCTCGATCAGCACGGTGCTCCGGAGGCTCGCCACCTCCTCCACCAGGGCGAAGAGGGCGTGCATGCGGGGGCTGGCGCTCCAGATGCCGTGGAAGGCCTCCCCCCGGGCAACCGCTGCCGGCACGGCGTCCGGCGGTCGCTCCCCGGCGCGTCGCAAGGCCGCGATCCGCTCGAGGATCAGGGAGACGTCCTCGGGGTCGAAGGGCTTCAGGACATAGTCCGACGCACCTTCCTTCATGGCGGCCACGGCGGTGTCGATGGTGCCGTAGGCCGTGATGATCACGACCGGGAGGTCGGGCCGCCTGGCACGGAGGCGACGCATCGTTTCGATCCCGTCGATGCCCCCGGGCATCTTCAGGTCCACCAGGCAGGCCAGCCAGTCAGGACCTGGGACCAGGGCGGCCGCCTCCTCCCCCGAGGCGGCGGTGAGGGTCCGGTATCCGTCCTCCTGGAGCCAGGCGGCCAGCGACTCCCGGATCACGGGCTCGTCATCGACGATCAACACCACCGGGCGTTCGGTCATGGATTCCCGTCCTCCTGGGGAGCAGCGCCCCGGACCGGCAGCACCACCCGGAAGGTGGCGCCGCATCCCGGGGCCGACTCCACCTCGATCAGGCCTCCATGGGCCTGAACGATGCCATAGACCACCGCGAGGCCCAGCCCCAGAGCCTTTCCCTTCTCCTTGGTGGTGAAGAAGGGGTCGAAGATCCGGTCCAGGTGTTCCGGGGCGATGCCGACCCCGGCGTCGATCACCTCCAGGATCACCCGGTCGGTGGCCGGGTCGAAGGCGGTGGAGATCACGATGGTGGCCCGGTCCGGGGAGGCCTGGACCGCGTTGACCAGCAGGTTCGTGAGGACCTGCTGCATCTGCTCGGCGTCGCACCACACCGGGGGCAGCCCACCTCGCCGGTGCACCACCTGGATCTCCCGGGTGGAGAACCGGTCCGACAGCAGCGCCAGGGTGCTGTCGATCACCTCTTCCAGGTCCGTCTGGGCCTGCACGGGCCGGGCCTGGCGGGAAAAGGTCAGGAGGTCCGACACGATGCGCCCGATCCGGGACGTCTCCCCGGCAATCTGGGCCAGGAACTTCCGGACCTCCGGGAGGCGATCGGGGGGGATGCCCTGGTCGGTGAGGATGCGCTGGACCAGCCTGGCGAGGTTCAGGACCCCGGCCACCGGGTTGTTGATCTCGTGGGCCACGGTTGCCGCCAGGCGACCCAGGGAGGCCATGCGCTCCGCCTGGGCCAGTCGCTCCCGGGCAGAGTGGAGCTGGGCTGTCCGCTCCTCCACCTTCTGTTCCAGGGCCTGGGTCAGGGCGTTCAGTTCCGCCATGGCCTGGGCCAGGCGCTGTCGGAGGTCCTCGAAGGACTGCTCCAGTTCTCCCAGTTCCAGCGGGGCATGGACCTCGATCGGGCGGTCCAGTCCCCGGGCCGTCAGGGACCGGATGGCCTGGACGAGGCGGCGGATGGGGACCCCCACGAACTTCCGGGTGACCAGGAAGATCAGGGCCCCGAGCAACGCCACCTCGACCAGGGCCCGCTGGAAGGCCTGGCGACGCAGGCGATCGCGCTCCTGGTCCACGAGCCCCATCGACATGCCGACGTCCAGCACTCCCAGCACCCGGATCTCGGGCGGATGGGCATGGCAGGCGGCGTTGGCGCAGGCCGGCTCGTTGTAGATGGGGGTGATCATCCCCAGGACCCGACGGCCGTCATCCCGGTGGAAGATTCGGGTCCGGGTGGGCACGTCCACGGTCACCAGGGGTTCCTCCCGGGCATGGCAGAGGTCGCAGGCCTCGGCCCGCTTGTCCACCAGGGCTCCCTGGTCCTCGCCGGTGGAGAAGACGATCCTCCCCTCCTTGTTGAAGATCCGGACCTTCTCGATCCCGTTCTGGCGGGCCACCGATCGCATGATCTCGTAGGCCGCGTCCCTCCGGTCCTCGAGCATCGCGTGCCAGGTGGCGTTCACGATGGCGTTGGACAGTTGTTCCGAGGCCATCGTCATCTGGTTTCGCAGCAGGAGTTCCTGGTTGCGCACGTCGATCCAGGCAGACCCGCCGGCCACCACCGCGACCACCAGGACCAGGTAGAGGATCAGCCGGAGGGCGAGGCGCGGCGGGGCCAGCAACCGCTGAAGCCCCCGGAGGATGCTGTGAACGCCCGAGTCTGCCATGCGGATCTCTCCGATCGTCGGCACCCCGTGTCTGCAAGGTAGATCAGAACCTCTGCCGAAGGAATGCCCCGAGGGCAGGACCGGGCGTGGACCGATCGGGGGGTCACCGGGGGGATCGGAAGGCCCGGATGCGCTCGTCGGCGATCGCCCGGGAACGGGACCGCAGGGGCCCCAGGGCCTCCAGCAGCCAGGCGGCCGCCTCGTCGGGGCCCGCCGTCGCCGGGGCCTCAAGGATCGGGACCCCGAGGCGATTCAGGAACGGCCCCAGGTCTCCCGGGCGGACGTTCCCCTCCCCGGAGGCCCCTGCGGTCCCGACACGCCGGACCACCGCCACGGGAATCCGATCTGCCAGTGCCCGTTGCGTCACGTCCCGGACCAGGTCCTCCGGAGTGTGGGGGGGCGACGTGGACGGCCGGCCGGGATCCGCCTCCCGGGTGGAGAGGACCTTGTCCAGGCAGGCTGCCAGCCGGGATGCCCGGGCGGCCGACCGCAGCAGCACGGATCGGACCGGGGCCTCTGGACTTGCCAAGGGGGCCGGGGAGGGGGCCTGTTCCGAGGAGGGAGCGGGACCGGCGACGGGCCGGGGATTCGGGTCGCCTGCCGAAGCCCCTGGCGACAGGGCGAGGTCCGGACCCACGTGAAACACGAAGCCCAGCACGCGCTCGGCCTCCAGCCATCGCCGGGCCAGGTCCCAGGCCTGGGCCTCGGTTCCCGGCGACACCGCCACGTCCACGTGCCAGAGGTCCGGGTCTCGCCGGTTCAGGCCCCGGAGGGTCCCGGGGCCGAGGTCCGTGGGGTCCTGGAACCGCAGGTGCAGCACCGCCAGCGGGAAGGGGCCTCCCAGGGCCCTCGGTGGTCGCACCGGAGTCGGGGAGGCCGGGACTCCGGGGGAAGTGGCAACTTCGGGGGGAGGGGTTGCGGGATTCGGCAACGTCAGTCGGCAGGCGACCTCGGCCAGCAGCAGGAGTCCCACCGCGGCTCCCAGTCCCCGGGCGGCGGACCACCAGGCGGCCCGCTTCCATCCCCGGCCGGTCCCCCAGTGGATCCCGAGGCCGAAGATCGCCGCCGGCACCCCCAGGTCCCAGGGGCGGACCGGGAGGCCCGCCACCCAGGCGATTCCCAGGAGGCCCAGGGGAGGCAGCAGCAGCAGGATCGACCGCCAGGCCGACGAGGCGATCCAGGGCCAGCGACCCCCGAGACGTGCCCCCATGCCGGCGCCCAGAATCCAGGGCAGGAGCAGGATCCACAGGATGACTCCCGGGGCGATGGGAACCTCCGTCGCCGGGGATGCCGTCCGGTCCGGGGCCGTCGGAGGGGTGTCGGGGCCTGGGGAGGGGGTGTCCCCGGGCAGGGGAGTCCACAGGGCCGAGGCGGGGATCGGCGAGAGGCGATCCACCAGGGCCGTGACCAGCGCCTCGGGAGTCCCCTCGGGGGCCACGGCGCAGAGGGCCCCGGCCGGGCGTCCCGGACAGTTCTCTGGACGGAGCAGTTCGATGTCCTTGCACCCGGAGGATTCTGGACAGATCCGGACCGTCAGGCGATCGGCCCCGGCAGTGATCGATTCCACGGTGCCCACGGGCGGGTCCCGGAGGGCCGCCAGCACCCGCTCCGGCGAATCGACCCGGAGCACGCAGGCGGCGCCACCGCAGACGTCCAGGACCCCCAGGACCAGCGGCAGCCATGCCATCGGGACCTCCCTCGGCCCGGCCCGCAAGAGTAGCATAGGATGTCGTGCCGCCCTTGCTGCGGGGGAGCCCGTGTCCGGTCCGATCCCGCCGACGCCCCGCCCCGTCCGGATCGCGGTAATCGCCGTGTCGCTGGCGCTGGTGGCGGCGACGTTCTGGCCCTATGGCGCCCAGTGGTCCCGCCGCGATGACGGGCGGGTCTTCACGGGCCTGCTGGTCCGGGTGCCCGACGGGTGCAGTTATTTGTCCTGGATGGAACAGCACCGGGAGGGGGCCCTGCTGGTCCGCAACCGGATGGCCCTGGACGCCCCGGGGACCCTATTGCCGAACCCTGCCTGGCTGCTGCTGGGGGCCGTCGGGGCCCTGACGGGTCTTCCATCCATCACGGTCTATCACGGCGGTCGGGCGGTCTTCGCCCTGGCCTGGCTGGCCGTGCTCTGGGGGCTGTGCCGGCAGGCGCTGCCGGGGCGTCCCAGGACCGCCCTGGCGGCGTTCCTGATGGCGGCCTCCGGGAGCGGCCTCCTCTGGGTCCGGGCCCTCGGTCTCGAGGTGGAGACGGCGGACTGGATTCCCGAACTCTGGACCTGGCCGTCGATCCTGCTCTACCCCCACTTCGCCCTCTCGCTGGCCCTGGCCGGGGGAGGGGTCCTGGGCTGGTGGCGGTTCCAGCAGGAGGGACGGCGCCGGGACCTCGGGACGGCCGGGGTCTGTCTGGCCCTGCTGGGACTCGTGCATCCCTACACCGCGCTGGCGTTGCTGGTGGCGGTCGGGGTGCACCAGGTCCTCGGACGACTCGGGTCCCGCGAGGGTTCCCGGGGGGCCGGGTGGGTGATGGTCGCCCTGGCCGGGGGCCTGGCCCTCCTGGGCAGCCAGTGGTGGTGGTCGCCGGCGATGCGATCCTGGGCCGCCGAGAACGTGATGCCCTCGCCGCCACCGCTGCACTACCTGCTGGGTCTGGGCCTGCCGGGCCTGATGGCCCTGGTCGGGGTCCTGGAGCGGACCCGGAGGCGCACCTGGGACTCCCGGGGCCTCTTCCTGATCTCCTGGGTCGTGGCGGCCTTCGGACTGGCCTATGCCGCCCCGCTCGTCCCGGTGGAGCGGCGATGCGTCGAGGGGGTCCACGTGGCGGTCTGCCTGCTGGGGGTCTCGGCGGTCGGGGACTGGCTGGAACGGCGGTCCGGGGTCGTGGCCGCGGCGATCTGCGTGGCCCTGGTCCTGGCGGTGATCCCGACCAACGTCGGCGTCGCCTGGCGGGAGGCGACCTCCCGGGTGCCCGGCCGGGTCCACGACGACTGGCCAGACCTCTTCGGGCAGGTGCGGGCCCTGCCGGAACCCCGGACCGTGATGGCCGATGCCCGGACCGGGATGTTCCTGGCGGGCTTCGCGGGGGCCACGGTCTATGCGGGCCATGACCAGTTGACCCCGAGCCTGCCCCAGAAGGTGGAATCCCTGAAGGCCTTCCTGGAGGCCCCGGCCCCCTGGTCCCATCGCCTGGCCTTCCTGCGCCAGGTGGGGGCCCGCTGGCTCGTCACGGACCCCCGGCGGCCTCCTCCGGGGATCGGGGAGGATCCGGGCCTGCCTCCCGAGGGGCCCCTGGCCTCGGGGCGCACCTGGGCCCTCTGGGGCCCCTTCGACTGACCCCCGGTCCGACGGCTGGTCGGCCTGGACCGTCCTTGGACAGTTCAGGCCAGGAGGCCCCTTCCGTCGCCGCAACCCGCGGAAATACCGGACGTCGTTGGTTGGCACCGTTCCTGAAACGGACCGGACCTGCGGACCGACGGAGCGGCAGCCATGAACGTCCGGGTGCGATCGGCAGTGCTGGTGGGCATCGAGGGCATTCCGGTGGACGTCGAGGTGGACGTCTACCCGGGGATCGGGCACTTCGACATCGTGGGGCTTCCCGAGACGGCGGTCCGGGAGTCGAAGGTGCGGGTGCTGTCGGCCCTGCGGAACCTGGGTTACCGGGCCCACACCCGCTGGGTCACCGTGAACCTCGCCCCGGCGGACGTCCGGAAGCACGGATCCCTCTACGACCTGCCGGTGGCCCTGGGCGTGCTGGCCTGCCTGGAGGCCTTTCCCCCCGAGGCCATCCAGGGGATGTTGATCCTGGGGGAACTCTCGCTGGACGGGGAGATCCGCCCGGTCCAGGGAGTGCTCCCGATGGTCGCCGCGGCCCGGGAGCAGGGGACCCGGGAGGTGCTGGTCCCCGAGGCCAACGGGGCCGAGGCGGCCCTCGTACAGGGGGTCCAGGTCCGGACCGCCCGGGACCTCCAGGACCTGATCGATGCGCTGGCTGGTCGTCGGCCCCTGGGGGTGGCGGAGCCGGTGGCCCGGGACGCCTCCGGGAGGCACTTCGGCGGCCGCGCGGCGGACCTCGCGGAGGTCCGGGGGCAGGGCCACGTGAAGCGGGCCCTGGAGGTCGCCGCGGCGGGACGACACAACCTGCTGATGGTGGGGCCTCCGGGGTCCGGCAAGACCATGCTGGCCCGGCGTCTTCCGGGGCTCCTGCCGGAGATGACCGAGGCGGAGTGCCTGGAGGCGACCAAGGTCCACTCGGTGGCGGGCCTGCTCCGGGGGCGGGCCTCCCTGCTGCGGGATCGCCCCTTCCGGGCGCCCCATCACACCGCCTCGGCGGCGGCCATTGCCGGGGGCGGCAGTCGTCCCAGGCCCGGGGAGATCAGCCTCGCCCACCAGGGCGTGCTGTTCCTGGACGAACTGCCCGAGTGGCGCCGGGAGGTGCTGGAGGTCCTCCGGCAGCCCCTGGAGGAGGGCCGGGTCACCATCAGCCGCGCCCAGGCCGTGGTCACCTGGCCAGCGGACATCCTGCTGGTGGCGGCGATGAACCCCTGTCCGTGCGGATGGCTCGGGGACCCACGCCACGCATGCCGCTGCTCGGTGCCCGAGGTGGCCCGCTACCGGGCCCGGCTGTCGGGGCCGCTGCTGGACCGCTTCGACATCCACGTCGAGGTGCCGGCGGTGCCCTACCGGGACCTGGCCGGAGGTCCCCCGGGGGAGCCCTCCCAGGTGGTCCGGCAGCGGGTCGAGCGGGCCGTCGGGATCCAGCGACAGCGCCTGGGACCCGAGGGACCGGGCTTCAACGGGCGCATGGAGCCGGCCCAGGTGCGGCAGCACTGTCGGATTCCCCCCGAGGCGAGCCGGCTGATGGAGGCGGCGGTGGAGCGTCTGGGCCTGTCGGCCCGGGCCGTGGACCGGGTCCTGAAGGTCGCCCGGACCATCGCGGACCTGGACGCCTCGGAGGAGATCCGGGTGGTGCATGTCTCGGAGGCCATCCAGTACCGGATGCTGGATCGGGCTTCTCCGTGAGCGGATTGGGTCCCGGCCAGGGGGCCGGGGACCGGCGGTGAATCGCAGGCAGGCCCTGGGGGCCAGGAGGAGGCATGATGGCCAGAAACGAGGAACGCGGGAAGGACCTGGAGGCGTTGATTGCGGCGATGGACCGGCAGTTCGGCAAGGGCAGCGTGATGCGCTACGGTGAGGGGCCGGTGGAGCCGGTGGCGACGTTCCCCAGCGGATCCCTGGCGCTGGACCTGGCCCTGGGGACCGGGGGCGTGCCCCGGGGCCGGGTGGTGGAGGTCTTCGGGCCCGAGTCGTCGGGCAAGACGACCCTGGCCCTGGAGATGATCGCCCAGGTGCAGCAGGCCGGGGGGGCGGCGGCCTTCGTGGACGCCGAGCATGCCCTGGACCTCTCCTATGCGCAGCGCCTGGGGGTCCGGGTGGAGGACCTGCTGCTGAGCCAGCCGGATTGCGGGGAGCAGGCCCTGGACATCGTCGAGGCCCTGGTGCGCAGCGGGGCCCTGGACCTGGTCGTGGTGGACTCGGTGGCGGCCCTGACGCCCCGGGCCGAGATCGAGGGGGAGATGGGGGACAGCCACGTGGGGCTCCAGGCCCGGCTGATGAGCCAGGCCCTCCGGAAACTGGTGGCCACCTGTCATCGCCAGGGCTGCACGGTGCTGTTCATCAACCAGTTGCGGATGAAGATCGGGGTGATGTTCGGCAATCCCGAGACCACGACCGGCGGCAACGCGCTGAAGTTCTATGCCAGCGTCCGTCTGGAGGTCCGGAAGAGCGGGACCCAGAAGGGCGACGGCGGCGAGGTGACGGGGAACCGCGTCCGGGTGAAGGTGGTCAAGAACAAGGTGGCGCCCCCCTTCGGCGAGGCGGAGTTCGAGGTGGTCTTCGGGGAGGGGATCAACCACGTGCTGGAGATGATCGAGATCGGGGAGCGCCTGGGGGTGGTGGAGAAGTCGGGGGCCTGGTACTCCTTCCGGGGGGACCGGATCGGCCAGGGCCGGGAACAGGCGGACCGCCGGATCCGGGGCGACGAGGCGCTCCGGGCGGCGCTGGAGTCGGAGGTCCGGAACGCCCTCGAGGCCCGACGTCCGGGGGGCGCCCCGGCGGCCCGGGCCGCCTGACTGATCCCGGAGGGGCCATGCCTGACCCTCCCAGGGCCCCCGGGCTGCAGGCCTCCGGGGCCTCTCCAGGTTCCCTGCGTCCCCTGAGGCCATGCCTTGCGGGCTGGCTGCCGATGGACCTGGGGGGTGTCCGCGGCGGAACTGGGGTGAGGATCCAGGGATGGTTTTCCGGTATAACCGCGGGCATTCTCCGAGTCCTGTCGGGGGCGCCCTGGGCGAACGGGGGCATCGGGGATCGGGGGCATATCGGGGGGTGCATGATGAATGCCGGCGGTCGGGTGGTTTCCGCGGCGGTGTTCCTGGCGGCCTTGCCCGTTCTGGTGTCCGGCAGTCCCCGGGATGCCGGGTCGGTGATGTCGGCGCCGGACCTGTCCTACATCGATTCCCGGGGACGGGTCGTGACGCTGGATCCCGTCGTTGCGTCTTCCTCGGGCACCGCCGTCGCCCTCTTCCGGACCGATGTCCCAGATCGGTACGTGCGCCTTCGGGACGGCGTGCTGGTCCGGCTCGCGGTGCCCTCTGCGGTCTTTCCGTCGGATCTGGCCACCGAGGCGAGTCTGGAGCCCGATCGGCCGATCGACCGGGCCGCGACCACCTGGCGTTGCCGGGCTGCCGGTCCCGAGGCGGCCTTGAGGGCCTCGCGCACCCTGTGGGGCCGCCCCGGGGTGGTCTGGGCGCTGCCGGACTTCGGGGTGCCCATTGCCCTCCACGCCGTGCCCGAGGACCCCTACTACCAGGACCAGTGGTACCTGCGACCGGGTGCCTCGGGGACGGTGGATGTCGAAGGGGCCTGGGCGGTGACGCAGGGGGCCCCGCAGGTCGTGATCGCCATCGTGGACACCGGCGTCGATGATCGCCACCCGGACTTCGGCAGGGATCGATTCGTGCTGGGATGGGATTCGCTGGACCAGGACGCGGACCCGTGGCCCGGGCCCCTGGCGGCGAACGCCCATGGGACGCACTGTGCGGGGATCATCGGCGCTGCCCACAACCAGCGGGGCGTGGCGGGCGTGTGCCCGGGGTGCCGCCTGATGGCCCTGCGCTTCCTGAGCGGCCTGCCGGGGGACGATCACGTCCCGGAACTCTCCAACGCCGTCGAGGCGCTGCACCGCGCCGCGGACGACGGTGCCTGGGTCATCAGCAATTCGTGGGGCGTGTACGACGTCAACAAGCCCAAGATCGACCTGGCGCCGCTGCTGGATGCGGCGCGGTATGCCGCCACACACGGAGGCCCCGACGGGAAGGGGGCCCTGGTCATCTTCTCGTCCGGGAACCAGGCGAAGGCGATCGCGCCGGATGACCTGGCGGCCCTCCCGGAGGTGCTGTCGGTCGGTGCAGTGGACCGGTCTGACGTCCGCCATGCCTATTCGCAGTACGGCCCGGAACTGGACGTGGTGGCACCGGGCGGAGCGTCGTGGTGGAGGGACCCGCAAGTGGTGACCCTGGACACCGCGGGGACGACCGGCGGGAAGGGAAACGGTGCGAACAAGGGCGATGGATTCCACTACGTGTCCGCTGCCCTGGTCGAGGCCAGGAAGGACTGGCCGGAAGCGGACAGGACCGGCGAGGTGACGGCCTACTTCAACGGTACGTCGTCGGCGGCCCCGATCGTGGCCGGCATCGCGGGACTGGCATGGTCGGTGAACCCTGCCCTGTCGGCCCGGGAGGTCCGGCGGATCATCGAGGGGACCGCAGACCAGGTGGGACCGCTTCCCTACGTCAACGGACGGAACGACGAGTATGGACACGGGCGGGCGAATGCCGGTCGGGCGGTTCGGGCCGCAAGGTTCGGCGTGGACGGTCCCTCCGGTGCGGCCTGCGTCGAGGACGTGAACTGCGCCTCGGGCACCTGCCTGAGGGCGCCCGGGGCCACCGAGGGGACCTGTGTGGGCGGGGACCCGCCCGATCCGGGGATGACCGATCCTGCGACGGATCCGGACGTTCCGGTGGCGGACACCGCAAGACCGGACGCTGGACAGCCGGCCGATGACCTCGAGGCGAGGGACCTGCCGGGTGGGGAGGTCCTGTCGGACCTGGCCCGGGAGGACGCCCTGGCCGATGGGCCGGGAGGCGGTGACCGGCGGGGTGAGGTGCCGGAGTCGGCCCCGGTCGAGGATGACCGTGCGTCGGGGGGCGGGTGCGGGGCTGGGGCAGGGAGGCCAGCGGGTGCGGCGGCCCTGATCCTGGTGCTGGTGGCTGGCCTGGGGTTTCGGTGGCAGACCATCGGGAGGGAGAGGACCATGGCCCGGGCGACCGGACGGCCGGAATCACGCCTGCACGGCGCCTGCCTGCGACCTCGGGGCAGGTCCGTCCGAAGGACCTGAACGCCCGTTGCGTCCAGGGGCCGTGACCTGAGGCCCCGGGCCTGCACGGCCGACGTTCAGGGCCGATCCGGGATCAGGCGCAGGGCCCCGGCCTTGTCCATCGGCTGGTTGTCGTTGCCGCAGCGGGGCGAGAGGCAGCAGGCGGGGCATCCCCTCTCGCAGCGGCAGTTCCGGAGCACCTCCCGGGCCATCGCCAGCATCCGGGGGAGGTCTTCGAAGGCTCGATCCGACAGGCCGATGCCCCCCTCCCAGCCATCGTAGAGAAAGAGGGCCGGGCCGCCGGTGTCCTCCGAGGCCATCGTGCTGAAGCCCGCCAGGTCCGCCGGGTCGCAGTGCAGCACCAGCGGTGCGAGCCCGACCAGCACGTGCTCCAGGGCATGGAGGGCTCCCAGGAGGTCCTCGACCCCCGGCCGGGGCCCCGGGGCCAGGTCCAGCCGGACCCCGACGGTCTGGAAGGACCGTTCGGGCAGGTCCAGGTCCTCCCGGCCGATCACGTGGTCATGGCGCTTTCGCAGAAAGCCCGTGACCCGCCAGGTCATCTCCAGGTCCCCCAGGGAGGCCTCGAAGGGCGGCAGGGACCGGCGTTCCCGGGGAGGCCGGGCCCGGGCCCGCTTGTCGGTGATCGCCACGGTCCAGTAGTCCACGTCCTGGCGCCGGGCCACGGCCCGTCCCCCTTCCAGGTCCAGGTGCTCCACCCGGAAGGTGCGGCCGCCGTGGAGATAGATCGCCCCGGGGAAGGTCTCCCGGAGGGCCCGGTCCAGGTCCAGGGTCTCCAGCAGGGTCCCGTCCTGGGCGTCCTCCAGGGCGATCTGGCGGTCGCCGATGCGGTCCAGGCGCACGGCGTCCTGGGGTCGGGTCAGTCCCCCGTGGACGTATCCCGCCGAGGTGCGCCGCAACAGTCCCTGCCCCGCAAGCGCCTCGGCGATCTCGTCGGCCAGGGCGTCCTCGCCGGGGCGGACCGGCAGCTCGGTGGCGGCGCACAGCAGGTGCCCGGCGATCACGTGGGGGTTCCGGAGGTCGATGGTCGCCCGCTCCCAGGAGCGGTCCAGCAGCATCTCCGGGTGGTGCCGCAGGTACTGGTCCAGGATGTCCGGGAAGGCCAGGAAGACCCCCAGGGAGGGCCCGCCCCGCCGTCCGGCCCGGCCCACCTGCTGCCAGAACCCGCTCTGGCTGCCGGGCCAGCCCGCCACGATCACCGCATCGAGGTCCCCGACATCGATGCCCAGTTCCAGGGCCGTGGTGGAGACCAGTCCCCGGAGGCGCCCCTCCCGGAAGTCCCGTTCCAGGGCCCGGCGTTCCTCCGGGAGATAGCCCGCCCGGTACGGCGCGATGGGCAGTTCCCGGCACCGGGGGTCCCGGGAGATCAGGCTCGCGATCCACTCGGCCCCCCGGCGGGACTGGGTGAAGCACAGGGTCTTCAGGCCTCCCTCCACCAGCCGGCCCAGCAGCGTGCGGGCCAGCACGAAGGGCGAGGGTCCTCCGGGGTCCCCGCCATCCCAGATCACCAGGGTCCGGGGCCCGGCCCCGGCCCCGTCCTGGTCGATCACGGTCGCCGGGCGGCCGGTCAGGGCCCGGGCATGATCCCCGGGGTTGGCGATGGAGGCCGATGCCAGGACCCAGGAGGGGTGTCCGCCGTGGGCCTCGACGACCCGGGACAGCCGCCGGAAGACCTGGGCCACGTGGGACCCGAAGAGGCCGGTGTAGCGATGGGCCTCGTCCACGACCACCACCCGGAGATGGGAGAAGAAGCGATGCCACTGGTGGTGGTAGGCCAGGGCCTCGTGGACCTCGTAGGGATTGGTCAATACGACCCGGGACTCCTGGCGGATGCGGGCCCGGCGGGTCCGGGGCGTGTCGCCGTCATAGACCGCCGGGAGCAGGTCGAGGCCCGACTCCCGGTCCGCCCGATCGATCACTGCCCACTGGTCCTGGCTCAGGGCCTTCAGGGGGTAGAAGAGCAAGGCCGTGGCCTCCTCGTCCCGGGCCAGGATCTCCAGCATCGGCAGCAGGAAGGCCCAGGTCTTCCCCGAGGCGGTCGGCGTGGACAGGAAGAGGTCGTCGCCGTCCCGGAACCGGGCCAGGGCCTCGGCCTGGTGTCGGTACAGGGCCTGGAACCCGAAGCGGTCCAGGGCCTGTCGCACGGACGGGTGCAGGTCATCGGGCATCGGGACCAGGGAGGGGGGCCGCCCGTCCAGTCGGAAGACCTGCCGGTCGCAGGGGGCCAGCAGGGGGTCCTGGCAGGCCCGATCCAGCACGTCGTCGAGGGCGGTCCTCACGGGGCCTCCTCGGCCCTCTCGACCAGGGCGACCCACAAGGCCATCGTGTCCAGCACGTCCAGCCGGTTGTGCCAGGCGATCGCCGCCAGGAGCCCCCCGGCCTCTGCCGGGTCCCGGAGGTACTCCTGGTAGAGCCGGGGCACCCAGGACCCCGGGAGGTCCTCGGCCCGATTCCGGCCCAGGACCTCTCGGGCCAGTGTGGACAGGCGGGCATCGGAGGCCGCCGCCCGGAAGGCCCGCCGGGCCGGCGGCAGCAGGTCCAGGTGGGCCGGGTCGAAGGGCCACGGTCTTCCCCAGTAGGCGGCCCGGCCGCAGAGGCAGGGCCAGTCGAAGGAACGGCCGTTGAAGGTCAGGATCACCCCGGTCCGGTCCATCTCCCGGGCCAGGGCCTCCACCAGCGCCGGTTCCCCGTCGGGACCCGAGACGACCCACTGCACGACCCGGACCCCGTTGTCACACAGTCGAGCGGTGCCGGCCACCACGATGGGGCTGCCCCCGAACAGCCCTCCGGTCTCCAGGTCCAGCGCGCACAGGTCCCCCGGGTCCCCCAGCAGCGGGACCGCCGCGAGCAGTGGCGCCGAAGGCCCCAGGCGGCGGGCCAGGCGCCGGGTCAGCCAGGCCGCGTCCCCACGGTCCTGGTGTCGGGTCAACGTCCGGGCATGATGGCCGAATCGGGGATGGTCCCGGAGTGCCTCCAGGTCCTCCACGCCGGCCTGGCGCAATCGGGCGGCGGTGCGGTCCCGGATGCCGGGGACGGCCTCCAGGAGCCTTCCCAGGCGGCGCCGGAGGGCCTCGGGACGTCCCCGAGGACTGGGGAAGTCCCGGGTCTCCTCCACCCGCCAGAGGTCCGGTCCCGCCCGGGTGGTCCCGGGACCCAGCAGGTCCTCCAAGGGGCGACCCCGGCCCCGGCGCAGCCATTCCCGCCGCAGCCCTTCCTCGTCGGGGGAGGGGGATGGCGGCGGCGGGACCCCCCAGGAGTCCCGGCCACGAGGCCTGCGGCTCCACAGGTCCCCGTCCCGCTGCCGCAGGGCCTCGAGCCGTTGCCGCAGCAGACGGGCCACCTCGTCCTTCCGTTCCACCGGCATCGGAGGACCTCCCGGGGCATCATGCAGACCCTTCCCGGAACGGGTCAAGGGGGGCTCTCGGGTCCGGCTCCGGGCCTCAGGGGACGGAGCGCTTCAATGCCGAACCGGGCGGCCAGGGAGGGCGGAATGCCGTGGCAGGCCGGGTCGTGGAGGCAGTCCCGGCAGTCCCGGGCCTTGACCCGCCGGTCGGGGGCCGGGGAGACCGGGGCGCCCGGGTCCAGGTAGTCGATGTCGGTCCGGGGCGTCATGCCGGCGGTGTCTCTCGGGGCCGGGAGCACCGGGGTGGGGTCCCGGAGGATGCACGGGGGCGGCGCGCAGTCTCCCAGGAAGGGGTCCACGGTGCGGGATCGGGCCCGGCAGGCCTCCAGGGCACGGTCCAGGGCGGGCCCCATCTCCTCCAGCGACACGGCCAGGTCCGGGGCCTTCCGGTGCCCCACCTCGTTCATCATGGTCAGGAAGAAGGTGGCCGCGTCGTCGGACGGCCCCAGGATGTCCGCGACGAAGCCCACCAGGTCCGGCAGGTCCGGGAGGTTCAGGCGGTTCAGCATCACGTTCACGGTGATCGCCAGCGGCGGGGCCTCGGCGGCCAGGTTGCGCAGCCCCTGGACGGCCCGGTGGAACTGCCCCCGGGTCCCGGTAATCCGGTCGTAGACCTCGGGGCGATGGGAGTGGAAACTGACCAGCAGTCGTTGCACGCCCAGTTCCCGGATCTCCCGGACCCGATCCGGGTCGGCGAACCGGACGCCGTTGGTCTGGAGGCCGATTCGGCTGGCCCCCAGGTCCCTCAGGGCCTTCAGCAGGTCCTTGAACCGGGGATGGATCGTGGGCTCTCCACCGCTCAGCATCACCTCGTCGGTCTCGGGCCGGAGGACCGGTCCCAGCAGGGCCGGCAGGTCCCCGGGTTCCAGGCGCCTGGGACCCAGGCGGACAAAGCAGAAGGGACAGGCCTGGTTGCACCGGAACTCGACTCGGAGGAGCAGTTCCCGGTAGCGTCCTCCGCCGACCTCGAGCCATCGGGTCGTCCCGGTCTCCCGGGAGTCCTGGCCATGCCCGGGAAGGTCCACGCCGAGGGGGATGGCGGCCCGGATCCTTCCGGGCAGGGCGTCCAGCGTTCGCAGGAGTCGCGCGCGCTCCTCCTCCGACGGCACGGCCCCCGGGGCCTGCCGGTAGCGGATCCGGTAGCCGCCGGCCTCCCGGTAGAAGGCCTCCCCGGGCAGGACGCCCGGCGGGATCACCTCGATCTGGAACCGCGGTTCGGGACCGGTCCCGGCCTCCAGCGACAGGCCCGGTCCCGGGGGCAGCAGGCGGACCGAGAAGCCCGATGCGACCAGGGCCTCCTCCAGCACCTCCCGGCAGGTCCGCGTCTCCAAGGCGACCTCTCCTGGCCTCGGAGGGCATTATACGTCCGGGATCGGGACCCACCGGCGGAGGCCCTTGACGGGAGGTCCGGGACGGGGGAAAACCTCCGCCGGGAGGGTCGCCGCGATGTTGAATGACACGGTCCGGCCCTGGCTCCAGGGGCATCTGGCGGGGCCCTATCGCCTGGACGATGCGGGTCGCGACCTGGTGATCCGGGCCAACGCCGCGCTGGACGACACCTACCGCCAGGGTCACGATCACCGGCCCGCGGCCTGGTGGTCCCGGATGGTCCATTCCCGCCTGGAATGGCTCCCGCCGGCCCACCGGGACACGCTGGTGGACGTGGGGTGCGGATCGGGCCTGCTGACCCGGGCCCTGATGTCGACCCGGACCTTTCGCCAGTGCCTCTCGGTGGACCTCAGCGCCGCCCAACTGGCGGCCCTCCGGCGGCACCTGGCCGAGGAGGCCATCGAGGGCGTCTGGACGGCCCGGGCCGACGTGCACCGGCTGCCCCTGCCCTCGGAATCGGTGGACTGCGTGGCGGGCAACTCGATGCTCCACCACCTGCCGGACGTTCTGGCCTTCCTGGGGGAGGTCCACCGGGTCCTTCGACCCGGGGGTGTGCTGCTCTTGACCCACGAGCCGACCGTCTCGGCCGAGCGGCTCGAGGGGCTGCTCCGGCGGCCCATCGCCTCGATCCGCCGCCGCCTCCGGGGCCTCCCCCGATCCCTTCGGGCCTCCGGGTCCCCCCCGGCCTTCACGGACCTCTGGGTCTTCGACCAGGCGGGGATCCGGCAGTGCCTGGTCCAGGCGGGGTTCGACGAGGTTCGGATCGAGGCCCGGGGCTTCCTGGCGACGCCTCCCCTCTCCCTCTGGGACCACCTCTCGGTGCGCCTGCTGGGACGGCTGCCGCCTCCGGAGGTCTACGGGAGAGTCCGGGACGTCCTGGACCGGCTGGACGCCGTGGTCTTCGGTCCCTGGTTGCCGCCGGATCGCTTCAGTTCCTTCGGCGTGGTGGCCCGGAAAGGGTCGACGGCCTCGGTGGAATTCCCCTGGCAGCCGTTTCCCTCCTTGTTCCGCTGTCCGGAGGACCAGGGCGTGCTCGAAATCGGGGATCAGGGGCTTCGGAATCCGCGGACCGGCCGCCTCTACCGGGGCGCCCCGTCGGAGGGGTTCGACTTCGTGGCCGAGGGCCCATGAGGGACGTCATCGCGGCCATCGCCACCGGGAGCGGCCCCGCCGCCATCGGCATCGTGCGCCTCTCGGGCGAGGGATCCTGGGAGGTCGCCCGGCGCCTGTGCCCGGACCTGCCAGATCCGCCCCCGGTGCGCCGCATGACCCGGGTGCGTCTCCGGCATCCCGCCACGGGACGCCTGCTGGACGAGGCCCTGGGGGTCTTCTTCGCCCCGGAGGCCTCCTACACCGGCGAGGAATCGGTCGAGTGGCACTGTCACGGAGGGCCCCTGGTGGTCCAGGGGGTGCTCTCGGCCTGCCTCGAGGCGGGGGCCCGGGCGGCCCGCCCCGGGGAGTTCACCCGGCGGGCGCTGGCCTCAGGACGCCTGGACCTGGTGCAGGCCGAGGCCGTCTCCCTGATGACCCAGGCAGGGACCACGACGGCCGTCGATGCGGCCCTGGAGGCCCTCCAGGGCCGACCCTCCCAGGAGATCGCCGAGGTCAAGGAGACCCTGCTGGACGTGCTGGCGGAGGTCGAGGCGGCGCTGGACCACTCGGAGGAGGACGGCGTCGTGGCGGACCTGGAGGCGGCCCGGGACGCCCTGGACGAGGTCCGGCGCCGCATGGAGGACTGGCTGGCCTCGGCCCGGCGCCTGCGCCCGGCCATCGCTGGGGTCCGGGTGGCCCTGGTGGGGGCCCCGAACGCAGGAAAGTCGAGTCTCTTCAATGCATTGCTGGGTCAGGCGCGGGCCCTGGTGGACGACGAGCCCGGGACGACCCGGGACCTGGTCGGAGAACTGATGGTCCTGGCCGGGGCTCCGGTGTGGATCTGGGACACCGCGGGACTGCGGCAGATGGGGGCGGGGCGGGTCGAGGCCGAGGGCATCCGGCGAGCCCTCCAGGCTGCCCGGGAGGCCGACATCGTGGTCTGGGTGGTGGACGGGACCGGGCAGGTGGACCCGGGACCGATGCCGGACCGGCTGGACCTGGTGGTCCGGACCCGGCGGGACCTGGGGCCTCCCCAGGCGCGCATCCCCCCGGTGGAGGTGCCGGTCGTGGACACCTCCGCCCGATCGGGCACCGGCCTGGACCAGGTCCGGGGACACCTCACCCGGATGGCCCAGCAGTCGCTTCATCGGGCCGCCCAGGCCCGGGTCGTGGTGATGGGAGACCGACAGCAGGATGCCCTGCGGGATGCCCTGGCCGCCGTGGCGGAGGCCTGGGAGGCCTGGTCCCAGGCCAGTCCCCTGGAGGTCACGGCCGCAGCCCTGCGCCGGTCTCTGGAGCACCTGGGGGAGATCGACGGGACGCATCTGGTCGAGGAGATCCTGGACCGGGTCTTTTCCCGCTTCTGTGTCGGCAAGTGATCCGAGGGCCTCGGGGGGGCCGTCAGGACTGGAAGAGTTCCCGCTCGATGAGCCGGGCCAGGAAGGCCTTGAAGCGGGCCACGTCGCCAGGGGAGATCCGCTGGAACTTGACCCCCATTCCGGGCTCCTTGCCCTGCCCCGGCGCGCGCCACCAGACGACCTCGCCGGTCACCGAGAGGGGTTCCTGGTCCGTGTCGTCGAGGTAGATCCGCAGGACGACGATCTGCCCCGGCGGAGACGGCTGGTCCGTGCGCACGAACGCCCCGCCGGCGCTCATGTTCATCATCAGCATCTCGGTCTCGTCCAGGTCGATGTCGCGGCCAAAGACGCCGTAGATGCGGGTCTGGTAGCGGGGATGCTGCCGCTTGTCCGAGTTCCCGTCGCCCATGGGTCCTCTCGCTCCGTCACCGGGGGCCTATTGTGGCGCGGAACGCCCTGGGTGACCAGTCCGGGGCGGTCTTCCCCGTGCCTGACCCCCCGTCCCATGCGCTTGCGCCCGCGACCGAACGCCCCCATCCCTCACCGGGAGACCACCAGCAGGCTCAGGCCCCAGGGCATCGGGACCCGGCGACCCAGGGCCCGCTCCAGTCGGAACACCGAGAGGAGCAGGTCGTTCGCGGGCCCCACGGCCAGTCCCACGTCGCTCCGGCCATCCCGGCGGTCTCCGAGGACCCGTCGGGCCAGACGGCTCGCCGCGGCCAGCGGAAAGAGCAGGGAGTTGGTCCAGGAGACCCGATCCGGCGAAAAGCCCGCCTCGGCCAGCCGTTCCAGGAATTCTCGGCGGCGATACCGGCGCAGGTGCTGCAGGGCCCGGTCATGGGTCGAGAACAGCCAGGGATGGCAGGGGACCGAGGCCAGGAACGGACCCCCGGGCCGGAGCACCCGGCGGATCTCCCGGAGGGCCGACCGGTCGTCCTCGATGTGCTCCAGGACGTCCATCGCCATCACGCCGTCGAAGCGGGCGTCCGGGAAGGGCATGGCCGTGGCATCCCCCACGACGACGGGACAGCCGGTGCGCTGCCGGGCGATCCCGGCGGCCACCTCGCTGCGGTCCAGCCCCGTGAAACGGCCCTCGCCGGACAGGAAGCGCATCATGCCGCCGGTGGCGCAGCCCACGTCCAGGACCTCGGAGTCGGGTCCCAGGCCCGCGGCCCGGTAGGCGTCCCGGAAGATCGCCCGCATTCCCAGGAACCAGAAGTGGCGGTCCTCGACGGCGGCCATCAACTGGTATTCCCGGAGGTCCATCGGACACCCGCGTCCGTTCCGGGACGAGGATAGCACGACCCCGATCGGGAACCGGAACTGCCCGAGGCAGCGCCCGGGGCGTCGTCCGGCCGGGGGATGGCCAGCAGGAGGCATCCGGCTCAGGCGTTCGCCTTGCGGGAGTCCCGGAACCCCTCCAGCAGCGAATAGACCACGGGCACCACGACCAGGGTCAGGAGGGTCGAGGTGATCAGGCCGCCGATGACCGCCACGGCCATGGGCGACCGCATCTCGCTTCCCTCGGAGAAGCCTGCGGCCACGGGCAGCATCCCGAAGATCATGGCCGCCGTGGTCATGAGGATCGGCCGCAGCCGGACGGGGCCGGCCTTCAGCAGGGCCTCCCGGGTGGAGTCCCCGGCCTCCTTGCGCTGGTTGGCATAGTCCACCAGCAGGATGGCGTTCTTGACCACCAGTCCCATCAGCAGGATCAGGCCGATGAAGGTCGCGATGTTCAGCGTCTTGCCCATGATCAGCAGGCCCAGGAAGGCCCCGACCAGCGAGAAGGGCAGGGACATCATGATCGTGAAGGGGTGCAGGAAGGACTCGAACTGGGCCGCGAGGATCAGGTAGACCATCAACACTGCCAGCACCAGGGCCGTGATCAGGTAGCCGAAGGATTCCTGCATGACCTTGTTCATGCCGGCCCACTCGCCGGTGACCCCCTTCGGCAGCACCTCCCGGGCGACGGCCTCCACCTGCTTCATCGCCGTCCCCTGGGCGACCCCTTCCAGGTCCGCCAGCACCGTGACCTGTCGCTCCCGTTGCAGGCGCTCGATGCGGCTCGGGCCCGTGCCCTCCTCCAGGCGCACCAGTTGGGCCAGGGGCACCAGGGCCCCGGTGGTGGACCGCACCGTGAGCCCGGGAATGTCCCCGGGGCCGCGCCGCCAGGCGTCGTCCAGTCGCAGCCGCACGTCCACCCGGTCCCCGTCCATCGTGACCTCCGAGACCTTGTCGCCGGCGAAGAGCGTCCGGATCGTCCCGGCCACCTGTCCCACCATCACCCCGAGGTCCGCCGCCCGCAGCCGGTCGACGGCCAGGCCCACCTCGGGCTTGCCGCTCCGGTAGGTCGTGTCCACCCCGGCGAATCCCGGCATCCGGGACAGGCGGTCTGCGAGACCCTGGGCCGCCTGTTGCACCTGGTCTCGATCCCGCCCCCGGATCACGTACTGGATCGCGGCGTTCCGGGTACCGCTGACCAGGCGCTGCTCATTGGGCTCCACCGCGACCCGTGCCTCCGGAACCATCTGCTGCACAATCCTCCGGAGGAACACGATGGCGTCCTCCTGGGAGTAACTCCGCTGTGTCTTCGGCACCAGGTCCACCTGGAGGTCCCCTTTGTTCACTTCCCCCAGGGACCCGCCCCCGATGGTCACCATCGTCTGGGTCACTCCCGGGACCTCCCGGATCCGGGCGGCGATGGTCTCCATCACCTCCGTGGTGACCCGGAGGTGCGTTCCCTCGGGGAGTTCCACGTGGACGAGGGCCTGGGACCGATCCGACTGGGGCATGAACTCGGACTTCAACGTGGGCACCAGGGCCAGCGTTCCCGCCAGGAACCCCACGGCGATCAGCAGCACGATGCCCCGGTGCCCCAGGGCCCATTGCAGGGTGCTCCGGTAGAGGGAGTCCACCCGGTCCAGCACCCCACCGATCAGCCGGGAGATCGCCCCGTGTCCCTCCTCCTCCCGGAGCATCCGGGCCGAGAGGGTCGGCGTCAGCGTGAAGGCCACGAAGAGGGAGACCGCCACCGCGAAGGCCACGGTCATCCCGAACTGGAAGAAGAAGCGCCCGATGATCCCCTTCATCGTGGCCACCGGTACGAAGACCGCCAGAATGGCCGCGGTGGTCGCCATCACCGCCAGGCCGATCTCCGCGGTGGCATCCCGGGCAGCCTGCATGGCCCCCTTGCCCATCTGGAGATGGCGGTGGATGGCCTCGATGACCACGATGGCGTCATCGATCAGGATCCCGATGGACAGCGACAGTGCCAGCATCGTCATCTGGTTCATCGTGAAGCCCAGGGCCTGCATGAAGCCGAAGGTCGCGATGACCGACGTGGGCAGGGCCAGAGCGCTGATGAAGGTGGCCCGCCAGTCCCGCAGGAACACCCAGACGATCAGGATGGCCAGCAGCGCCCCGAAGGCCAGGTCGAACCGCACGTCCCCGATGGCGTGCTCGATGAAGGTGCTGTCATCCCGGGGAATGGAGAGGGAGACGCCGGCAGGCAGCCGATCCCGCAACCGTTCCAGTTCCTCCTTGACCCGGTGGGCCGTCTCGACGGTGTTGGCCCCGGACTGTTTCAGCACCGACAGCACCACCGCGGATCGTCCGTTCACCGAGGAGTGGCTCCGGCGCTCGGCCGCGCCGTCCTCCACCCGGGCCACGTCGCCCACCCGGATCGGCGTCCCCTGGACGCTGCCGACGACCAGGGCGGCCACCTCCTCGGCGGAGTGGACCTCGCCTCGGGTCTTCAGGGCCCGCTCCCGGGAACCCTCGTCCAGATTGCCGCCGGGGACCTCCAGGTTCTGGAAGGCCAGGGCCTGGGCCAGGTCCCCGGGGGCCAGGTAGTGGGACTGCATCCGGGCCGGGTCCACCAGGACCTGCACCTCCCGTTCCTGGGACCCGATCAGGTCCACGCTGCCGACCCCTCGGACGACCTGAAGACGCTGCTTCACCTGCTCGTCGGCGATCCGGGTCAGTTCCTGCACCGGCATGTCCCCGAAGACCGCCACGTTCAGGATGGGCATCGCGTTGATGTCCAGGCGCTGCACGATGGGCGGGTCCAGGTCCTTGGGCAGTTCCCGGAGCACCCCCGAGACCTTGTCCCGGACGTCCTGGACCGCCTGGTCCGCGCTCCGTTCCAGTTCGAACTGGATCACCAGGAAGCCGACGTTCTCGAGGCACGTGGACCGCAGTTCCCGGATGCCACTGATGGTGTTGACCGCCTCTTCCAGTTTGTCCACCACCTTGGACTCGATGGTCTCGGGGTCCGCCCCGGGATAGACCACCGTGACCGTCACGAAGGGGAACTCGACGTTCGGCATCAGGTCCACGCCGAGCTGGGGATAGGCCACGATGCCGAAGACCAGCAGCAGGGAGATCATCACGGTGGCCAGCACGGGCCGCCGGATCGAGACATCGGAGAGTTTCATCGGGAGGTCCCTCCCGTCCCGTCCGGGGAGGCCAGGCGGGCCTCGCCATAGACCCCCGCCCGGAGAGCCCCGTCCGGATTGGGGATCTCCACGACGGCCAGGAAGGCCCGGGAGCCGGGGTTCGCCGAGGGGACCAGTCGGGTCACCTGGGCGTCCATCTCCTGTCCCGAGGCCGGAAGCCGGATCTTGAGCGGCGTCCCCACGGCCACCCGATCCGCCTGGGAGGAGGGGACCTGCAGTTTCAGTTCCAGGGGGTCCGTCTTCTCGACCACCACCAGCGGCGTCGGGGGCATCGCGGTGGCCGACTCGCCCTCGGAGATCATCCGGCGCACGACGATGCCGTCGTAGGGCGCGGTGATCACCGTGTCCCGGAGGGCCTTCCGGGCCAGGGCCAGGTTCGCCGAGGCCACCTCGATCTGGGCCTTCGCGGCCTTCCACCCGGCCTCCAGCACGTCCAGTTGGCTCTGGGGCACCGCCTCCTGGCTCCGGAGTTCCTGCAGGCGTCGGTACTGCAGTTCCGCGTTCCGGGCCTGGGCCTCGGCGGCCTCGAGCCCCGCCTGGGCCTGTCGGAGGCGCAACTGGTAGTCCTCGTCCCGGATCACGACCAGGGGGTCTCCGGCCCGGACCCGCTGTCCCTCGGCGGCCAGGACCTTCTGGACGACCCCTGGCACCTGGGCCATGAGGGTGCTCCGGCGATAGGGTTCCAGGGTGCCGCTCATCCAGGAGGTCCCCGAGTCGGTCGGCCGCACCTCGGCGGCGGTCCCGACCACCACGGCTCCCGCCGTGGGCTGCTCCGGCAGCGCCACCTTCCCGGAGGACTCCTGGCAGCCCACCACCGCCAGCGCCGCCAGCCCGATCCATCCCGTCCTGCCAAGTCTCATGATCTCGTCTCCCGGCAGAAGAAATCCCGCCGCCCGGTGGCGACGTCGGCAAACGATAGGGGCTGGGCCGGCTCCTGTCAATATTTTTTGAATAATGGTTCATTTTTGGGCGGAAAAATGGGTTACAATGACAGGGCCTCCTGCCAGGACCCAGAGGAGGGGTGATGGGAAGGATGCCGCTGTCCCCCGAGGCCCGCCAGAAGGTCCGGGATCGGCTGCTGGACGCCGCCGCGAGGGTCTTCGAGTCCCGGGGGTACCGGAGCGCCCGGATCGAGGACATCGCCCGGGGGGCCGGGGTGGCCGTCGGCACGGTCTACAAATACTTTCCGGGGAAGGCGGACCTGATCCTGGAACTGCAATACCGGCGCCTCGTGGCGGTCTGCGAGGAGGTCGAGGCCCTGGCGCGGCGGGAGGGGGCCTTCTGCGACAAGGTCCGGACCTACGTGGAGCGCTTCGTGGCCTTCGGCGCGGAGAGCCGCGGTTTCTTCGAGACGCTCCGGGAGTCACCCCAGTTCGTCCAGGAATCGGTGGCGGCCCATGGGGACAAGGTGCGCCGGATGCACGAGGTGCTGGACCGCATCATGGGGGAACTGGCAACCCTCATGGAGCAGGGCATCCGGGAAGGGACCCTGCGGCCCCAGTCCCCGGAGGACCTGGCCCAGGCGCTGTTGGGCCTGGCGCGGGGTCTCACGCTGCGGCGATTCCGGCAGTCCCGGGACCTGGAGGACCTGTCGGCCCGGATCCTCGACCTGTTTCTGCATGGGGCCGCATCGAGGACCGGGGGGCCCGGGGCCCCTTGCGAGGGAGGACCCGCCTGATGCCGTCATTCTGGTTGAACGGGCAGTGGACGTCGGTCGAGGTCGATCCGGACCGGACCCTGCTGGAGGTGATCCGGGGTCCCCTGGGCCTGTCGGGGACCAAGGAGGGCTGCGGGGAGGGGGATTGCGGGGCCTGCACCGTCGTGATCGGGACGCCGGAGGCGGGTCGGGTTCGCTACCGGGCCGTGACGTCCTGCCTGGTCCCCGCGTGGTCCGTCCAGGGGCGGATCGTGATCACCGTGGAGGGAATCGGGACGCCCGGGGCCCTGCACCCGGTCCAGAAGGCGCTGCTGGAGGCCCACGCGGTCCAGTGCGGCTACTGCACGCCCGGGGTCGTGATGTCCCTGCTGGCCCTGTTCCTGGACACGCCGTCACCCTCTGACGAGGAGATCCGGGCGGCCCTGGAGGGGAATCTCTGCCGCTGCACGGGGTACGTGCCCATTCGGCAGGCGGCCGAGGCGATCCGGAGCGGGTTTGCGGCGGGCACTGTCCGGACGGAGGAGATCCGCCCTCCCTGGCTGTCGGAGGTCGAGGCAGCCCTGTCGGGGGATCGGGGTGGGACCGGACTGGACGGAGATCGGTGGAAGAGCCCTGGGACCCCCGAGGAGGTGGACCGGCTGCTGGCGGACCTGGGGCCCCGAGCGACGCTGGTCGCCGGGGCCACCGACGTCCAGGTGGCCCGTCGCACCCGGGGGACCAGTCCCGGGGTCTGGGTGGACCTCTCCCGGGTCGCGGGCCTCGCCGACCTGGCCGTGGAGGCCGATCGGGTCCGGGTGGGGGCCGCCGTGCGCCTCGAGGACCTCCGGAAGGCCCTGGAGCCGGTCCTGCCCCCGCTGGCGGAGACCATCCGGACGATGTGCAGCCGGCCGGTCCGTCACCTGGCCACGCTGGCCGGGAACCTGATCAACGCCTCTCCGGTGGCCGACACGGTCCCGATGCTGCTGGTGCTGGATGCCACGGTCCGGATCCGGGGCCTCCGGGGCCGACGGGAGGTCCCGGTCTCCCGGTTTCTCCAGGGGTACCGGCAGGTGGACCGGGCCCCGGACGAGTGGGTCGAGGCCATCGAGATCCCCCGGGCCGATGGCGACTTCGTGCACTTCGAGAAGGCCTCCCGGCGACGGGAACTGGACATCGCGACGGTGAACTCCGCCCTCCGGATCCGCTGGGAGGGAGGCCGGGTCCGGGAGGCCCGACTGGCCTTCGGTGGCGTGGCCCCCACGACGGTCCTGTGCCCCAGGGCGGCGGATCGCCTCCGTGGCCGACCCTGGACCTGGGAGACCGCCGAGGAGGCCGCCAGGACGGCGATGGAGGAGGTGACCCCCATCGGCGACGTCCGGGGCAGTGCCGAGTTCCGGCGACGGCTCGTCCATCACCTGGTGCTGGGTCACTTCCGGGCCTGGCAGGAGTCTTCCGGAGGCACGCCATGAGCGACCCACGCAGCCCCATGCCGAACGACGGGGGCCGTTCCCCGGTCGGGGACCCCCATCCCCACTGGTGCGGGCCGGACCTGGTCACGGGCCGGGCCCGCTTCGTCGGGGACGACCGGGCCCCCGAGGGCATGCTGCACCTGGCCCCGGTCACCAGCCCGGTCGCCCACGGACACCTGCGGTCCATCGACCCGGCCCTGGCCCTGGCGATGCCGGGCGTCGTGCGGGTGATCACGGCGGCGGACATCCCGGGGCAGAACCAGATCGGCGGCATCGTGGCCGACGAGACGCTGATGGCCGAGGGCGAGGTGTCCTATGTCGGGGAGGTGGTCGCCGCGGTGGTGGCCCGGGACCCCGTCACGGCCCGGCAGGCGGCGGCGGCCGTGCGCCTGGAGATCGACCCCCTGGATCCGGTGCTGACGATCGAGGAGGCCGTCCGGCGGGGATCCTACGTGGGCCCGATCCGGCGGATCGAACGGGGCGACCCCGACGGGGTCTTCGCCACGGCCCCCCACGTCCTGTCCGGCGTCGCGGTGAGCGGGGCCCAGGAGCACCTCTACCTGGAGACGCAGCGCTGTCGGGCCTTCCTGGAGGAGGATGGGGCCTTGCTGCTCCAGTCCTCCACCCAGCATCCCACCGAGGTGCAGCGGATGGCGGCCCAGGTCCTGGGCATTCCCCGGAACCAGGTCTGCGTGGAGGTCCGACGCCTCGGGGGCGGGTTCGGCGGGAAGGAGTCCCAGGCGACCTCCTGGGCCTGCCTGGCGGCCCTGGCGGCCCGGCTCACCGGGCGGCCGGTGGAGGTCCTGCTGCACCGGGACGAGGACATGCGGTTCACCGGCAAGCGCCATCCCTACGAGGCCCACTGGCGCATCGCCTTCGACGGGGAGGGGCGCATCCTGGCCTACGAGGTGGACCTCCGGAGCAACGCCGGGGCCGTGGCCGACTGCAGCACATCGATCCTGGAACGGTCCATGCTGCATGCCGACAACGCCTATGACCTGCCTCATGTCCGCATTGTGGGCCGGCCCTGTCGCACCCATCTGCCGCCAGCGACCGCCTTCCGGGGCTTCGGGGCCCCCCAGGGGGTCTTCGCCATCGAGTCGGCGATCCAGGCCATGGCGAGGCACCTGGGCCTGGACCCCCTGGAGGTCCGCCGCCGCAATCTCTATCGCGAGGGCCAGACGACGCCCTACGGCCAGCCGGTCACGCACGTGGTGCTGACCGAGATGCTGGACCGGGCCCGGGAACTGGCCGACTGGGACCGGCGGCGGCAGGAGATCGCCCGGTTCAACGCCTCGTCCCGGACCCGGCGGAAGGGCATCGCCGTCACGCCGGTCAAGTTCGGGATCTCCTTCACGGCGGCCTTCCTGAACCAGGCCGGGGCCCTGGTCCACGTCTATGGCGATGGGTCCGTGTCGGTATCCCACGGGGCCATCGAGATGGGGCAGCAGGTCCAGACCAAGATCGCCCAGGTGGCCGCCGAGGCCCTGGGCGTCCGGCTGGACCGGATCCGCATCGAGACGACCAGCACCCGGAGGGTCGCCAACATGTCCCCCACGGCGGCCTCCACCGGGGCGGACCTCAATGGGGCCGCGGTGCGGCGGGCCTGCCTCGACATCCAGGCGCGGCTCCGGGCGGTGGCCGCCCCGATGCTGGGACGGGGGGAATCCCCACAGGCCTGCTCCCCCGAGGACGTCCGGTTCCAGGGAGGGCGGGTCTTCGACGTCCGGTTCCCGGACCGGACCCTGACCTTCGAGGAGGTGGTCCAGCAGGCCTTCCTGCAGCGGGTGGACCTGTCGGCCCATGGCTTCTTCGCCACGCCCGGGGTGGCGTTCGATCGGGAGGCGGGTCGGGGGACCCCCTTTGCCTACTACGTCTTTGGGGTGGGAATCAGCGAGGTCACGGTGGACCTGCTGACCGGGGCGACCACCGTGGACCGGGCCGTGCTGGTCCACGAGGCCGGCGAGAGCCTGAACCCGGCGGTGGATCGGGGGCAGGTGATCGGGGCCTACGTCCAGGGCCTGGGGTGGGCCCTGCTGGAAGAGGTGGTCTGGGACGACCAGGGACGTCTCCAGAGCGCCTCGGCCACCACCTACAAGATCCCGTCCTTCGGCGATGCGCCCCGGGACCTGGTGGTCGTCCTCTGGCCGAACCCCCGGCCGGTGGGCGTGCTGCTCCGGTCCAAGGCCGTCGGCGAACCGCCGTTCCTCTACGGGGAGTCGGCCTTCTTCGCGGTGGAGGACGCGATCCAGGACCTCGCCTCGGGGGCCTTGCGGCTCCCGGCCACCGCCGAGCAGGTGCTGCTGGCCCTCCCCCCGCCGGAGGCGCCCCGGGAGGTCAGCGAGCCTTGTAGTGATACTCGCAGCGGTCCTTGCAGCGCTTCTCCTTGACCTGGCACTTCTTCTGGCAGTCCCGGGCCGCGCCGGATCCCTTCAGGTGGCGGACCTCGCAGCGGGCCTCGCAGTTCGTCTCGCAGCGCTCCAGGCAGCGCTCCAGCTTCAGGGAGGACCGGCCTCCCCGGGCGAATCCGGCGACGGGCATCAGCAGCAGTACCAGCGTCCCGATCGCGAGCCAGCGGCCCATGGCGTCCTCCCGAGGAGATCGGGAGTGATTGTGCGGACTCCCCGTCGGGGTGTCAAATCCCGGGGTCTCTGGTATCATGCGCCTGATTGTCACAGGAGGAACCGATGCCGGGCATCCTGATCGTCGTGATCGTGCTGCTGGTGCTGATCTTCTTGATCGTGGGGATCTACAACGGCCTGGTCCGGTCCCGGAACCAGTACAAGAACGCCTATGCCCAGATCGACGTGCAGTTGAAGCGCCGCTACGACCTGATTCCGAACCTCGTCGAGACGGTGAAGGGCTACATCAAGCACGAGCGGGAGACCCTGGAGGCGGTGGTGGCCGCCCGGAACACCGCGATTGCCGCCAGCAAGGCCGCGGCGGCCAATCCGGGGGACCCGACCGCGATGCGCAGCCTGTCCCAGGCCGAGGGAGGCCTGACCGGGGCCCTGGGGCGCCTCTTCGCGGTGGCCGAGGCCTACCCGGACCTGAAGGCCAACCAGAACATGATGATGCTCCAGGAGGAGCTCACCTCGACGGAAAACAAGGTCGCCTTCGCCCGGCAGGCCTTCAATGACGCCGTGACGGCCTACAACAACCGGCGGGAGGTCTTTCCGAACAACGTGATCGCCGGGATGTTCGGCTTCGGGCCGGCGGAGCTGCTGGCGGCCACCGAGGCCCCCGAGGAGCGGAAGGCCCCGAAGGTCCAGTTCTGAGGCCCTGAGGCCCCGGTCCATCCCCCTCCGGAGGTCTCCCCATGTCCACCAGTTTCTTCGAGCACCAGGAGCAGGCCCGGAAGAGGACCCGGTGGCTGGTGGTGCTGTTCGGGCTGGCCGTGCTGGGCATTGGCGCCACGCTCTACCTGGTCGCTCGCCTGATCTACCTGAACGGCGGCGAGTCGGCGCCTCCCGGGGCCTCCTGGTGGGACCCGGAGTGGTTTGCCTGGATCGTCGGGGCCACGGCGGTCTTCGTCGGGCTGGCGTCGGGCTTCCGCATCCTCACGCTCCGGTCCGGCGGGAGCGCCGTGGCGGAGATGCTCGGGGGGCGCCCGGTCTCGCCCGAGACCCGGGACCCGCTGGAGAAGCGGCTGCGGAACGTCGTGGAGGAGATGGCCATCGCCTCGGGAGTCCCGGTGCCGGCCATCTACGTACTGGAGGAGGAGGAGGGCATCAACGCCTTCGCCGCCGGCTTCCGCCCGGAGGATGCCGCCGTGGCCGTCACCCGAGGGGCGCTCCAGACCCTGAGCCGCGACGAGCTGCAGGGCGTCATCGCCCACGAGTTCAGCCACATCCTGAACGGCGACATGCGGCTCAACATCCGCCTGATGGGGGTGATCTTCGGCATCCTGGCCATGGCCGTGGTGGGCCGTTTCATGGTCCAGTTCGCCGGCCGGACCCGGGTCCGTTCCTCCAAGAAGGACGGCAATGCGGCGGCGGCCATCGTGCTGATGGGCCTGGTGCTGATGATCGTCGGCTACATCGGTGTCTTCGTCGGGCGGATCATCCAGGCGGCCATCTCCCGGCAGCGGGAATACCTGGCTGACGCCTCGGCGGTCCAGTTCACCCGGAATCCCTTCGGGATCGCCGGGGCCCTCAAGCGCATCGCGGGATTCGTCCACGGGTCGCGCCTCCAGGCGCCCCGGTCCATCGAGGTGGGGCACTTCCTGTTCGGCGAGGGCCAGCGGTCCTGGCTCGGGGGGCTCCTGGCCACCCATCCGCCCCTGGAGGAGCGGATCCGTCGCCTGGATCCGGGATTCGCCCCCGAGGCCGCCGCGGCATCGGTCCCGCCGTCCATGGCCTCCGACCCCTCCGGGGCCGCCGGGTTCTCCGACGGCCGCATTGCCGTGCAGCCTCAGGCGGTGATGGCCCGGGTCGGGGCCCCCTCCGCCGACCACGTGGCGCAGGGCGTCGCGATGCGGTCGCGCCTGGAAGGGGAAATGGAAGAGGACCTGCACCGGCCCGTGGGGGCGGCGGCCCTGGTCCTGGCGCTGCTGATGGATCGTCAGGACCCCGAGGTCCTGCGGTCCCAGCGGGAGTACCTGCAACGGGAACTGGGGTCCGAGGGCTGGGAGGCCGTGCACCGCTGGATGTCCCACCTGGAGACCCTGGGACCGGCCTGGCGATTGCCGTTGCTGGACCTGGCCACCCCGGCCCTGCGGCTGCTGGACGACGGGCAGCGGGCCGACCTGATCCGGCGTCTGGAGGCCCTGGCGGCGGCGGACCGGACCTTGAGCCTCTTCGAGTTCATCGTGCTGCGGCTGGTCCAGAGGCGCCTGGCCGCGGGTCCCCTGCCTCCGGGCGGGCGGGGACGGGCCACGACCTTCGACCTGGACCACCTGCTGGCGGGCGTGTCCCTCTATGGGGAGTCGGGAGAGGACCTGGAGGCCCTGGCCGCCGCCAGCGGGAGGCCCGTCGAACGCCTCCGGGAGGCCCTGGCCCGGGTGCGAACGGAGGGCCTGCCCCTGCTCGGGCAGGTGCTGGATCGCCTGGCCCGCGCGTCCTTCGAGACCCGGCGGATGGCCCTGGACCGCCTCACCCGGCTGGTCCTCGCCGATGGCCGGGTGACCCTCCGGGAGGCGGAACTGACCCGCCTTGTGGCCGTCTCGCTGGACTGTCCCCTGCCGCCGTTCCTGGAGGCGGCGTGATGTCGTCAGACGGCGTGCGGCCGCTGGAAGGACCCATTCCGCCCCCGGATCCCCTGCCCAGGGAGGTTCTGGAGGCCCTCGGGGCCATTCGGCGGCGTTCGGACCTGGAACGGTCGCCCCTCTGGGACCGCTCGCGGCAGGCGGTGGAGGCCCGGACCTCGGCCCTGGTCCACGGGCTGCCGAAGGCCCCTGTCCCCTGTCCGCCGATCTCCTTTCTCCGGGTCGCCACCTGGAACATCCAGCGGGGGTTGCGCCTCGAATCCCTGATCGACATCCTGCGCACCCATCCGGCGCTCCAGGACCTGGACGCCCTCATGCTCAACGAGGTGGACCTGGGCATGGCCCGGTCCGGGAACCGTCACGTCGCCGCGGAGGTGGGCGAGGCCCTGGGAATGGCCCATGTCTTCGGCAACTCCTATCTCTGCCTCGACGCGGGTGACCCGGTGGACCGGCTCCGGGGGGGATCGGGGCAGAACACCCACGCGATGCATGGCAACGCCATCCTGAGCCGCTGGCCCCTTCGGCGGGCCTGCAACGTCCCGGTCTTCGTCACGAAGGACAAGTTCCACAGCAGCGAGAAGCGCCTGGGGGCCAAGCGGGCCCTCTGGGCCCAGGTCGAGACGCCCCTGGGACCGGTGGTGCTGGCCTCGGCCCATCTGGACAGCGTCGCCTCCTCCAGCCAGCGGGCCCGGCAGTTGGGGGACCTGGTCGCCTCGTTGCCGGAGGGCCTGCCGGTGGTGATCGGGGGTGACCTGAACACCCACACCTACGACGTCTCCTCGACCGGCGGGCTCCTGCGCAACCTCTGGCAGAAGTTGCTCCGGGGCGGTTTTCCCCATGCGATCCACCACTACATGCATCCCTGGGAGGTCTACGAGACGCCGGTCTTCCGGGTCCTGGAGGAGGCCGGGTTCCGATGGCGGGAGTGCAACGACCTCTCCCGGGGGACCCTCCGGTACGAGGTGGGGACCTTCGAGAGCGAGAGCGCGGTTCGGGAGCACCTTCCGGGCGTTGCCGTGTGGGTGCTCCGGTGGCGCCTGCGGCCCTGGAACGGCGTCGCCCCGCTGCGGATGGACTGGATGGCGGTCCGGGGGCTTCGGCCCCTGGGCGACGGGGAGCGGACGGACTCCGGTGGACGGCGGTCCCTGGCTCCCCGGGTGGTGGAACGGCCCCTCTGGCAGGGGACCCGGATCAGCGACCACGACCCCCTGGTGATCGACGTGGTGCCCTGAGGGGGGATGTCGTGGGAGCGGGACATGGGGCCCTGCGATCCGGGCCAGGGTCGTCCACCCGAACCCCGGAAGAACCAGGGGGGCGTCGCGGTACCCGCTTCAGGCGTCCCGGCCGGGCCGGGCCTGCACACCACGGGCAGGGGCGACTCCCAAGTCAACGCACCAGCGGTTCGACCACTGGACGACCGCCGGCTCGATCGCAGGGCACCCGACCCCATGATAGGGAACCTCCCCGGGGGCTGCAAGGGGGATCCGGAAGGAGCCGGTCATGGGTGCCCTCGGTGGGGGCATCGGCCGTCAGGAAAGGCTCATCTCCCGGAGCCAGACGGCGATGCGAGGGACCTCGGTCTCGGGGCGGTTGGGTCCCGAGGCGACCGAGATCACGAAGTCGAAGACCGCATCCTCGTCCAGGGGGGCCACCCCGATCCCGTTCCACTGGAGGAAGGTCAGCGCACAGGCGAGACCGGTGCGCTTGTTGCCGTCCAGGAAGGGGTGGTCCTTCACGACGTGGAACAGGTATGCCGCGGCCTGGTGGTAGAGGTCGGGATAGATGGGCTGCCCGAAGACCTCGTTGTGGACGATGCGGTCCACGAAGGCCAGGGAGGCCCCGGGTCGCAGGTTGCCGTTCTCCTTGCAGAGGCCTCCGGTGTAGAGGGCCGACAACCGATTGATGGCCAGGATCATGCGCTTGGTCAAGGGACGCATGGTCACCTCCCCAGGCGGAGGTAGAGGTTCAGGTGCTGTCGGATGCCATCCTCGGCGATCTTCAGGGCCACCACTTCCCCCCGGTCCAGCCAGAGGCCCTGGCATCGGGGGCATCGGTCGATGACGATCCCCGCGATGTCCTGGGGTTCCATCACGGCGCCGTCCACCGGGCAGGTCTCGACTCGACGGACCTCCTCGTCGGGAATCGACTCGACGTCCGGCTCGTCCAGCGAGACCTCCTCGAAGCAGCGCACCAGTTGCAGCATCGACTCCAGTTCCCCGGCATCGTAGAAGCGCCCGCCGCACCGGGGACACTGATCGACCTCCTGGCGATGCTGCACCACGGTCTGCATCGGGACCTGGCAGACCGGACAGAGGCGGGTCGTCGGGGACATGGGCGCCTCCGGGGAAGGTCTCGACATGGTAGCACGGGGATCGCGGGAAGAAGGGGTGGGGATCGGCCTCGATGGGCCTCAGAAGGGGCCCTTGTGCCGTGCCCCGATGTCGGTGCGGAAGTGCCGACCGGCGAAGCGGACCTTCTGGGCGGCCTCGTAGGCCCGTCCCCGGGCCTCCCGGAAGGAGTCCCCCAGGGCGGTGACCCCCAGCACCCGACCTCCGGCCGTCACCAGGGTCCCGTCGGGCAGACGCCGGGTTCCCGCGTGGAAGAGCCGCACTCCCAGGACCGCCGCCGCCTCGTCGATCCCCTCGATCACGTCGCCGGACCGGGGCCGATCGGGATATCCGGCGGTGGCCAGCACCACGGTGATGGCCGGCTGGGCCAGGAAGTCCAGGCGGACATCCCCCAGGCGACCCTGGGTACAGGCATGGAGCGCCTCCAGGAGGTTTCCCTTCAGGCGCATCATCAACGGCTGCGTCTCCGGGTCTCCGAAACGGCAGTTGAACTCCAGCACCTTGGGTCCCTCGGGGGTGATGATCAGCCCCGCGTAGAGGACCCCCTGGTAGACGATGCCCCGGCGGCCCATCTCCTCGAGCACCGGCCGGATCACCCGTCGCAGGATGTCCTCCAGGGCGTCGCCCTCCAGCAGGGCGGTGGGGGAGTAGGCCCCCATTCCCCCGGTGTTGGGCCCCTCGTCGCCGTCGAAGACCCGCTTGTGGTCCCGGGCGCCCGGGAGCGGCAGGATCCGCTCTCCGTCGGTGATCACCATGAGGGAGGCCTCGTCCCCCTGGAGGAATTCCTCGACCACGACCTTCCGGCCCGCGTGACCCAGGGCCCCGTCCACCATGAACGACTTGACGGCCTCGACGGCCTCGTCCCGGGTCTGGGCCACCACGACCCCCTTGCCTGCCGCCAGCCCGTCGGCCTTTACCACGACGGGCAGGGGGCACTGGAGCAGGTGCCTCAGGGCGGCATTGGGGTCGTCGAAGACCTCGTGGCGGGCCGTCGGGACCCCGGCCTCCAGCATCAGGGTCTTGGCGAAGGACTTGCTGGACTCGATCCGGGCCGCCGCCTGGACGGGTCCGAAGACCGGGATGCCCCGGGCCTGGAGCCGGTCTGCCAGGCCCATCGCCAGCGGCGTCTCGGGCCCGACCACGACCAGCCCCACCTCCCGGTCCACCGCCGTCTCGACCAGGGCATCGATCTCGTTGGGGCCGACCGGCAGGGCCTTCGCCGAGTCGTCGGTACCCCCGTTCCCCTTCGTGATCAGCACCTCCGCCCCGGGGCTCTGGGAGAGGCGCCAGGCCAGCGCGTGCTCCCGACCCCCATGACCGACCACCAGCACCTTCATCGTCCACCTCCTGGACCGTGACCGCCGCCGCTCAGTGCCGGAAATGCCGACGCCCGGTGAAGACCATGGCGATGCCGAGGCGGTCCGCCGCTGCGATCACCTCGGCGTCCTTCACCGACCCCCCGGGCTGGGCCACCGCCGTGGCCCCCAGTCGGGCGACCTCCTCCAGGCCGTCGGGGAACGGGAAGAAGGCGTCGCTGCCCACGGCGGTCCCCTCCAGGGGAACCCCTCGGTCGGCCGCCTTGACCCCCGCCAGCCGGGCCGAGTCCACCCGGCTCATCTGGCCGGCGCCGATGGCCGCCGTCCGGTCCGCCCGGGCGAAGACGATGGCATTGCTCTTGACGTGCTTGCAGACCTTCCAGGCCATCTCGAGGGCCGCCCACTCGCCCTCCTCGGGGGCCCGCCGCGTCACCACCCGTCCTTCCCGGACCTCGTCGGCCCGGGGGTCGGTCTCCTGGACCAGCAGGCCCCCCGAGAGGTCCTTCGCCACGAGCCGGGGCAGGGGGTCGAAGAAGCCGTCGCCCATCTCCATGACCCGGAGGTTCTTCCTGGCTGCCAGGACCTCGAGGGCCCCTGCCGACATCCGGGGTGCCAGCACCACCTCGTAGAAGTGTTCCGCCAGGCGCCGAGCCAGGGCCTCGTCCACCTCCCGGTTCAGGGCCACGATGCCTCCGAAGGCCGAGACCGGGTCCGTCGCCAGGGCCTTCTCGTAGGCCTGGGCCAGGGACTCCCGGTCCACTCCGGCGCCGCTGGGGTTCGTGTGCTTGATGATCGCCACGGCGGGCCCGTCGAACTCCCGGACCAGTTGCCAGGCCGCCTCCATGTCCACGAGGTTGTTGTAGGAGAGGACCTTGCCCTGGCGCTGCATGGCCCCGAGGATCCCCGAGGGGCGGTCCGGCAGATAGACCGCCGCCCGCTGGTGCGGGTTCTCGCCATACCGGAGGTCCACGGCCTTGCGTCCACCGGCCAGGAAGACCTCCGGGAGCCCCTCCTGGCCGCCGCCGAAGAAGCCCGCCACCGCGGCGTCGTAGAGGGCCGTGTGGGTGAAGACCTTGACCATCAGGCGCCTGCGGGTCTCGGGGGTCGTGTCCCCCAGGTCCCGGATCTCCTGGAGCACCGCGCCATAGTCCCCGGGGTCCACCACCACGGTGACCCGGGCATGGTTCTTCGCCGCGGCGCGGATCATCGAGGGCCCGCCGATGTCGATCTGCTCGATGGCCTCCTCGATGGTCACGTCGGGCCGGGCGATGGTTGCCTGGAAGGGGTAGAGATTCACCGCCACCAGGTCCACCGGGCCGATGCCGAGTTGCTGCAACGTGGTCTGGTCCTCGGGGGTGCCCCGGGCCAGGATGCCCCCCATCACCGCCGGGTGGAGGGTCTTCACCCGGCCGTCCAGGCACTCGGGGAAGCCCGTGACCTCCGAGACCTCCCGCACCGGCACGCCGGCCTCCCGGAGCGCTCGGGCCGTCCCGCCCGTCGAGACCACCTCGAACCCCGCCTGGACCAGGCCGTCGCAGAACTCCACCACGCCGGTCTTGTCGCTGACGCTCACGATCGCCCGCCGCATTCCCGTTTCCTCCTTCGAGCCCCCGGTGGTCCTCAGGGGGCGGCCTTCTCCACGAAGGTCACGTTGTCCAGGAGCACCGTCCCCGAGGCCCCGTCCTGGTCCTTCCGGTCCAGCCGGATCCCCACCTGCCGCCCCATCTTCCGGTTGAACATCGGGTGCAGGATGTCATCCAGGGCCACCTCGTAGCGCTTCCATTCCTTGCCGGCCACCAGGGGGCGGCTCTCGCCGACGTAGCCCTGGAGGGCCGCGTCGTAGGGGTCCAGTTCCGTCACCTCCAGCCGCACCGCGTGATCCTCGTCGTCGCCGGACTTCAGCAGGAACGTCACGGCCTGGTAGGGGCGGATGTCCACGGGCCTGGGCTTGCCCTTCTCCCCGGCCAGGTACTCGAAGGTGCCGCACTGGCTGTTGGCCATGGGCAGGGAGAACTGGACCTGGAGCCGCCGATTCCCTCCCTCCTCCATCTGGGAGAGGAGGCACTTGCCCCCCCGGAAGGACCAGGTGTCGTAGAAGCCGCCCCAGTTCGTCTGGTGCTTCTCCAGGGGCGCCTCGTAGTCGTTCAGGACCTTCCAGCCTGCCGGAAGGGGATCGGGCCAGAGGGGTTCCTGCGGGGACTTCGGAGGTTCGGGGGGCGGGGCCGGTTCCGGTGCGGCCGCAGGGGCAGGAGCGGGCTCCGGGGCCCGGGCCGTCTCCTTGCGGCCGCACCCGGACCAGAGGACCCCCGCGACGACCCCCCAGAGGACCCACTTGCCCCGCCCCATCTGAACCTCCCGTCCCTGGCCGAAAGGCCTGGATCCCGATCCGCATTGACCCCTGTCCAGGCCGGCCCTATGGTAAACGCCATGAACAGACCGAACAAGCCGTTTCGACGGGTCTTCTGGCTGGTCCTGGACAGTGTGGGAATCGGGGCGATGCCCGATGCCGGACGCTACGGCGATGCGGGGGCCGACACCCTGGGCCACGTCGCCAGGGCCCTGGGGGGGCTCCGGATGCCTCACCTGGGCCGCCTGGGCCTCGGGCATCTGGACACCATTGCGGGCGTGCCTCCCGAACCCCGGTGGGACGGCCACGTGGTCCGGTTGCGGGAGGCCTCGCCGGGCAAGGACACGACCACCGGTCACTGGGAGATGGCGGGCGTGATCCTCGATGCGCCATTCGCCACCTTCACCGAGACGGGTTTTCCGCCGGAGGTGATGGAGGCCTTCCGCCGGGAGTCGGGCTTCGACTGGTTGGGCAACGTCGCCGCCAGCGGCACCGAGATCCTGGACCGGCTGGGCGAGGAGCACTGCCGCACCGGCCGGCTGATCGTCTACACCTCGGCCGACTCGGTCTTCCAGGTGGCAGCCCACGAGGACGTGGTGCCCCTGGAGGACCTCTACCGGGCCTGCGAGGTCGCCCGGCGCATCCTGGACCCCTATCGGGTGGCCCGGGTGATCGCCCGGCCCTTCGTCGGGACGCCCGGGGCCTGGAAGCGGACCTACAATCGCCGGGACTTCAGCATGCGGCCGCCCCGGCCCACGGTCCTGGACCGGCTCTGCGACCACGGCGTGCCCGTGGTGGGCATCGGCAAGATCTCCGACATCTTCGCGGGCCAGGGGGTCCCCCGGAGCGTCCACACCGAGGGGAACACCGACGGCCTCCGGCGGAGCCTGGAGGTCCTCCAGGAGGGGGGCGAGGGCCTGGTATTCACGAACCTGGTGGACTTCGACATGCTCTACGGGCACCGCCGGGACCCGGAGGGGTACGGTCGGGCCCTGGAGGAGGTGGACCGGGCGATGCCGGGGATCATGGAGGCCCTGGGGCCCGACGGCCTGCTGATCGTCACGGCGGACCATGGCTGCGACCCCACCGCCGACTGGTCCACGGACCACACCCGGGAGATGGTCCCGGGCATCCTCTGGCACCGGGGGATCGGGCCGGGAGGGGGACGGGACCTCGGAACCCGGGAGACCTTCGCGGACCTGGGGGCGACGGTGGCCGAGGCCCTGGGGATCCCGGCGGCGGGGGACGGGACGTCCCTGCTGTCGGAGGTCGGGGGACCTTGAGGGCCCCCGGGCCGGGTCGAGACTTCCGCAGAGACCACTCCGCCTGGTTCCAGGGGCCTATCCCGGGGGGCCCTGTCGGTGGGCGCGACCCCACAGGACCCCGTGGACCACGGTCCCCAGGAAGGCCACCAGATAGAGGGCCATCGGGACCACCAGCGCGGCGAAGGAGGGGCGCTCCACGACCTCCCGCAGGAAGACGGGACGCGGCGGCACCTGGTCGATCAGCACCGCGATCCAGAACCCGTGGAGGAGGGCGTTGAGGAACAGGGAGAGGGCCGCCGACCGCCTCCGTCCGCGGAACAGCGCCGAGAAGCGGGTCGCCAGGGAGAGCCACAGCACGAGCCCCATCAGGGGATACATCACCGGGTAGGGCACCGGGTGCGTGAAGACCAGCCAGGTCAGGACCCCGGTGCCCGCCAGGTGGACGCCCAGGACCCCTGCGGCGACCCCGCTGGCCACCAGCCGAAAGGTCTGGCGGACCCTCCCCGCGTCCTGCTGGAGTCGAATCAGCACCGACTCGCCGGCGCCCGGGTTCTCGGGGGTCCCGGGAGGGTCCTCGAGGGGAGGGGTCACGGACACTGGCCCTCCAGATGGAGGTCATCGATGTAGGTGCCCTCGTAACTGGACGGGAAGGCGTCCACGGAGTCGAACTGGAAGATCAGGCGGGCCGGTCCGCCCTGAAAGGCGGCCAGGGGCACCGTGATCTGCTTCCAGGCGTTGTCGGTGATGGGGCGGATCTCGTTGAGGGTGGTCCAGGCGACCCGCTCGGTCCCGCTGCCGTCCCGGACCAGCACCGAGAGGATGTCGGTGCCCGGCGTGAAGTCGGTGGACTTCCAGAGCCAGAAGGTCAGCACTGGCTGCACGGTCCGGTCCAGTTCCAGCGTGGGGGAGACGGCCCGTCCGCCCACCTTCGTGCCTCCCGCCGATTCGTAGGTGTGGGTGGTCGGGTCGCCGAAGTAGAGGCTGGTGGGGGCGCTGTGGGCCCGCTGGCCGTCCAGGACCCATCGGGGACTGGCGGCATGGCCGCTTTCGGGCATGCCCTCGATGGTGAACCCCGCCAGGTCGTCGAAGGAGACATCGAGCAGCACGGTCCGGCAGCACTCGGGGGTGCCCTTCACCACGCACTCGCCCCGGTCGGCCTGGAAGGGGATCTCGCACCGGAGGCAGGGGTCCTTGCAGTCGTCGTCCCGGGCGCAGCATCCGGCGATGGGGACGTAGTCGCACTGGTTCTCACGGCAGGACCAGGTGGTGCAGGTCACGGCGGGGCAGTCCTGGTCCTTCACGCAGCAGCCGGTCGTCCGGGTGAACTGGCACTTGCCGTTGGTCTGGCAGGTCCCCTCCTCGCAGGGGTCCTCGCTGGTGCAGTCGTCGTCCCGGACGCAGCAGCCGGCGTTCGGGTGGGTGCACCGTCCATCCACGCACCGATCCTCGGTGCAGGGGTTTCCGTCGGCGCAGTCCTTGTCCACCGCGCAACAGCCGGCCCCGGCATTCGGGTAGTGGGTGCAGGCGTGACGGACGCAGTAGTCCGAGGTGCAGTCGTTGTCGTCGTCGCACTCGTCGTCCCGGTTGCAGCACCCGGCCACCGGGGCGTCCGACTGACACCGGTGATTCACGCAGTGGTCTGGGGTGCAGAAGTCCCGGTCGTCGCACTGGTCGTCCCGATTGCAGCACCCGAGGACGGCCTCGAAGACACACCGTCCTGCCTCGCAGGAGTCGGTCGTGCAGGGGTCCTGGTCGTCGCAGGCGATGGGGGCGAAGTCGCACCGGCCAGCGATGCACCGGTTCACGGTGCAGGCGTCGCCGTCGTCGCAGTCCGTGGCCGAGACGCAGGCCGGGCGGTTCCAGTCGCCCGAGAGGTCCGTCGGGTTGCCCGGGTCCTGGCCGCCGCAGGCTCCCGCAAGAAGCACCAGACCCGCCAGAAAGAGGTTGCGTCCCATCTCCGTCTCCTGGGAGATCCGTCGGGATGATATCATTCCCGGCGATTGGTTCGCCATGGACCCGGTGGCCCGGACCTGGAGCGTCGGTCGGGGCCATGGGGTTCGCGGGGGAGAAGGGGGATGCTGGTTCCGGGACTCGCACTGCGGAACGGGTGGGCCGAGGGGGTGCCGCCACCGGCTCCAGACACGGACCCGCGGGAGGCGCTGATTCGCCTTGCGACGGACCGCTCGAGGGTGGGAGAGATCGAGGTCCGGCACCTCTCGGGGGCCGGAGAGGACCAGGACGTCCTGATCCGCAGGCTGGCCCGGAAGGTTCCCTGCCGGTTGTGGACCGGGATCGCCGACGAGGACAAGGCCCGGAGGTTTCTGCGATCCGGGGTGCGAAAACTGGTCCTGCCCGCCCAGTCTCCACGGGACCTCCTCTCGCGCCTGCCCCGAGGTCGGACGGTGGTGGCCCTGCGGACTCCCGACGGGCGTCAGTGCTACCTGGACGAGGCCGGGGATCGGATGCGCCCGGCCCTGGAGTGGATGCAGGTGCTGGCCCCCTACTGCTCGGGCTTCCGTCTCTCCTTCGAGGACCCCGAGGGACGGCCCTTGCCCCCGGATCGGGAGGCCCTGGCGATCCTGACCGGTGCCCTGAACATGGACTTCACGGTCGTTGCGCAGGTCCGGTCCGTGGAGGAGGTCCGAGACCTGGATCGCCTGGGCTGCGACCTGGTGGCGGACGATGCGCTGGCGGAGGGTCGGTTCTCCCCGGCCGAGGCGCTGGTGGCCTGCCTGGACTTTCCGGAGGGCGGGATCCCCACGGTGTTGGTGGACCGTTCGGGCCAGGTGCTGCGCCTGGTCACCATCGGCCGGGAGACCCTGCAGGCGGCCCTGGAGAGTGGCCGCATGGACTTCTTCCTTCCGGGGCACCCTCCCTGCCGGGAGTGTCCCGAGACCTGCAGTGGAGGGGTGGCGGTGGTCCGGGTGCTGTCGGACTGCCGGCGCAACGCGCTGGTGCTGGCCGTGGAGGGGGCAGTTCCCGGCTGCCGCAAGGGGCGCTATTCCTGCTTCGGGTCCGGGACCCGGGAGTTCGGCCTGCAGCGGCTCTACGAGATCATCGCCTCCCGCCGGGCCGATCCTCGGCCCGGGTCCTACTCGTCGTTCCTCTTCGAGAAAGAGGACCGGATTCCCAGGAAGCTCACCGAGGAGATGTTCGAACTGCTGACGGCCCGGGGCCGGGAGGACCTGACCTGGGAGGCCGCCGACGTCCTGTTCTTCCTGCTGGCCTACCTGGTCCGTCATGACGTCACGCTGGAGGAGGTCATCGCGGAACTGGGGGGCCGGGAGCGATAGCCCGGCGTTCGTCCGGGCCGCCGCAGGCGAAGGTCGGCGCCGTCGTCAGTCCCCGGGCCACCCGCCTGTGGGGGGCTCGACCAGCCAGTCCTCCAGGAACAGGGCGTCCAGGCGCGCCTGGCGGAAGGCCTCCAGGGCGTCCTCCGGGGTGGCGACGATGGGCTCCTCGTGCATGTTGAAGGAGGTGTTGATCACCGCTGGCAGTCCCGTCAGGCGGTGGTACTCCCGGAGGGCCCGCCCATAGACGGGGTGTTCGGAGTCCCGGACCACCTGGGGCCGTGCCGTGCCGTCCACGTGCACGGCCCCGGGACACAGTCGCTGGAACTCCGGGGTCGCGTCCAGGCTCACGGTCATGAACCGCGCGGCGTGGAGGGCCTTCGGGAGCCCGTGGAAGCAGGCCGGCGCCAGGTCCTCGTGGACCGCTGGCGCGAAGGGCATGAAGGGGCTTCGGCGGAGGCGGGTGTTGAGCCACCGGATCGTGTCGGGGTCCGTGGCCTGGACCAGGATCGAACGATTTCCCAGGGCCCGGGGCCCGAACTCCATCCGGCCGGCGCACCGGGCGATGACCTTTCCTCGGGCCAGGTGGGCGGCCATCTCCAGCCCCGGGTCCGCGAGGCGTCGGGCCGGGAGTCCTGAGGCCCGGATGGCCTGCTCCACCGGGTCGGGATCGCATCCAGGTCCAAAGAAGAGGTCCTGGACCAGGGTCGGGTCCGACCGGAGGCGGGCGAACCCTCCCCCGACCGCCAGACCGCCGTCGCCCATGTGGGGATAGACCCAGACCTCCTCCACCTCGGGCATGGCGGCGATCCGCTGGTTCAGTTTCACATTGGCGAAGAGGCCTCCGGCCAGGGCCACATGGCGGCAGCCGGTCCGGGCCAGCCAGTGGCGCAGGTAGTCCCGCATCGTGGTCTCGAGGTGGTCCTGGAACCCGGCGGCGACCTCCTCCCGGGAGAAGGTCCGGAGGGCCGACCAGGGAGGACGGTCTGGACCTTGGGAAAACAGGGGATTGCGGATGCCGAACCGGCCGTCCCGCATCCGGAGCAGCGTCCGGGCAATCGGAAGGGTGGCCTCGGGAGAGGCGCAGGCCGCCAGGGCATTCACCTTCCCCTCGTCCCGAATGGGGCGGAAGCCCAGGAACTCCGTCAGTCGCGAGTAGTAGAGAGTCAGGTCCGAGAAGCCGCTCTCCTGATGGACCCGCCGGAGGAAGCGTCCCCGCTCCCCGACACTGACGGTGACCGAGAGGCCGTCCCCGAGGCCGTCCACAGTGACCACCAGGGCCCGATCGAAAGGAGATGTGGCCCAGGCCCCGGCGGCATGGGCCAGGTGGTGGTCCACCATCCGGAGGGGGGCCTTGACTCCCAGGGCCCGCAGTTCCCCTTCCAGCACCCTTCGGGCCACCTGCTCCTCGATCCAGAGCGGCCAGCGCAGCGTCCTGCCGGCGACCTGCCACCCGATGAAGGCGTCCAGGAGGGTCCCGAACTGTCCCGAGGCCCGGCGCCACTGCTGGTGCCGGTCCCGGAAGACCCGGGCCAGGACGTTCGGGGTGACCCGCGTGCCGCAGACCACCTCGTCCACCTCCTCCGGACGGGCCTGTCCCAGCCGGAGGACCTCCCGGACCGAGAGGGCCGGAAAGCCCCCCCAGAGCTTAATCCGGTTCAGCCGCTCCTCGTTCACGGCGGCCACCAGCCGCCCGTTCCGGAACAGGGCGGCCCCGGAGTCCTGGCTGTCGCAGATGCAGAGCAGACAACGTGGGGGCGGTCTCATCGCTTCGTTCCCTCTCTCATCGCATCGATGATCCGGTCGATGTCCCGGGCGTCCAGTTCCGGCCAGATGGGCAGATAGAGGGACCGGGCCTCCAGGTCCTCCGCCACCGGGCAGGGGCCGGCCTCGGGGTCCTCCCGGTGCAGCGTCTTCAGATAGCCGGTGGTGGTGTCGATGCCCCGCCGGAGCAGCCGCCGGCGCCACCGGTACCGGTCCTGGACCCGGACAACCAGGTGGGTCCAGACGGGGTCGGCCGGGGCCAGGGCCCCGGGGAGGTCCAGGCCCGGCAGCGACGAGAGGGCCCGGATCAGGGTCTCGGCGTGGGCCCGTCGGCGGTGGGCCTCGGGAAGCACCCGGGGCAGCCCCTGAATCCCCGCTCCGGCCTGGATCGGGGACATTCGTCGCATCAGGGGCACTGGGTCCAGCGACGCCTGTTCCCACCGGGAGGGCCGCAGCCGGGCCGCCCGGTGGACCAGGGAGGGGTCCAGGGCCTCGACGACCCGGAGGACGGGCCAGGCGGCGGCGAAGGGGAGGCGCCGGGTCCCGGTCCAGAGGGTCAGGGAGAGGCCCAGGTCCCGGAGGACCGCCAGGGGGGACGGATCGGGCAGGGCCTGGGCAAACCCCCGGAGGGCCGCCGCCTGGCGGTCGTCGTTCGTGACGGCCATGCCTCCCTGGAGGGAGTTGAGGTTCTTCATGAGACCGAAAGAGAAGAAGGCCGGATGCCCCTGGGCGCCAACCATGCGGCCGTGCCAGCGGGCGCCCAGGGCCTGGGCGCAGTCCTCGATCAGGACCCATCCCCGGTCCGAGGCCAGTCGGGACAGGCGATCCAGGTCGGCAGGGTTTCCGTAGAGATGAGGGACCAGCACGCCACGGACCTGCGGGTCCTGGACCTCGGCCGCCCGGTCCGGGTCCAGGCCGTAGGTGACCGGCGAGATGTCAGCCACGCGCACCCCGATCCCCAGGCCTCGGATCAGGGCCGGGACCTCCGGGGCATCGAGGGCCGGCAGCAGCAGTCGATCCCCGGGCCCCAGGCCCAGCACCCGGACCCAGGCTGCCAGGGCCGCCTTGCCCGACGCAAAGGCCACGGCGTGACGGACCCCCAGCCAGGTGGCGAAGGCCTGCTCGAACTGCGCGACCGTTTCCCGGCCATGGGCCTTCAGGGCGCCGATGGCCCCCAGGGCCTGTCGCCCCGAGAAGGAGATGGACCCCCGGGGTACCGGGAGCCCGGAACTGCGGATCATGCGGGCCTCCGTCCGTCCTGCCGGTCGCCGGCTCCGGCATGATAGGGGGCAGCCCGGGAGGCTGTCAAAACGCTGCGGCTCCGGTTCTGCTACAGTGCCCCGCGGGACAGGGAGGGTCGCACGATGGGAGAGGTCCCGATCCGGCTGCGGTGGGTGGCGGTGGTGGCTCTGTGGATCGCCTGGGGATGTGTCTCCGGATCCGGTGGTGGCGAGGACCTGGAGGTCCAGGCCGATGGATGGGAGGCGGAGGTCTCCCTGCCCGACCTCGGACCGGTGGACCTTCCGCCGGAGTTGGAACCGGACTGGGGCCCCGAGGGTGCCGATGGTCCCCCGGAGGACGCCGAGGCCCGGGAGGACGGTCCCTCCCGGGACCTGGTGGCCATCGAGGTCCCCTGGTGGCCCCCGCCACCGGCCCGGCCGGCGGTGGACGAACCCTACGTGCAGGAGTTCAACCACACCTCGAACGAGGCGGATCCGGACCTGGCGCCGCTCGTCTCGGTGGTGCTGCGTCCCGGGGGATTTTCCGGGCCGGAGGCCCTGCCGGTGACGCCTCGGGGCCTCGCCTGGGAGCGCCGGGAGGCGGGATGGACCCTCCTGGGACCGGCCGCCGGAGAGGAGGACCTGGTGGCCGCCGCCGGGGGATTCGGCGTCGTGGCGCTGGCCAGCCCCGCGGTGCTCTACCGGGTGGCGCCCGACGGGTCCGTGGTCCGGGACGAGGCCCCCGATGGGCTGACCATCCTGGGCCTGGACACGCTGGACGGCGGCGCCTGGATGCGGACTTCGGTCGGGGCGGCGCCGGTCCCGCCCACGGGTCCGGTCCAGTGGCCGTCGGGAGGGAGCCCGGTGACGGCCCTGGGATGGTCCCTCGAGGGGCTGCTGCTGGCGGGGCACCCGGACGGGACGCTGACCTTCCATGACCTGCCTGCCGAGGGACTCCCGGGGCCCGAAGTGGCGACGCTGGCCCCGGACAGCGGCCTGGCGGGGGGCGCCGTCCGGGGGGTCGTCGTGGACGCTCGGCTCCCGGTGCCACTGGACCTGGTGGTGATCAGTGACGGGGGCATCCGGGGGATTCGGTTGCTGTCGGGAGGAGGGCGGGTCGCCGAGGTGGTCGAGGTGCCCTGGTTCGCCCCGGACCGGGTGCCCCTGGACGGTCCCCGGGCCGTCGCGGCGACCTGGGACGGGGGATTCGTGGTGGCCACCGGCGGCGGGGCCTACCGCATCATGGATCGGGGCTCCGGGCCCGAGTGGCGGGTCTATGGCTCCGAGCGCTGGGTCCCGTCGGAAGACGTCCGGGGTGTCGCGACGGATCCCGACCAGGACCTGGCGCCGATCTTCCTGGCGACCTCCCGGGGTCTCGGGTTCGTGGCCTCCCAGCGACTGACCCTGGAAGAGAAACTGGCGCCGTTCGTGGACCGGGTGGTGCAGCGCCATGACCGGGACGGGGCCGTGGCGGACAGTCGCCTGATGCGGAAGGGCGACCTGTCCACCAGCATTCCCTGGGACAGCGACAACGACGGGTCCTGGACGGCCTACTGGCTCATGGGGGAGTGCGCCCGGTGGCGGGTCACCGGAGACCCGGAGGCCCGGGCCCACTTCGACCGGTCCCTGGACGCGATGCTGTTTCTGCGGGACGTGACGGGAACCGACTGGTTCGTGGCCCGGTCGGTGATCCGCAAGGAAGGGTGCCGGCTCGACGACTGCGATCACCCGGACGACGGCGACTGGTACACCTCCGCCGACGGGAAGTGGTGGGTGAAGCGGGACACCAGCAACGATGAACTGATCGCCCACTTCAGCATGATGGCGATGGCCTGGGAGTTCTGCGCCGACGAGGACCAGCGACGGCGCATCGCGGATCACCTCCGGGGCATCGTCGGGGGGCTCATCGACCACGGCTACCGGTTGATCGACCCGATCACCGGGGAGGTGACGACCTACGGCCAGTTGGACCCGGAGTACGTGAACGAGTGGATCGCCGGGGTCTACGGAGACGGCGGGCTCCGGGCGGCCATCCTGCTGGCGGGCCTCCAGGTGGCCTGGCTCGCCACCGGTGAGGATCGCTTTCTGCAGGCCCGATGGGGCCTCATCGAGGACCACGGCTACGCCGACGCCGCCGAGCGGGAGATCCTCCACGAGGTTCGCCCCTACTCGATGGACAACGACGAGATGTCCTCCTGGGCCTGGTGGACCCTGCTGCGCTACGAGACCGACCCGTGGCTCAGGGACCGGTGGCGGGTCGGCTTCAGCGGCGTCTACGACGTGAAACTGCGGCAACAGCAGGCGGCCCTCTGGGCGCTGGTCCGGGCCACCACGGGCTTCGACGACGCGGACCTGGTCCGGGACCTCCGGGACTGGCTGCGCCGGGTGCCGGTGGACCTGATTCGCTGGGACATGCACAACAGCCATCGGCGGGACGTGGTCCCCATCGAGCGGCCCTTCGACCCTGTCGGAGGGGGGCTTCGGAGCGACGGGCGCCCGGTTCCCTACGACGAGCGGCGCTGCGACCGCTTCAACACGGACCAGTACCGCCTGGACGGGGGGATGGGCGGGATGGTGGAGATGGACGGGGCCGAGGTGCTCCTCTGCTACTGGATGGCCCGCCTGTTCGGTCTGCTGGTCCCGGAGTGACCTTCCGGCATCGGGGCGACGCCGCGCGCTGGATCGCCCCGGTGCCGGGCCTTCCCTTGACCGGCAGCGCCCGGGCGATACACTGCCTGAAGGGCGGCGGCGGTGGGCCATGGGCATCTTCTCCTCGGTGCGGTCCCAGTGGAACAACGTCCGCTGCTTCCGCAGCCTCTTCCCGCTCCACCGCCTGGCCTTCCACCAGGCCACGCTGGTCCGGGACCTGTGGCGGGGCGACGGATGGGCCTCCCCTCCCCTCGTGGTGAACCTGCTGCTGACCTCCCGGTGCAACCTGAACTGCGCGATGTGCTCGGTGCAGGACTTCCGGAAGCGGCGCTACCAGGAACTGACCGTCCAGGAGATTGGCGACCTGGCCCGGCAGGGACGGGAGATCGGGGCCACCTTCTACATGGGTGGCGGCGAGCCCTTCGTCCGGACCGACCTGCTGGACCTGGTGGCGGCGGTGAAATCCTACGGGCGCCCCCTGGGGATGGTCACCAACGGCCTGGGTCTGAAGCCGGAGGCAGGTCGGGAACTGCACCGACTGGGTCTCGACCACCTGATGGTCTCCCTCCATGGCCCCGAGGAGGTCCATGACCGCATCGTCGGCGTGCCCGGGTCCTTCCGGAAGGTCTCCGAGAACGTCCGGGACTTCTGCGCCATCCCCGGCCGCCGGACCACCGTGGTGCTGAACTTCGTGCTGTCCCGGGACAACATCGAGTCCCTGCCTCGCTTCGTCACGATGGGAAAGGCCCTCGGGGTGGACCGGGTCCGGGTGGAGCACCTGCTCTACCTGACCGAGGAGGACATCCGTCGGCACGACGCCTGGTGCGAGACCCATCTCCCGTCTCACCTGAAGGACCGCTTCCATGCCTCGTCGTTCCTGTGCCAGGCCGACATCGTGAACGGCATGGCCGAGCGTCTCCCGGCGGTGCTGGATCGGGTCAAGCGGGATCACGGGGACTTCGTGATCCTGAAGCCCTACCTGGGGCCCAGCGACTTTCGGCGCTGGTATGGCGGCGAGGGCCTCGGGGCGGGACGGCCGTGCCTGTTCGTGTGGCGGGCCCTCTTCGTGGAGCCCGACGGGTCGGTGATCCCCTGCCAGCACTACGGCCAGATGGTGATGGGCAACGTCCGGGAGCAGTCGCTGCTGGAGATCTGGAACCGTCCGGAGTACCGGGAGATGCGCCGGGTGGTTCGCCATGGCGACCTCCCGGCCTGCACCCGTTGCTGCAAGATATAGGCATCCCATGACTCCGCCGGGTCGTTCCCCGCGCCGGACCCTGTGGCTGACCCTGGTCCTGGTGCTGCTGGTGCCAGGCCCGGCCGGGGCGCGGCCCCCCGTCGGGGAGTCCGGTGCCGCCGTGCTGGAACCGCAGATGGAGCCGGTGATCCGGGACATCTTCCGGGCGGTCCGGGACTGCCGGGTCCAGGGCATCGCGATCCGGGGCGGCGTGGTCGAGGCCCTGCTGGACCCGGGAGGGGATGGGGACTGCCGGGTGGTGCTGGTGGCTCCCGGGGAGCCGGTGGAAGACGGGATGGCCCGGCGGCCCGGGGCGACGGTGGACATGACCCATTCCCCGACGTGCCCGGTCCCCTGCATCGAACAGGTGCAGGAGGGGATCCGGTCGGTGGGGGGGGCTCTCCGGTTCGTGAAGGCCGGCCCTCCTCCCTCGACAGGGGAAGGCCCCCAGGTGGGCCGTGTCGGGGCAGGACGGCCCACCGGCGAACCCTGGAACCTGGGCCCCGAGGCCTCCCTGGCCCTCGTGGCGCTGCTGGGCCTGGCCCTGGTGGCGATCCTGATCGGGGGCCTGCCTCGGGCGGTCCGGCGCGTGTGGGCATGGGACCATGGCTGGGTGTTGCTGGTGCTCCTGGGGGGCGCCGGGCTGGTCCTGCTGGGGGAGGCCCTGACGGCGACGCTCCGGTCGGGGGACGAGTGGATCAACCAGTCCTACGTGCTGACGGCGACCTGGAGCGCCTTGAACCAGGGCCAGTACCCCCACCCGGCCCTCTACTTCGAGGTGCTGGCCGCCCTGAACGGGTTCCGGACCCTGGTCCACGTGGTGATCACGGGGCAGGGCCTGCTGGACGCCTCGCTGGACCTGGCGATCCGCCGGCCCTTCGACGCCATTCTGATGGCCCGGGGCCTCTCCATCGTCTGCTGGCTGGGGGTCGTCGCGGTCGTCTGGCGCCTGGCGACCCGCTTTGGAGGGGCCTGGTGGACGGGTCTGCTGGCGGCCCTGGTCGTGGTCCGGGGGGAGCAGCTCTATCCGAGCACCCTGTCGCCCTATCCCCTGGGCATCCTGCTGACCGTGCTGGCCATCGAGATTGCCTGGTGGGAGGCACGGGAGGCCGGTCCCCGGAGGGTCGCCCTCTCGGGGATCTGCATGGGTGCCGCCGTCGGCACCCACTACCTGTCGGCCCTCTTCGCCCCACTGGCGCTGCTGGTCTTCTGGCTGGTCCCGGGGCCCCTGTCGGACAAGGTCCGCCTCTCGCTGCGCTGGGGGCTCTGGGTCGTCGCCGGGTTCCTGGCCACCAATCCGCGCCTGCCCTGGGACCTGCCGAACTACCTCCACTTCTGGCACTACCGGGTCCAGGAGTTGCGGGTCTTCGACCCCAACAATGACTGGATGCGCCCGGCGGACTCCCGGGCCCTCTCTCCGGCCTTCTACTGGGACCTGTTCCGGGGCCGGGACCTGCGAGGGGCCATGCTGGCCGGGGGCCTGGCCTTTCTGGCGGCGGCCGTTCGTCGCCGGGAACCCCGGCTTCTCTTCCCGCTGCTGCTGGGTGCCCTTCCCGTCGCCGTGCTGTCGGTCGTGCAGACCCGCTACGAGCATTACCTCCAGTTCCTGCTCCCGGGGGCCGCAGTGCTGGCATTCGCCTGGCTTCCCATCGTGATGCCCGACCGGATGGCCCCGCGGTTCCAGGCCCTGGCGGCGCTGCCCCTGGCGGCCTTCCTGGCCTGGGTCCCGTCCCTGGGTCAGCCGCCCATGGCGGGCTGGGGACGGGGCGTGGTCCGGAGCGACCCCTACGGGGCGGCGGTGGCGTGGGTCCGGTCCCGGCCGGAGGTCCGAGATCGCCTCTTTGTGTCGGGGCTTCCGATGGACGTCGTGGGACCGGTGCTGGATCAACGAGGGGCCGCCATGCAGGTCGGCCGGGAGGCGGCGGCCATGCTGTTCCGGGACACCGGCCTCCACGTCCAGTGGCGGGATGTCCGGGCGGGGGGGCTGGACTCGGTCCGGGATCGCCCCTGGGTCACGATCGGGGAGGTCACGGCGGTCCCGACGCCGCCGGGGGACGGATGGCTCCTGGTCGACTGGATCCAGCAGGGGGGGCTGGAGTTCCGCCTGTGGGTGCCCCGGGAGGGCGGACCATGAGGGACCCGGGGCGGGGAGATGGTCGGACCCGGCCCTGGTGGCGGGGGCCCGCGGCCTTCTGGGGTCTGGTGCTGGCGGTCTTCACGGGACTGCTGACCCGGGTCCCGGGCTTCGACGTCCTGTCCTTCCACCTGTCCCTGGCGGTGTCTCCGCTGCTGGCGATGGCCACCGGGTCCCTGGCGGCCACCGCGGCGCTGGCGGACCGGGACTGGTGGTCCGCTGCCCGGAGGGCCACGACCCAGGCGGGCCTGCTGGCCCTGATCCCGCTGGCCGGTGGTCTGGTCTCGGGGGCCTTCGCCGGTCCCTGCGACCTGGGACAGGGCCTCCGGTTCTATCTGGTCTGGCCGGTGGCCTCGGCGCTCACGGCCCTCCCGGTGGGCCTCTGGTGCGGTCGGGTCGGTCGAGGGCCCCGACGGGCCTCGGCGATCTGGGTGGTCGTGTTCGTGCTGTCCTTCCTGCCGGCCGCGGTGGACCTCTACCGGGGGCCGGCCATCTTCTTCCATGCCCCGTTCCTGGGACGATACCCCGGGGCCATCTACGACGTGTCCCTGGAGGTGACCGCCGCCGACCTGGCCTACCGGCTGGTCTGCCTGGCCGGGGCCGCCGGCCTGCTGCTGGCCGGGGGAGCCCTCTTTGGCGATCGGGGGGGACGGCGAAGGCTTGCGGTGGCAGCCACCGTGCTGCTGGGGGCTGCCCTGGGCCTCGGTACCCGGGGGGGCTCCTGGGGCTTCCGGGTGACGCGACAGGACCTGGAGCGGGTGCTGTTCCGCGAGGAGGTCGCCGGGCGATGTCGGCTGCGCCATGACGGGTCCCTGGACCCGGTCCTGGCCCGGGGGATCCTCCGGGACTGCGAATTCCATCTCCGCAAGGCCGAGGCCTTCTTCGACCTGCCGCCGGGGCCGCCGATCACCCTGTTCCGGTACCGGGACGACGCCCAGAAGGCCCGGTGGCTCGGGGCCCGCCGGGTGGAGATCGCGAAGCCCTGGCAGGACGCCGTGCATCTGGGGGGGACGCTGCCCCTGGACCCGGTGATCGGCCACGAGATCGCCCACGTGGTGGCGGGCCGCCTGGCCCCGGGCCCCCTCCGGGTTCCCCTCCGGTGGGGGCTCATCCCGGACATGGCCCGGGTGGAGGGGCTCGCGGAGGCGGTGGCCTTCGAGGACGACGGGCCCTCCTCTCACGAGTGGGCCCGGGCGATGCGGCTGGCAGGGGTCCCGGTGGACATCGAGGCCCTGTTCGGGCCCTGGTCCTTCCTGGCGGCAGCCCCGGCCCGGGCCTACACGCTGGCCGGGTCCTTCCTCCGCTTCGTGGCGGAAGAGTTCGGGACCTCTGCCATCCGGGAGATCGCCCGGGGGGCCTCCTTCCGGGAGGCCACCGGCGCGTCCCTGGAGGACCTCCAGGTGCAGTGGCAGGATTCCCTGGATCAGGTGGCTCCGGCCGTGGACCGCCTGCTGATCGATCGGGCCTCGGGGCGCTTCGGGGGACCCGGGGTCCTGGGGTATCGCTGCGCGGTGGACGTCGCGCGACTCCAGCAACAGGCCGGGGAGGCCCTGGAGACGGGGGACCTGGGGCAGGCCGAGGCGTGTCTTCGGCAGGCCCTGCGGTATGACCCGGAGTCCCGGGGCCTCATCCGGACTCTGGCCCGGTTCCGGGCGGCCCAGGGGGCGATCCAGGAGGCCCGGACGTTGCTGGAGTCCGATTCCGAGAGCCTCTCCCCAGGGAATCGCATGGCCCTGGCGGACCTCGAGGCGATGGCGGATGAGACGACAGCGGCCCTGGGAGCGGCCCGGGAGACCTGGGTCGCCGTGGCCCTGGGCATTCCCCCTCAGGCCGCCGAGTCCCGGGCCCTGGCGGCCCGGGCCCACGCCCTGGACCTGCCACCGGGGGCCCGTCGGGGCGTGCTGGGGCTGCTGGCGGGACTTCCCGGGGCCGAGGCGGGCCTGGCCGAGGCCCTCCTCGAGGCGCCCGACGACGGCCTGGTCCGGTGGCTCGCCGGGCGCCGGGCCCTGGCAGAGGGGCGGTTCTCCGAGGCGGTCGATCACCTGGTCTGTGCCCGAGTTCTGGGTCTCCCGGGGCCCCTGGTTCCCGGGGACCCGGACCCCTTCCAGGCCGAGTACTGGAAGACCCTCGGTGTCGCGGCCCTTGGTGCGGGGGACCTGGCCCTGGCCCGGGGGGCCCTGGGCGAGGCCCTGTCCGGGGTGCGCTACGAGGGGGAACGCCTCTACCTGGAGGACCTGCTGGCCCGACTGGCCTCGTGGTGGGATGACGGCGGGGGCGCTCGCCGGCGCGACGTCTCGTCGGCGCTCTTCTGAGACGGACATCCGCCGGCCGTGGTATTCTGTCCTCATCGATGACCGAGAACGGAGGCTTCTCTGGTGCGGCCGGCACTGGAGAAGGGCTTCGTGCAGGCCTCTGGCAGGGGGACCCCATGGGACTGCGGCTCGATCTGAGGCAGGTGGTCTATGTCCTCTCCGATGCGCTGGACCTGGTGGGAGTGGACGACGTGGCCCACGGCAAGCGGGTGGCCTACATGGCGGTCCGCATCGCCGAGACCCTTGGACTCCCGCGACCGGACCTGGAGGCCCTCCTCCATGGGGGGCTCTTCCATGACTGCGGCGTCTCGTCCACCCGGGAGCATCGCTCCCTGTCGGGGTCGCTGGACTGGGACGGGGAGGAGGACCACTGCATCCGGGGGGCACAGCGAGCGGCGTCCTTCGAGCCGCTGGCCGTCCTGGCCCCTTTGATCCGCTGGCATCATGCTCACGCGGACCGGCTCGATCAGCAGGACCTCCCGGACCAGGTCCGCCTGCTGGCCAACCTGATCTACCTGGCGGACCGGGTGGACGTGCTGGCGGCGACCCACGCCGGCGGGGACATCCTGCTGGCCCGCCAGGACATCCGGTCGGTCGTCGCCGAGAACCGGGGCACCCGCTTCCGGGGCGATGCGGTGGACGCCTTTCTGCAGATCTCGGCCCCGGAGGAGTTCTGGCTCATGATGGAACCCCGGGCCCTGGGTCCCTGGCTGGGGCGTCGTGCCCGTCAGCCCGACGCCCGGGACCTGTCCCTGGAGGATCTCCGGAGCCTCGGGGCGATGTTTGCGGCCATCGTGGACGCCAAGAGCCCCTTCACTGCGGAGCACAGCCTGGGGGTGGCGGCCCTGGCCGGGAGGCTGGCGGCCCAGGCGGGAACGGACCCGGAACGGCGGGGCTCCATCGAGGTGGCGGGCCTGCTCCATGACATCGGCAAATTGCGCGTGCCCGACCGGGTGCTGGACAAGCCGGCGGACCTGGACGGCCCCGAGCGGGTCCGCATCACCCGGCATGCCTTCGACACCTACCAGATTCTCTGTCGGATTGAAGGGTTCGAGGAGATCGCCCGCTGGGCGGCCCATCACCACGAGTGGGTGAAGGGGGGTGGCTATCCCTTCGGGGTGGGCGGGGCGGACTTCTCCCCGGAGGCTCGCATCGTCGCGGTCGCCGACGTCTTCCAGGCCCTGGCCCAGGATCGGCCCTACCGCCAGCGCATGCCCCTGTCCCGGATCCTCGAGACGATGGACCGGATGGTGGCCTCGGGCAAACTGGACGGGGACGTGGTCGCCCTGGTGCACCGGGACCCCGAGGACTGCCTGGAGGCGGCCACCCGGCCGGCGTCGCGGCTGGTGGCCTGAGGCGCCCGGGCCGTGCCCCGGGTCACCCGGCTCGGTGACGATCGGGCACCGGCGGGAGGTCCTCCCCGTGGAGGCGATCGTGCAGGGCCTCGGCCACCGGGGCAGGCAGGCCCGGGACCTTCCGGATCTCCTCCAGCGAAGCCGCCCGGAGGCGGGCGACCGACCCGAAGTGCCGCAGCACCGCCGTGCGGCGGGCCTTCCCCAGTCCCGGGAGGTCGTCCAGCACCGAGGCCCGCTCCCGGCGGGCCCGGCGCTGGCGGTGAAAGGACACCGCGACCCGGTGGGCCTCGTCCCGGACCCGCATCAGCAGGTGCAGTCCCGGGTCGTTCTGGGGTGGGGCCACGGTCGTCAGGGCCGGGGCCTCCGCCAGGACCGCCGCGGGCCGGGCCCCTCCCTCCGGGAAGACCAGACGTTCGGCCGAGTGGGCCGCCGGGCCGAAGCCCCGGTCCGTGACCCGGGCCTTCGCCAGCCCCACGACGGCGACCTGGACGTCCTCCCGGGCCAGGACCTCCAGGGCGGCCCGGACCTGGGCCTCTCCGCCGTCGATCAGCAGCAGGTCCGGCCAGGGGACGCCCTCCTCCCGGTTGCGCCGGACCCGGCGGGCCAGCACCTCCCGCAGGAACCCCACGTCCCCGGGCCCCGCCTCGCCGCGCACGGCGAAGGTCCGCCGGGATCGCCGGTCCGGGCGGCCATCCACGAAGGCCACCAGCGACCCCACCGGCTCCCCGCCCTGGAAGGTGGACAGGTCCAGCCCCTCGATCCGCCGGGGGGGGTGGGGCAGCCCCAGCAGTTCCTGGATCCTCCGGGCCGCCCGGTTCCGGACCTCCTCCCGGGCGAGGTGCTCCTCGAGCAGTTGCCGGGCGTTCTGTCGGGCCATCTCCAGGGCCTCTCCCTCGGGCCCCCGACCTCCGATCCGGACCTGCAGGCGCCGTCCGGACCGGGCCCGGAGCACCTCCCCGAGGGCCTCTGCCGAGACCCGCAGGTCCGGCGGCAGCCGCAGCAGGTCCGGCACGGGGGCCCGGCCGTAGTACTGCAGCAGGATGCTGTCGGCCAGGTCCTCCAGTGGCGCCTGGACCTGGTCCACCACCAGCGGCACCCGGTCCACCAGCACCCCCGCCTCGAACCGCAGGACGGTCAGGGAGACCGCCTCGCCTTCCCGGGCGACCCCCACCAGGTCCTCGTCCACCCGGCTCGGCAGCACCACGGCCTGTCGGGCCATCGCGCTCTGGATCGCCCGGATCCGGTCCCGCAGCCGTGCCGCCTCCTCGAAGTTCTCGGCCTCCGATGCCCGCTGCATCGCCTGCTGGAGACGCTGCTGCACCTCGTCCACGTGGCCCCGGAGGAAGAGGGCCGCCTGGTCCACCCGTTCCTGGTAGGCCTCGGGGCTCACGGCCCCCACGCAGGGGGCCGGGCACCGTCCCATCTGGTGCTCCAGGCAGGGCCGGGACCGGTTCCGGAACTCCCCGTCGTCGCAGGTCCGCAGGCCGAAATGGCGGTTCACGAGAGCGTGGGTCCGGCGGACCGATGCCGCCGAGGCGTAGGGTCCGAAATAGCGGGCTCCGTCGTCCTTCCGCCGGCGCACCAGGGTCAGTCGCGGGAACGCCTCGCCGTCGCCGCCCAGGCGCAGGTAGAGATAGGTCTTGTCGTCCCGGAGCAGCACGTTGAACGGTGGCCGATGGCGCTTGATCCACTCGTTCTCCAGGATCAGGGCCTCGGTCTCGTTCCGGGTCACCACCGTCTCGATGCGGTCCAGCACCTCCGAGAGGCGGCTGACGAAGGGCCGCGGGTCCCCGGTGGGCTGGAAGTACTGGCGGACCCGGGCCTTCAGGTTCACGGCCTTGCCGACGTAGAGCACGGCCCCCCGGCGGTCCCGCATCAGGTACACCCCCGGCGCCGAGGGGATGGGTTCCAGCAGGCGCTGGATATCAGCGGGGTCCCAGGCCATGGCCGAATGCTGGGGCGATCCCGATCCCCCGTCAACCGTGTCGGGGGTCTGCGGGGAATCAGGGCCCCGATCGGCTCAAGAGCCGGAGCAGGCCGTTCATGGTGCCCAGGTACAGCGTCCCGTCGGGGGAGATGGCCATCGGCTGGCCGAAGTTCGCGAAGTCCAGCCCGTGTCCGGCGGGCCACCGCTGGACCGGGGTGCCGGTCCGGGCGTCCACCGCGGTGACATGGAAGTCGTAGTCCCCGTCCTCCGTCCGCTCGTAGGTGTACAGGTAGAGCAGGCCGCTGCGGAGGGAGAGTTTCGGCAGGACCTGACTGGACGGGGCCCCGCCGGTCCAGACCACCGGGCAGGTGAAGCCGCCCTGGCCGTCGGGGAGGAGGTCCACCCGGGCCTGTCCGCCCTCGTGGTCGCTCCAGGAGCGTCCCTCGCCCAGGATCCCGTTGCGGTCGATGCCGTAGTTGTTGTCCACGATCACCGAGTACTCCAGGCCCCGGGGACCCTGCCGGTACCACCCGATGAGGGCGTTCTCGGTGGTGCTGCGCCCCTCGGGGAAGACCGGGGCCCGGCAGGCGATGGACCGGTCGGAACGCCGGACGAACAGGACCTGCATCCGGGGCTCCGCATTGTCGGCGATGGCGACCATCTCCCCGAACAACTGCGGCGTGGTGCCGGACCCCCAGTGGATGTTGCCGGGCTTCTGGCCGGATCCCCGATCGTAGGGGGTTCGCCAGTCGGCCCGGGGGGTTCCGTCGGGTCCTGCCGAGAACCGGTACAGGGCATGGCTTGTCACAATGAAGACGCCGTCCTCCCCCACGGCAAAGGAGTTCTGAATCTCCTCCCCGGCGAGGGCCATGGACCGGGTGCGACCGTCGGACTCCCGGATCGTGCCCACCCGTCCGTAGCGGGTCGTGAACCACAGCAACCCCTGCCAGTCGGGGATGGCCATCTGGACGTGGTCCCGGGCCGGCCACTCCATGGGCACGACGTGTTCCCCAAGGTCGAATCGGGCCTCCTGCCGGAAGGCGTCCCCCGCCGGGGCCAGGGCCAGGACCTGCACCGCGTTGTCGGCATCGGCCAGGATGACCCGCTCCCGGTGGTCCAGCACGAAGTAGGCGGCCCCGGAGGTGTCGTCGTAGGGGAACAGGGGGTCCGAGGGGTCCCGGGGAGGCAGCGGGTAGGCCGCCAGGACCTCCAGGGTCGTCGGGTCCAGGGCCAGCAGGTCGTACTGCAGGAACGAGGCCCGCACCGTCAGGACCCGGCCCTGCCGGTCGAAGGTCAGGGTCGTGCAGGTGTGCATGCCGTCGGCCAGCCGGGACAGCGACACCTCGCCGGAGGGTCCCTCGGGGCCTTCCCAGTCATAGGTGTCCGACATCGAGGCGTCATTGTGCATGTTGCTGGTGCCGTTCGGGGCCAGGAACGGGTGCTGGGGGAAGGGGAGATGGGGAAGGGCATCCCCCGGGTCGGTCGTGGCATCGGGGCCTGGAGTCGTCCCGGCGCCGCAGCCCCAGGTCAACCCCAGCAGCGGGACCCACCAGAATCTTCGGGACATCAGGGGTTCTCTCCGGCGTCCGCATCCGACGGGACACGGGGAAACAGGCGGTCCATCAAGGCTCGGACCGTATCGTAGTGAAAGGGCTTTGGCAAGCGGTCTCGAAACCCGTGGCGGTCGTGGTCGGCCAGCACGCCGTCCTGGGAGTAGCCGCTGCTCACCACCAGGCACGCCTCGGGGTCGTCCTGGAGGATGGCCGCGGCCGTCTCTCGGCCTCCGGTGCGGCCCGGCACGACGAGGTCCAGGATGCCCAGGTCGTAGGGGGCTCCCCGGGCACGGGCCTCCCGCCAGGCGGCAATGGCCTGGTCCCCGTCCTCGAAGAGGTCCACCCGGTGTCCCATCCGCTCCAGCATGGCCCGGATCATCCGCTGCACCGACGGGTGGTCCTCCAGCACCAGCACCTTCCGGGAGAGGGTCGCCCCTGGAGGCGTGCCTGCCGGGGCGACGGGCCGGGATGCGGGACCCTGGTCCTCGCCGGGGAGCCAGATCGAGAAGCAGGCCCCCTGGCCCGGTCGGGACTCGACGGTCAGCGTGCCCCCGTGGCGCTGCACAATCCGGAAGGCGATGGCCAGTCCCAGTCCCGTGCCGTCGGCGCGGGTCGTGTAGTAGGGCTCGAAGATCCGCGAGAGGTGCTCCGGCGCGATGCCAGGCCCCGAGTCCTCGACATCGATCCGGACCCGGGGTCCGGGGCCGAGGCCCTGGGGGACGGTCCTGGGGCTCCCGGTCGGCTCCATCCGGATCACCAGGCGACCGTGGCCCTCCATGGCCTGGACGGCATTGATCACCAGGTTCTGGATCACCTGGCCGATCTGCCCGGCGTCCACCGCCGTGAAGACGGGCTGGCCGGGGAACCGGTAGTCGCAGGACACCCCGGTTCCTGCCAGCGCGAAACCGGCTGCCTGCTGGATCAGCCGCCCCAGGTCCGCCCGTTCCCGGACGGGCTCGCCGCCCCGGCTGAAGGCCAGCAACTGGCGCGTGAGTCCCTGGGCCCGGTCGCAGGCCTCCCGTGCCGTGCGTACCAGGTCCGCCACGGGGTCCAGGTGGGCGGTCTCCATCGCGATCAGGGACAGGCTGCCCAGGATGCCGGTCAGCAGGTTGTTGAAGTCATGGGCGATGCCACCGGCCAGGACCCCCAGGGACTCCAGCCGGTGAGCCCGCTCCGCGGTCTGCTCCAGTCGCCGGCGCTGGGTGATGTCCTCGACCATCACGACGTAGCGGTCTGGTGAGAGGGCCCAGGTGGTCGCGTCGAACCACCGGTCCAGGGAGGGGAGGTAGGTGTCCTCCCGGCAGGTGACCCCCGACAGGACCTTCTCCAACGTCGCCAGCCCCCGCGAGAGTTCCTCGGGAGTGAAGATCTCCGAGGCCTTCCGGCCGATCACCGCCTGGGGGTCCAGGCCCACGTGGACCTGGTAGGCCGGGTTCACCTGGAGATACCGTGCATCGACGGGAACGCCCTGGTCGTTCCGGATCACCTCGCAGACGGCCAGGCCGAGTCGATGCTCCTCGAAGAGGCGGCGGTAGTGCTCCTCGCTCCGGGCGAGGGCCTCCTCGGCATGCTTCCGGGCATGGATGTTGCGGGTGATCCCCTGGAGGCCCGTCAGCCTCCCGTCCCGGTCGAACAGGAACCCGACGTGGACCTCTCCCCACCGCAGCGATCCGTCCTTGTGATAGTGGCGCAGTTCCAGCACGTAGGAATGTCGCTCGCCCCGGGCCGCCTTCTGCCGGGCAACCTGATACTCCCGCCGGAAGGCGTCTGCGAGCATCCGCAACTCCTCCGGCGGGAACCGTCCCTCCGGGGGCAACGCCATGTACTCCTCGGGCGTGAATCCCAGGTGGGGCACGATGGCGGGCGAGATGTAGGTCATCCGGTGGGTGGGCTCGCTCATCCAGATCACGTCACCCGAGGCCTCGGTCATCATCCGGAACTTCTCCGCCAAGTCCTCCAGTTGTCGCTGCGTGGCGACGAGGCGGTCGATGGACCGGAAGAGGTACGCCGCGGTCGGAACGGGATCGGCGACAATCCAGGGGCAGAAACGGGCCTCCACGCATCGCTCCTGGGCGTCCCCGACCCGGACGTGCAGCGTCACCGGGGCGGTGGGCTCCCCCTGGAAGACATGGCCCAGTTCCCGGTGGAGACAGGCCCGTTCCTCCGCAGGGACGGGGAGGTCGGCCAGCGTCTCGATCGGGGTCCCTGTTCGCAGGAGGTCGTCGAGACGTCCCGTCCGCCGCAGGATCCGGCCACTGCGGTCCAGGGCGACCCAGAGGGGTTCGGTCCAGGGGACCGAGTCGTCCATCATGAACTGTGGTTGCCGGTCGTTCATCGGCCCGTCGACGTCCTGATTGTCGGTACATGGATCCTACACGGAGGCCGTTGACTTCGGCAAGCCTGTCGAGGACCGATCGCCTCCGGAATCGGGAGGGCCCTTCCGGTCACCCAGGAAGGGGCCCGACCGAACGTTCGGCCGATCGGGGGGATGGCGGGACCTCTCAGGAGTCCGACGGGGCCGGAGCGCTGCACGGGATGGTCCCGATGTACAGCCGCCCCGGGGCCCCGTTCTCCGGCGGCATGGTGTGACACGAGTTGCAGGCCCCCTTGGTGGGCGTGAAGGGCATCTCCCGCACCGTCTCGCCCCGGACCAGGGAGACCCGGTATCCCTCGGGCAGGTCCGTCTTCGAGTAGAAGTTGCCGGCCTCGTTGGTCGTCAGGCGCAGCACCTCGGTGCCGTTCGCGTCCCGGAACACCACGTCCACGCCGGCCACCCCCTCGTGGCGATCGGCCTGGGCGCACTCGAAGACCGTGCCGGCGACCTCCCACCGGGGCGCCCGGCCGCCGGTGTGGCACCCCATGCAGTTCTCGCCGGGGCGCATCAGGGGACCCGTGTCGTAGCAGGCCAGGGCCGAGGGGACCAGCAGCAGCGTCAGGCACGTCTGGGCACGCATCGATGACTCCCTCCAGGGACGTCCGATGATACCCAGAGAAGCCTTCTCCGAAAAGTCCAAAAGTCCTTGCCCGTGGCGTCATGCCCGGAGTATCCTTCCCTCAAGCCTCGCAGAAATGGTCGGGGGAGGTGACCGATGCCGGCGCGGACCGTGGTCGCGTGGTGGCTGCTGCCCATTCTCATCGCATGGTCGGGCGTCGCGCTGGGGGAGACCGGGGCCCCCGGCAGCCAGGGCTCCGCCAGTGTCGAGGAGCCCGTCGAGGAGGTGGAGGAGGTGGAGGTGGTCCAGGAGGACCCCCGCTGGGACCCCTCCCAGGTCGTCCAGATGGACCGGGCCGTGAACCTGATGTGGGCCCGGACCGTCCGGAAGATGGCCCTCGTGCTGGTGGTGGACCACCGGACCTTCTCACCGGCCTTCAACAAGGACACCTGGCATGACCTGTTCGGGTTCGACGGCGGCGGGCTCCGGGTCGGCCTGGGGCTGCGGTTCGGCATCCTGGATGGCCTGGACGTCGGGGTTTACCGGATGAGCAACGCCACCGACGCCTTCGACACCTACCAGTTCGACGCGAAGTGGTGCTTCCTGCGACAGGAACGGCATTATCTGGACCTGGCGGTTCGCGGGGGCCTGTCGTGGTTCAGCCAGCGCCATGCCCGGGACGCCGTCGGGGGGTTCGGCCAGCTGCTGGTCAGCGGGACCCTCTGGAAGCGCCTGACCCTGGGCACGGGCCTGCTGTTCCACAGCGACTCCTCCAGCGACGTGAAGAGCACCGCCGACACGAACTGGTCTCTGGCGGTTCCCGGGGCGGTGGAGGTCCGGATCCTGCCCTGGCTGGCCTGGAACGTCGAGGCCTCCTTCCGGGTCGCCGGCTACGGGGCGAAGTGGCCCTCCTTCTCGTCGGCGGTGAAATTTCTGACCCCGCGGCACGTCTTTGCGCTGGTGCTCAGCAACACCCAGTACATCGGGGCCGACGGGGTGGTGGCCAACAGTTCGCGGGACTACAAGAGGCTGATCGTCGGGTTCCAGGTGGTCCGGGAGTGGGGCCTGGGACGGCGGTAGGGGGCGAGGAACCTGGTGGCAAGAAGCAGGAGGCGGTCATGAAACGGCGAGAGTTCCTGAAGGGGCTGGCCATCGGGGCGGCGGCGGGGGTCACGGCGACCTTGCTGCCGGTCCGGCCGGCGCTGGCGAAGAAGGTGGCGGTGGGGCTGGACAAGGCCGAGGCGCTCAAGACCGTGGGGCAGGGGACGCTGCTCCGGCTCAAGGACCGGCAGGTCCTGGTGGTCCGGGACTCGGAGACCACCGTGAAGGCCCTCCACCCGGTCTGCACGCACCAGGAGTGCATCGTCCAGTGGGACGCGGCGGCGAAGAAGGTCCGATGCCCGTGTCATGCCTCGGGGTTCGGGCTGGACGGCACGGTGCTGGAGGGCCCCGCCCCGAGGCCCCTGAAGACCATTCCGGCCCAACTGGACGGGGACCGGGTGATCCTGACGCTGGACGACTGAGCCGGCCAGGAGGAGAACCATGGATCGGAATCGCCTGGTGGTGATGTGCGCAGCGATGCTGGGCCTCTGGGCCTGCGGCCAGAAGATCGACCCGGTGCGGGCCATCGATCTGGCCCCGGCGCCGGACCTGCCGGCGGGGACCGTCGTCTCGTGGTGCCGGGACGTCCGGCCGGTCCTGGAGCGGTGGTGCACCGGGTGCCATGCCAGCACCCGGAGCGGCGCGGCCCGGAGTGGCGCCCCGGCGGGGGTGGACTACGACACCTACGCGCTGGCATCGGCCAATGCCGACCGGGGCCTGGCCCGGATGCAGGCCGGGAGCATGCCCCCGGGTGGTTCGGTGCCTCCGGGGGACGTCCGGACCGTGGCCCAGTGGATCGCCGACGGCAAGGCCGACTGTCCCCCGGTTCCCGGTGGCGACGACCTGCCGGCCGGCGGGGACCCGGGGGGTGTGGACACGGGTCCCGAGGTCCCCGAGGTGGCCTGTTCCTCGGGGGCCTACTGGCTGAAGGGGGACGACGGGAAGCCCGAGATGCATCCCGGCCGGAACTGCATCGCCTGCCACCAGCAGCAGCGGGCCGCGGGCGAAGACGATGCCCCCCTGTTCCCGATGGCCGGGACCGTGATGGGCGCCCTCCGGGACGTGGACGACTGCCTCGGGGTTTCCGGCGTGACCGTCGAGATCACCGACGCCAACGGCAGCCGCACGACGTTTGTGACCAATGCCTCGGGGAACTTCATGGCCTCCGGGGCCTTCCAGCCCGCCCGGCCCTACACCGTCCGACTCGCCCTGGGCGGCCGGGAGCGGATGATGGCCACCCCCCAGGACAACATGAACTGCATGGACTGCCATACCCGGGAGGGGCGAAACGGCGCCCCAGGACGCATCCTCGCTCCCTAGCAGGTCGTTTTTGGCCAGGAGTGCCGCTGGAGCATTGGCCACGGCCGGGCTACACTGCCTCCCGGCCCGGGATGTCCGCGGCTCCTGGGACGCGGCAGGGCACGGGTCCAGACACCGCTGGAGGCGTCATGAAGAGAGGCATCCCGATCCTGGCGTGCCTGGTGCTGGCCTGTGGAGGGGGGGGGAGGGTCTCCGGGCGATGCAGACGTCCGGGACGTCGATCCCGGGGGTGACGGCGGCAGGGACCTGGCCGAGGACGGGGGCCTCACCGACTCGGGGCGGGACATCTCGCTGGACGACATGGCCGCCGGGACCGATGGGTGGGATGAGGCACCAGAGGTCGCTTCGCCACCGCGGGTGCTGCGGTTCATCCACATCTCGGACGTCCATGTCTGGGGCGACGCGGCCCACCCGGACCCGGCCCACGTCGTGAAGGCGGTGGATCACCTGAACGGGATCGATTTCCCGGCAGACCTGGTCGTCGTCACCGGCGACCTGGTGGACTACCTCTCCGACGACCTCCAGCCAGAGGACGAGTCCACCTTCCGGATCGCGATCCGGACGCTCGGGGGCCTGAAGTGGCCGGTCCACATCGGGGTCGGCAACCACGAGTACTACCGGGACGAGATGCTTCGGATCACCGCCGACAAGGCGGCCCGGGATGCGTGGCTGTCCTCGGTGCTGGGCAGGGACCTGGACGACGCGGTGGTCCAGGACGGGGTGCGCCTCGTGATGATGAACTCGATGGCGGGCAGCCAGTGGCTCTCGTCCAGCGGCCTGGTGGGGTCCTTCACCGGTGCGCAACTGGCCTGGCTGCGGACCCAGGTGGCCGATGGGATGCCCACGATCCTCTTCTTCCATCATCCCCCCACCGAGGAACTGGCCAGCGGCGGCGAGGACACCCTGTGCCAGGTCATCACCGATCACCCGGGCGTGTTCCAGGGGGTCTTCGCCGGCCATCTCCACGGCTTCTGGAAGGGGACCTTCTGCGGGCTTCCCTACTACCTGGTGCGCAACGTGGACCCCTCGGGGGTGTTCTACTACCTGGTGGAGTTCGACCCCGAGGCCCGTCGTCTCACCATCGTCAACGAGTCGGAGATCCCCTTCGGGAGCCTCCCGGAATTTCGGTGCGACCCGGCCGGGGAGCCCCTGGAGGACCCCTCCGCGGCCGTCGGCACGGTCCAGGTCCTGCACCTGGGGACCATCTCCACGAACCTCCCGGGCCTGACGGGCTTCGAGGGGGACGGCCTGGACGACATGCCCTTCGTGTTCCGGCTGGACTCCTGGGATCCCGGGACCCGTCGCTTCGAGGGCCGGATGACCTTCGCCCGGCGGCAGGGGGACTACTACGGTTCCCTGGACGAGGTGTCCTGCGTGGACTTCCCGGTCCAGATGGACGGCCCCTGCGCCACGGGAGGGCCGACCCGGATGGAGATGGACCTGGCG